>Ga0207703_10000010_pt1 | contig 343466 bp, 289 predicted proteins | sample KBSSwiS12_FD_184304 | JGI IMG/M metagenome (GOLD analysis project Ga0207703, IMG submission 184304) | Switchgrass rhizosphere microbial communities from Kellogg Biological Station, Michigan, USA - KBS Switchgrass S1-2 (SPAdes) (version 2) | ecosystem: Host-associated > Plants > Roots >... | reverse complement strand
GGGCGTTGCTGCCGGCGGATGTGGCCCAGGCGGCGTTCGCGACGATCCAGCTGATGGCCCAGGCGGCGGGCGGTCCGGACGAGACCCGCACGATCGCGCAGCGCCGGGCGGATGTGCTGGCCGACCTTCTCCTCGGTACCGACCCCGCCCGGCGTCCGATCGTGAATCTGGATGTGACCATGCCGCTGACGACCCTGGCCGGTTTGGACAACGCGCCGGCGATGCTCGCCGGGTTCGGTCCGATCACCGCGCAGGCGGCGCGGGAACTCGCCCGGCACCCGGTCCTGCGCCGGCTGGTCACCGATCCGTTCAGCGGGGAGCTCCTCGGCTTGGATGGCCACACTTATGGGATCGACCCGGACGGGACCCTGCACCGCAACAGCGGAACCAGCAGCGGTGGCGGTCAGGCTGACCCCGGCGGGACAGCATCCACCGACCCGGCCGACCCCACCGACCCGGCCGACCCCGCCGACCCGACCGAGCCGGCCGGACCGCCGGCTGGACCGGTGGAGAACGCCAACGTCGATCACGCCCACGGTGGAGATCCCTGGGGTGACCTGGGCGAACGGGCCGGTGGCGGGACGGCCCACCCGCGCACGGGCGCTGCTCCCTCCAGCCGACGCAAGCCCGGCGGGAGCCCGGCCGGGAAACCCGCGACCGCGCGACCCGGCGGCGGCGGGAACTGGCGCTACCGGCCCTCCGCCGCGCTGGCCCGCCACATCCGCGCCCGGAACGTCAGGTGCGTGTTCCCGGGCTGCGGGCGCCAAGCCCGCGCGTGCGACCTCGACCACACCATCCCCTACGACAGAAACGGTCCAACTACTCATAGTAATCTTGGTCCGGTGTGTCGCCGCCACCACCGTCTGAAGACCCACGGCGGATGGACCCTCACGCAGCCCCGACCCGGCGAGTTCCACTGGCTCAGCCCGGCCCGCCTACGCTACGTCACCCTCCCCGAGACCTACCCGCAGCCCAAGCCCGCGACGCCAGCCCCCACGCCCTTCTTCGCGGCCTTCGCGGAAGACCCACCGTTCTGATCTGGCCCGGCGGCCCGGCGGACAACTCCCTTCGCGGCCGCGTCCATGGCTTCCCGGACCCTGGTTTTCCACAGGCGCGGAGCGCGGCCCCCCAGCCTGTCGGGCCGCTCGTGTACACACGAGACATGACCGATCAGGACGAGCGTTCCACCGGACGGGACCGCGCCGAGACCCTGCTGCGAGCCCTGGCCGGGCCCTCGGCCGCGCTGCGGGACGATCAGTGGCAGGCGATCGACGCGCTGGTCAACGGGCGGCGGCGGGTGCTTCTGGTGCAGCGGACCGGGTGGGGAAAGTCGGCGGTCTACTTCCTGGCCTCGGCGTTGCTGCGCGGGCGCGGGCCGGACACGCCGCCCGACGCCCCGGCGCCGGCGGTCGGGCCGACGGTGATCGTCTCGCCGCTGCTCGCGCTCATCCGCAACCAGGCCGCGGCCGCCGCGAAGGTCGGCATCCGCGCCGGCGAGATCCACTCGGCGAACGTCACCGAGTGGGACGAGGTCTACGGCTCGCTGCGGGCCGGCGAGCTCGACGTCCTGCTCATCGGGCCGGAGCGGCTGAACAACCCGGCCTTCCGCGACCAGTACCTGCCGGAGCTGGCCCGCACGACCGGTCTGCTCGTCGTCGACGAGGCGCACTGCATCTCGGACTGGGGCCACGACTTCCGGCCCGACTACCGCCGGCTGCGGACGGTGATCGCTGGGCTGCGGCCCGACGTCCCGGTGCTCGCCACGACGGCCACCGCCAACGCCCGGGTCGTCCAGGACGTGTCCGAACAGCTCGACGCGCAGCGGGAGGGAGCCGAGTCGACCGGGACCCTGGTGCTGCGGGGCACCCTCGACCGGGAGAGCCTGCGGCTCGCCGTGGTCACCCTCCCCCGCGCCGAGCAGCGCTACGCCTGGGTGGCCGAACGCCTGGCCGAGCTGCCCGGCTCGGGCATCGTCTACACCCTGACGAAGCCGGCGGCCGAGGAGCTGGCGGCCTTCCTGCGCGGGCAGGGGCACACCGTCACCGCCTACCACGGTGGAACCGAGCCGGCCGAACGGACCGCCGCCGAGGAGGACCTGCTGGCCAACCGGGTGAAGGCGCTGGTCGCGACGAGCGCGCTGGGCATGGGCTTCGACAAGCCCGACCTCACGTTCGTCATCCACGTCGGATCCCCGGCCTCGCCGATCGCCTACTACCAGCAGATCGGCCGGGCCGGGCGCGGGGTCGACGCCGCCGAGGTCGTTCTGCTGCCGGCCCGCGAGGACGCCGAGATCTGGCGCTACTTCGCCGACACGTCCTTCCCCCCCGAGCGGACGGTGCGCCGGGTCCTCGACGTGCTGGCCGACGCGGGTGGCCCGCGCTCGACGCAGGCGCTGCTGGCTGCGGTCGACATCGGGCACGGCCGGCTGGAGCAGATGCTCAAGGTCCTCGACACCGACGGCGCGCTGCGCCGGGTCAAGGGCGGCTGGGAGACGACCGGCGTCCCCTGGGACTACGACGCCGACCGGTACGCCCGGGTGAGCGCGGCCCGGCGGCGGGAGGAGCAGGCGATGCTCGACTACATCGCCACCCCCGGCTGTCGGCTGGAGTTCCTCCGCGCGCAGCTCGACGACCCGGGCGCCGGGCCCTGCGGCCGCTGCGACCGCTGCGCCGGCGGGCACTGGCCCACCGACACGTCCGAGACGACCCGCGAGCGGGCCCGCGCGGAGCTGAGCCGGCCCGGCGTCGTCGTCGAACCACGCCGGATGTGGCCGACCGGCATGCGCTCACTCGGCGTGGACGTGGCCGGGCGCATCCCGGCGGCGGTCGCGGCCGAGCCGGGGCGGGTGGTCGGGCGGCTCAACGGCGTCGGCTGGGGCAACCGGCTGCGGCCGCTGCTGCGCGCGGAGGCCGGCGACGGCCCCGTGGCCGACGATCTCCTGGACGCGGTGGTCGCCACGCTGGCCGGCTGGGGCTGGGCGCGGCGGCCGGCGGCGGTGGCCGTCATCCCGTCGCGCCGGCGCCCCCGGCTGGTGGCGAGCCTCGGTGAGCGGATCGCGGCGGTCGGCCGCCTCCCGCTGCTGGGCGCGTTGGAACTGACCGGCGCCGGGGCTGGCGCGGACCGGCCGCCGCTCCACAACAGCGCGCACCGGCTGGCCGACCGCTGGTCGGCGTTCGCGGTGCCGCCGGCCATGGCCGAGGCGCTGCCCGCGCTCGGCGGCCCGGTGCTGCTCGTCGACGACCTGATCGTCACCGGTTGGACGATGACGGTCGCCGCCCGGCTCCTGCGCGAGGCGGGAGCACCCGCCGTGCTCCCGCTCGCGCTAGCCGTCGAGACAGGCTAGGCCGGCTACGGCGCTAGTCCGTCACCAGGCAGAACTCGTTTCCTTCCACGTCGGCCATGACGACCATCCCGCCGGTGGCGTCGGTGATGGGCTCGCCGAGTTGGCGGGCGCCGAGCGCGATGGCGTGGCGGGTCGCGCCGGCCAGATCGACGTCCTCGACGTCGAGGTGAAGCCGGTTCTTCGGCGACTGCTTGCCTTCGGGTACCCGCTGGAAGGCGATCGTGACGGGGTCTGCCGCGACGGTCGCCCAGTTCGCGTCCCGCACCAGGCGCGACGCACCCAGCAGCGCTGCCCAGAAACTGGACAATGCCGCCGGGTCCACGCAGTCGATGACTATCTCGTTGATCTTCCGCACACGCCTACTTCAGTCCTTTGGCGGCAGCCCAGGCCAGGACGGCCTTCGCCGCCCGCGCGTTCGAGCCGATGTGGGTGCCGTGGGCCCAGGACTTCGTCGCCGACCACAGCGTCGTGTCGGCCGCGGTCGGGGGCTGGGTCGGCGGCGGGTTGGTCGGGGGCGGCGGGTTGGTCGGGGGCTGCGGCTGGGTGGGCGGCGGGGTGGTGGTTCCGCCCAGCGCGGCCAGCAGCTTCGCGCCGACCGGGCTGCCCAGGCCGGACGCCGGGTCCCAGCCGGTCGCGGCCTGGTAGCCCTCGTTCCCGCCCGAGGTGATGTCGGTGAACGCGGCGGGGTTGGCGTAGGAGACGGCGGCCAGCATCCCGACCGGCTTCCCCGACAGCTGGGCCAGGCGCGCGGCCAGCCCGGCCAGCAGCGGCGCGACGGCCGAGGTGCCGCCGATGACGCCGGTGGACCCGTCGACCACCACGCGGTAGCCGGTCTCCGGGTCGGCGTTGCCGGAGATGTCCGGCAGCCCGCGGAACTGCCCGACCGACGCCGGCTGCCAGGACGGCCGGGTGAACGTCGATGAGAAGCCGCCGCCGGTGGCGGAGTCCGCGCCGTCGTCCCAGACGACCTCGCCCGACCAGGCGCCGGCGGAGTCGATCGTCAGCCGGGTCCCGCCGCAGGCGATCACGTTCGGTGAGCTGGCCGGGAAGTCCGCGACCTTCTTCGACGTCGAGTCGTCGGCGCCGGAGTCGCCGGCGGCGGCCAGCACGAGGATGCCCTTGGCCCGGGCCGCCGCGAACGCTTGGTCGAAGGCCTGCATCGACTGCCTGGTCCACGACGACTCCGGGCCGCCCCAGCTGATGCTGATCGCGACTGGCGCCGGCGACGCGGCCGCCGCCGCGTTCACCGCCGCCAGGAAACCGGCGTCGGTGTTCGGGGCGAAGTAGACCAGCTGCTTTGCCCCCGGCGCCACGGCCCCGGCCACCTCGATGTCGAGCAGCACCTCGCCGTCGGCCCCGTTCGGGTCCTTCTCCGGGACGTTCTGCCCGCCCTGCACGCCGACCGCGGTGACGGTCGGGCTGGTCAGCCCCAACCCGCCGAAGTAGGTGTCCAGGTCGGACTGGCCGAACCCGCCGCCCAGTTCGATGATCGCGATGGTCTGGCCGGCGCCGGTGGCATCGGGGAACTCGTACGCCTTCGCGACCTGGACGGAGGTCAGCCCGCCCGGGGCGGCCGCGGCCGGTTTGAACCGGGGCGAGGCGGCCGGCCGGTTGTCCAGGCCGAGCACGGCGACGACCCGGTCGTCGAGCTCGTCGGGCAGGGCCAGCGTGCCCTCCCGGCCGCGCACCTGCCGGCCCTCGACGTCGTACAGCTTGAGCTCGGTGTCGAACGCCCCGGTCAGGGCGGACGTCGTCCCGCGCAGCCGGATGGTGCGGGCGGCGGCGTCGACGTCGGTGACCTCGAGGCCGTGGCGCTCGGCGAAGGCCTTGACGGCGGCCACGTCGTCGTCGTGCGCGGAGTGGTCGTCCGGCCCTGCCGGGCGCAGGACGACGGTTGCCGCCAACGGCTCATCGCCGGTCACATCTCCGACCGGGGTGCCGAGAGACGGTCGATAGGAGCCCTCAAGGCGGCTCATGCTGGTTCCTCCTGACGTACGGCCAGTGATCGGCGACGAACAGCGCAGATCTTCTAACCGTCACCCGTTGATGTCCACCCAAACCAGGATTAATCCCATCTGGGCATGGCCAGGCCGGCCCCGTCGGTGAACTTCCAGCCCCGTCGGTGAACGTCTGGGCGCGTCAGTGAACCTCGGGAAACTGGAACTCGATCGGCCGGCGCAGGCGTCCGCCCGGCGACACCACCACCGCGCCCGGCTCGGCGTCGGCGCCGATCGGCCCGCCGGCGTTACGGAAGATCTGCCGCACGATCCGCAGGTAGACGATGTAGAGGACCACGACGCCGGCCAGCCCGGCCCAGACCAGGGAGAACGCGCCGAGGCTGCTGGCGGTGGCCCCGGTGACGAGGGCGGACACGACAGTCAGCGACAGCCCGGCCCACGTCGAGGCCCGCTCCCGCCCGGCGGCGACGGCGATCGTGATGAAGGCGAGGACCGTGTAGCCGGTCCCCTCCGACACGATCATCGCCGGCAGCAGCTTCGGCACGTCGTAGCTGCGCGGCAGGAAGTGCGGCACCGGGTTCCAGGGCGCCTTGAACCCGACGATCACGATCCAGGCGACCAGGACGGCCGAGACCAGCGCGAAGAACAGACCGAGGTAGCGAATGAGCTTGGTCACGTCGCGTGCGCGGGTGGCCGCCATCAGTTCGGGGTTCAGCACGGCCAGCAGCCCGACGACGACCACCGTCACCGGCTGGGCCAGCACCCGGGTCGCCTCCACGTGACCGGCGGCGGCCGACCCGACGATCGCGGTCAGGATGGCCACATTGATGAACTGGCCGGCGGTCGAGACGATCCCGGACAGGGCCAGCCAGCGCCCGGACCGCAACAGCTCCTTGAGGCTGAGGATCAGCGGCGCCCGCCGCCCGGCGCCGGACCGCGCGTACCCGAAGGTCCCGGACACGACGTTGGCCAGCGTCAGGGCACCGAAGGGGACCCAGGCCGCCGGCAGGTGGACGACGATCGCGAGCAGGAGCGTGACCAGGACGGTCAGGGCCTGTATGGCCGAGACCTGAGCCGAGATCCACGACTGTCCGCTCTGGTGCAGCATCCGCCGGACGTGGTCCTGCATGGGCGACATGATCGTGACGGCGGTGGCGCCGACGGCGAAGCCGATCCGGGTGCCGAGCGACACCTGGGCCGGGATGAACAGGACCAGCGGCACCAGCAGGGCGGTGGCGAAAGCCGGCGGGCCGCCGAGGCGCAGCGACTGCGACAGCAGCTCGGCCCGCCGGGGCCGGACCACGTCGGTCGAGCGGACCTCCGCCGGGGTGAAGACCAGGTTCGTCGGCACAATGCACAGCGCGATGAAGCACGAGTAGAACAGCGCGTAGACGCCGAGCGCCGAGTCGGTCAGGTAGCGCGTCGCGTAGAGGCCCATGAAGAAGCTGCCCAGCGACGACATGCTCGAGTCGAGCAGGCCGGCCGGGAGGCGTTTGACCAGCGACGGGACGTGGGCCGACCCGTCATTGGGAACCGCCCCGGCCGGCTGGGGCGCCGTGGGCGGGCGGGACGCCGGCGGGCGGGCTGTAGGTGGGCGGGCTGTAGGTGGGCGGGATACCGGCGGGCGGGAGGCGGGCGGGCGGATCGGCCGGGCCGCCGGGGCCGGCGCCGGGGCCGGGGCCGCGCCACCGAACCGCGCGGGCGGAGGGGGCGGGGCGGTCGGCCGGTAGGGGCGGGCCGGCGCCGCCGAGAGACGGGAGGTCGCGGTGTTCGGGCGGGCCGCCGGGGGCGACTGCGCCGGGGGCGGTGCCGGCGGGACGGGGCGCGCGCCGCCCGGGCGGGGTGGTGGGGTGGTCGGGCGCGGACTCGACACGGTCGCATCCGACCCGCCAGCAGGCGGGCGCGGCCTGGTCCCACCGGTCGACGGCGGCGGTGGCAGTCGCGGCGGTGGCAGTGGCGGCGATGGCGGCGGTGCCGCCGCGCCGCCGCGCCGCTGTGTCCGGTTCGGGTCGGTTCGGCTGAGGACGGTGGGTGGAGTCCGGAGGCTCGGCGGGATCATCCGGCTGGGGATGATCGTGGTCTCCTGGGTGGCTGACGCGTCCGGCCGCTGGGGCCGGTCGGCTGGCCGATCGGCGGGCGTGGGCCGGGACGGGGTGGCTGAGCGGGCGGGCCGCGGTGGCGGCTCGGGCTGTTCCCGTCCTTCCTTCGCCGGCGGCCGGTTCGCCCGTGCCCCGTTCGTTGACGCCCCGTTCGTCCCTGCGCCGTTCGCCGGCGCCGCGCTTCGCGTCGGCGTGTCGCCGCGGGTGGGCGTCGGCGTGTCGCCGCGGGTGGGCGGGGTCGCGTCGCCGCGGCTGGGTGGGGTCGCGTCGCCGCGGGTGGGCGGGGTCGTGTCGCCGCGGCTGGGTGGGGTCGCGTCGCCCTCACCCTGTTCCTCCGTCCTGGACAGGGCGGACCGCGGCAGATTGACGGTCGCTTCCTCTTCGGTCACGGATTGTGACCGAGTCATGGAGTGCCCCCCGTTCCACGCGAGACCGTCTGGCCCGAGACCGTCACTCACTACCTCCAGGCCACTCTCGTCCAGGCCATTGTCATCGTCATCCCCGCCGCCGGCCGCCCAGTCACGGATATCGGCCACCGGCCCCCCTCTCTCAGCCGGTCACGCCATGCGGGACCGGTGGAGGGGCCGCTCCTCGGCAAGGGGCGGCTCGCCACGCCCTCAAACAGTATCGCCGACACGGAATGCCAGATCGACGGACCAAACAAGGACCAGAGAGTTTGACGGAGAGCATCGATCAATTAACGTTACGTGACATTGACGCGGTGTCACCGCACCGATCTCACCCCAACTTGCGCCGGGTCTCCGCGGCGATTGCCCGCACCGTGCCGCTCTCGCCGCTGCGGCTCGCGCTCCGGGACAGGTGGTCCGCGAGGAGCCGAGAGAAATACACGGGGTGACGACCGATCATCGCGGTGGCGCCGGCGGCGGCCCGGCCGATGCGCCGCCGGTCACGCAGGGCGTGGGCAAGGTCCTGCCCGGAACTCTTCAATTCCAGCCGGGCGCGCCACATTCGCAGACCCGCGCGCCGAGCTCGTTCCAGCCGGCGGTCACCGCAAGTATACGGGCGCTCGTCGAGCAGCACGTTTGAGATGCTCGTCAACATCGCGCCGGCGTCCCGTGATGTGTTACCGGCGTGCATCCGATAGTCGGCGATCACACCCTCGTGATCCACGATCGGATATTGACGCGTGATTCTTAGGTAAAGTTCATAGTCATCGGCTCCGGCGTACCGGAGATCTTCCGACCACCGCCCCGCGCTGAGGAGCGCTTGGCGCCGGAACAGGACGGTCGAGGGCGGGCAGATCCACGTGTCGAGGAGGATCTCCCGGTAGTGGTCGGACGCCACTCGCGGCCGCGGCGCCACATCCGCCTCCCACGGCGTTCCGTCCGCCCGGACCGGACGGTTGCGCCCCGAGCTGAAGGCGGCCTCCGGCAGCGTCTCCAGCTCGTCCAGCGCCATCTTCAGGGCCCCCGGCAGCAGCCGGTCGTCCTGGTCGAGGAAGAGGACGTACGGGGCGCTGGCCCGCTCCAGCCCGGCGTTGCGGGCGGCGCCGACCCCCCGGTTCTCCTGCCTGATGACGATGACGTCGGGAAAGTCGACCAGCACCCGGTCCGGCCGGTCCGGCGATCCGTCGTCGACGACGATCACCTCGGCCGGCGCCGGATCCTGGCTGAATGCGCTGCTCAACGCCTCGCGCAACAGCTCCACCCCGTTATAGACGGGGATGATGATCGATACTGGCGTTGTTTGTGATGACATCACGGTTTCCCCCATGCCTTGAGCACCGGGCCGGCCCCCACCGGTCCACGCGACCGATCCGCCTATGCGGTCACGATCCCGAGAAAAGCGTATACCTACCGAATAGGCACGTTCCGGCCACGGCACCACCTTCAGCCGGAGGTAAATTGTTTTTACCGCTGAGTAACGGCGGTGGTCGGGCCCGGCCGTCCGGGCGGCGAACTAGAGTCGGGGGATGACCACTCCGGCCACTCCAGGCAGCCCGGCCACGCCGGCCACGCCGGCCACGCCGATCAGGGTCGACAGCTGGATCTGGGCGGTCCGCCTGGTCAAGAGCCGCTCGCAGGCATCGGAGGCCTGCCGGGGCGGCCACGTCAAGATCAACGGCGACCGGGTCAAGCCAGCCCACCACGTCCGGCTGGGTGACGAGATCCGCCTGCGCCTTGACGGCCGAGAGCGCGTCGTGGTGGCCACCCGGCTGATCAGCAAGCGGGTGGGCGCCCCGATCGCGGCCGAGTGTTTTACCGATCACAGTCCGCCACCCCCGCCGCGCGAGCAGGCGGTGCCCGTCGCTGCGCGCGACCGGGGCGCCGGCCGGCCGACCAAGCGGGAGCGGCGGGCCCTGGAGCGGCTGCGTACCCGCTAGTCAGGCTGCGTACCCGCTAGTCAGCAGGAGCGCTTGAGCACCAGCGCCTTGAGCAGCGCGCCCCACTCGTAGGCCAGGGTGCTGGCCCACTGCGAGCCGGGCGCGACGGTGGCGATCCGCGCGTTGTCGGCGTGGCACCGGTCCAACAGCAGCCGGGCCCGCGTGTCCTGCGGCCGCCCGACCACCACGATCGTCTGCCGCCAGTGGTAGCGGCGGACCATGTCGGCGGTTGCCTCGGCCTCGCCCCGGGTGTTGGCCGGCTCCGGGACGAAGCAGAGCACCCGGACCCCGGGCACGGTCGTGCGGTGGCACCAGTCCGGATCCCGGGTCGAGATGGCCAGCACCGGCGCGTAGCCCTGGCGGGCCAGGCTGATCGCCGCGCCGTGCCGGTCACCCACCCCGTCGAACATCACGATCGCGTCCGCCTTGGCCGGCCCGTCGGCGGGTGGGTAGACGAACAGGCGCAGCGTGGCCGCGACGAAGAGCGCGATCAGCACGACTACGGTGGTCAGCGCCAGCCGCCAGCCGCGCAGGAACCGCGGCCGCCGGGAGCGGCGGGCCGGCGCGGCGGGCCCTGCCGACGCCGCCGTCGCGGACGGCCCTGCCGACGCCGCCGTCGCGGACGGCCCTGCCGACGCCGCCGTCGCGGACGGCCCTGCCGACGCCGCCGTCGCGGACGGCCCTGCCGACGCCGCCGTCGCGGACGGCCCTGCCGACGCCGCCGTCGCGGACGGCCCTGCCGACGCCGCCGTCGCGGACGGCCCTGCCGACGCCGCCGTCGCGGACGGCCCTGCCGACGCGGACGGCGCCGCCGTCGCCGGCGGCGCCGCTGGCGCGGCGTCTGGCGACGGGACGGGCAGCGGCGCCGTGTCGGGGGCCGCCGCCGCTTGCGGGCTGGTGCCCGTCACCGCAGCACGGCCGGACGGTTGGCGAGGTAGTCCTCGATCCGCTGCCGCCCGCTCTCGTGGATCTCCCGCCGATCAAGATCTGCGAGGGCGACGAACTCGACCGCCAGCGACTCTTCACTCACTGTCAGTTTTCCCCCGATGATGGTGCAGGCGCAGCAGACGGTGAACTCCTGCCGTGCCTCGCCGTCTGGATAAACCATGACATGCCCAGGATCGGAGTACACGCCAACAATCCGGTCGACCGTGACCAGGAAGCCGGTCTCCTCCCGGACCTCCCGGGCCACGCACTCGGCGAGCGTCTCACCGATGTGCATACCCCCACCCGGGATGCCCCATTTGCCGTTGTCGCGGCGCCGCTCCAGCAGGATGCGCCCCGCGGCATCGGCGATGATCGCCGAGCCCCCCACGACCAGCGAGTTGGCCCGGCCCGATGCAGTCGTCACGGCAGCCGCTCCCGTCACGCGCCCCTGGTCAGAGCCTGTTGATGGGCAGAGCCTGCTCAGACCGGCCGCAGCGAGGTCGTGACCCCGAGCCGCTCGAGTTCCTTGCCCATCTCGTCCAGGTAGATCGGGTTCATCACGATCACCAGTTCGGGCTTGTCCTCGACCAGCTGCTCGGGACCGACGATCTTGTGGCCGCTGCCGGCCATGTACATCCCGTGCTTGTACGGGTTGATGTCGACCGCGTAGTCGACCAGCTTCGAGACCTCGCCCAGCCCGGCGAAGAACGAGACGCCCTTCGAGCCCGAGCCCCAGATCGCGACCCGGCCGCCGCCGTCCCGTACCTTCCTGATCTCCGCCGCCCAGCCGTCCAGGCTCCGGGTGACCGAACCGGAGAAGTGGTCGAGCGACGTCCGCAGCCGGGCGATGTCGTCCTCGATCTCCAGCGGCTCACCCGGGGCCGGCGTCGTGGAGGGCCGGGCCTCGATGACGATGTACTGGTCGTCGTACTCCCGGGTGATCTCCAGCACCTCGAAGCCGGTGGCCCGGAACAGCCGGGCCAGCGAGCCGGCGCTGAAGTACGAGCAGTGCTCGTAGTAGACGTCCCAGTAGGCCGCCTCCTCCAGGATGCGCAGGACGTCCGGCAGCTCGAAGAGCACGACGGTGTCCGGCTGGTCGCCGATCGCCGCCCGGATCCCGCGCATGAACTCGTTCACCGGGGAGATGTGCTCGAGGGTGTGCCGGCAGACGACCGCGTCCGCCTTGAGGTGCTGGTAGGACTCGGAGTAGTAGTCCGCGATCCAGGTCAGCTTGTCGGCCAGCGCCGGGTCGATCCGCTCCGGGTGCACGCCCGGGTCGATGCCGATCCCGGTGCCCGCGCCCTGCTCGATCATGTTGACCAGGAACTCGCCCTTGCCGCAGCCGATCTCCAGGACCGACTTGCCGTGCAGGTCGAACTTGTCGACCCAGCGCTTGGCCAGGTCACGGGAGAACTCCTGGAACAGCGGGGAGAAGGCCTGGGTCTCCTCGTACATCGCCGAGTAGGCGGCCATCGTGCCGTCGTAGGCGGCGTTGAACACGAACGCGCAGTCATCGCAGAACTGGATCCGCAGGTCGCCCTTGGGGAAGGCGTGGGCCTCGGCCTCGTCCCGCATCAGCAGGCAGGAGTGCGTGGCCACCGCGTCCTTGGCGTAGAACGGGGTCAGGTTCGTCCCGCCACAGGCCGGACAGGCTGTGATGGGTTCGCTCATGGCACGATCCTCGGGGTCGGGACGGGCAGGATGAACCGGCCGCCTCGGCGGATGAACTCCTCCTGCTGCTTCATGATCTCCTCGGCGAAGTTCCAGGCCAGCAGCAGGACGTAGTCGGGCTGTTCGTCGAGCAGCGCCTCGACCGGGCGGATCGGCTGGTGCACGCCCGGCATGTAGCGGCCCTGCTTGTGGACGTTGCGGTCCACGACGAACTCGACCAGGTCGGTGCCGATCTCGGCGTAGTTGACCAGCGTGCTGCCCTTGGCCGCCGCGCCGTAGGCCGCGACCTTCTTGCCGTCGGCTCGCAGGCCGGCCAACAGGGCGCGCAGGTCGGCCCGGATCCGCTCGACGGCCACGCCGAAGTCGGCGTAGTAGTCGAACGCGGTCAGGCCGGTCTCGGCCTCCGCCTCCAGGTACTCCCGGGCCGTCGCGGAGACGTCCTCACGCGGGGCGATGTGCCACCGCAGGGTGCCGCCGTGCAGGTCGGGGAAGTACTCGACGTGGTTGAGGAACAGCCCGTGGCGACGCACGAGCTTGTCCACGGCCGTGCACGAGTAGTAGCAGAAGTGCTCGTGGTAGATCGTGTCGAACTCCCGGTGCTCGACCAGGTCGCGCACGTAGGGGTTCTCGACCGTGATCAGGCCGTCCGGGGCGACGAGCGTCGCCATGCCGGCGACGAAGTCGTTGAGCTCGGGCACATGGGCCATCACGTTGTTGGCGATGATGACGTCCGCGTGGCCGCGCTCGGCCACCAGCCGCTCGGCCAGCGCCGTGCCGAAGAACTCGGCCAGGGTCGGGACGCCGGCCTCCGTTGCCGCCGCCGCCTGGTCGGGCGCCGGGTCGACGCCGAGCACGGGGACGCCGGCCTCGACGAAGTTGCGCAGCAGGTAGCCGTCGTTGCTGGCGATCTCGACCACCAGGCTCTCGGCGCCCAGCCCGCGGGCCTCGATCAGCCCGAGGGCGTGCGCGCGCGAGTGCCGCAGCAGGTGGTCGGAGAACGAGGAGAAGTAGAGGTAGTTGTCGACGAAGAGCTGCTCCGGCGGCACCTCCTCGGTGATCTGCACCAGGGAGCAGGCCGGGCAGAAGGCGACCTCGAGCGGGAAGCGGGCCTCCGGCTCGGTCAGCTTCTCCTCGGTCACCAGCGCGTCGGCCAGCGGGGTCGTCCCCAGCGAGAGGAACGGCTTGAGCTCGGTCGAGCCGCAGGAGCGGCAGCCCAGGGCGGCCGTCACGACGCGCTCGCGGCGTCGTCCACGCCCTGGTCCAGGTGGTGCAGCGAGGTGTCGATGATGCCGGCGTCGATCATCTCGCGGATGTGCATGATCCGCTGGTAGCGCGGGCCGACCAGGTCGTCGTGGGTCAGCGCCTCCTTCACGAAGAAGGCGTACAGCTCCTCGACGCCGGCGCGGACCGTCCACTGGGGCTGGAAGGCCGGGAACGTCTCGGCGAACAGGTCGCAGTTGACCCGGTAGTTGCGCTTGTCCGGGCTGGCCCCGTCGGCGAAGCTGACCTTCGAGTTCGGGACGACGGCCTCGACGATCTCGGCCACCTCGCGGATCCGGTAGTTCTCGGTGGTCCGGCCGATGTTGTAGGCCTTGAGGTGGATGTCGTCGCGCGGGCCCTCGCAGACGGCGAGCATGGCCCGGGCGATGTCCTCGATGTGGACGAGCGGGCGCCACGGGGTGCCGTCGCTCTTCATCCGGACCTCGCCGGTCGACAGGGCGTAGCCGGTCAGGTTGTTGACGACCAGGTCGCCGCGCAGCCGGGGCGAGACGCCGTAGGCGGTGGCGTTGCGCAGGAAGACCGGGCTGAAGTCGTCGCTGGCCAGGGCGGTCAGGCCCTTCTCCGCCATCACCTTGGACTCGCCGTAGGGGGTGACGGGAAAGAACTCGGCGCTCTCGTCGATCGGGGCGTCGCCGTGGGCGCCGTAGAGGCTGCACGAGGACGAGAACACGAAACGCTCGACGCCAGCGGCCTTGGCCGCCTCGGCCACGACGATCGTGCCGTCCGCGTTGATATCGTAGGTCGTCTGGGGGTTGAGGTCACCCAGCGGGTCGTTGGACAAGGCCGCGAGGTGGACGACCGCGTCAAAGCCCTCGAAGTGCGCCGGGGTCACCTTACGGATGTCCACCCGGGTGCTGGCGACGGGCGCCGGCTCGGCGCCGGCCGTGCAGCCGGCGAACAGTTCGCTGTCCAGGCCCGCGACCTCGTGGCCCGCCTGCTGGAACAGCGGGACGAGCCGGGTGCCGATGTAGCCGTCGTGGCCGGTGACGAGAATCCGCATCTGTGTCAGTCCCAGACCTTCCAAGGAGCGCTGCCCGTGTCCCAGAGCGCCTGGAGCAGCTTGCGGTCGCGAACGGTGTCCATGCACTGCCAGAAACCGCTGTGCTGGTAGGCCATCAGCTGCCCGTCCTTGGACAGCTCCTCCAGCGGTTCCTTCTCGAACTGGGTGGAGTCACCCTCGATGTAGTCGAAGATGCCCGGCTCGAGGACGAAGAAGGCGCCGTTGATCCAGCCCTCGCCGGTCTGCGGCTTCTCGGAGAACTCCGCGATGCGGTTGTCCTCGATCTCGAGGTGGCCGAAGCGGGCCGGCGGGCGGACGGCGGTCAGCGTCGCCAGTTTGCCGTGGGACCGGTGGAAGGCGAGCAGGTCGTCGAGGTTGACGTTCGACACCCCGTCACCCCAGGTGAGCATGAAGGTGCCCTCGTCGCCGATCCACGACTGAAGGCGCTTGATGCGCCCGCCGGTGTTCGTCTCCTGGCCGGTGTCGACCAGGCTGACCTTCCAGTCCTCGCGCTCGGTCTCGTGCCGGTGGACCTTACCGTCACTGAGCGAGACGGTAAGGTCGCTGGCCAGTGAGGCGTAGTCGACCAGCCAGCGCTTTACGTACTCACCCTTGTAGCCCAGCGCGACTGAGAAATCCTTGTAGCCGAAGTGGGCGTAGTACTTCATGATGTGCCACATGATCGGCTGATTGCCGATCTCCACCATGGGCTTGGGCTTGACGACCGTCTCCTCGGCGAGCCGGGTTCCCAACCCGCCGGCGAGAATGCCGACTTTCATCTTTTCCCCTCCACGATTGACCTCATGGCTTGAGCAGCGACGTGTTTCCGCGCGGCGGCCGGCCCGCCACGCGGGCATGGCCAGGGCGGGCGCGACCAGGCCGGGCGTGACCAGGGCGAGAGGAAGCGCGGAGCGACGCGACCCAACTCGCGTCGATGGTGGTCACGAGTCCCCCAACCCACGAACACACCGTCAGTACGGCAACGTCAGTACGGCAACGTCAGTACGGCAACGGCCGCCCGCCCGGAAATCTCATCGCGATCTCATCGCGCTCATCGCGCGCGTGTGACTCGACGAGAGCCGACCGGCCGCCGAAACGCATTCGACATCTTGACCACAAGGCACCCCCCAAGCGGCCCCCAATGGGCACCGCGTCCGGCCGGGGCGCCCACCCATTTCGTTTGACGAGACTACACGAGGGTATCGGCGCCGCGCGGCCAGGTCCCCGGTACGCGACAGCTCGCCACATTCCCTCGGTCGCCCGGTTCGACCTCGATCGATCACACGTCTCGGTAACTATATGAACGCTCAGCGTAATCTTCATCGCCACCGGTGGCGGCATCACGGACAGTGAGCCGCGCGGGTTCGGAAGCAGGGGCCGGGCAGGCGTGACGGGGGCACCGGGGAGGCCGGAAAGATGCCGGGGAGAAGTCGAACAGATCAACTGTTGGGCGGGTGGAGTCACACCCTGTCACACACTTCGCCCGGCGGATTTCGCCACCTCAGGCCGGCCCGGCGACCCCGCCGGCGACCCGTGGGTGACCCGTGGGTGACCTGCCGGCCGGGGCCGCGCGAAGCGGCGTGACGGTGGGCGCGGTGACCCTGACATGACGCCTGACCCTGATCTGGCGCATGGCCCTGACCGATACGTCATGCTCAGGGCTGGTCACCATGAGATATCGCGGGACGCCTGGACACGGAAGCCAACTGCCGGCGTCGGCCCGGTAACCTGTCGCTGGCCCGGCTATGACGGCTACAACGTGTGGTGACGAGGAATCGAGCTACGGGTAAAAAACGAGCCACCACGTTCATGGCAGACCCACTGTGCGGTGGGCACTTTAATGGCATGATAATTTGCGTGTAATGTCCCTGGGCCAGGTAGGGGGGGGACCCGCCGTGGCCGATTGTCGATCGGCATGGAGCGCGTGAGTCTGCTGAGCAGCCGCGACGCGCCTCAGGAACGCATCGGGAGCACCGTGACCAGGATGGGCGCTCAGCACGCACTGACCGGAGGAACGACGATCTCCAGTCCGGCCATCGACCCGCCGCGCCGGAGCGCGGAGCGCGCGACGGCACCGCCGGGCGACCGGCGAGTGACGCCGCCCGCCGCGGCGGCCAGTAACGGGACGACCAGCAAGGGGACGACCAGCAAGGGGACGGCCGGGGCCGCCCCAGCCCCGACCCCGACCCCGACCTCAGCCCCGACCTCAGCCCCGACCCCGACCCCGGCGCCGGCTCGGCGGGTCGAGTCGGCGCGGCGGGACGACGACCGCTACGAGGTCGCCCGTCTCGCCGGCCACGGCGACCTCGTCGCGCTGCGCTCCGAGTGGGAGGAGCTGTTCGTCGCGTCGCGGACGGGCAACCCGTTCAGCGACCCGGGCTGGCTGACCGCCTGGGCCCGGACCTACGTCGCCAGCGGCGACCTGTGGGTGGTCACCGTCCGGCGCGACGGCGCCCTGGTCGGAGTGCTGCCCTGCCATCTGGTCAAGATGGGGCTCGGCCCGCTCGCGCTGCGTTCGATCGTCCCGCTCGGCTGCCAGGCCGGCCCCGGGCTGACCGAGCTTCCCGTACCGCTCACCATCCGTGACGATGCCCGTGGGATCGTCCGGGCCGCGATGCGTTTCCTCAGCCGGGCCCGGGACGCGAACGTGCACTGGATCGAGATGACGCTCGGCCCCTCGGTCCCCTGGCTCGAACCCCAGTGGTTCCCCGCCGCCGGCGCCTCGACCCGGGCGACGACGATCGTCGCCAAGGCGCCGCGCGCCTGCGTCCGGCTGCCGCTGCCCGCCGCGCCCGGCGGCAACCTCGCCCTCAAGCGCAACGTCCGCGAGTCGGTCCGGCGGGCCCGTAACCGCCTCACCAAGTCGAACCGGCCCTGGACGGTCCGGCCCGTGACCGATCCGGCCGAGGTCGCCCAGTCGTTCGACGTGCTCAGCCGGCTGCACTCGACCCGGGCCACGCTGCCCGGCAAGATGGCCCACCACGACGCCCTGGCCGGCCGCACCGCGCAGTTCGTCCTGGCGGCGGCGGTCGACATGGCCGCGCGGGGCCGGGCCGCCATCTACCAGCTCGAGCTCGACGGTGAGATCATCGCCGCGCAGCTCGTGCTGACCACCCCGTCCTCGGCCTACCTGTCGGTGTCCGGGATGACCGAGGACGCCTGGCAGTACTCGCCGATGGCGCTGCTCATCCATACCGTCGCCCAGGACACGATCGCCCGCGGCGGCAGCGACCTCTACCTCTCGGTCGGGCCGGACGAGGCGAAGCTGCGCTGGAGCGAGGAGATCGAGTACTACCCGCAGTTCGTCGTCGTCCCGCCGACCCGGGCCGCGCGGCGCGGCTTCTCGCTCTACCTGCCGGCCTCGTCGCTGGCCCGCTACCGGCGGGAGCTCTCCCTGCACAGACGGCGGCCGAACAGCGCGTCCGGCGCGCCGTCCGCGCCCCCGCCGGCGGCTCTCCCGCGAGCGGCTCTCCCGGCCGCGGCTCTCCCGCCCGCGCCCCCGACCCCGCGGTGACGCCGGCATAGAGTCTGCGTACCGACCTGATCCGGCGCCGGGAACCCCAGGCTGGGTGGCAATCGTCGGACTCCGGGGAGGTTCTCTGACGTGCTGGGTGGCGGACGTGCTGCGTACGGTGGTCGGCGGCGCCGGGCGCTGGTGACCCTCCTGCTGCTGATGGGAGCGGCGGCCCTCGCCGCCTGCTCCGGCGGCCACCCGAGCGCCCCGGCCACGGGCGGTCCCACCGCGGCCCCGACGGTCGGCGGCGGGGCCGTCGACTACCCCGCGCCGACCACGCCCTACACCGTCGGCCCAGGCCAGGCCTACTCGACGGTGCAGTCGGCGATCGACGCCGCCCCCGAGGGCGCCACGATCTACATCCACAACGGCACCTACCGCGAAGAGGTCACACCCAAGCGCGGCCAGACGCTGCTCGGCCAGACCCGCGACGGCGCCCGCATCGACGGGGCGAACGCCGTCGATGCCTCGCTGTGGCGCCGCGACGGCCGGTTCTGGTACTTCCAGGACCCGTGGCCGCTGGTCGGCGTCACCCAGGGAAGCTGGAACGGCGTCACCCCCGACCTCAACGCCCAATCGAACGACTTGCTGCACCGGGACGACATCCCGCTGCCGCACATGGCGAAGCTCAGCCACGTCCGCGCGGGCGAGTTCTACGTCGACTATGACCGCAAGCGGGTCTACGTCGCGGACGACCCGGCCGGGCACCGCTTCGAGCTGTCGGTCCGCCCGATCGGCATCGCCGACGCCACCCGCACCGCGCTGAACGTGACGATCGAGAACCTGACCGTCGAGAAGACGGCGTCCGCGTTCAACCAGGCCGGCATCGAGATGAACTCGGGCTGGGTGGTGAAGGACTGCCTGGTCCTGGGCAACCACGGGCGCGGCATTTCGACGACGGTCGACGACACCATCATCGGCACCCGGCCGCCGGTCGTCGGCTCCTACGCCGGCGGCGGGGCCCGCGCGTCGGCCCAGCGCGGCCAGGCCGGCTCGATGCAGGTCCTGCTCTCGGGCAGCCTCGGGATCGGCGGCTCGCCAAACCTCGGCCACCAGTCCGACCGTTTCGGGCATCCCAGCGGGGACGACGACGCCCCCGGCGCCGACTACGACAACAACATCACGATCACGAACACGGACGTCGGCTGGTCGAACGTCGAACGGTTCAGCTACTGGGACGAGGGCGGCGGCATCAAGTTCTCGCTGCGCAACGGGGTCAGGCTGACCGGGAACTGGGTTCACGACTCCTACGGCCCGGGCGCCTGGTTCGACACGAACAACCGGAACATCACCGTGACCGGCGGCCTGTTCGAGGACAACCTGGCCGCTGGCGTCTGGTACGAGGCGAACCCCGGCCCCTACGACGGCGGCATCACGATCACGAAGAGCACGTTCCGCCGCAACGGCAACACATCGCTGGGGCGCGGCCGGGACTTCGACGGTCGCGGCCAGTACTCGCAGATCTTCCTGTCCGACTCAGCCCACGTCGTCGTCCAGGACAACTTCCTGCAGGTCGGGACGGTCGGCGGCTTCGGCGTCGCCGAACACTTCGGCGGTCGGACGAAACCGGCCGACTACACGATCGAGAACAACGTCGTCTCGATCGGCATCCCGACGGCGGCCTTCGGCTTCGCGCTCGACGGCGACGGGTTCACCTTCGACCACAACACCGTGCTGACCTGGGGCGAGGTGACGCCGAGCTCGAACCTGTACAGCCTGGGCGCGAACTCCTTCGCGGCCTGGCAGAAGGCCGGGCGCGACGTCCACGGGGCGATCGCGGCGATCGCCACGCCCGACGGCGCCCGCTGAGCGGGCGCCGGGCGGGGCGGGGCGGGGCGGGCGCGGCGCGGCGCCTCGGGTCAGCCGCGGCGCTTATACTGCTCGATGACGTCGCCGTAGATGCTGATCAGCTTCTCGGTCACGATCTTCGGCGCGAACTCGGCCTCGTAGCGGGCCCGGCCGGCCGTGCCCCGCGCCGCCGCCTGCTCCGGCGTGACGGCCCGCAGGACGTCCGCCAGCTCGTCCGGCGTCGAGCCCGAGCGCCAGCCGACCTCGTCGTCGACGACCGTGCCGACCGAGCCGATCGCCGTGGCCACCACCGGCCGGGCCCGAGCGTAGGCCTCCAGCACCGTCATCGGGAAGCCCTCGAACCACAGCGACGGGACCGCGACGACCGCCGCCTCCCGCATCAGCTCGTCGACCCGCTCCGCGGGCACGGGGCCCAGGTAGGTGATCCCGATCCCGGCGCCGGCCGCCCGCTCCACCTCGTCGCGCAGCGGGCCGTCGCCCACGATGACCAGGCGCCCGAGCGAGCCGCCCCCGGAGCGTTCCCACCCCTCGAGCAGCAACCGGATGCCCTTCTCCTCGACCAGGCGGCCGGCGAACAGCAGCCCGGTGCCGGGCGGGCTCGGCACGCCTGGGTCGGGCACCGTGTTCGGCTTGGGCGTGATGCGGTCGGCCGGGATGCCAGCCTCGCGCAGGTGGGCGGCCATGAACGGGGTGACCGGCAGGAAGCGCTCAACGGAGCGCCAGGTCGGGCGGTGGACGGCCAGCGTCCCGGTCATCACCGCGCTCTGGGCGCGGGAGTCCCGGTAGCAGCCGTGCTTGAGCGCGGGCAGCGGGACCCGCAGGCCGACGCAGTCGGTGCAGACCTTGCCGTCCCGGAAGAAGGCGCCGTTGACGCAGGTCATCCGGTAGTTGTGCACGGTCTGCACCACCGGGACGCCAGCGGCGTGCGCGACCCGGACCACGTGCGGCGAGATCAGTGGGTACGGGTTGTGCAAGTGCATGACGTCGGGCCGCTCCCGGCGCAGCAGCGCGGCCAGCGCCTGGCTGTCCTCCCGGGAGTAGGCCGGCCGGATCAGCAGCTCGGCCTTGCGCTGCCGCGACAGCGTCGGGATCTCGTCGCTGGAGCGGATGTAGCTGACGACGTCGACCCCGGCCGCCCGCAGGTTGGCCTGGTCGTCGGTGACGACCCGCCGCTCACCGGACGGGTTGGCGCTGACGTAGTCGTTGTGCACGATGAGGACCCGCACAACGTCCCCTTTCTCAGGACAGGCTACCCGCCCGAAGCGACCGGGAGAATGGGCGGAGCCCCCGGTCGCGGAGGGCGGCAGGACAGGCTACCCGCCCGAAGCGACCGGGAGAATGGGCGGAGCCCCCGGTCGCGGAGGGCGGCAGGACAGGCTTCCCGCCCGAAGCGACCGGGAGAATGGGCGGAGCCCCCGGTCGCGGAGGGCGGCAGGACAGGCTTCAAGACACCCGGGCCAGGGCTGGTGGCCGGCGCAGACGGCTGGCGGCGGGCCGGGGCAGACGGGGCGGCGGGCCCGGGTGGTAGGCCTTGGGCGGACCGGTGTAGCGGACCATCTCCCGGGCGTGCGGACCGGTGCTGGTCAGCGGGGCCAGGCAGATACCGACCAGCAGGTAGCAGGCGGCCGCGCCGAACGGTGACTCCAGCCAGGGTTCGAATTGGGCGCTGACCACGTTGGCCAGCAGGATCACCAGGCCGATCGGGTTGCCCGTGAGCTTGTAGACCCGCCAGCACAGGACCCCCAGCGTCCCCAGGTACAGCAGGAGCAGGGCGAGCCCGACGATCCCGAGATACCCCAGGGAGTAGAAGAACAGGTTGTGCGGGCTGCGCACGGTCGGGTCGACCTTGCCGGGCGGCGCCAAGGACTGGAGGTTGAAGCTGTAGCCATGCCCGAACAGCAGCGTGGTCGGGTTGCTCTCGCTGCTGTGGATGATGCCCTTCCACCACTCCTGGCGGAAGTCGGCCGTGCCGGCCGCGCCCTGAGCCCGGCTCTCGCTGGTGTACTTCTGGGCCAGCTCCGGGGAGATCGGGCCGAGCGCCCGCCCGATGATGTCACCGACCTTGACACTGCCGCCCCGGTCGGCCGGCCCGGGCAGCGAGACGTTGGCCGCGGTGACCGCGACGAGCAGGAGCAGGAGCGCGCCCAGGCCGGCCATCAGCCGCCGCAGCCGCCGGGTCAGCAGGCACCACACGACCAGCGCGACGATCAGACTGACCCACTCGGCCCGGATCTGGTGGCCGAACAGGACAGCCACGTTGGCCAGGGCCAGCGGGATCGTCCACCTGCTCTTCCGGGGGTAGGCGACCAGGCCCAGCACCGCCAGCGCGCTGCAGGTCAGGCCGAGGTCGAACAGCGGCACGCCGGCCGCGCCGGGCAGTGTGATCATCTGCTTGTTCAGGAACGCGGAGTAGGCGACGCCGTAGACCGCGTTGCCCCAGGCCAGCGCCCAGGCCAGCTTCTCCAGGAAGACCGGGGACGTCGTGCCGAGCCAGATCCCGAACGCCAGCAGCACCGTGTAGTAATGCAGCTGGAGCGACTTGACCAGCGAGACGGGGTCGCCCCCGTTGATCATGCCGCGGACCGCCTCCAGCACGCCGTAGGCCAGGAACAGCACTATGGCCAGGGCCAGGATGTGGAAGCGGCCCGGCCGGTTGAACTGGTGGAGCAGCCCGGCGATGACCTTGCGGGTCGGCCGGTAGACGAACATGGCGACGATCGTGATCTCGCCGATGAACAGGCTGGCCGGGGCCAGTCCGACGTAGGAGAACGCGCGGCCGAACATGAGGTAGCCGAGCGTGACGTAGAAGCCGTACTTCGCCATCCGGCGGTAGCGCTGCTCGGGCACCGTCCGGCGCCGCCTGATTCCGTCGAGCGCGTCGCCGTAGACAACCGAGACGCTGCGGGCGCGGCCGGTGCGCACGCCCCCCACCGGGGAGCCGCTGCCGAGGCCGGCGCCGGCCGGGCGACTGCCCGAGGCGCCCGGCCGGGCCGGGCCGTCGGACCGGTAGGAACCGTCGGACCGGTAGGAACCGCCGGACCGGTAGGAACCGCCGGGGCGGTGGGAGCCGCCCGGCGGCGTCCCGATCCGGAGCGTGTCCTCCCGCGAGCGTTCCAGCATGGTCGTCGCCGACCGCCCGTTCGGCGACGGGCTGCCCGGCGATCCGTTCGGGGACGGGCGGGACGGGCGGGACGGGCGCGAAGGACCGGCCGGCGGTACCGCCGGGCCTCCGGTGACCGGTGGCCGCCGGTCGCCGGGCGCCGGTGGCCGCCGGCCGCCGTTTCGAGACGGCGGCGGGGGCACCGGTGAGGACGACCGCGCGGCCGGTGGCTTCGGCGCCGCCGGGGTCGACGGCTCGGGCGTTGCCGGTCCCGCTGTCGACGGCTTTGAGGTCGACTGCTTCGAGGTCGACGGCTTTGAGGTCGACGGCTTCGAGGTCGACGGCTTTGAGGCCGACGGTCCGCCTGGCAACGCCTGCAGCCGCATCGTCGCCGTGTCGTCGTTCATCCGGTCGCGGCCGGCGGCGGGTCGAGGCGCGGGCGGGCGGGCATTCGTCGCGCCGCCACCGCTGCTTCGCCCGCCGACGCGCCGTGCGGACGCGCTCCCGCTGGACGAGGGCCGCTCAGGCCGGGAACGCTCCGCCTGGCCCGGCTCCGGCTGGGCCGGCTCCGGCTGGGCCGGCTCCGGCTGGGCCGGTTTTGCGCCCGGGCCGGCGCGATCCTGGTCGTCCGCGTCGCCGGAGGCCGCGGGGTCACGGCCAGCCGGTGTCATACCGACGATCCCACCGAGGGCTTGGCGGAGTTGTCACGACGGGCCGGGATGCCCAGGCGCGCGGCCGGGCCGGAGCTCGCGCCCTTGCCGCCGCCCTTGGCCTGCGAGCGGGTGTACAGGTAGCCGAGGACCGGCAGGCGCAGCAGGCGGACGCGCTTGGCGAACTCCTCCAGCACCGCGACGTCCGCGTCGTGCGGGACAACGATCAGCGTCGAGTCGACCTGCTTGGCCAGCACGGACCCGGCCGCCCGCTCCAGCAGGGCCGGCGCGTCAACGATGACCACATCGTAGGTACGCCGGGCCGACTCCAGGGCCCGGGCGATGCTCTCCGAGCCGAACGGCTCACCGGTGCCGGGCGCCAGGGTGCCGGGCGCCAGGACGTCGAGTGTGCCCTTGACCTGCTTGACGTGGCTGACCGCCTCGGCCAGCTCGACGTCGCCCCGAGCCAGCTGGACCAGGCCGGGCCGATCGCCGCCGATGCCCAGCAGCCAGCTCAGTCCCTGGCCGTCGAGGTTGCCGTCGATGACGAGCACCCGCCGGCCGGCCTTGGCCGCGGTCATCGCGATGTTCGCCGCGGTGACGCTCTTGCCGTCGCCGGAGACGGCGGAGATGACGGCGTAGGTCCGGCCGGACTCCAGCGCGTCGGCCGCGAACCGGAAGCCCTCGGCGGCGGCCGAGAGCTCGCTGTCGAACGCCGGCAGGTCGCTGGGCAGGCTCTCCCGCGAGAAGTCGGGGATCTCGGCCAGGAACGGCCGCTCCAGCAGCAGCTCGGGCTCGAGCCGTCCGCTGATCCGGCGCCGGCGGCTGGACAGGATGTAGCTGACGATCGCCGCGATGATCAGGCCGGCGACCGCGCCGAGCACGCCGTAGCGGATCGAGCCCGACTTGGAGCCGCCGCTGGGCACCGAGGCCGGTGAGAAGGCCACGACCCCGTCCTGCGCCACCGAGCTGTTCACGATCACTTCGTTGAGGCGCGCCTGGAGCTGGGCGAGCCGCTGCTGCTCGGGCGAGCCCGGAGCGGCCTGGCCGCCAGCCGTCACGATTTGCTGATTCGTCGCCGCGATCGACGCGGTGAGCTGGCGCTGGGCGTCGGCGTTGACCTGCTTGGCCCGGGCGGTGACGGCCGTCCGGTAGGCCGTGACCACCGCGTTCGCGCCCTCGGCCGCCACGGTCGCGTTCGAGTTCTTGTAGCTCACGCTGATCAGGTCGCTCGTGGTGTCGAGCTTAACGGTCAGGCCGCCGGTGATGTCGTCCCGGGTGAGCTGCTGGCCCGCGATCTTCTTGTTGACCAGCGTGGCCGCGGCCTGAGCCGTGGACGGCAGGCGCAGGATCGCTGCCTGGTCCGCCGTGTAGTTGGCGTCGGCCGCTCCGCCGCCGGTGGACGTGTTCGGGTCGTTGACCACGATCGACGCGGTCGCCGACACCGAGCCGGACAGGCTCAGGCCGTAGATGAAGCCGAGCAGTGCCAGTCCGACCACGCAGCTGACGGCCAGGACGAAATGGCGAGCCATAGCCCCGAAGACGGTCGGTTGAAGGGGCGAGACCTCGAGAGCGTCCATGACCTTCCTGATAGGTGAGCGGCCCTGGTTCACACGGTCGCGGTTCACACGGTCGCGGTTCACGCGGTTGCGGGTGCGGGCAGGGGCCGGGCGGGGCGGAGCCAGAGGGTAACGGATCAGAGCCAGAACGGATCAGAGGCTCGCGTTTCAGGCTACACCGGGATTGTGAGCGTTAACTGAGCGTGGGCAAGGGGTGGCCGGTGCCAAATCGGTCAGGTCACCGCCTTCGTGTATAGCTCGTCGAGCAGGTCGGGTAGGCGTTCGACGTCGAACCGCCGGTCGGCCTCGACGGCGGCCGGCACCCGGGCCAGCGCCTTCGCGAGCCCGCCAGGGACGTCGCCGCGGGCCGGCACCCGGATGCCCCGGTCCTCACCGACCAGCATCGCCGGCCCGCCGATGTCCAGGCAGACCACCGGGCGCCCCAGCGCCAGCGTCTCGGCGACGACCCAGCCCGCGCTGTCGTGCATCGACGGGAACAGCAGGGCGTCGCAGCCGCGAAGCGCGGCCAGCACCTCCGCGCGGGGGCGCAGGCCGTGCAGGATGACGCGGTCGCTGACCTTGTGCCGGCGGGCCGCGTCGATGATCGCCTCGGTGTCGGGGCCCTCACCGTAGATGTGCAGGCACCAGTCGGCCGCCTCACGCCGGGCCAGGGCGGCGACGGCGAGGCGCACGCCCTTCCACGCCAGCAGCCGCCCGGCGAACACCGCCCGGCGCAGGCCGTCGGTCGGTCCCCCGTCGAACGGCGGGCCGGCCAGCTCGGCTGTAGGGTCCGGCGCCGGCTCCACCGTGGACGTGGGCGCCAGGAGCTGGTCGAGGTGCAGGCCGATGTTCGGCTCGACGCGCGGGCTGGCCGCGCTGAACCGGCGGGCCACGTCGTGGTTGACCGCCAGCATCGAACTGGCCTTGCGCGACAGCGGCTCACCGAAGGCGCGCCGCCCTGCCGCGGAGATCAACCCGCGGGCCACCTCGACGGTGAGCTGGCGCCGACCGAGCTCCCGCCAGAACCGCAGCGGGATGGGCGACGTCCCGCCGACCGGGCCCCACACGAAGGGGACGCCGGGCAGGCCGGCCACGCCCGAGGGCATCCAGTCGGACGCGTAGGTGACGTGGTGGGCGACGTCGAAACCGATCCGGGCGTGCGCGGCCCGGACCGTACGCCGCAGGTAGAACTGCCAGGCGACGTAGCGGGTCCGCTCGCCCTTGGCGAAGTCCTCGCGCCAGGCCACCCGCTCGGGCACCGGGACCCCCACCGGCACGAGGCGCAGCTCGGGTTCGTCCTTCAGCGCGGCCCGGATCTTCTCGACCCAGCGGGTCTCGGTGAACACCCAGACGTCGTGGCGCAGCGCCGCCGCCCGGGCCCATTCCCAGCCGGCGCCCGGCTCGGAGCCGGAGCCGGGCCCGCAGGCGTACGCGCCGATCGCGATCTTCATATGTCAGCCAGCCACGGGGTCGGCGGGGTCATCGCCCCTGGGACGGAAGGGACGGGCTCGCGGCCAGCGCCAGCGCGCGGGGCCGGCGTCGCAGCACGCCGAGCACGAAGCGGGGGTTGTTGGTCAGGTAACGCCTCCACAGCCGCTTCGGTTCCTGGGTGAGCCGGAAGAGCCATTCCAGGCCCAGGCGCTGCAGGATCGGCGGGCACTTGACCACCAGCCCGGCGTGCATGTCGAACGCGGCGCCCACGCCGAACATCGCGGGCGCGTCGATCCTGTCCCGGTGCGCCGCCATCCAGCGCTCCTGCTTCGGCGTGCTCAGGCCGACCCAGACCAGGTCCGGGTTCAGCCGGTTGATCTCGGCGACGATCGCCTCGTCCTCCTCCGGCGTCAGGGCCCGGAACGGCGGCGAGTAGGTGCCGACGACACGCAGCCCGGGGAAGCGGGCCTTGAGCTTCTCGGCCAGCAGCTCCGGCACGCCGTCCTTGCCGCCGTAGAAGTACGACGTCCAGCCGCGCTCGGCCGCCGTCTGGCAGACGTCGAGCATCAGGTCGGAGCCACGGACCTGGCCGGTCTGCTCACCGAGGCCGCTGAACTGGCCGGCCCACAGCATGGGCCGGCCGTCGGGGACGGTCAGCCCGGAGGCGTTGTGGATGGCCAGCAGCTCCGGGTCGCGCTGGGACTCCATCACGCCATGCACACCGGTGACGCACACGTAGTGGCGGTCGCGCCGGTCGATCCAGTTGGCGATGGCGGCCAGCGCCCGCGCCCGGTTCACCGCGCTGATGTGCACGCCGAGGACGTCGAAGCGGCGGGCCTGGAAGGGTACCGGGAGGTTGCGCTCGGCCAGGTCGGCGCCGGTCGCGGCCGGTGCCGACAACCCCGTGTCGACGGCGTTGACGGCGTCGACGGTCTCGACGCCTGGCTGGCCGCTGGCGCCGATCTTGTCGATCGGCGCGCTCCCAGGTGACTGAAGCATCACTGTTCCCCTCGCTGAGCCCCTCGGCGACCCTGCTGGCTGATACGGCACCGCTGGCGGGTCATGGTCAAAGTCGGGCGACAGCCGAGGGCCGGTTGCCGATGCCGAAGTAGTTGTGCGGTCCCGGGACCAGCAGCTTGCGGAACTTGTCCGGCTGGACGGCCAGAACGGCCAGCGCCCGGTAGCACTGGGCCCGCTCCATCGGGGAGAAGTGCTGGCGCTCGATGGCGTCGGCGTAGCCACGCACCATGCGGGTCACCGGCAGCGTGCTCTTCTTCGCGTCCGGGTTGGCCCACTTGGCCTTCTGCCAGACGCTCATGTGGTTGGAGGCACCCGGGTGACAGCGGCGCAGCCACAGCGGCTCCTCGGCCACCCGCCAGGTGCCTAAGAGGGCCAGCTCGGCCAGCAGGACCTTGTCGGTGCCGTAGAACGTCTGCTGCAGCGCGGTGCGCAGCAGGGCCTCCCGCCGCATCAGACCGAAGATCTCGAAGCACCAACGGGTGTTGATCAGGACGTCCTTCAGCCGGACGTGCGGCAACGGCGAGCGCAGCGGGCGGACCGCGACCGACTGGTCCGGCCCGTCGACGTGCTCGCCGTCGGACGTCCGGAACCCCGTCCCGTCCGCCTCGAGCGGCTTCGAGTACTCGTCGATGTAGGACGTGAAGCAGTGCGCCAGCACCGCGTCCGGGTCCTTCTCGAGCAGCGCGTACGTCTCGGCGAGGTAGGTGGGCAGGCAGACGTCGTCGTCCGCCGCCCACCGGAAGTACCGGCCCTTGGCCAGCCGGACCACCTCGTTGAAGTTCTCGTTCGCGCCGATGTTCTGCTCCTGGCGCACGTACCGGAACCGGGAGTCCGTCCGGGCGTACTCCTCGCAGATCTCCTGGGTCCCGTCCGTGGAAGCGTTGTCCGAGACGACCAGTTCGAAGTCGCCGAACGTCTGGCCGAGCAAGGAGTCGAAGGCCTCCCTGAGGAACGCGTCACCGTTGTACACGGGCATGCCGACGCTGACCTGTGGCTGCCAGGACTCGCGCGTCATAGGTGGGCCTCCGTCTCCCTGGCTGGTCGACCCCTGGGCACCGAAGTGCTCAGGAGTTGGCCAGCTGCTTCTCGATCCACTGGTAGGTCGGGGTCAGGCCGTCCTCGAGCGACGTCGCCGGCTCCCAGCCGAGGACCTCCCGCAGCAGGGAGTTGTCCGAGTTGCGGCCGCGCACACCCTGCGGGCCGTCGATGTGGTTGATGGTGATGCCGTCCTTGCCGCTGATCTTGATGATCGTCTCGGCGAGTTCGTTGATTGACACCATCGTGTCGGTGCCGAGGTTCAGCGGCTCGGAGAAGTCCGACTGCATGAGCCGGTAGATCCCCTCGACGCAGTCGTCGATGAAGCAGAAGGAGCGGGTCTGCTCGCCGTCGCCCCAGACCTCGATCTCGCCGCCGGGGGCGGCCAGCGCGACCTTGCGGCACAGCGCGGCCGGGGCCTTCTCGCGACCACCCTGGTAGGTGCCGTTGGGCCCGTAGATGTTGTGGAAGCGGACGGTCCGGGTCTCGACGCCGAACTCCTCGCCGCCATAGCGGTTCATAAGCTCGCCGAGGATCTTCTCCCAGCCGTAGGCGTCCTGCGGCGCCGCGGGGAAGGCGTCCTGCTCGCGCAGCCCGGCGACCTGGGTGACGGTCTGCAGGTGCTCGGGGTAGATGCAGGCCGAGGAGGTGTAGAGGTAACGTTGGATGCCGTTGATCTGCGCCGCGTCGAACGTGTGCAGGTCGATCAGCGCGTTGTTGCGCAGGATCGTCCCGTGGTTGGCCGAGATGAAGCCCATCCCGCCCATGTCCGCGGCGAGCGCGTAGACGTGGTCCACACCCCGCGTGGCCTGCAGGCAGCTGTCGAACCGGCGAAGATCGAGGATCTCGAACTCGTCCGCGTCCGTGTCGCTGAAGTCCGGGAGCTTCCGGTCGACGCCCCGCACCCAGAATCCTTCTTGCTTAAGCCGGGTGACGAGATGGCTACCGATGAAGCCGCCCGCACCAGTGACGAGCACCTTCTGCACGGTGACCCCTTCCGTGGGTTTTCTTCAGATGACTGTGGCGACCCCGAGGTGTCACGGTGACACCGGGGGTCGATATTTCAACGAAGCGGCGCCGGGGCACCGCGCATACTGATGAGGGTAAAGTAGCCGATCGTGACCCGAGAAGGATGGACTGGCCACTGGGAGTGACGAACTCGCCGAGTGCTCGCTGAAGACCCGTCCAGGCTCAGCCGAGTCGAGCTCGGCCGAGTCGAGCCCAGGCGAGTCGAGATCGGGCTGATCGCGACCGGGCTGATCGAGACCGGAGCGGCCGACGGCACGCAAGCAGGGCCGAAATACCAACGGTCACCAGAATGCGAGCGCGAGCGACGAGTATCGCGCATGCACCAGATGGCATGGTGCATCCCCACGAGAGTTCCCCCCAGAAACTCACAGTACAAGTAGACGAACCGGAACTCGCGGTGTTCACAGCGAGATCCTGATAGCCCCCAGACGTATCGTACCTACGGTCTTTGAGGCGGGCACAACACCCCCCTGTGCGACGCCCCGCGCAAGGCCCTCCGAACCCCGCACAAGGTCCCCCCGGCGGGCGTACCGCCCCTGATCGGCACGGTGCCGCCGATCAGTGCACTGCCCCACCCGGAGCAGCACACCCAACAGCGTCCCCGGCCGGACGCGGCACTCCCGTGGGCCTCCCTTACCTCCTCATCGTGCCACACCGGGACCCAGGGCCCCACGCCGCCCGGGCCGGGCCTCGCGGGCCCGCGGCGCCAACCGCGTCACCCCCCGGGGTCAACCGGGTGAGCGATGCCCTATGCCGGTTTGTCACGACGGTGATAACCGAAATGGCCAGGTCGAAGCACGGGTGATGCGCTCCCCGGTCGGGTTGGACCGGGAAAGCCGCCTGGGCTGGACCGACTGCCGCGGGCGGGTCGGACCCGTCCCGGGCGAGCCGCCGCGGCGGACCAGCGAGCGGATTGGCGGCGACCGGGCCCCGGATAACCGCGGATACAGTACGGAGGTCCCTCTAGCGGGGCGATATGGGTGCGCGCCTCGGCCGCGAGGGCACCAAATACACTGCCAGCCGGCGGTTCACGCGGGGTCGGACAGGGGGTTCCGGGCACCCCGCGAAGGCATGGGGGGACACCGCGATGGATGAGAGGACCTGGCCGGGGTCACGGGACCCCGGTACACGTTTCCAGCTGGAGCCACCGGGCGCGCTGGACCGGCAGGAAAGACCGACCCGTGTCTGAGGTTGTGCGTGAGGACGATCAGGCGGCCACGGGAGAACTGCTGGTGCCCCGGGCCAGGCTGCCTCAGGACCGGCGGCCCGAGAACGGACGGGCCCAGAACGGGCGGGCAGCGGACCGCCAGCCATCGGAGCCACTCGGCGATCAGGTCGAGGACTACCCCGCCGGCCACGGCGGGGTACCCAGCGGGGTACCCACCGGTGTCGACAACCAGGGCGTCGACCGCGACGGCGCCATGAGCGGGCCGGTGCCTGCCGGCCTCGCAACCGATCTCGGCTTGGACGACGGCTTGCTGGACGACGGTTTTCTCGACGACGACACGACTCGGATCGACGGCGCCCGGTTTGGCGGGAACCGGGCGGTGGGCCGCCGGGCGGGCGGCGCGCGAACAGCCGATCCGGGACTCCTCGACGGCTCGGCGGTTCGCCCGGCACCGGCGGACCGGACCCTGGGTGTCGCCGAGCCGCGTAACGCGGCCGAGCAGGCCGAGCTGAACGAGCAGCCCGAGCTGAACGAGCAGCCCGAGCTGAACGAGGAGCCCGAGCTGGACGAGGCGATCGAGGAGCAGGATCTGAACGAGCCGGACGACCGGGCTGGCTCGTTCGGTGCCGCCGGCTTCGCCTCGCCACCGATCGACGAGACGCAGATGATCGCCGCGTTCGAGATCCCGGCGACCGGGCCGCTGCCCGTCGGTGAGCCGCGGCGCCCCGGCGACACCGGCCCGCGACGCGAGCTCGAACGTGACGAGCATCCCAACGCCGCGGACTCCCGCGTCGCGGACACGAGCGACCAGCAGCCCGACGAGCGGGATACCCGCGACGAGGGCGCCGCCGGCCAGTCCGCCGACGGGCCGGCGGGCGAGGCCGACCGAGAACACAAGGCCGACCAGGAACATGAGGCCGACCAGGAACACCAGGCCGCTCTCGGCGCTGCCTACGACCCGGAGCTCGCCGCCTCCATCGCCGCGATCATGGATGCCGGTCGCCGGGAACCGGTCTCGCCCGTCCCCGCCGCTGGTCTCCCCGATGCGGATCTCCTGACGAACGGTCTCCCGGAGGACAGTGGGCCGGAGGACAGTGGGCCGGAGGCTCGAGAGTTGGACGCGGGTGAGCAGGCCGATCTCGACCGCCCGGACCCGCGCCTGCTCGCGGTGCCGCTCGACCCCGAGCCCGACGAGGGCCTCCCCGCCCGGGCCGCGCGCCCCCGGCGGGGGACGAATGTCGACCAGGACACGGTGCTCGTCGCGCGCCGTCTCCCCCGGGAGGGTGAGGAGCGCCCGGAGCCGGCGCCCTACCGCGCCCTGCTCAGCTGGGAACGCCGCTACGTCCGGCTGCTGGTCGGGTTCGACGCCGTGGCCTCGTTGATCGCGGGCATCGTCGCCTACCTGGTCCGGTTCGGGCCGGTCACCGACTTCGCCGCGCATCCCGACCACCACCGCCGCTACCTCCTGGTCACGCTGGCGCTGCCGGCGGTCTGGGTGCTGTCGATGTCGCTCAACCGCGCCTACGAGGCCCGGTTCCTCGGCGGCGGGTCGGAGGAGTTCCGCCGGGTGGTCAACTCGGCCGCCCGCTTCACGGCGCTGATCGCCGTAGCCTCCTACGCGACCAAGGCCGAGCTGGCCCGGACCTACCTGCTGATCGCGTTCCCGATGGCCACGGTGCTCTCGCTGGCTGGCCGCGCCGCCGGTCGCGGCATCCTGCACCGGTTACGGCGCCAGGGCCGCTGCACGCACAAGGTGCTGGTGGTCGGAGCGGGCGAGTCGGCGGCGATGCTGGTGCGGACCGCGCAGCGCGACCCGACCGCCGGCTGGACCGTCGTCGGCGTCGTGCTGGACCGTCCGCCGGGCCGGCACTCCCAGGACTGGCCGATCCGCTCCGGCTTCGACCTGCTGGGCGTACCGATCGTCGGCAACTCGGACAACCTGAACTCCGCGATCACAGCAACGGCGGCCACGACCGTCGCGATCTGCCCGCAGATCGGCACCGACACCCTGCACCGGCTGCTGTGGTCGCTCGAGGGCTCAGATGTCGACGTCCTGGTCTCCTCAGCGCTGACCGAGGTGACCGGCCCGCGCATCTCGATCCGGCCGGTAGCGGGCCTGCCGCTGCTGCACATCGAGGAGCCCGAGCTCGGCGGCATGCGCCGGCTGATCAAGGGCCTGTTCGACCGGTCGGTGGCCCTGGCCATGGTCGTGATGGCCGCGCCGGCGCTGATCGCTCTGGCGTTGGCGGTCCGCTTCACCTCACCGGGTCCGGCGATCTTCAAGCAGACCCGGGTCGGGCGGGACGGCGAGCACTTCACGATGTTCAAGTTCCGCTCGATGTACGTTGACGCCGAGGCGCGCAAGGCCGCGCTGGCCAGCCAGAACGAGCGGGCCGAGGGCCTCCTGTTCAAGATGAAGGACGACCCGCGCATCACGAAGGCGGGCAAGTTCCTGCGCAAGTGGTCGCTGGACGAGCTGCCCCAGCTGTTCAACGTCCTCAACGGGTCGATGTCGCTGGTCGGGCCGCGCCCGCCGCTGCCGAGCGAGGTCGCCCAGTACGAGACGGACGTCCACCGCCGGCTCATGGTCAAGCCCGGCCTGACCGGGCTGTGGCAGATCTCCGGCCGCTCCGACCTGGAGTGGGACGAGTCGGTCCGCCTCGACCTGCGCTACGTCGAGAACTGGTCGCTCGCCATGGACATGGTCATCCTGTGGCGGACGTTCTTCGCGGTGCTGCGCCGCGAGGGCGCGTACTAGACGCTCGCGGATCTGACGGCCGGGCCGCCCCGTGTGACGGGGCACCGGACGTTTCCGCGACGTTACAGACGTTGGATTTAAACCCGAAAAATCGACGATCATGTGTCCGTCGCATTACAAGACATACCTCGCCTTCCGTCAAACAACCATGCAGGACTAGCTTTCCACCAACTTGACAGGGGGTGTCCCCTTCCGGGCGGAGCGCGGACGGGGACAGGCGGACGTCGCGGTCAGCCGGCGCATCGACAACGCGGCTCATCCGGCCGAAGCGGGCCGGCGGCCCGACCCCACGTACCGGTCCGAGCCGGACCGGCCGCGGTCATAACGGGAGAGGGGAAACATGGCGAGGCGAACACTGATCGGCGTGGCCGCCGGGGTGATGGCGGTCGCGCTCACCGCGGCCGCCTGCGGGAGCAGCGGCGGCTCCGGTGGCGGTGGCGGCGGCAAGAAGACGTACACGATCGGTTTCCAGGGCGTGCTGTCCGGTGACAACCAGCAGCTCGGCATCAATGCGCTGGACGGGCTCAAGACGGCCATCGACGAGGCCAACAAGAACAGCGCGCTGCCGTTCACGATCAAGTTCGTCCAGGCGGACGACGCGGGCGACCCGAGCCAGGCCCCGACCGCCGCGCAGAAGCTGATTGACAACTCGTCCGTCCTCGCCGTCGTCGGCCCGATGTTCTCCGGCGCGACCAAGGCCAGCGAGGGGCTCTACACCCAGGCCGGCCTGCTCTCGGTCAGCCCGTCGGCGACCAACCCGACACTCACCTCCTCCGGCTTCAAGACCTTCTACCGGGTCATCAACCCCGACACGGTGCAGGGCAAGGCCGACGCCGACTACATTGCCAAGGGCCTGAAGGCCAAGACCGTCTTCTCCCTGGACGACAAGTCGGACTACGGCACCGGCCTGTCGAGCGCGCTCGAGGCCGAGCTGAAGGCGAACGGCGTGACCGTCACCCACGACGGCATCAACCCGACCAAGGACTACACGTCCGAGGCCACGAAGATCATCGCGGCCAAGCCGGACGTGCTGTTCTACTCGGGCTACTACGCCGAGCTCTCTCTGCTGACCAAGGCGCTCAAGGCGGCCGGCTTCACCGGGAAGATCATGAGCGGTGACGGGTCGAACGACCCGCAGTTCATCGCCCAGGCCGGCGCGACCAACGCCGAGGGCGCCTACCTGACCTGCGCCTGCGGTGACGCGAACTCCGACCCGACGCAGGCCACCTTCCTGAAGTCGTTCGAGGCGTCCAACCCCGGCGCCAAGCCTGGCACGTACTCCGGCGAGGCCTACGACGCGGTCAACGCGATCATCGAGGTCCTCAAGCAGCTCGGCTCGTCGGCCGACCGTGCCTCGGTCCTCTCGGCCTTCGCCAAGGTCAACTTCAAGGGCATCACGAAGCAGATCAGCTTCCAGCCCAACGGCGAGGTCGTGGGTACGGGCGTGTTCATCTACCAGGTCAAGGGCGGCAAGATCACAGTCCTCGGCAACGCGGCCGATCTGGCCAAGTCCTGATCCGGCCGTGAGCGCCGGCGGCGGCCCACCCGGGCCGCCGCCGGCGCGCGAACGCGCACCCAGCGGCGCCCGGCAGGTGGCGCCCCTCGACGAGGACGAGACGGTCGCATGGGTTTTACCCACCAGTTCTGGCAGCTCACCGTGGACGGGCTGACGGTCGGATCGCTCTACGCGGTCATCGCGCTCGGCTACACCCTGGTCTACGGTGTCCTGCAGCTGATCAACTTCGCGCACAGCGAGGTGTTCATGCTCGGGTCGTTCGGCGGTCTGTTCGCCGCCCGGGCGCTGGTCCCCGGCGGGCCGACGCCGTCCGGGCTGACCTCGGTCGGCCTGGTCGCGGCCGGTCTGGCCTGCGGCGCCGCCACCGGCGGCCTGGCCGCGTTCACCCTGGAGCGGGTCGCCTACCGGCCGCTGCGCAGACGCTCGGCGCCCCGGCTGGCCTACCTGATCAGCGCGATCGGCGCGTCCGGGCTGGCGGTGAACCTGGCCGGCAAGGAGTTCGGCCGGCAGAACGTCCCGGTGCCGAACCTGTTCACCTCGGGCACCGTGTTCCACATCTTCAGCGCCAAGGTCAGCACCCAGTCGCTGTTCATCTTCGTCACGGCCGCCGTGATGCTGGTCGGCCTGGACCGGCTGGTCGCCGGGACCCGGCTCGGCCAGGGCATCCGGGCCGTGGCCCAGGACAGCGACACCGCCGGCCTGATGGGCGTCGACGTCGAGCGGATCATCGTCGTGACCTTCGTCATCGGCGGGCTGCTGGCCGGGGCCGGCGGGTTCCTATACGCGACGACGTTCAACGCCTCCTACAACATGGGCTTCGTTCCCGGGGTGAAGGCGTTCACCGCCGCCGTGCTCGGCGGAATCGGCAACGTGCGCGGCGCCGTGCTCGGCGGGCTTGTCCTCGGCCTGGTTGAAAGCTACGGCGGCTACGTCTTCCAGGCGTCCTACAAGGACGTCATCGCCTTCCTGGTCCTGGTACTGATCCTGATGGTCCGCCCGTCGGGCCTGCTCGGCGAGCGCCTGGGACGGGCCGCATGACGGGCCGCGGCGTACGTGATCATGGCGAAGCCGTGCGCCCGGAGGCCCGGGGACGTCGGCGGGCCGCCCGGCCCGCGACCGTCGCGGCCGCTCTGAACGGCGCCCGGGCCCGCCAGCTCGGCGCCTACGTGTTCGTGGCGATCGTCTTCGCGGTCATCACCGGGCCGACCGGGAACTCGACCCATCCCTTCCACGCGGCCCGCCGCGCCGTGTTCGCGCCGCGGATCATCCTGTTCCTGGCCATCGCGCTGGCCCTCTGGCTGCTGGTGATCGGCTGGTCGCGGCTGCGGGCGACGGCGGCGCCGGCTCTGCAACGCGCCTGGGCTCCCGCCGGGAACGTGCTGGACCGGCCGGTCGGCAGGATCGGGCTGAACCTCGTCCTGCTGGCGGTCGCGATCATTGCGCCGCTGGTGGTGTCGACGGCCGCGCAGCAGTCGATGGTCAGCGACATCGGCATCTACGCGCTGCTCGCGCTCGGCCTGAACGTCGTCGTCGGCTACGCCGGGCTGCTCGACCTGGGCTACATCGCGTTCTTCGCGGTCGGAGCGTATGTCACGGCCTACGTCTCGTCGAAGACCGCGATGCCCTGGCACGCGCCGTTCACGATCAACCCGTTCTTCGCGTTCCCGATCGCGCTGCTCGTGGCCGGGCTGGCCGGGGTCGTGCTGGGCGCGCCGACGCTGCGGCTGCGCGGCGACTACCTGGCCATCGTCACGCTCGGCTTCGGTGAGATCATCCAGCTCATCGCGAACAACTCGGACAACATCACCAACGGGGCGCGCGGGGTGTTCGGCGTTCCGCACCTGTCGGTCCACCTGCTCGGGATCAACTACTCGTGGGCGCTCAACCCACGGCCGTACTACTACCTGCTGCTGGTCATCATCGTGATCGTGATGTTCGCCTTCGGGCGGCTGGAACGCTCACGCATCGGCCGGGCGTGGGCGGCGATCCGCGAGGACGAGATCGCCGCCGAGGCCAGCGGCGTGCCAACCCTGCGGCTCAAGCTGCTGGCCTTCGCGATCGGCGCGTCGGTGTCCGGGTTCGCGGGGGTTCTGTTCTCGACCAAGCAGTTCTTCAACCCGCAGAGCTTCAGCCTGCAGGCCTCGTTCCTGGTCGTGACGATCGTCATCTTCGGCGGGATGGGCTCGCGGCTGGGGGTCGTGGTCGGCTCGGTGATCCTCCAGGGCCTGGCCTTCTACCTGCGGGACAAGGTCGAACCAGCCGACCGTTACATCTACTTCGGCGCGGTCGTCATCATCATGATGGTCTTCCGGCCCCAGGGCGTGGTCCCCTCGACGCGCCGACGACGGGAGATCGAGATGGCCGAGAGCGGGGTCGGCGGCGCCGACGCGCTGGGCCCGGCACCGACCGGCAGCCAGGTATGAGCCCCGCGGCCGCTCCCGGCACCGTGCCGGCCCCGGCGTCCGACGCCGGCGACACCGTGCTCGAGGTGCGGGACGTCACGCTGCGCTTCGGTGGCCTGGTCAGCCTGGACTCGGTGTCCGTACGCCAGCTCCGGGGCGAGATCCTGGCCGTGATCGGACCGAACGGGGCCGGCAAGACGTCGCTGTTCAACTGCCTGACCGGTGCCTACCGGCCGCAGAAGGGGTCGGTCCGCTTCCACCCGGCCGGACGGGGGCCGGTCGAGGTCGTCGGGCGCTCGCCGCACCGGGTCAGTTCCCTCGGCATCGCCCGGACCTTCCAGAACATCCGGTTGTTCCCGGCGCTCAGCGCGTTGGAGAACGTCCAGGTCGGAGTGGAGACCCGACAGCGCAGCGGCGCGCTGGCCACGATCCTGGGCCTGCCGAACGCCCGCCGTGACGCGAAGGCCAGCGTGCGCCGGGCCGGCGAACTGCTCGAGTTCGTCGGGCTGACCCGGTGGTCGCGGGAGCTCGCCGGATCCCTGCCGTATGGGGCGCAGCGGCGCCTGGAGATCGCCCGCGCGCTCGGTACCGACCCGTCGCTGCTGCTCCTGGACGAGCCGGCGGCCGGGACGAACCCGGCCGAGAAACGCGAGCTGGCCGACCTGATCCGCGCGATCTCTCACTCGGGCGTGTCGGTGCTGCTGATCGAGCACGACATGCCGCTGGTCATGTCAGTAGCGGCCGAGGTGGTGGTGCTGAACTTCGGCAAGGTGATCGCGGCCGGCCCACCCCGCGAGGTCCAACGCGACCCGGCCGTGGTCGAGGCATACCTGGGGCGTGGGGACGACGAAGGGCGCGAGGACGATAAGACCGGTCGGCCTGGGCCGGCCGACCCGGACACGATCGCCCTGAACATCCGGAAGGACACCCCTCGGTGACGCTGCTCGAGCTCGACGACCTCGAGGTCCGCTACGGGGCGATCACCGCGCTGCGCCGGGTCCGCCTGACCGTCGGCGACGGCGAGATCGTCACCCTGCTCGGCGCGAACGGCGCTGGCAAGACCACGACGCTGCGCACGATCTCCGGACAGCTCCACCCGGTGCGCGGCTCTGTCAGCCTCGACGGCGCTCGCCTGACCGGCCTGCCGGCTCACCAGATCGTCGCCCGGGGCGTCAGCCACGTCCCGGAGGGGCGGCGGGTGTTCCCGCGGATGACGGTCCAGGAGAATCTGCTGATGGGCGCCTACCGCGACCGGCGCCACGCCCGGACCGACATCGAGCGGGTGTTCACCTACTTCCCCCGGCTGCGCGAACGGGCGGACCAGGTCAGCGGCACGCTCTCCGGTGGTGAGCAGCAGATGCTGGCCATCGGCCGGGCACTGATGAGCCGGCCCCGCGTCCTGCTGCTCGACGAGCCGTCGATGGGCCTCGCGCCCCTGATCGTCGCCACGATCTTCAAAGTGATTGCGGAGATCAACCGGGAAGGCGTGGCTATCCTGCTGGTCGAGCAGAACGCGGTGCAGGCGCTGAAGATCGCCGATCGGGGCTACGTGTTGGACAACGGCGGCATCGCCTTGTCCGGCCCGGCGACCAGCCTGCTCTCCGACGACCGGGTCCGCCAGGCCTACCTCGGCGAGGACGGCTGACGGGACTCGAGCAGCCAGCCCCTGCCCCACAGGCGGAGGGTGTCCGTGGATACTGATCGGCGCCGGCCGTGCCGCGGCCGTAGAACCGCGACAGGGGAGACGGGGCCGTGGGCGCCAGCGTAGCTCTGATCATGTACATGGCCGACGGTGTCCGGGGACTGCCCGTCGGCTTGTCACCCGATCCGGACGCGACCCAGCGGCTGCTGGCCCCGCTCTTCCCGGGAAGGCGACTCGGGCCGGCCGGGGAGCTGAGCCTTGGGGACGCGTCATTGCTGCCGCCCGACGGCAGGGTCTACGCCGGGAGCTTCCCAGGCGCGGAGATCGTATGCGCGGGCGCGCTCGCGGACTTCGACCGTGCCGCGGAGATTCCGCCCCGTTTCCTCACCGCCGGCCGAGGAAGGCGAACACATCTGCTCCGCATGCTTAGCAGCGTCGACTTCGCCTCGTTCGCGGTGTGGGCAGATGGGCTGCCGGTGCGCGCTCTCAGCCTGGACCCCGACAACGGCGTCCTGGAGGACGTCGGTCCGCGTCTTCCGTTCGAGGAGCCGTTCTGGGCCGGCCAGCATCCGGTGGACGACGACCCGGAGGACCTCGACGCCGACCTCGAACCGGACGATGACCTCGAACTGGACGATGGCATGGGGGCCGATCCCGAGGGCTACCCCTTCCCGTTCCACCCACTCGAACTGGGCGAGGAGGCGTTACGCGCCCTGTTCGGCTTCGTCCTCGAAGGCGCGCCGGGCGACGACGACTTCGACCCGTTCGAGCTGCCGCTGCTTGCCTACCAGGCCGTCTGAGGAACCGCGCGAAGGCGGCGAAGGGACGCAGGGACACGGTGGACGTGAGCAGTGCGGCGACCGGAGCAGCCAACCCGGCGCCGAGGCCCTCGGAGCACCCCGCAGATGAACAGACCAGCCGTTCTCGGGGCCCACTCAAGCTCTTCTACTCGTACGCGCACGAGGACGAGGCGATCCTGGTCGAGCTCCGAAAACACCTGGCGGCGCTTCGCCGCGAACAGGTGATTGTGGATTGGCACGACCGTCAGCTTCTGCCCGGAGCCGCCTGGGACTCTGAGATCAGTTCACGCCTCGAGTCGGCGGACATCGTGTTAGCGCTGATCTCCGCCGACTTCGTCTCCTCGGAGTACGCGTATGGTCGGGAACTGAGCCGGGCGCTCGAGCTTCACGATCAAGGCCGACTCGTACTCACTCCGGTGATCGCTCGCCCATGTCGCTGGGAGCGTCTACCGACCGCCCGGCTCCAGGTCCTTCCGGACCGGGCCAGGCCGATCAGCGGATGGAAGGACCCAGACCAGGCGTACCTGTCGGTCGCGGTCGGTGTTGAGCGCGTGGCGCGGGAGCTGCTATCCCGCAGCGGAAGCCTTACTGACGACTGGCTGGAGTCACGCCTCCTCCGCCGACGGGTGATCCGGCGGGTGCAGAAGCACCTGCGGACCCTCGGCTACTACAGCGGGCCGATCGACGGCATCCCCGGCCTTGGAACCGAGCACGCGGTCGAGGCATTTCAGCGAAGCGCGGGCATCGCGGTCGACGCGATGATCGGACCGGAGGTGATCCGTCATCTTGAGGACGCCATTGGCGCCGACACCGAGCCTTCCTCTCGGGAAAACACGACCTGAGCGGAGGCGGCCCGCCAGGACCGCGGCCCCCTACCACCAGCGCGGCGGGCCCAGCGCCGCGGCGAGCGACCAGGTTCACGCGAGCGGCCCCGGCAGGTTACGGCGCGAGCCGGTGGCCAACACCGCCGGCCAGACCTCGGCCCCCGCCGAGCGACCGTCCGACATCCCGCGCACCGGACGCGCGGCGGGCAGGCGGCGCAGGCCGCCGTCCCAGCCGACGTCCGACGCGTCCGGGGCGCCCGCCTCGGGGCGCGGCCGGTGGGCGTCGGGCCCCACCCGACGGCGGTCGGCCAGTCCGAACCGCGCGTCACGCGTGTCCGGACCGAAGATCGCGGCCAGCGCGAGCGCGACCACGACCACCAGCACCACGACCACGGCGGTCACCGGACAGTCCGAACGGCGAGAGCGGCCCGAGCTGGGTGGGTGGAAAGCGGCTCCGCCCGGGAAACGAAAGCGCTACTATCTAGGTTCATGACCAACGATAGCAGTGTGGCCCGGGTGACGGAAGCGATCCGTCAGGTCGCCGACACCGAGACGCCCGGCTCCCGCCTGCCGAGCACGCGCGAGCTACAGCGGGAGCTCGCCGTCGGACCGGTGACTGTCCGACGAGCCTTAGCCCAGCTCGTGGCCGAAGGCGTGGTCGTGACCCGGCCCGGGGCCGGAACGTTCACCGCCGCCGGCCGGCGGGCGCGGGTCGACGACACCGACTGGCAGCAGGTCGCGCTGGGCGCGAGCCCGGTCCGACCCAGCGGCCTGGAGATGGTCGTCGAGTTCCAGCGGACGGCCGGATACTGCCTGGGTGCCGGGCTTCTCGACACTCCGCTACGGGCCGACGGCCGGCTGGCCGCTGCCGGCGCCCGGGCCGCCCGCCGGCCGGACGCCTGGGCCCCGCCACCGCCGGAGGGACTGCCCGAGCTGCGGTCCTGGTTCGCGCGCGAGATCGGGGCCGAGCCGGAGGACGTCCTGATCACCCCGGGCAGCCAGGCCGCGCTCTCGGCCGCGTTCCGAGCGCTCCTGCCGGCGGGCAGCCCCGTCCTGTTCGCGGTCCCGACCTACCCCGGGGCGCTGGCGGTGGCGGCCAGCGCCGGTCTGGTGGCGGTACCGGTACCCGGTGACCGCGACGGCATCCGCCCTGACCTGCTCGAACGCGCCCTGCGGACCACCGGCGCCCGACTGCTGTTCCTCCAGCCGACGTTCGCCAACCCCGACGGCAGCGTCCTGACCGAGCAGCGCCGGGCCGAGGTCCTGGACGCCTGCGCGGCGGCCGGCGCTTTCGTCGTCGAGGACGACTACGCCCGCTGGCTCGACCACGGACCGGTCACCCCGCCGCCCCTGTGGCGCTCCGACGGAGCCGGCCGGGTCATCACGATCTGCTCCCTCACGAAGATCATCGCACCAGGGCTGCGGATCGGCGCGATGCTGGCTCGCGGCCCGGTCCGGCAACGGGTGGCCGCGCAGCGGATGGTCGACGACTTCTACGTCGGCGCGACGCCGCAGCTGACGGCGGTCGAGATGGTCACCGGACCGGCCTGGCCGGTGCAGCGGCGTACTGTCTCGGCCGCGCTGCGCGATCGGAGCGCGGTCCTGGGCGCCCAACTGGCCCGCGAGCTGCCGGACTGCTCGTTCGAGCCGCCCCGAGGCGGTCTCGGCATCTGGTTACGGCTGCCGCCCGGGTCGGACGACCTGGCCATCGCCCGGCGCGCGATCGGCCTGGGAGTGTCGGTGATGCCCGGGCGGTACTTCACGATCGGCGAGCAGACCGAGGCCCACCTGCGCCTGTCCGTGCTCGGGATCGACGCCGCCGACATCCCGGCCGCCGTCGCGCTGCTGGCCCGGGCCGTGCGCGCCTGACCGGCCAGCGAAGGAGAACCCAGGTAAGGAGGACCCAGCCAAGGAGGACCCAGCCAAGGACCGGCCCGGCCGCCACCCATGCCCGCGGCAGAATGAACGACATGCATCGGAAAGCCGAGCGGGTCCAGGCCCGTCTGGTCGAACTGGGCGCGGCCGGAACCGTCCGCGAGCTCGACGACTCCACCCGTAGCGCGCCCGAGGCGGCCGCCGCCGTCAGCGCCGACGTCGCCCAGATCGCCAAGAGCCTGGTGTTCGTGGCCGACGCCGAGCCGCTGCTGGTCATCGCGTCCGGGGCCAACCGGGTCGACCTGGAGAAGGTCGCCGCTCACGTGGGCGCCCCGGTGACCGGGGTCGACGCGAAGACGGTGAAGCAGCTCACCGGCTTTGCCGCCGGCGGGGTGCCGCCGGTCGCCCACGATCAGCCACTTCGGGTGCTCATCGACCGGGACCTGCTCGGCCACGCCGAGATCTGGGCCGCCGCCGGAACGCCGCGGGCGTTGTTTCCGACCACGCCGGACGAGCTGACCCGGATCACCGGTGGCGAGGTCGTGGACGTCCGCCAGTCCTAAGCGTCCCTCCGTTCGGGCGCAGGCTCCCCGCTCCCGGCCCCTGGGCGGTTTGTTCCGTGAGGTCGGTGGCTGGGCGGGCCCGGCGGCGGACCAGCCCGGGCCGGGAGTCGCTGTGCGCGGTTGGTCTCTGGTGTCCGTCGGTTCGGTAGCCGTCGTGTCCGGCCCCGCGCTGATGCCCACTCTCGAACCGTGGTCGAGTTCGTCGACTCGCGAGGCAATAGACTGCCTACCAACGGTTGCGCCGGAAAGTGGGGAGCTGGTCACGATGGCGGACGCGGGGCCCGAGGGCGAAACGTTCTTCACCTCGGCGAGCGACCCTGTCCCCTCGGTCACGTTGAAGACCGACGTTCCGCACTCGGCGCGGATGTACGACTACTACCTCGGCGGCAAGGACAACTTCCCCGTTGACCGGGAGACGGCGGAGAAGGCGCTCGCGACCTTCCCCAACGGCCGGACCGCGGCTCGGCAGAACCGGGCCTTCATGATCCGGGCAACCCGCTACTTGGCGGCTGAGGCCGGCCTCCGTCAATTCCTGGACGTCGGTACCGGTATCCCGACGAGCCCCAACCTGCACGAGGTCGCCCAGAGCGTAGCCGCCGACGCCCGGGTCGTCTACACGGACAATGATCCACTGGTCCTCGCGCATGCCCGCGCGCTGCTGATCAGCACCCGTGAGGGCCGCACCGCCTACCTCAACGCCGATGTCCGGGACCCGGAGGGCATCCTCGCCTCGGCGGAGCTGCGCGACAGCCTCGATCTCACCCAGCCGGTCGCACTGATGATGATCTCGGTGCTGCCCTTCATCGACGACACCGATGACCCCCAGGGCCTCATCCGTCGCCTTCTCGACCCGTTGCCCGCCGGCAGCTACCTGGCTCTCACCCACGTGACCGCCGACCACGACCCCGGCTTCGCCGCCGCCGAGGAGGTCTACCGGGCCAACGGCGTGACCCTGCGCCTGCGCACCCGCGCGGAGGTCGGGCGGTTCTTCGACGGTCTGGAGCTGGTCGAGCCGGGCGTCCAGCTCATCCACCGCTGGCGGCCCGACGGCACGGCCGACACCCTGACCGACGCCGAGGTCAGCTGCTACGGCGCCGTGGCCCGTAAACGGTGATGCCCGGCCGGTATGGGGCGGCGGAGGCGGATCTGATCTGATCTGATCTACGCCGGGGCGCGCAGCGCGGTCAGGACGGCGGCCATGTCCAGGTCGCCGTGGCCGAGCGCCACCGTCCGGGCGTAGAGCGCGCGGGCGGCGGTCAGCAGCGGGCTGTCCAGCCCGGCCGTGCCGGCGGCGGCCACGATCAGGTCGCAGTTCGCCAGCACGTCCCGGATAGCCGCGTTCGGGCTGAACTGGGCGTCGAGCATCGCGGCCAGCTTGTCCCGGGACACCCGGCTCGCCATCGGGCCGGCGTCCAGGACGGCCCGGAAGACATCCGGGTCGAGGCCGTGGCGCTGGGCGAAGTGCACCGACTCAGCCAGCGCGGCCACCGTCGTGACCAGATACACGTTGACCGCCAGCTTGGTGAGCAGAGCGTTCGGGACGGCGCCGGCCCGGACGGTCTGCCGGCACATCGGCTTCAGCAGCGGTTCGAGGACGTCGAGGTCGGGCTCGTCGCCGGCCAGCATCGCGACCAGGTCGCCCGAGCGAGCCGGGCCGGCCGAGCCGGACACCGGCGCCTCGACGTAGCGGCCGCCGGCGGCCCGGACGTCAGCTGCCAGCCCGGCCGAGTAGGCCGGCGAGGTCGTCCCCATGGTCACGACCGTCCGCCCGGCGACCAGGTCGGCGAAGCCCGTGTCGCCCCGCCCCAAACCCGCGCCCCCCCGGCCCAAATCCGTGCCGCCCCGCCCCAAACCCGTGCCGCCCCGCCCCAAACCCGTGCCGCCCCGCCCGAGAACCGCGTCGATCGCCGCCGCGTCCACCAGCATGAGGATGACCACGTCGCTGGCCGCGAACAGCGCCGCGACGTCCGGCGCCACCGTCGCCCCGGCCGCGCCGAGGGCGGCGGCCCGCTCCGGCGAGCGGTTCCAGACCGTCAGCGGCGTCCCGGCCCGCACGAGGTTGCGCGCCATCGGCTCACCCATCAGCCCAAGCCCGGCGAAGCCCAGCCGGGGCAGCCCTTCCGCTCCGCTCATGCCCTCGATCGTCTCATGTCCCCGATCACCGCGGCCGGACCCGTTCGCCGGCCCGAGCCCAGGCTGTGGTCGACTCGTCCCCAGGGCGCGGCCGTACCGGCGTCGCCTCCGTCCGCTCACCTGAAAGTCACCTGAAAGGGACCGTTGTGACGATCACTCCCCCGGTCGGTCTCGACGGCGCCGGAAGCGGTTCCCGCGTCGGCGCCGACGCCGGAGCCGACGCCGGAGCCGGAGCGGCGCCCGGGCCGGCGCCGGCCGACCGGTTCGGCGCTCCGCGGCCCGGCGCCCACCGGGTGCTGGTGGAGCTCGGCGAGCGGACCTACCCGGTCGACATCGGCGCCGGTGTCCGCCACAGCCTGCCGGCTGTCGTGGCCCGCCTGGGCGCGGCCCGGGTGGCGATCGTCTCGGCCCGCCCCGACGGCGCGGTGCCCGACCCGGGCGTGCCCGCGGTACGCGTCTGCGCCCGCGACGGGGAGCCGGACAAGAACCTGGCCAACGTTGAGCGGCTGTGCGAACAGTTCGCCGCGTTCGGCCTGACCCGGACCGACGTCGTGATCTCCTGCGGCGGCGGGTCGACCACCGATGTCGTCGGCCTGGCCGCCGCGCTCTACCACCGGGGCGTGGCCGTCGTGCACCTGCCGACGTCGCTGCTGGCCCAGGTCGACGCGAGCGTCGGCGGCAAGACGGCGGTGAACCTGAGCGCCGGCAAGAACCTCGCCGGCGCCTACTGGCAGCCGGCAGCGGTGCTCTGCGACACCGACTACCTGGAGAGCCTGCCCCGGCGGGAGTGGACCAACGGCTACGGCGAGATCGCCCGGGCCCACTTCATCGGCGCCGGCGACCTGCGCGGCCTGCCAGTCGAGCGGCAGATCGCGGCCAGCGTCGCCCTCAAGGCGGCCGTCGTCGCCCGGGACGAGCGTGACGCCAGCCTGCGCCACATCCTCAACTACGGGCACACCCTCGGCCACGCGCTCGAGGTGGCCACCGACTTCGCCCTGCGCCACGGCGAGGCGGTCGCGATCGGGACGGTCTTCGCCGGGCGCCTGGCCGGCGCTCTCGGCCGGATCGACGCGGCCCGGGTGGACGAGCATCTGGCGGTCGTCCGCCACTACGGCCTGCCCACCGCGCTGCCGGCCGAGGTGGACGCGGCGACGCTCATCGCGGTCATGAAGCTGGACAAGAAGTCGACGACTGGTGGGCTGACGTTCGTTCTCGACTCGCCGGCCGGCCCGGAGCTGGTGGCCGGGGTCGACGAGGAACTGGTCGCGGCCGTCCTGGCCGGCATGGACCGGGAGCCGCTGGCGCCGACCGGGGCTCGGCCGTGACGCTGGCCCAGGCCCGGGCGCTTTCCATCACCGGCACAACCCGGCTGCTGGCCGTCGTCGGCGACCCGATCGCCCAGGTCCAGGCGCCGAGCCTGGTCAATCCGCTGCTGGCCGAGCTGGGCCGGGACGCCGTCGTCGTCCCCGTCCACGCCCGCGCAGCCGAGTTCCCGACCGTCCTGGCCGGCCTGCGGGCCACGGTCAACCTGGACGGCGTCCTGGTCACGATCCCGCACAAGGCGGCGGCGGCTTCGCTGGCTGACCGCCGGAGCCCGGCCGTCGAGATCACCGGCGCCGCGAACGTGCTGCGCCGGGAGCCGGACGGGGCCTGGCGGGCCGAGAACTTCGACGGGGTCGGGTTCACCCGGGCGCTGGCCCGGGCCGGCGACACGTTGCCCGGGGCCAGGGTCAGCCTGGTCGGCGGGGGTGGCGCCGGCAGCGCGATCGCGGCCGCCCTGCTGGACGCCGGGATCGCCCGGCTGCACATCCATGATCCGGACGGCCCTCGGCTGGCCGCTCTGCTCGCCCGGCTGGAGATCCGCTGGCCGGGCCGGGCCGCGGCCGCGCCGGCCCCCGTGACCGCCGGCATCGAGATCATCGTAAACGCCACGCCGCTCGGCCTGCGCCCAGGCGACCCGCTCCCGTTCCCCGTCGACGACCTGCCGGACGGCTGCGCCGTCGCCGACATCATCATGAAGCCGCCGGTCACGGCGCTGCTGCGGGCGGCGGCCGAGCGTGGGCTGCCCACCCGGCCCGGCCGGCCGATGCTGGCCGAACAGGTCGAGCTCTACCGCGAGTTCTTCCGCCTGGACGACCTCCCCGCGCTGGACGCCTCGTGAACGGCGCCCACCTCGGGGTGGACGTCGGCGGGACGAAGGTCGCCGTCCGTCTGGAGAGCGCGGACGGGTCGGTCGTCCACGAGGACGCCTTCACCTGGGCGGCGGGGGCCGACGTGGCGGTCGACGTGGCGATGCTGGCCCGCGGCGCGCGGGCGCTAGCCACCCGCTGGGACGGGTCGATCGCCGGAATCGGCGTGGCCATGCCGGCCACCGTCGACGCCGCCGGCCGGGTCACGGCCTGGCCGAACCGGCCGTCCTGGGTCGGCCTGGACCTGACCGCGGCGCTGGCCGGGCTGGTGCCCGGCACCCCGGTGGCCCACGCCGACGACGGCGACCTGGCCGCGCTGGCCGAGTCGGCCGCGGCCGGCGTCGACGACCTGCTCTACCTCGGGGTCGGGACGGGCGTCGGCGGCGGGATCATCCACGACGGGCGGATCTGGCCCGGCCCGGACCGCGGCTCGTGCGAGATCGGCCATCTCGTCGTCGCGCTGGACGGGCCGGTGTGCGGCTGCGGGCGGCGCGGCTGCGTCCAGGCGATCGCGTCCGGCCCGGCCACGCTGCGTCGAGCCGGGGCCTACCGGTCGGGAGCCGACGCCGGGCCGGTCGAGTACGCCGAGCTGCGGGACGGCTGGCTTGAGGGGACGCCGTGGGCGACAGCCGCGCTGGTCGAGTCGGCCCGGGCGCTGGCCACCGCGATCGCCGGTATCGGTGAGCTGGCCCACCCGGCACTGGCGGTGGTCGGCGGCGGCTTCGCCGACGGCCTGGCCGGCTTCGCCGACGCCGTCGCGGCGGCGACGGCGGACCTGACCCGGCCCGGCCACCCGACCCCGGCGGTGGAGCCGGCCCGGCTGGGCGGCCTGTCCTCGCTGCGCGGCGCGCTCCAACTGGCGCGCTCTCTCGGCCCGGGAAACTGAGACCGCCGGGTCAGACGCCCGTGGCCGAGAGGCTCAGGCGGAAGGGATACGCCGTCTAGGCCACTGCCACGCAATACCGTCGCGGACCGCCCGGATGACGGCGTAGACGGTCGCCGCGACCGTACCTGGAAATGCGCCGCGCACCTGGCCGCGGCCGGGCGAGAATACCGCCGGGGTCACTACGCTCGCGGGCGGACGAGCACTTTCCCAGGGGAGGGAGCGCCAGTGCTCAAGGGTTTCAAGAACTTCCTGATGCAGGGCGAGCTGATCGTCATCGCGGTCGGCCTGGTCGTGGCCCTGGCCTTCAGCACGCTGATCAAGGCGTTCACCGACAGCATCATCACGCCGCTGGTCAACGCGGCCGGGGGCGGCGGAGCCGCGGGAAAAGGCCTCGGCTGGACGGTCAACGGGCAGCGGATCGACGTCGGCGCCTTCATCGCCGCCATCATCTATTTCCTGATTTTCATGGCGGTCATTTATTTTCTGATCGTCGTCCCGTACCGGGCCTACATGCGCCGACGCGGCCAGGAGGTTTTCGCGGAGGCACCCCAGACCCGGAAATGCCCGACCTGCCTGTCGCCCGACATTCCCGTAACGGCGACGAGGTGCCGGTACTGCGCCTGCGAGCTCGCCCCGTCGGCGGCCTGACCGGCGTCGGCGGCCTGACCGGCGTCGGCGGCCTGACCGGCGCGCGGGCGCGGGCCCGCGCGCCGGAGATCAGGCGCTGGTCGCCGGCCGGGCGGCTCCCGGCGGGCCGGGCACCGGGACGGCCGGCCCTCGCTCGCCGTCGAGCAGCGCCAGCAGTTCGCCCGGGTGGCGCAGCGCCGCGTCCGGCGCCGCCGCCAGCAGCTCGGCCTCGTCGGCCTCGCCCCACAGCGCGGCGACGGCCAGCACCCCGGCACGCCGGGCGCTGGCCAGGTCGGTCACCGCGTCCCCAAGCATGACCGCGCCGGCGGCCGAGGCACCGAGCAGCTCGAGCGCGCGCAGGACGATGTCCGGCGCCGGCTTGGGCCGGGCCACCTCGTCCGACCCGATGACGTGGTCGAACAGGCCGAGGACGCCCAGCTGCTCGAGCAGCGCCCGTGCCCGCGGCCCGCTCTTGCCGGTCGCCACGGCCAGTCCGTACCCGTCGGCGCGCAGGGTGGTGAGCAGCTCCCGCACCCCGTCGTAGAGGACGACCTGGTGGGAAAGCCGATAGCTCTCCCGCACGAACGGCTCCTGCATGGCCAGCGGCAGGCCCATGATCCGCATGATGTCGGGGAAGTACCGGCCGAGGTGCCGGTTGTACTCCGCGAACGGCGCCTCTCCCGGCCCGACGACCTCGGCGTAGGCGATCCGGAACGCCTCCCGCATGACCGCCATGCTGTCGGCGATCACCCCGTCGAGGTCGAAGACGACCGCCCGCCGGGCGCCCACCGAACGGCTAGCCACCCACACGCGCCATCGGGATCGGCGTCCGGGTCAGGCGCGCCGAGTCGTAGACCCGCTCGATGGCCGCGATCGTGGGCCGGGCCTCGGCGATGGCCCGGCCCAGCTGGTCCGGATCGGCCAGCAGCGCCGGCAGCCGGTCGAGCTGGCGGCGGTACTCGGCGCCGACCGCCTCGGCCGGCAGCGGCACGTCCCGCGTCTCGCCGGCCCGGGTCACCGTCAGCGTCGAGCCGGGACGCCGGTTCGGGCTGAAGCCGAACGTGCAGGTCAGCGTGGCGACGCCAGCGCTGCCCTCGATGGTGATCACGGTGGCGTCCAGCGCCTGGTGCGAGGCCCAGCTCGCCCGCAGCGCGACCGACACCCCGTTGTCGCCGACCAGGAACGCCCGCGCCGTGTCCTCCACGTCACCGGCGCTGGCCGGGCCCGGCCCTAGGCCGGCCTCGTCGGTCTCCCGCCAGGACGCGCTCCAGGACGCGTTGCGCACGAAGTCGTCCGACGTCGTGCCGATGGCCTGGGCGAACCCGCTCGCCCCGACGACGGGCGCGACCGTGTCCAGCAGGTGCCAGCCCAGGTCGACCAGTGAGCCGCCGCCGGACAGCTCCCGGCGGGTGAACCAACCGCCGGCGTCGGGCACGCCCCGGGCCCGTACCCAGGACGCCTCGACGTGCCGGATCTCCCCGAGCGTCGCCGCGACCTCGTAGAGGGCGGCGACGTCGGCCCGGTCCCGGGCGGCGCTGCCGGCCAGCAGCGTCGCGCCGGTGCTCGCCTCGGCCGCGGCCAGCTCGTCGGCCTGCGCGGTGCTCAGGCACACCGGCTTCTCCAGGAACACCGGCACGCCGGAGCGCAGCAGGTCGGCCGCGATCTCGGCGTGCCGGTGGTTGGGCACGGCCACGATGGCCAGGTCGACGGCCGCCGCGAGCGGCTCGCGGCGCCGCTCGCCGATGCTGGCGGCCGGCGCGCCGAGCGCGGTCAGCTCGGCCGCGAACGCGGCCCGCGCGGCCGGGTCCGGGTCGAGGGCGACCGTCACCTCGAAGCTCGGGTGCTCGGCCAGCCGGGGCGCCCAGATCGAGCGCCCGGCCCAGCCCAGGCCGACGAGGGCGACCCGGACCCGGGTCGCCGCACCCGCCGGGCACTCCTCACTCACTGTCTGCGCGCCTAACGCCTCATCGCTGGTCACGCTCACGCGAGCGCCAGGGTCCGGGCCACCGCGCTCGCCACGATCTCGGCGATCTGGTGCATCTGCTCCTCCGTCCCGAGCAGGGTGCGGTGGTGCAGCCAGATGCCGTCGGCGCTGAGCGACTCGACGTTCGGGCAGCGAGCGGCCAGCTCGTCGACGGTCGCCTCCGGCGCGCCGGTCTCCCAGAAGCCGTCCGACCGGTAGATCGAGCGGAACGCGGCGAACGCCGGCAGCCCGGCCTCGATCAGGTCGTCGACCAGTGCGTTGCGCCGGTCCTCGCCCAGCCCGGGGACGCGGAACATCGCCATGTAGTGCGGGTCACGGTCGCAGCGGGGGTCGCGGCTCTGCGGGACGACGCCGGGGATCTTGGCCAGGTCCCGGGCCAGCACCGGCCAGCGCTGCTCGCGGGTGTCGATCTGGCCGCCGAGCCGGGCCAGCTGCGCCCGCAGGACGGAGGCCGAGAACTCGTTCATGCGGAAGTTCGAGCCGGACGTCTGGTGGAAGTAGCGCCGGTCGGTGCGCGGCCGGCCGCAGCTGTGCCGCAGGAACGCCTGCTCGTACAGGCCCTCGTCGGGGAACGTGACGGCGCCGCCCTCGCCGGCGGTCATCAGCTTGCCGTTCTGGAAGCTGAACGCGGCCACCGAGCCGTGCTCGCCGACCCGGCGGCCCATCCAGCGCGCGCCGTGGGCGTGGGCCGCGTCCTGGATCAGCGCGACACCGGTGTCGGCGGACAGCTTGGCCAGCGCGTCCATGTCGGACATGTGACCAGCCATGTGCACCGGCATGATCGCCTTGGTGCGCGGCGTGACGGCGGCGGCGGCCGCGGCCGGGTCGATGCAGTAGGTCTCGATGTCGACGTCTACCGGCACCGCGACCGCCCCGAGCCGCTGCGCGGCCTGGGACGAGGAGATGAAGGTGAAGCCGGGGACGATCACCTCCGTGCCGGGACCTACGCCTAGCACCTGCAGCGCGAGCTCCAGCGCGTGCGTGCCGTTCGTCACGGCGAGGGCGTGCTCCGCGCCGTGATACTCGGCGAACTCACTCTCAAAGGTCTCGACCTCGCTGCCACCCATGCGCCACCACTGGCCCTGCTCGAGGGCCCGAACGAGCCCCGCACGCTCCGCGTCGTCGAACTGGGGCCAGGCCGGGAACTCCGGCGCCGGACGTGAAACTTCGCTCAATGTTCTTGCCCCTTCGCGCCCAAAGTGATGCTCAGCGTGAGGCCGCGAACATGCGACTCCCCCCCACGCGTCTGGCCAGCTCGCTTTCTCGGCTGCGCCGGACCATCGGACGGTACCGCGCGAACCGCACCACTACCGCAGCCCCCCTTGACCTCGTGCTTGTCGGCTGTTTGTCGAAAGTTTCACTATCAAGACCCAACGCTCCGCCACGTCACGCACCGCGTTCAGTGGCGAGGGAGGATGATCCGCGACCGGGCAGACACGTCGGGCGATGTTATAAAGGCGCGTTCGCACCTGCCACCAGCACGTTTCTAGCGAGACCCACGAGGTGGAGACAGTGAGCTCTCTGTTGTTGATCAATGGCCCGAACCTGGGGATCCTGGGCCGGCGCCAGCCCGAGGTCTACGGCACCGCGACCCTGCGCGACATCGAGGAGGCGGTCTCGGCCCGAGTCGCCGACCGGGGCTGGAAGGTCCTGTCGATCCAGCGGGAATCCGAAGGAGAACTGATTCACGCGATCCAGGACAACTACGAGTCCGTCGGCGCGATCGTGAACCCCGGGGCGCTGATGATCGCCGGCTGGAGCCTGCGTGACGCGCTCGCCAACTACCCACGGCCGTGGATCGAGGTTCATCTGTCCAACGTGTGGGCCCGGGAGTCCTTCCGGCACGAATCCGTGATCTCCGCGCTCGCGGCCGGCGTCATAGCCGGGCTGGGCCCGATCGGTTACGAACTGGCCGCCGCCGCCCTGCTGACAATGGTCCCGGCCACCTGACGACACCCAACAGTCGGGTTGTGTATCCATTGAGCTGTCCACACACTCGTTGCTTGCTCAAGACATCAACAACCGAACGCCGTCCGAGATAGCCGGCGCCACCCGGAGATACCGTCGGGCCGGTGGAACGGGAACTGTCCGGACGGCCGGACGAGACGTCGGCCGCATCACCGACGGTCACAGCGTCTTCAGACAAAGCAGCCCTCGACAATGCGCCGTCAGACCCGGCGCCGTCAGACCAGGCAGCGCGAGACCAGGCAGCATCGGCCCTCGCGGCCCTCCCGCTCGCCGCCGAGGCGGCGCTGGCCACCGCCGCCGCGGGCGGCGTCGTCGCCGCCGCCGAGACCTTCATGCCGTGGGTGAGCGCGAGCCTGCGTGACCGGGGCGCGGATCTTCTCGTCACCCACCGCACCGGGCTTGAGCTCGACCCCACCGGCGCCGCCGTGCTCGCGCTCGGCGCGCTGAGCGCGAGCCTGGCACTGCTCGTAATCCTCAGACCCGCCGTGATTCGCGCGACCGGCGCGCTGCCGCCGCTGGGCGTCGCCATCGCCGTGCTGGCCGTCACCCGCCGGCACGCGGGCGACGCGGCGGCGGCCCACCTCCTGCGCCTGCGCATCGGCACCGTCGAGACCGAACGGCCGACGGCGGTGGCCGCCGCCACGCACGGCCTGTGGCTGACCGTCGCCGCCGGCCTGGTGATCGCCCTGGTCGGCGCCGGGTACCTCGCCTATCTCGGCGCGGGCCGGCGCCACCCTCGCGCGGTCACCGCCGCGTCCCGGACCGCGTCCCAGGCCGTGCCCCAGAGTAACGACTGAAGGTTACTTAACCGCTACCAGCAGTGAAGAAATCTTAACAAGACACCCCCCGAAGGCAACACCTATTGCTAAACCGCTACCGTCCTTCCAGACAGCGCGCCCGAACCGGCCGCATGCCGTCGTCCCATGCTGGCCCGGGCCTATCAGTGACGACTTGGACGAGGGATTGATCTACGATTACGGTGCCTTCTCGCGCCTGACCGGACCCCTACAGGAGGTCGCGCGCGGTGAGAAGTACACCGTCGCCTACCGCAAGGTAATGGTTGGTCCCGAGTTGTGGATGATCCTGCCACTACTCGTGATCACAGCCGGCTTGTCGTCGCTGTTCTTCGCCTGGCTGATTCAGCCCGCGCACTACCCCCACACGGCCTTTTTGCCGACGCCAGTCCGGATCGGCAACGCGGTGATGTTCTGGACGATCGTGGTCACCGAGGGCCTGCGCCTGCTGAACTCGTTCACGCTGTGCTGGGCGGCCGCCGTCATGCGCAACCCGGTGCCGGTCGAACCGCCGACCGGCCTGCGGGTGGCCTTCACCACCACGATCGTCCCGACGAAGGAGCCGCTCGACGTCGTCCGGGACACCCTGATCGCCGCCCGCCAGCTCCGCTACAGCGCCCTGATCGACATCTGGCTGCTCGACGAGGGCGACGACCCGGGCGTCCGGCTGATGTGCAAGGACCTTGGCGTCCACCACTTCACCCGCAAGGGCGTCGAGAAGTGGAACCAGCCCAAGGGCCCGTTCCGGGCCAAGACCAAGCACGGCAACCACAACGCGTGGCTTGATGCACACGGTGACGCCTACGACGTGGTGCTCTCGGTCGACCCCGACCACATACCGCTGCCCAACTTCGGCCGCCGGATGCTGGGCTACTTCCGGGACGAGGACGTGGCGTTCGTCGTCGGACCCCAGGTCTACGGCAACTTCCGCTCGTTCCTGACCCGGGGCGCCGAGGCCCAGAACTACATGTTCCATTCGGTGATCCAGCGCGCGGCGAACCGCTTCGACGCCGGGATGTTCGTCGGCACCAACCACGCCTACCGGGTGGCGACCTGGCGCCAGATCGGCGGGTTCAACGACTCGATCACCGAGGACCTGGCCACCTCGTTCGCCGTCCACGGAGCGCACAACCCGGCGACCGGCCGGCGCTGGAAGTCGGTCTACACCCCGGACGTGGTGGCGGTCGGCGAGGGCCCGGCGACCTGGACGGACTTCTTCAGCCAGCAGCTGCGCTGGGCCCGGGGCTCGAACGAGGTCATGGTCACCGAGTCGCCCCGCCGGATGCGGAAGCTGTCCTGGCCGCAGCGGTTCCACTACGCGATGCTGATGGTCCACTACCCGACGGTCGCCATCACCTGGCTGCTGGGCACCGTGCTCACCCTCGGCTACATGGCGCTGGGCTCGACCGGCATCAAGGTCCACGTCTCGTCCTGGCTGGCGCTGTACTTCGACGTGGCCCTGGCCCGGCTGATGCTCTACATCTGGCTGCGTCGGTTCAACATCTCCCCGCACGAGGAGCAGGGCACCGCCGGCATTTCCGGGATCTTCGTCTCGGTGCTGTGCACGCCGTTCTACTCGACCGCGCTGACCGGCGCCCTGCTGCGCCGCCCGCTCGGCTTCGTCGTGACGCCGAAGGGCGACAGCGCCAGCCCGGACCGGCTGATGACCTTCCGCAAGCACATCTTCTGGGCGGTGGTGGCGGCCGGCGGCCTGGCCGGCGCGGCGGTGTTCAACCACGTCTACCCGGCGAACATCGTCTGGGCGGCGCTGTCGTTCATCACCTGCGTCCTGCCGATCCTGCTGTGGGCGGGCGGCAACGCCCTGGCCCGCCGGCGCCCGGCCGCGCGCCCGCTGACCAGGCTGGCCGGCACCGGGCCGGTCCCGGCCGCGACCGGCCCCCGCGACCTGTTCGAAGCGAACACGTCGCCGTCGCCCACCACCGGCTGGGCGAAGGCGCCCCGGCTGTCCTACCTCGAGGACACGACGCTCACCCTCGTCCGCCCGGTCTTCGCCCCCGCTCCCCGCGGCGGCGGCGATCCGGTGGGAAGCCCGGTGGACGGGCCGACCGTGATCGTCAAGACGCCGGTCGGCGCGGACGCGGCCAGCGCCGCCGGGCCGCGGGCGAAGGCCGCCCGCGCGCCCCGCCCGCCGGCCAGGGCGGTCAGCGCCCAGCTCGACCCGGCCACCATGAAGATCACTCCACGCCGTCGCCGTGTCTCGCCCGACGGCACCGTGGAGACCCTCACCGATCCCGACGAGGGCGACGTCCGCGAAGCGAGCACACCATGATCCCCACGAACCGGGAACGGCTGCGCCGCCGCCGGATGGTCCAGGGCAGCGTCATCGCGGTGCTGGTCCTGATCGGCAACGGCCCGTTCATGACGTCCTGGGCAAACGCCCGCTACGAGACCTGGCGCTCCCACCAGCCCGGCTACGAGAAGCGCTACGGCCGCTGGGACGTCGTCGCCGACGACGCCGGCCGCTCCATCCACGCGGCCGTGCTGCACACCGGCAAGGTCCTGCTGATGGCCGGGTCCGGCAACAACCAGGCCAACTTCAACGCCAAGAAGTTCACCACCCTGCTGTGGGACCCGGCCACCAACGTCTTCCAGAACGTGGCCACGCCGTGGGACGTGTTCTGCGCCGGCCACTCGTTCCTGCCGGACGGCCAGCTGCTGGTCGCGGGCGGGACCAAGAAGTACGAGATCCTGGCGGCGGACTCGCCGACCGGCAAGCAGCAGGAGTACCAGGGGCTCAAGGACACCTTCATCTTCAACCCGGACACCGAGCGCTACGTGAAGGTCGGCGACCTCAACTACGCCCGCTGGTACCCGACGCTGGTCACCCTGGCCAACGGGGCGGTCGTCGCCGTGTCCGGCCTGAACCAGAAGGGTGACATCGACAACGGCAACACCGAGTCCTACGACCAGGCGACGAAGACCTGGATCAAGCATCCCGACCTGCACCGGGTCTTCCCGACCTACCCGTCGCTGCTGGTGGCGGCGGACGGCCGGCTGTTCTTCTCCGGCGCCAACGCGGGCTACGGGCCGGCGTCGGTCAAGGCGCGGGCGCCCGGGCTGTGGAACCTGGCGAACAACGCCTTCCAGCCGGTGCCGGGCCTGCCCGACCCCCAGGACAACGAGACGGCCGCCACGGTCATGCTCGGGCCGGCTCAGGACCAGAAGGTCATGTTCCTCGGCGGCGGCGGGGTCGGCGACAGCCAGCGCGCCACGGCCAGGACCGCGATCGTCGACCTGAGCAAGCCGAACCCGGCCTGGGTGGCCGGGCCGGACCTGTCGGTGGCCAAGCGCTACCCGGGGGCGGTCGTGCTGCCCGACGACACCGTCCTGGTCGCCGGCGGCTCGAAGGGCTACCGGGCTCGGGACTCGAAGACGGCCGAGCTCTACCACCCGGACACGAACACGTTCACGGCCGCGGCCGACCCGCGTATCGGCCGCGACTACCACAGCGAGTACCTGCTGCTGCCGGACGGCCGGGTCGCGGTGTTCGGGTCCAACCCGCTGACCGACGACAACTACTTCGACACCCACGTCGAGGTGTACTCCCCGCCCTACCTCTACGCCGGCGACCGCCCGAAGATCACGTCCACGCCGAGGACGATGACGCTCGGCACCAGCGTCACGATCGGGTCGAACCAGAAGATCGCCAAGGTTCGCCTGATCCGGCCGGGGGCCTACACCCACGTGACCGACACCGAGGCCCGCTCGGTGGCACTGCCGATCACCGCGCAGGCCAATGGGAGGATCCAGGTGAGCGTGCCGACCAACGCCAACCTGCTGCCGCCGGACTGGTACATGCTCTTCGTCGACAACGGGGCCGGCACGCCCTCGGTGGCGACGTGGGTCCACGTCGGGTGAGCGTGGCGGGGAAGGAGCCCGGCCTTCGGTGATCGGTGCTGGACGGACTCTGCCGCGACCTGCCGGCGGGCGCGGGACGGTCGGCGGGCGCGGGACGGTCGGCGGGCGCGGGACGGTCGGCGGGCGCAGAGCGACGCTGGCCGCCGTGTGCGCCGCGACGCTCGTCGCGGCGGCCGGCTGTGGGGGGCTCAGCGGCGCGGTGGACGCGGAGGGCGCGGCGGGCGCGGGCGCGGGCGCCGGCGCCGGCGGGCCGACGACGCTCGGCGCGGTCGGCCCGGCCTGCCCGGGCGGCGCCGCGGCCGGTGCCGTGGGCACGACGGCGATCGCCGCGACCGGCCCCCGCCCGAGCGGACCGCTACTGGTCGACCCGGACAGCCAGCCGGCCCGGGAGCTGGCCCGGCTGCGCACCGGCACCGCGACCGCGACCGCGACCGCGAGCGAGCTGGCGGCGGCGGACGCCGCCGCGACGATCGCCGAGCAGCCGCTAGCCTTCCCCGTCGGGACGTGGCTGCCCGACCCGCGGGCCGCCGTCGCGGCCCGGATGGCCGCGGCCGCCCAGCACGGCGCCACCGCGATCTTCATGGTCTACGCCCTGCCCCACCTCGATGCCGGGGCCGGCTTCTCCGCCGGCGGGGCGGCGAACGCCGACGCCTACCGGGCGTTCACCGCCCAGGTGGCGGCGGGCATCGGAGCCGGGCGGGCGATCGTCGTGCTGGAGCCGGACGCGCTCGGCCAGATCGACACGCTGGACGCCCCGGCCCAGGCCGAGCGCTACCAGCTGCTCAACGAGGCGGTCGACGCCTATGGTCGGCTCGGCGCGACCAGCGTCTACCTCGACGGGGCGAACTGCGGGTGGACGCCGGCGCCGGCGATCGCCGACCGGCTGCGCCGCGCCGGGGTGGCCCGCGCCCGCGGTTTCGCTCTGAACGTGTCGAACTTCTACCCGACGGCCGACGAGGTCGCCCGGGGCGATCTCATCTCGGCCCTGACCGGCGGGGCGCACTTCGTCGTCGACACCTCCCGCAACGGCCGGGGGCCGGCCGGGGGCGGCCTGGCCAACCCGTGGTGCAACCCGCCGGGACGGGGGCTCGGCCGGACGCCCACGACCGACACCGGCGACCCGCGGGCGGACGCGTTCCTGTGGGTGAAGACGCCCGGCGCCAGCGACGGCGACTGCGGGCGGGGGAATCCGCCGGCCGGCACCTGGTGGCCGGCCCAGGCGAGGGAGCTGGTCGGCGATCGCGCGTCCTGATCAGAGCGTCCGCGCCACCGGGGCTGACCGGCCCACCCGAGTTCGGGCGGCCGTCATCGTCCTGACCGGGCTGGTCGGGCTCGGCATGGTGCTGTCCTCGGCCGGCTGCGGCACCCCGTCCGACGTCCCGAGCGCCTCGTCGATCGTCAACCTGAACTCGGCCAGCGCGGCGCCGGGGCTGCGCGGCTTCGCGCTCCAGACGCCGCTGGCCGAGCCGGCCGTCACACTGACCGACACGGCCGGGCGGCCGCGCGACCTGCGGCGGACCATCCCCGGCCACGTGACGATGCTGTACTTCGGCTATACCCACTGCCCGGACATATGCCCCACCACGATGGCCGACATCGCCGCCGCGCTGACCCTCGTCCCGGCCGCCGTCCGGGCCAAAGTCGATGTCGTGTTCGTGACAACCGATCCCGGCCGGGACAATCCGTCGGTGCTGCGGCGCTGGCTCGCCGGTTTCGACCCGTCGTTTGTCGGGCTCACGGGCTCGGCCGCGGACATCAACCGGGCCGCGGCCGCGGTCAGCGTCGATCTTCCGTCGCCGAGCCCCGGGCCGGACGGGACGCCGATCCTCCTGCACGGCACGCAGATCACCGTGTTCGGCCCGGACGGGGTGGCCCGCGTCGCCTACGACGCCGGGACGTCGGTCGCCGACTACGCCCACGACCTGCCGCTTCTCCTCGCCGGGCAGTCCTGACCGGCGGCCGTCCCCCGGCCGGGGGACGAAGCTCCAGAAAACGACCCAATGGCGGGATTCCAACGTGGCACCAATAGCGCCCCATCGGTAAGAAAGGCCCGTATAGCCGCCGACTGGTGGAACGCCGGGGGCGCGCTTAACTTGACGGCGCGCGCCGCGCCTGCGCCAGGCGGGGCGGGGAACAACCGGAGAACGTGTCGTCGCAGGGGGACCAATGGTCATTCGAGGAAAACTGTTCGCCCTGGTCGCGGCGGTTCTAGCGGCCTTCACGATCACGACTGGAGCGACGGTCGCGCAGGCCGCGCCGGCCTCGCCCGGGGGCGCGACACCGTCGCCGCTGGGCACGCCGCCGCCGCTGAGCGAGGCGAAGGCCGCGGCCACCGTCCGGGCCCTCGGCTACACCCCCACCAGCACCGGCGGCTACGACCCTGCCCGCGACCTCAGCGTCATCGTCGGCTACAACTCCGCCGCCGTCGACGGGCATCCGCAGGAGGCGTTCCTGTTCCACCTCGGCCGTCTGGTGGGGCCGGCGGCCTCGCCCAGCGCGGGCGTGCGGTGGCTGTGGTCGACCGGCGACACCGTCGCCATCGGCTACGACCTGTATAAGCCTGACGACCCGCTGTGCTGCGCGACGGGTGGCGCCGCGACCGTCCGGTTCCACTGGACCGGCGACCACGTCGAGGCCCTCGACCCACTCCCCTCCACGGACTGGTCCGCGCCGCTGAGCCGACGCGGCTGACCCGAGCAGCGGCCTGACTCGACGGTCCTACCCGACGGCCTGACCCCACGGCCTGACCCCACGGCCACCCCGACCCCGCGTCGGGGTGGCCGTCGTGGATTGGGTGGCCGTTTCGCGGTGGCTCGTCGGGAAACGAGCGCCCGGGAAGTCCCTGATTCGCGACAATGTGCGGGGCGGGCGGGTGTCGGCGGGGAGGGCACATGGCCATGGCGGGCGGCGATCGGTCGGACGGCGCTCCGACGGGCGGGCTTACCAGCGGTGACGCGCGCTTCCTGGACCGGGCGCTGCGCGGGCTGGCCCGCCGGTTGTCGGGGGCGAGCGCTCCGGTACCGCCGGTCTGGGTCGCCCGCCTGACCGACGACGCCCTCGAGCTGTGGATGCCGGCGCCGGCTCCCCCGGCCGCGCATCCGCCCCCGCCGCCGTGGCGACGGCTGACGGTCGCGGCAGGTCCGGCGCCGCTCATCGGCTGGCGGGTCGACCGGGCGGCCGCTGAAGCGGACGCCGGTTCGTTCGAGGCGGACGGAGGCGCGCCCGCCGCGCCGGCGGCCGCGTCGTCAGGACCGCTGCCCGGTCTGGTCCCGCTGGGCCGGGACGAGACCGGCGCGGTCGTCCTGCTCGACCTCGAGGGCGCCCCCGGGATCGTCTGCCTGCGCGGCGACGGCGAGCGAGCCACCGACCTGGCCGTGAGCATCGCCGTCGCCCTGGGCACCGGCCCGCACAGCGCCGGGACGGCCGTCCACCTGGTCGGATTCGCCGAGGACCCGAGCCCGCTCGCTCCCGACCGACTGCGGGTGGCGCCCGACCTGGCAGCGCCGCTCGGGGAACTGCTGCGACGCGGCGCCTGGCGCGCGGCGCCGCTGGCCGCCGGGGCCGCGGTCGTCACCGGGCGTCTGTCGGCCCGCGACAACCCCCTGTGGACGCCGGACATCATCGTGCTGGCGCGTCCGCCCGGGGCGGCGGACGCGGCCCGGCTGGCCGAGCTGGCCCGGGACCGGGACAGCGCCGCCGGCGTCCTGGTCGTCGGCGACCTGCCCACCGCCGCCTGGCACATCGACGTCGGACCCGAGTACGTCGAGCTCGGGCCGCTGGGCCTGACGATCCGACCCTGGCTGGCCACCGTCGACGAGCGGCTGGCCCGGATGTCACGCCGGCCCGCGCCGCCCAACGAGCCCGCGCCGCCCGACGAGCCCGCGCCGCCCGACGAGCCCGAATCCCGCGAGGGGCCGGTCGACGGAGCACCAGCGCCGGCCCTCGGCTCGCTGCCGGTGGAGGTCCGGGTGCTCGGCACGCCGGCCGTTGTCGCGCCCGGCCCGGTCGACGAGCGCGACCGGGAACGACTCACCGAGATCGTCGTCTTTCTGGCGCTGGCCGAGGAACCGACCGAGCCGGCGGAGCTGGCGGCGGCGCTCGGGCCGGACGCCACGACGCGGCCGACCCTGGACCGGCTGCGCGCCTGGCTGGGCACGGATGGTGGTGACCAACCACGTCTGGAGGTCCTCGACGACGGCCGGTGGCGACTGTCCGGCGATGTCCGGCGGGACTGGAGCCTGTTCGTCGCCTACGCCGCCCGAGCCACCCGCCCGGACGCCGACGCCGAAAGTGACCTGGTCACGGCCCTACGGCTGGTCAGAGGTCCCCTGCCACAGGCCGAGGCCGGGGCTGATGCCCAGGCCGCGCCTGATGCCGAGGCCGCGCCTGATGCCGAGGCCGGGGCTGAAGCCGGGGCCGGCTACGGCTGGCTGGCCGAGCGCGGACTGGCCACGTCGATGGCGAGCGCGGTCGTCGACGTCACCCATCAGATCGTCGACCTGACACTCGGCTACGGGGACACGAACGTCGCGCTGGCGGCCTGCCGGACCGGGCTCCGCGCGCTGCCGCGCTCCGAGGCTCTGTGGCGAGACCTGCTGCGCACAGCCGCCGTCCGGGGCGACCGGCGGGCGCTCGACGGCCTGGTCGACGCGATGTACGAGGCGGTGGCTCCGACGGACGGCGACCGCCTGAGCCGGCCGACCGAGGCGCTCGTTGCCGCGCTTCTCCCGGACCGGGCCGCTCCGGCACCCACAAGTCCGCCGACCGACCCGCTCGCCGCCGCTGGCGGCGCCGGCAGCCGCGACGGCGACGAATAGCGCCGGTCAACGGCGGTAGGACGCTCCGGCCGGCGGTGGTGCCCACGGTGGCGGCGCGGTCGGCGGCGGGTAGCGGCGGGGCATGACCCTGGTGACGCGCCGGAAGCCCGCCCCGGCCAGCAGCACGACCATGGCGAAGGCGATCAGATGCACCTCCGCCCGATCGCTCACCGGCCCCGACGGCTCCAGCGGTAACAGCAGCAGGCAGGCGGCCGCGATCCGCCCGACGAGGAGGAACAGCCGGTCGTGGTAGCGGTCGGCGAACACACCGACGCCGATCAGCCCGATCGCCGCGACCACCGAGTCGGAGCGCAACGTCCCGTACAGCGTCCAGTGCGTCGTGTGCGCCTCACCGTGGAAGCCGAACATCTCCCCGGCGACGGTCGCGCACAGCGCGGCCGCGATGAGGAAACGGGGGCCGCCGGCCGGCCGGAACAGCGTGATCAGCGCCAGGATCACGACCGCCGCCAGCACCACCTTGTCGCGCCCGGCGACCGAGCTGGGAGGGAGATACCAGCCCGCGTCGACCCGGCCGAAGGCGACGATGCCGAGCCCGGCGGCCGCGACAACCAGACCCGTCCACCGGATCGGCGGCCAGCGCGCGCAGTACCCGCGCCAGCCGGCGACCACCAGAATGGTCGCGTACGCGCCGAGCGCCGGTAACCACCAGCCCGCGCCCTCGGTCGATCCGTTGGCGCCGCCGGCCCAGACGGCCTGGCGGACCACGGCGAGGTCGCCCAGGACGACCACAGCCAGCCCGAGGGCGGCGCCGGCGGCCGCGTCCCGGCCCGCTCCGTACCGGTTGCTCGCGATCAGCGCGCCGATCGCCAGCGGCAGGCCGAGGAACTCCAGGCCGAACCGGCCGAACAGCCGCCACACGTCGTAGCCGGGGAGGACGTCCGGCGTGCGCAGGGCGACCGGGATGAGCGCCAGCAGCCCGGCCACTCCCAGGGCGACCAGCAGCGGTGTCGGCAGTGGGCGGGACGTCCCGTGCCAACCAGTCTGGACGGTCGCGGCGGTCACCGGCGGCGGGCCCGGCCGGTTCGTCCCGGTCGCCGAGCCGCCCTCCGTCCCAGGGCCGCTCCCCGTCCCCGGGCCGCTCCCCGTCCCCGGGCCGCTCCCCGTCCCCGGGCCGCTTCCTGGCCCCGGGCCGCTTCCTGGCCCCGGGCCGCTTCCTGGCCCGCTTGCCGGCCCGCTTGCCGGCCCGCTTGCCGGCCCGCTCCGCGGGCCGCTCCCGGTCCCCAGGCCGTTTCCGGCGCCCGGTCCGGCCGGCGGGCGAAAGCCCGGATCGGAACCCGGTCCGGACAGGCGCGGGCCGGGTGGTGGCGGAGGTGTCGACCATGCCGGCCCCGAGCCGGAGCCCGTGCCGGCCAGGGGGCTGTAGCCGCCTTCCAGCGTGGGCGGCGGCAGCAGTGGGGTGCCGGTGGGCGGAGTGTCCGGGCTGCCCCCGCCGGGCGGCGTCTGCCAGCCGGCCCAGACGCCGGGGCCGCCCGGCCCACCAGGCCCACCAGGACCTCCAGGACCGCCAGGACCGCCAGGACCGCCCACGCCACCGAAACCTCCGGGGCCGCCCGCGCCGAGGCCGCGCACGATCCTGGTCGCGACCTGCTCGGCCTGCGCCGCGTCGAACAGGCCTCCGGACACGTCCTCGCCGGCCAGGGCAGCGACGACGCCGGCCGCGACCGGGCGTTCGGCCGGCACCTTGGACAGTGCGCGGGTCAACAGCGGGGCCAGGTCGGGCGGGATGCCATCCAGATCGGGGTTGCCGGCGATGATTCGGCCGAACGAGGCGGCCGGGGTGTCGGCGGAGAACGGGTGGCGACCGGTCGCGGCGAACGCGACGATCGAAGCCCAGGCGAAGATGTCGGCCGCCGGCCCGGCCCGCTCACCGTTGAGCTGTTCGGGGGCCATCCAGCCGACGGTGCCGATGGCGAGCCCGGTGCGGGTGTGGGCGCTGGCGTCGGACAGCCGGGCGATCCCAAAGTCGATCACCTTCGGGCCGTCCCAGGCCATGATGATGTTCGACGGCTTGAGGTCGCGGTGGACGACTCCGGCCGCGTGGATGGCCACCAGCGCGTCGGCCAGACCGACGGCCAGGCTGCGCAGGGTCTGCCCGGTCAGCGCTCCACGCCGGCGGATGCCGTCGGCCAGGCTGACCCCGTCGACGTACTCCGTCGCCATCCACGGCCGGGGCGCGTCGACGTCGGCGTCGAGGACCTCGGCGACGAAGCTGCCCCGCACCCGCCGGGCGGCGGTGACCTCCTGCCGGAAGCGGGCGCGGAACTCCGGGTCGCCCGCCATGTCGCGGCGCGGGAACTTGATCGCGGCGGGCCGGCCGCCCTGGTCGAACCCGAGGTAGACCACGCCCATGCCGCCCTCGCCGAGACGGCCCTGCAGCCGGTAGCCGCCGACCGAGAGCGGGTCGTCGCCGGTGAGCGGAGCGAGCATTCCGCGGCTCTCCTCCCGACGAGTACCGACGCGTCCGGGACATTACCGGAAGCGATCCCGCGAGCCACGCATGGATCACCCGCGCTACTCGCTATGTCACCTTTGTGGCCCAGGCCCGTTCGGGCCGGTTGCTCCGGCCGCGCCCGCGGTCCTCGTCCGCGCGGCGCCCGAGAACCGGCGCAAGTACGACGATCACGATCAACAGCCCGACCACGGTAACCAGCGCCGTCCGCAGGCCGACGAGCTCGGCCAGGGCACCGAGCAACGGCGGACCCAGCAGCCAGCCGGCGTAGCCGCAGCTCACCACGACCCTGACCGGCATCCCCGGCAGTCGCGCGGCGGCCGAGACCGTCGTCGGGATCACCAGCGCCGCGCCCACACCGATCGCCGCGAACGCGACCAGCCCGCCCGCTGTCCCTCTCTCGGCCAGTCCGGCCGCGACGAGTAAGCCCGCGCCGGCCGCCGCCGTCCGGACGACCGCCGTCGCGCCGAACCGTTCGACCACCCGATCCCCGACCAGGCGCGTCAGCAGCATCGTCGCGGTGAAGGCGACATAGCCGGCTCCGGCCAGCCCAGCGGGCGCGCCAGTCACGTCCCGCAGGTAGACCGAACTCCAGTCCCCGGCCGCGCCCTCCGCGAAGAAGCTGGCCAGCGCGAGCGCGCACAACGTCACCAGCCCAGACGTCCACCTCCTACCCGTGCTATCCGTCGGCCGCCCCTCGCCGCTCCTGTCCCTCTCAACCTTCGCGCGCCGCCCCGCCCCCTCCGAACCGGCCACTCCCACCGGCCTATCCGTACCGGTCGCTTCCGTACCGGTCGCTCCGCCCGCCCCGACCATGTCATCCGGATGGTCCGGCCCAGCCGCCCTGCCCGCGCCGACGGCTCCGTCTGGCCGGCCCGGCCCGTTCGCCCCAAGGGCGGGCGAGCGAAGGCCGGTGGGCAGGGCGACCATCAGGCAGCCCAGCCCGACAGCCGTCACCTGGCGTTCCGGCGAGATCCCGAGCGCCGCCGCCCCGGCACCCAGCGCCGACCCGCTCAGCGCGCCCGCCGTCCACGCCGCATGCAGCGACGACATGATCGGCCGCCCGTGTAACCGTTCGACCTCGACGCCGTAGGCGTTGACCGCGACGTCCAGAGCGCTGCTGATTCCCATCCACAGACCGAGCGCGACGAACAGGTCGGCCTGCGAGCGGGCCAGCGGCGTCAGCGGCCCCGCCAGGCAGTAGCCGATGAGCGTCAGCCGCATGAGCCGGGCGCTGCCGAGCCGCCGCAGCGGCCACCCGGCCAGCATCGTTGTGATCACACCGCCGACCGGTGCGCCGAGCAACGCGACCCCCAGCGCCCCGTCACCGAGCCCCAGCTCCGCCCGGATGGCCGGGATCCGCGGCGCCCAGGACGCGAAGTACAGCCCCAGCAGGAACATCGCGACCACGACCGAGCACCGCGCCCGCCGGACCGTCGCCGGCGGCGCGCTCATGCCCGGGCCGCGTGCTCCCGTCCACGCGGAGGAGTCGATCGCCATGATCTCACTGTCCCCGCAACCGGCAGCCATAGGGAGCACTCGGCGCGATCCCGCGCCGGCGCGCCGGGTCGACCGATTTCGCGGGCACTCTTGACACATGCGACTGCTCCTGCTTGCCGACACCCACGTCCCGGCCAGAGCCCGCAACCTGCCGGCACCCGTCTGGGACGAGGTCGACCGGGCCGATGTCGTGGTCCACGCCGGCGACTGGACGTCCCCCGTGCTCCTCGACACCTTGCGAGGCCGGGCCCGGACACTGCTGGCCTGCTGGGGGAACAACGACGGCCCCGAGCTGCGCGCCCGCCTGCCCGAGGTCGCCCGGGCCACCTTGGCCGGAGTCCGCGTGGTCGTCGTCCACGAGACCGGTCCCGCCGCCGGCCGCGAGCGCCGGGTCGCCGCCGCGTACCCCGACGCCGACCTGGTCGTCTTCGGCCACTCACACATCCCCTGGGACAGCACGATCGCCCGCGCCACAGCTGGCGCCGGCGCGGCGCTCTCCGAAGCCGTCCGTCCGCTCCGTCTGCTCAACCCGGGCTCCCCCACCGACCGCCGCCGCCAGCCGCACCGCACCTACCTGACGGCCACGCTGGCCGACGGCGCGATCACCGACGTCGTCCTGCATCCCCTGCCGCAACCCCGTCCCGGCCGGCCCGTTCGAGATCGGGCCGCCCCCGGTTGGGAGATCAGCCGGTTCCTCCTGTAGGCTGACGTTGTCAGTCACGCTGAGGCGCGCCTGTCATGCGCTCGTAGCTCAACGGATAGAGCACTTGACTACGGATCAAGAGGTTGGGGGTTCGAGTCCCTCCGAGCGCGCGTCTGGTTGAGACAGGTCAGAGCCCCGCAGCCGCTACTCCGGCGCGGGGCTCTGTTCTTTGTTGATCTCCAGTACTGCGGTTCGTACCGCAGTTGCTGACGATCAGGTTTTGGGCACTGCGATCCCCTCCCTCTGATCGTCACTGTCCGTGGCGGACGCCGGTCGGACGAGCTGGCTCAGGATGCCGTCCATGCTCGCCGCGGTGCCGCGCCGGACCTCGTCGAAGACCTCGACGTAGATGTCCGCCGTCGTGGCCAGCCGGGTATGCCGGAGCAAGGCCCGGATCTCGTTGAGGTCGACGCCCGAGCGGAACAACAGGGTCGCGGCCGTGTGCCTGAGGTCATGAACTCGGGTCCGGCGTACCTCCGCGTCCGCGCAGATGCGATCCCACCAGCGGTTTACGTTGCGCGGGTCGACTGTGGAGCCCGTGGCAGTGGTGAACACGAGCCCGTCATCCGCCCAGTCGGCCCCAAGTTCCCGGCGTCAGCGCCCGGCGCGGCGATTCGGCCCGCTTCGGCGGGTTCACCAGCTCCGCGACGTTCCGCACGAGCAACTCTTCCCGGATAGCGTCGTTCAGCGCCATCCGTAGGATGGTGTGCAGGTACCGGACGGTGCGCGGCGAGAGCGGCGGAACCGGCTTTCGGCTCCGGTTTGATCGTCCGCTTCGGCGGTCCCGGCTTACGGCCGGTACGCGCTGGCCTGTTGGCTCGCTCGGCCAGCCGAACCGCTTCCTTCTCCTTCCGTGCCGCTTCCTGGCGTTCCCGGGCAGCGAGCCCAGCCGCCGACGGCTCGGTGAGCTTCGCCGTCATCCACTGTCGAACGTGCGTCGTCGACAGCTTCCGGAGCGGGTGCCGGCCGAGTGCCGGAATGATGTGCAGCCGCGCAAGGGTCGTGTACGACTCCGCCGTGCCTTCGGCCAGGTCACCGGCCACCACCCGGGTCGGGAGGACAACCGATACCCACTGTTCCAGATATTCGCCGAGCGTCATGGACGTGGTCACGACCGGCACACCGTCGTCGAAGACCAGCCGGTGGACCTTCTCGAGCTGCCGAACGTTGCCCCAGCTCAGCCCGCGCAGGAACGAGCCCAGCGTCGACGGTGCCCGCACCCCGCCGAACAGATCCCGCATGGCGCCGTGCCGGAGCAGGTCCATGTCGTCGATGCTGTCCGCCCCCGCGACCATCCCCGCGACCAGACAGCCGATCTTCACATCGGCGTTCGCCCCGACCGGGCCGGGCGGCCGGACGTGCTGGGCGACCAGGTCGGGCAGCCCCGCCCGTTCCGCGAGCCGCATCACCGGGACAAGCCCCGCGCACGACACCAAATCCTGATCATCGAACCGTGCGTGTGTCCGCGCCGCTCTGTGCAACAATCGCACCTCGGAAGTGTCCTCTCGATCCGGTCAGATGGCTCCTTCAGCAAGACCATCATCCCAGGCCAGAGGGCACTTTCCTGTTTAACGCGCCGCGGACGGCCCATATCCGACGGTGCATCCAGGCTAAGGTTCAGCATGGGCTGGGCTGCGATCGTTCTCCTAATTGCGATAATGCTTGTGTGTTCATGGATAATATTTCATCACAAGCAGTTTTCCGAGAATGTAATTACCCTGGCGACCTTCGCAATGTTAATTGATATTCTCGGTGCAATTCTCTCAATATGGCGAGTCGTAATTGGAAAGCGCGATCCAGAAGCCCTCACCCCCGTCACCGAGGCGGCGATACAGCAAGTTAGCCAAACTTGACGGCGTCGGGGCGCCTGCGCTTCGGGTCGCTCGCCAGCGGCGCTCTGCACGGCGTTTTGCTATGATCGCCCGATGCCCGAGCGGGTGCGACAGGCTTCACCCGCGTCCCACGAAACGGCCCGGAACCGGTACTCAGCCGTGTAGCCACGGGTGTAGCCGGGAAGGCGTGGCACGACGCGTGCGTCGCCGCCTCCGGGCTGTGCACGCTGATCAAGGAGGCGCGGGCGCACGGCAAGAAGTTCTCCGTGCCCGAGTGGGGTGTGGTCAGCGGCGAGGGAGGCGCGGGCGACGATCCGTTCTTCATCGAGCGAATGTACGCGATCTTCCGAGCCAACGCCGACGTCCTGGCGTACGATGCCTACTACAATAACTCGGAAGACGGCAATGTACGCTCGTCGCTCGTCAGCCCGGTGCTGAATCCGAAGTCGGCGGCTCGCTACCAGCAGCTCTTCGGCGCGGGCTGACTGTAGCCATCAGATCTTCAGGTTTTATCGACATCTGCGGGCATGCCGACAAGGTTGACCCGGGGCGCGGCTTGGCTTGCCTTAAAGGGATAAAGATCGGCCGGGCGCCGGGAATCTGGGGTCTTGGTCGTGGACGCTGGCGCCACATTACCGTCGCCGTGGGCGTGGTTGTCGAGTGGTTCAGATATCATGCCAATCTGAGTGCGGGACGTCGCGGGTACCGCGCGCCATGGGGAATGGTGCGCTGGCTCCCAGCCGGGTCGCGCGAGGCCACTGACCAGGCCGTGTAGGATTCGCAGCGCACGGGCCGCGTCCATGGGTTGGCCTGTGACACCTTTGCGAGCGGCGAGTACGAGCAGTTGCGCGGCGTGTATGCCTGGCCAGGCCGTACCGAGGTTTTCTCGATGGCGACGGAAGTATGTGGCGGCGGAGCGGCCGAGTTCTTGGTGCATCATAGGCGATTGTCCGGTGGTGCCGGCGCCGTCATGTACTATGTGCCACGATTCGTTCGCCCAGGTGATCCGGCCGCCGGCTCGAAGGAGTCGGTGAAACAGGTCTGTTTCCTCATAGTACATCCAGTAGTGTGGATCGAACCCGCCGAGTCGGAGGAATGTTTCGCCTCGGATGGCGAAGAAGGCGCCGATGGGATATCGGTGGCTTGGCCAGCGGTTGATCGCGGCGGCTTCGCCTCGTAGCGCCATGAACGCGTTTGCCCGCGACGTGGGCAACACCGAGCTGGTGCGTCCTTGCTCTCCGCTCCCCGTTCGGATCGCGAAGCCGACCGCGTCGGTGTCGGCTGGGGCTTTGTCCAGCAACGTGGGTAGCATCTCGGCGGTGTGGTCGGGTAGGACGATGTCGCTGTTGACGACCAGGATCCAGGTCGGGTGTGGATCGCGCTCCAGATGGCGTCGCACTCCCAGATTTACCGCGGTGCCATAGCCGACGTTGCCCTGCTCGTAGTGTGCGCGTACGCCTTCTGGAAGCCACGGGTGTCGGACACCGAATTCGTTCTCCATCAGGGTCACGTGGCAACCGTTCATACGATTCAGGGTCGACAGCAGTGCCGGGAGGTGGGTCGATCCGCCGTAGGAGACCACGACCGCGAGCAGGTTCTTCATCATCCGCCTTGGAGTGGGTGCCATGCTTTGGGTCGTCGGCGACGGAGCAGCGGGAGCACGGCGAGATGCCCGGGCAAGACTCGTTGTGCTTGTCGCGTCGTTGCCGCAAGGGCTGAACTATGGCCTTAATCACTGTGTAGAAGACCTCTGGATATTATGCGGTCGGTCCAGGTTGCGCCGGGACCTGGATACCGCGAGTCGCTATTCCCATCGAACGAATCGGGCGAATAGTCTGTCCTGTGGGTGTGGTGCCAGGCCTGTCCGAGGCGGTCGTACTGGGCTGGCGTTGCGCTCGATGAAGGCACGGTTGGTGTCAGGGCTGCGACAAAGTCGTGATCGGCGTGTCGGCTGGCCTCGCGGGCTGGTAGCGGCTATGGGCGGCGGGGCGGGGACGTGCCCGACAACGGGCGGACGCGGCACCCACGAGATGATCGAGGTTCCTACACCATGATCGTCCAAGGGCGGGGCCGCGTCCGTGCCTTCAGTGTTACCTACCCGCGTTCCGGAGCGTCGACGGGCTCTGCTGGCAGGCCGGGCCGTCGGGCAGGCCGCGGCGCTGCTCGACGTGCTGGGCGCGGTGCCAGATCGGCGGCGGGCGCGGGGGCGTCGCTACGGGCTGGCGTCGGTGCTGGCGCTGTGGTTCGCCGGTGTTCTGGCTGGTCAGCAGACGTTCACCGCCGTCTGGGAGTGGGCGGTGGACCTGCCAGCGGAGTTGCTGGCGGGGTTCGGGCCGACGCGTGGGGTCCCGTCTGAGCGGACGATCCGCCGCCTGGTCGCCGGCTGCGACCCGGCCGGGCTGGACGAGGCGCTCTCGGGCTGGATCACCCGGGCTGGGGCCGGGGAAGGCCCGCCGCCGGGGCCGCGGGGGCTGGCCTTCGACGGCAAGACGCTCAAGGGCGCCCGGTCGTTCACCGAGACCGGGGTGATGAGCCAGGAGGCGGTGGTCGAGGCGGTCTGGCACGGCACCGGCATCGCCGCCGGCCACCAGCGGGTCGTCGGGGGCGACGAGATCGCCGCTGTCGAGGCGCTCGCCGGCCGGCTCGACCTGACCGACGTGCTGGTCACCACGGACTCGCTGCCCTGACCGTCACCACCCCGAAACTGGTCGGCTTCTGGGGCACGAAACAGGTCGTCGAACTACGCCGGCGGATCCGGCGCAAGAAGACCGTCACCGCGGCACCGGCCTGGTCCGAGGAGGTGTTCTACCTGGTCACCAGCCTGCCCGCCGAACAGGCCCACCCCCGCGACCTCGCCGCCCGGGCCCGCGGGCACTGGACGGTGGAGGCCGTCCACCACGTCCGCGACCGGACCCTCGACGAGGACCGCCACACCGTCCGCACCGGCAACGCCGCTCTCGCCTGGGCGATCGCCCGCGACACCGCAATCAGCGCGTTACGCCTCACAGGCCACAGGAACATCACCAAAGCCATGCGATCCACCGCCCGCAACCCCGAACGCGTCCTCCAGATCATCGTCCTGATCAGCAAAAACGGACTTTGACGACACCCTGCGGTTGGTGTGGATCGCTCGCGCCGCGAAGAACACCAGGAAGAGATCCTCGCCGGCGACCAGCGCCTGGGCGGCTTTCAGCCGTTGTCCCACCGGGGCGTCCAGGCCGCTGTCCAGTAGGGTCACCCGCCGCCGCCGAGAAAATGGCATGTGTCGACTCCCCGGGCGTGGCCGGAGTCCTCCAACCGGTACTCGCCTAGCAAGGTGACCCGCTTCTGCCCGTCGAGGTCGCCCCCGCCGACGATCCCCCACGCCAGGCTCCGCTCGTCGAGAGATGGGCGCCGGCTGCCGCACCGCGGCGCGGTCTGCTGCCTCCGCCACAACACGCCACCTCGCAACTCTACCCTTACGTAAAGGTAGGGTCAGTGTGCGTTGGTGGAGGAAGGTCGCGACGTGCCGGTTGTGCACCGATGCCGAGTGCCGGTGCGGCCGGCGGCTCCGGCCGGCCGGGGCACCGTCTGGTGGAAGGGGGCAGATGTCCGTCAGTCTTGACGGCTCCGCGTCGCTCGCCCGTCTTCGTGGGTCCTGGGCCTCGAACGTGCGCGCTGATCTGCTCGCGGGGCTGGTGGTGGCGCTGGCCCTGATCCCGGAGGCGATCTCGTTCGCGGTGATCGCCGGGGTGGACCCGAAAGTTGCTCTCTACGCGTCGTTCTCGATGGCCGTCATCGTCGCGATCACCGGAGGCCGGCCCGTGATGATTTCGGCCGCGACCGCCTCGATGGCACTGGTGATCGTCCATCTGGTCCGCGACCACGGCGTCGAGTACCTGTTCGCCGCAACCGTGCTGACCGGAGTCGTCCAGGTGGCGCTGGGCCTGCTGGGCGCGGGACGGCTGATGCGTTTCGTGCCCAGGCCGGTCATGGTCGGGTTCGTCAACGCGCTGACAATCATGATCTTCCTGGCGCAGCTGCCCAACCTGACCCATCAGCGATGGCCGGTCTACGCCATGGTCGTCGGCGGGCTCGCGGTCATCTACCTGTTCCCGCGGCTGACCCGCACCGTGCCGTCACCGCTCGTCGCGATCATCGCCGTGGCCGCGATCGCGGCAGTGTTCCGCGTCGGCGTGCCCACGGTCGGTGACAAAGGTGAGCTTCCTCATGCACTGCCGGTTCTCGCGGGCACAGCCGCGTGGATCCGAGGCGCCCGGCCCGGTCAGCTCGGGATGGGGCTGGTGACGCGGTTTCCCGCCGGTCGGGTGCACGGTGTCAGGGGCGAGCCGGATAAGGCCAGGAGGTGGTGCGGCCTCGTCGAGAGCGAGATGCCAGGCACTGACGCCCGCCCGGTTGTCGCCGTGGGGGGTGAAGCCGAGGCGGGAGTAGAGGTCGGCGACGAGCGCGTTCTTCGGGGATGGATGGTAATAGCCGCGCAGCGCGCGGGCGTTCCGCCCGCGGGCGGTGTCGACGAGCAGACCGAGCATCTCGTCCTCGAGGGTTCGCCCGATGACGCGGCAGCTGAGCAGCCAGGTGTCGATGTGGGCGAGCGGTCCGTTCAGGCGCGTGACAAGGACGCCGACGAGGCCGTGGTCGCCGAGGCGGTCGGCGAGGCGGACGCAGACGGTGAGGACGTCGGGGTCGGCGGCCGGTGCGCGGACGTCGGCCTCGCCGCGGCGGCGGCCGGTGAGGTTGAACTGGTTCGTCTTGTTGATCAGCTGGGTGACGCGGGGGATGGTGACCTCGTCGAGGGGGACGACGGTGGCTGTCATGTCCAGGTCGCGCAGGAAGCTGTCCAGGTCGTCGGCGTCCCGGCGGAGCTCGGCGGCCCGGGCCCGGGCCTGGTACTGAGCGGCACGGTCCCGGTCGGCCGTCATGAGCGCGGCGGTCTCGAAGTAGGGGTAGGCGGCGAGGGCCCGGACGTAGTCGTGGGGGTCGATGGGGAGGTCCAGGACGTCGACCTCGGGGAGCATGCGGCGGACCAGGGCGCGTTCGGCCGGGTTGTCGTCGACGAAGACGAGGGCGTCCAGCCCGATGCCCAGGGTGTCGGCGATCTGGCGGATCTGGGTCGGCTTGTCGTCCCAGCCGGCGGACAGGACGGCGATGTCGCCGGCCCGCAGCCGCATGTCGGGATGGTCGGCGAACGCATCGAGGACGTCCGCCCGGTTGTTCTTCGAGCAGACGGCGAGGATGATGCCGCGCTCGCGCAGCTCGGCGACGTAGTCCTGGAAGGCGGTGAACGCCTCGCCGAGCGGCCGGCGCCGAGGGTGATGCCGGCCAGGCCGTCCTCGCCGAGGATCCCGCCCCACAGGGTGTTGTCGAGGTCGAGGACCAGGCACTTGCGGCTGGCGCCGAGCAGGCAGCCGAGGACGGCGCCAGTGTGACGGGCGAGCAGGGGCACGCAGCCCAGGGCCACGGCCTGTTTGGCCCAGTGCCAGTAGCGGGCGTCGAACCAGGTCTCGGCGCCGACGGCCGCGGCGAGGCGGTCGCAGTCGACGACGGCGACGTCCTCACCGGCGGCTCGGGCGAGGCTGGCGTTGAAGCGGCGCAGCATCGCCAGGCGGGAGGTGGGGAGCCGGGCGGCGAGATGCCCGAGGGCCACCTCGGCCGGGATGGCGGCCGTGTGCTGGATCACCCGGATCTGGCGGCGGGCCAGCCGGTCCCACAGGTCGCGGAACCGGCGGACCTCGGCGTCCACGGCGGCGTCGGCGGACGCCGGGTCCGCCGGCCGGGCGGGCAGCGACACGGCTCCGGCGTGGATGGCCAGCACCGCGATATCGGGCTCGAACCGGTAGAGGCCGCTACCGGGGTCGAGGATCTCCCGCTGGTACTGGTCTAGCCGGCTTCGTAGACCTCGACGGCGACACCGGCCCGGGCCGCCGCGACCGGGAGGAGCACGGAGAGCTGCGTCGTGGTGTAGCTGCCGAGCAGGGCGCCCCGGGCCGAGCGGGGTAGCTCGGCGGCCGGCAGGCAGCGCCGCGCGACACCGGCGGCGGCCAGCCAGGTCGTCAGGGTGGTATCGCTGTCGATGGCGTGAACGGCGGTCCGCAGGGCGTCGGCGGCTTCTCCGGCCTGGGCCAGAGCGGCGGCGCGGGCGAGGGCCTCGCGGACGCCGCCGGCGGCTGGCGCGGGCGACGCGGTCGGCGCGGTCATGATTGTTGCTCCTCGGCGCGGTTCTCCGGAGGCTGGCCGTCGCTTCCGGGACGCGGCTCGGGTGGCGTGGTCGTCGGCTGGGGCCGCATGATCCGGGCGGGCTGCGCGAACGCGGTCGCTCCAGCCGGAACGTCCACCGTGACGAGCGCGCCCGGTCCGATCTTTGCCCGGTCGCCGACGGTAATCGGCCCGAGCAGGCAGGCTCCGGCGCCGATCTCCACGCCGCGGCCGACGTGGGGGACCGCGGTGCGCGACGCCCCCGATCCGGTGAGGCCGATGGTGACGTTGTGTCGGAGGATCGAGTCGTCGCCGATCACGCAGTACGGCGGTATCTGTACGGCCTGATGGTGCCCGATGAGAACCCGGCGGCCGATCGTGGCCTCCGGAGACACCTCCGCCCCGTAGAGCTTGCGGATGACGAGGTTGTTCACGGCCTTGCACAGCAGACCGGCGGCCCGGCCGGCTGGGCCGCCCCCCGCCATCGACCGGCGGGCCAGCCGGTGGACGAGAAGGACGTGGAACCCCGGATGGGTCAGCGATCCGTAGTGACGGTTGCGATCCTCTCGGCCGTGGCGAGAGCGGGGCTCGACCGCGCCGAGAGCCGTCGCGCGGTCGCCCGACGGGCCGAGGTGCGGGCCGTCATGCCGCCGATTTCCGTGACTCCAGGAAGCGCCGGAGCTCACCGACGTTCGCGAAGCTGGTGAGCTGCTCGTCGGTGAAGTGCACCTCGAACTCGTTCTCCACCGAGAACATCAGGTTGATGTGGGCCAGCGAGTCCCAGCCGGGGATGTCGGCCGCCGTGGTTGAGTCGCCGACGACCAGCTGTTCGTTCATGAAGACGGAACGGAAGATTGTTTGGAGCCGTGACTCAGTCGTCATCGCCTGCCTCGTCCATCTCGATCTGCGTGGGGTGTGTGCTCGGGGCGTCGGCGCCCCGGTTCGGCCCGCTGCTCGAGCTCCGGCGGGGCCGCGTAACCAGAATCAACACTAACGTAAGAGTATGGTGGCCTGGTGCAGCGCCCCTGATGCCGGGACCTGATTTCTCCTGCCGGTCGACGCCGGTCCATGCCGCGCGGCACGGGCCTCGCCCTGACTAGGGCCTCAAGCCGGGTCGTGCCCTCTGCGCCGGGCTCTGACGCCGACACCCTCAAACTGTTTCCACGCCGGAAGCCGCCGTTCGGCATCGTCGCGCCCGCGCGGCCTGAACCGCCTGAACCGGCTGACGCGGCAGAAGGGCGGCCAGGCGCTGGTTCCAGCCTGGCCACGGCGGCCTGGACAATCGGTGACCAGATCGTTTCCAGCGGTACCAACGCGGCGATCAACTTTGTCGCGGCCCGGCGGGCCGGCCCGGACGACTTCGGCGCTTTCGCCATCGCCTACACGATCTTCGCGCTGCTGACGGGACTCTCCCGGGCCGCGGCCACCGCGCCCCTCGGCATCAGCTACGCCTCGGCCTCCCCGTCGGCATTCCGGTCGGCCAGCCGGGCGGCGAGCGGGACCGCTCTCGTCATCGGGCTGGTGGCCGGCGCGGCGTTGCTCGCGGCCGGGGCGGCCAGCCCCGGCGCGCTGGGCCGCTGCCTGGTGGCGATGAGCATGGCCATGCCGGCGCTGCTCGTCCAGGACGCATGGCGCTACACTTTCTTCGCGCGCCACCAACCGGTCCGGGCGGTGGTCAACGACCTGGTCTGGGCGATCGTCCTGGCCGCCGGCCTGGGCGCCCCGCCACTCGGTGGGGGTAACGACCTGGCCGGCCTGATCCTGGTGTGGTCGGGAGCGGCCGCCGTGGCCGCGCTGTTCGGTGTGGCCCAGACGGGGACCTGGCCCGATCCGTCCCGCGCCCTTGACTGGCTGCGCGGCAACCGGGAGACGAGCGGTTTCATGACCGCCGAGTACGTCACGGTGCAGGGCGCGCAGCAGACCTCGACGCTGCTGATCGGCGCCGTGGCCTCCCCGGCGTTGGTGGGCGCGCTGCGCGGCATCCAGACACTGCTCGCGCCGACGACCAATCTGGCGGTGGCCCTCAACAGCTTCGCGGTGCCCCAGTTCGCCCGACACTGGGACATGCCCAGCCGCCGCCGGATCCGGCTGGCCTACGCGGTGTCCGGGCTCGTCGTCGCCTCCAGCACCGCCTGGGCGGTGGCCTTCCTCCTGCTGCCGGGCGACTTCGGCCGGGCCCTGCTCGGCGACACCTGGCCGGCGACCCGCGACCTGCTTGGTCTGGCCGCGTTCCAGCAGGCCGGCCCAGCGCTCGCGGTCGGGCCGGCCGCCGTCCTGTACGCGCTGGGGCGAACCCGGCTGACCTTCCGGATCAACCTGGCCTTCGCGCCCGCGCTGTTCGTCTGCCCGTTGCTCGGACTGCACCTGGCCGGGGCCCGCGGCGTGGTCGCCGGCTACATCATCGCGTTCTGGTCCACGATCCCGTCCTGGCTCCTCAGCATGCATCGGGTCTCCGCCGCGGCAGAGACGGCCAAGCACGCGCAACAGGCCGGAAGCGGCGAGGGTGGCCTGGCCGCCGGCCGCGAGAGCGGGGTCTCACCGCGGCCGGAGGCTGTCAGGTAAGCGTCGCCAGCCGGGCGTTGACTCCCAGCTCGTCGAGCTGACGGGCGACCTCGTCACGGTAGATGCTGTTGACGAGGAGGCGAGGTTGACCTTCTCGTCGCGCGGGTCCGCGGGCGCCAGCACCGGATGCCCGGTGCCCGGTATGTAACTGCCCCGCTTGCGCGGATTGACATCCACGACTCCGCGGATGGCGGTGGTAGCCGATCAGTTTGTGTAGCGGGTCAGTGGCGCCGGGCGGTCACTCGGCGTCGCGGCCGTGCCAGTTTGGGTGGCGCAGACTCTACTCTAACGTGAGTGTTGGGTTGCGGTGTCGCGGGATGGCGCCGGGTCGCCGAACCGGGGCACGCGAGGCCCGAGCGGCCCCGCCGCCGCCCGAGCCCGACCCGAGCCCGCTCGGGCGGCGAGCGGGAGGCCGCGCGGTCACCTATCTAGCTACGTATCTGCCTACGCCCTTGGCGGCTGCGATCAGCGGGCCGCGCAGGTACTTATATCATGATAGGTGCCGGAGTGTGCACCAAGCCCGCGCTTGTTGTGGTGAGATCTCCCCTCCACAACTACGGTTGGTGACACGGAGAAGATCAGCTGACGAGTGGGTGCGGTTCGTTTGGAGGTCCGGCGAATCGGGCGTTGCGGGGTTGAGGCAGCGAGGGCTTCGGACTGGTGGCTGGGGGTGGTGGCGGGCCAGTAGCGGCGGTGTGGTTGCGCTGTTTCGCCTGTTCGAGGTGGAAGGTGAGGTAGTCGTCGAGGTCTCGACGGCTTCCTCACCGCCACGCAGGGCTGCCCGCCGCCAATGCCTGCGGCAAGCGCGCCGGACCCCCGCGACGTGATCAAAGTCGTGGGCCGGGTGACACCGGGGGCCGGCGAACGTGAACGGATGCCGCCGGAGAAGATGGCGGCGTGAACGTCCACGAGATAGCGCCCGTCGACCAGGTAGTCCAGTTCGTGGCCTGGCTGGGAGAAGGCCGCAAGCTCACGCAGACCGGACGCCTGCGGCTGGCCGACGCCCGTGAGCTGGTGGAGTTGCTCGGCACTGGCGACCGCGTCGACCCGGAGATCGGCGGCCGGGTGTTCCGGACGAAAAGCAGCGATGAACTGCACGAACTCACCACGATCGTCGCCTGGGCCAAGGCGAGCCGACTCGTCCGCGTCGCCGCCGGAGCGCTCGTCCCAGTAAAGAAGAACGCCGCCCTCGTCAGCCGACCGGACGACCTGTGGGCGCGGATGTTCGAGACGTTCGGCCAGCTCGGTCTGACGCTGTGCCCTGATGGATGGTTCCCATCGGTCCTCCGGCTCACGTTCGAGGAGTCCGTCGAGCAGACACTCCGCCTGCTGGTTTCCGAACCGAAGGACGTCGCCTTCGAGGAGATCAGCGGCCTTGTCTGGCGGATCGCGCAGGCCCGGTACGTCATCGACGGAACTCCGGAGCAGGTGGAACACGCCCGGAAGGCGAATGACCGCGACCTGCGGACCGCGCTGGACTGGCTCAGCCGGTTCGGCGCACTCGAAACAGGCAACGGCGACCGGTACACGCTGACGAACGTCGGGTACGCGGGCATGCGCCGACGCCTCGGTGCCCCGCGACCGGGCGCACCGGTGCTCCGGCTGCGGGTCACGCTCACCGACTCGGAGAATCCCGAGATCTGGCGGCGGATCCTCGTCCCCGCCGCCATCCCGCTCGACCGGCTCCACGAGACGCTCCAGGCCGCCATGGGCTGGGAGAACTACCACCTGCACGAATTCTCCGCCGGCGCACGCCCCGACGGCCGCCCAGCGGCGCTGTACGGCCTACCCGACGCGGATCTTCCGCACGCGGACGAACGCCAGCTCACCCTCGAGGGCATGGTCGCCGCCCACGGCGAGCAGTTCGGCTACACCTACGATTTCGGCGACGGCTGGGACCATGAGATCGTCGTCGAGCTCCACACGACGGCGAGAGACGGCGAGGACTATCCCGTCTGCGTCGCGGGCGAAGGCGCCTGCCCACCCGAGGACTGTGGCGGCATCGGCGGCTACCAGCATCTCCGCCAGGTACTCGCCGACCGCGGCCAGGACGAGCACGACGACTTGCTCCGCTGGCTCAGCCTGACCACCGCCGCCGACTTCAACCCCGAGTTCCTCGACCTGGCCCAGATCAACGCCAGACTCGCCGCCGTCGACCTACGCCCCACCGTCTGACCGCGGCCGGAAGAAGGCGGCGCGGCGGCCGGCGGCGGTTCTTCAAGCCAGATCAGGCCGGCGTCGGTACGCGCTCGGCGCCTTGGCCGCTCTCGCGGGCATCGCCGGCGGACTCAGCCGTGGGACCCCAGACGCCGCCGATCTCGTCCCAGCCGTGCGCGCGGTCATAGACCGCGTTGAGCTTGCCCGACAGACGCGGCCCGCGCTCGGGCACGGCGAGCTGGTGCTCGTCCGCGTGCTCCCGCAGCCAGGCCCGAACCTCGCTGACGGACACGCTCTCGTGTGGACGGCGCAGCCCGGTGGGGATGGCCGCCGGACGCCGACCGTTCTTGCTCGAGGCTGATCGGGCTGTCGCGTCGTTCTGCTCGACATCGGTCCAGGTGGTGTCGACCTTCGCCGTCCGGGAGACCGGAGCGACCTCGCCGTAGCCCGCATACTCACCGAGCACCGAGGCCATCTCGTCGCGGCACTCGTCGCACAGGTCCAGCCGGACGAGGTTGCCGTCGTAGACGAGCGACACGGCCTTCGTCGCCGGAACCCTGTCCGCGTCGTGCCGACCGGCATTGTCGCACCACACGTTGACGATCGATATGATCTCACGCGCCACCAGGAGGACTCCGCATCGATAGCTGGGAAAATTGGTTCCGTCGAGCGTTCCGGATCATCCTAGCGGTTCAGCGAGGCGTCGTCAAACGTATGTTCGGTAACTGGAGGTGCGCCGCGGCGCGGACGACGCCACGCCGCGGCGCTCGCTCTCCTGCCATCAGGCCCGCGGGACGGCCTCGGTCTGGGCCGTGTCCTCGGTACCGCGGTAGTACGCGATCCTGCCGTCGCGGAACGTGAACCGGTGGTGCAGATACATCGCCCCGGTCTTCCCGGTCTGCCGGGACCGGGCCCGGAACCGGATCACCGTGAGGACGTCGGTCTCGTTCGCCGCGATGGAGACCGGCGTGAACTCCTCCACCTCCACGGCCGTGCCGAAAGCCGTGAAGAACGCGGTGACGCCCTCCTTGCCATGGCGGACGCCGTACCAGGGCGCGCCCGTCGAGACCGTCTCCGTCGCCCAGTCCACGTCATCGGTGACGGCTTCGAGGATCGCGGCCACGTCACCCCCTCGGCATCGCGCCCGGGCTGGCGGTGTACAAGGACCTGCTGCTGGTCCACCTCTCCACCGCTGTCCACGAGGGCGGGCACGCCGGGGCCAACCAGGGCGGAGTCCGCGAAAGTCCCACCGTCGCGTCATCCGGAGCCCCGTCCCCAGCGAACACACAGCGGGACGGTCGAGGTGCCGCCCTGATGTCACGACTGGTAAGGGGAAGAGCAATGTCGGTAACGGTGATCGTGAAGCTGTCCGTCGACCCGGAGGCCTTCGAGCGAGTCAGCCAGGAACGGGCCGGCGACTTCGAGGCCGTGGCCGCCGAGGGCCGGGCCGCCGGCGCGATCCATCACGGCTTCGTCGCGGGTGAGGACGAGATCGTCATCATCGACGAGTGGCCGAGCGCGGAGGCCTTCCAGGCATTCTTCGCCACGCAGCCGGTCATCGCGAAGCTGATGGAGGCGGCCGGGGTGCGCAGCGCGCCCGAGATCGCCGTCTACCGCACGCTGGAGACCGCCGACAAGTTCTGAGAAGGCGGCTCACGAGGCACGGGCGGGCGGGCCGGCGACCCCCCTGGGGGACGGCCCCGCTCGCCCGGAGCACGCCCGCCCGGCCCGCGAACGCTTGCATTTCACGCAACGAGATGAGGTCCAGCGTGGTGGCTGGACGCGCGTGTTACCGGGAGTCGGCCTCGACCATGAAGTCGTACGCGTCCGAAGATCCCACATTCTTCCGCAGGGTCTTCATGACCTTGCGCGGGTCGTCGTACGGGCCAGAGATGTAGAACGGTTTGCCGTCCCGCCCGAAAGTGATCGCCGCCGGCCCCTCCCAGGGGCCGAGATGGCCCGCGGCCGGGGCCAGGTCGGGATGGGGCTCGAAACCGAGCCCACGGGCGTACTCGACGCCCCCGAACACCAGGTCGGCGGCCAGTTCGATCGGCGCATCCCGCCAAGAGGACCCGAATCCGTCGAAGTAGCTCGACCGGTACGAGGACAGCTCGACATCGGTCATGACCAACGGGCCGAGCGCGTTCTTCACACCCAGGCAGTAGGCGTCCACCAGATAGCCGCACACGGAGACCCGGTCATAGTTGTGCCGGCGGGCGACAAGGACACCCACCAGCCCCCCGAACGAGCCCGCCGCGGCTGCCTCTTCGTCGTCGACCCAGCCCCGCGACTCCTCGACGCCCAGGCCCGCGCTCCAACCGGCGTTGACCCAGCAGCCGACAACCGCCGACGCGCCCTCGACCGCCCTGGCCTCGGCCGCGACGGCCCGCACCAGCGGCGCGACCACCGATGGCGCCACACCCAGGGCGCGGGCTATCTGCTTGGGCGACTTCCCCTCGCCGCGCAGCCGGGACACCCGTTCGCGGAGATCACCTTCGTCCACCCGATCATCCTAGCGAGAGCCCGGCGCGGATCGTCCCGCCGCCCACAGGCGTACCACAGCGACCGCCGCTCCCACGTGACGGCACCCTCGACGCCGGTCGGACAATTGACGCACGGTCGTCGAAGGGGGTCCAGGCGTGGGCAAGGCAAACCGCGAGCGGCGCAAGGCCAAGCAGAGGAGCCGGGCGAACCGCGCTCGGCCCACCGGGCGCTCGGCCGGGCTGTTCGAGCAGCCGAGCGACCGGCGGGAGCGCCCGCGGGAGGCCGCCGACGCGCTGGTCGCCGCCGCGCTCAACGCCCATCTCGACCAGAACGAGGCGGCGCTGGCTTTCTGTCTGGAGTCACTGACGGCGCCTCCGGACGGGCTGACGAGTCGGCGAGCCGTGAACCTAGCCCTGGCTGAGTGGTTCGATCGGCTGGTTGAGTCGGTCTGGCGGCGGGGCTGGCAGCCGGTCGATGTGCACCGGATCGTGCACCGCCGGGCGGGCCAGCGCCAGGCGCGCCTCGTGGTCGACGCCATGGCCGGCCAGATGCGCCGGTACGCACCGGCCACCGTCGACGACCGGTGGACGGCCCAGCTTGGCGCCCTCGGTGCCACCGTCTGGTGGGACCGGGACGAGAACTGGTTGGACGCCTGGGGCGGGCGGGAGGCCCTGGACCGGGCGGCCACCCTCGCTGACGCCGTCGAGTTGCTCGATCTGCTGTACCGGCTGCCCACGATCGAGTCGCTGTGCCCGCCGCCGGGGGCGGCGCGGCCCGGGGGCGGCCGGTCCGGCGCCGACCGACCCGCGGGCAAGCGCGGCGGCGGCGGGCCAGGCGGCGGCGGGCCGGGCGGCGGCGGGCCGGGCGGCGGCGGGCCAGGCGGTGGCGGGCCAGGCGGTGGCGGGCCAGGCGGTGGCGGCAGCGACCCGCGCATCCTCGACCGGGTCCGCGCGCTCCTCGCGAAAGCCGAGTCGACCGAGTTCACCGACGAGGCTGAGGCGCTGACCGCCAAGGCCCAGCAGATCATGGCGCGGCACAGCATCGACGAGGCCCTCCTGGCCGCGCGGGAAGGATCGGCCGAGAGACCGGGCGGCCGCCGGGTCGGCATCGACAACCCCTATGAGGCGGCCAAGGCGATGTTGCTCAACGTGGTCGCCGCCGCGAACCGGTGCCGCTCGGTGTGGTCGAAGTCCCTCGGCTTCGCGACAGTCGTGGGATTCCAGCCCGACCTCGATGCCGTCGAACTGCTCTACACCTCCCTGCTGGTTCAGGCGACCACGGCGATTACCCAGGCCGGATCCCGCCAGGACCCGTACGGGCGGTCGCGCACCCGGTCCTTCCGCCAGTCGTTCCTCACCTCGTTCGCGACCCGCATCGGCGAGCGCCTCGCGGACGCGACGGACCAGGCGAGCAAGGAGGCCAGAGCGGATCTTGGCGAGAACCGGCTGCTGCCCGTCCTCGCCGCGCGCAACGATGCCGTCCAAGAGGCGACCGAGACCATGTTCCCGGAACTCGTCGCCCAGACGGTAAGCGCCAACGACCGCGAGGGCTGGGCGGCCGGCCGCGCCGCCGCGGACCTCGCGACCCTGAACACCCGCGACACGCTGAGACCTCACGCGGCCGCCAACCCAGCAGGTTGACGGGCACGTTGTTCGGCAAGTATTCGAACGCGACTCGGCGGAGTGGGAGGACGTCGGCGCCGACCGCCTGATCAGGTCGGCACCGCGCGGATCTCGACCCTTAGGCGGAGACGGCGTGTTGACCGAAATACGGTGCGTGGTGTTCAGTCGTGCCTCGCCAAGGCTGTCCGGAACGGCGGCGCGGCGCGGCCGGAGAGGGAGGTCATGAGGGGTTACCCGGCGCGACTGGATGGTCCTGTGCACCCGCTGATCTCGCCGCCGGCGAGGCAGAACGACTGGAGTGTCCCATGAGCGGTCCCGGACATCCGTCCGACGCCACGAGCGCGACGGCCGCCCGGGATCACGCGGCCGAGCACACCCATCCGGACCCGCTGCGCCACCACCCGCTGCGGGACGACCCGCTGACCACCCTCGCCGCGCAGCGCCTGACCGTCGGCGGCCGGGAACTCCTCGCACTGTCCGACGGGTTCTTCAGCATCGAGGCGTTCCCGACCTTTCTCGGCTCACCCGACCGGCCGCGAGCCTTCTACGAGGACATGGCGGCCGAGGCGGTGACGCCACCGCGAATGCCGGTCGGGGCGTTTGTCTGGCCCGGGGAGCGCAACGTCCTGATCGACGCCGGGTTCGGCCCGCGCGTCGCCGGCGGCGGGGCGATGGTCGGCGGCCAGCTCCCGCTGCAGCTGCGCCAGTTCGGTTTCGCCTTCGACGACATCGACGTCATCGCGCTCAGTCACCTGCACGGCGACCACACGGGCTGGCTGGCCGACGCCGAGGGCAATGCCCTGTTCCCGAACGCCCAGATCCACCTCGGAGCCCGGGACTGGGACCATTTCGTCGCGCCGGACGCGCCGGACGCGCCGCCCGCCGGGCTGGACCCGGCCGTCCGCCAGGCGCTCGTCACGATGGCCGACGCCGGCCGGGTGACCCTGCTGGACGGGGACACGACCATCGCCCCGGGCATCCGGCTGCTGAGCGGGCCCGGGCACACCCCGGGGCACTCGCTGTACGTCGTGGAGGACGACGGCGACCGGGCCATCATGTTCGGCGACGCCATCTACTGCCCGCAACAGCTCACCGACACCGACTGGGCCGCCACCAGCGACGTCGACCCGGTCGCCGCCCGCGCCACCCGGGAGCGGTACCTGCGCGAGCTGGACGAGGACGGCGGCCTGGCGATCGGCTGCCACTTCCCGGGGCTCCGGGCCGGCCGCGTCCTCAACGGTCGGTGGCAGGCCGCCTGACCGCGCCGACGATGGACAGCGCGAACTGGCTGTACTGTCCATCACGCGCCCGCCACAGTTGCTGTCGCGGTCACGCGATCACCTTCTGGGCGCGCAGACCAGCGATCGTCGCCTCGTCAAGACCGATCTCGCCCAGGAGCCGGTCAGTGTGCTCCCCGTGCCCGGGGACGGGGTCCATCCGGGCGTCGACGTCGCCGAACTGGGCGGGAGGGCGCACCGCGTCCACCCGGCCCACCTCCGTGCCGACGGAGGCCCAGCGGCGCGGGTCGGCGAGCTGGGGATGCGCGGCCAGCGCGGTGACGTCCGTGATCTGGGCCGCCGGCACCCCGGCCGCCGCCAGCCGCGCCAGCAGGACGTCGGTGGCCAGCGGACGGGTGGCCGCGGCCACCTCGGCGTCGAGGCGCGCCCGCGCGGCCACCCGCTGCCGGTTGGTGGCCAGCTCCAGGTCGGCCGCGAGGTCAGGACGGTCGACGGCGATGGCCAGGGCCACCCACTGCCGGTCGTTCTGGACGCCGATCAGCACCTGCCCGTCAGCGGTGGGATAGGCGTCGTAGGGGACGATCGCGGGGTGCGCCAGCCCGTTGCGCCCGACGGCGGCGCCGCCGTAGAGGGCGGTGTAGAGCGGGTGCCCCATCCACTCCGCCAGCGCGTCGAACATCGAGATCCGCAGGCTCGCGCCGACGCCGGTGCGGGCCCGTCGCAGCAGGGCGGCCAGGATCGCGTGCGAGGTGTGCAGCCCGGCCGCGATGTCGGCGGTCGGGATGCCGGTCTTCGCCGGGTGGTCCGCTGTCCCGGTGACGGAGACCAGGCCGGCCTCGGCCTGGACGAGCATGTCGTAGGCCTTGCGGTCCCGGTACGGGCCGTCATCCCCGTACCCGGACAGGTCGGCGACGACGAGCTCCGGCCGGGCCGCCCGCAGCGCGTCCGCGGCCAGGCCGAGGCGCGCCGCCGCGCCCGGCGCGAGGTTCTGGACGAGGACGTCGGCCTTCGCCACCAGCCGGCGCAGGACGTCCTGCCCGGCCGGGCCGCGCACGTCAAGGGCGATCGACTCCTTCGAGCGGTTGAGCCAGAAGAAGTGGGAGGCCAGGCCGCGCACGGCACCGTCGTAGCCGCGGGCGAAGTCGCCGCCGTCGACGCGCTCAACCTTGATCACCCGGGCGCCGAGGTCGGCCAGCAGCCGGGTGGCGAACGGCGCGGCCACCGCCTGCTCCAGGCTGACGACGGTGAAGCCGTCGAGCGGAAGACCGCTCATCGGCCGCTCATCGGCCGCTCATCGGCGCGCACCGGGAAGGACTCCCGCTCCTGCGCGTAGCGCAGCGCGTCGTCGAGCGCGGCCTGGGCGACGCCGAGGGCGCGGGCGGCGACCTGCACGCGGCCGACCTCCAGCCCGTTCATCTGTGCTTCCAGCCCAGGCCGGGTACCCCGCCCAGGACGGCGCTGGCCGGCGCGCTCGCGCCGTCGAAGACGACCTCGCACGCCTCGACGCCACGGTAGCCGAGCTTGGGCAGTTTGCGGGACACGTCCACGCCCGGCCCCGGCTCGACCAGCAGCACGCTGATGCCCTCGTGGCGGGGCCGCGCGTCGGGATCGGTCTTGCGGAGCAGGGCGATCAGGCCGGACCGCTGGGCGTTGGAGATCCACGTCTTGGCACCGTTGATCGTGTACGCGCCGCTCGCGTCCGCCCGCGCGATGGTGCGCATGTTCCGCGGGTCACTGCCGCCGCCGGGCTCGGTGAGCGCCATCGTGGCCCGCAGCGACCCGTCGGCCATGCCCGGCAGGTAGCGGGCCTTCTGTTCGTCGGTGCCGAACCGGCGCAGCAGCGTGGCGACGACGGAGTGGCCGCCGGTCGCCCCGGCCAGGCTCATCCAGCCCCGGGCCAGCTCCGCCGTGGCCAGCGCGAACGCCTGGCCCGACAGACCGATCCCGCCGTACTCGGCCGGGACGAGCATGCCGAAGAAGCCCATCTCCTTCATCTGCTCGATCAGTGGCTCGGGGTAGATGTCGGGCTGCTCGTACTGCCGGACCTGACTCCGCACCTGGCGGTCGACGAAGTCCGCGACCAGGGCGACGAGGTCACGCTCGTCCGCGCTCAGCCCCACGTCAACCACCATCACTTTCGTATCAACGCATATCATCTTTGAACGCGTTCGTCTCCGGCGAGCTGGCCGCGCGGGCCAGCCGGCCGGGGAGGCTGCCGTTGCGTTCCGATGATCGATAGTGGTCGTTGGAACGCATCCCAGACCTTTCGGTCTGGAAGGTCCGTCACGTCACCGAAGCGTGCGGGCTTCAGCGTGAGGACGGTCTCTCGTTTCCGCCCGCCGTTGACGCGGTGGGGTTGCGCCACCTGCCCGCCCCGCGCCCGCCGGATGGCGGGTGTGGGTGACGCGGGTCCTCTGGTCGGCTCCACGAGGTTTCCACACCACCGGGGCGGTGTCCTGGTCTCCGGCCACTCCGGTACCAGTCGTACAGGCCGCGAGCGCGGCGAGGTTGCGCGCGGCGTTGTCGTCCCGGTCGAGACTCAGGCCGCAGGTGTCGCACCGGTAGGCCCGGACGTGCAGCGGCAGCTTGGCTTTCACCGCGCCGCACCCCGAGCAGATTTTCGAGGATGGAAACCAGCGGTCCGCGACGACCAGCCGAGAGCCGTACCAGCCGGTCTTGTAGGTGAGCTGGCGGCGGACCTCCCCGAACCCGGCGTCGGCTATCCTCCGAGCCAGCCGCCGGTTCCGTAGCATCCCGGCCACGTTCAGATCCTCGACCACAACCGTGCCGTAGTCGGCCGTCACGGACGTGGTCAGCTTGTGCAGGGCGTCCGCCTCCACCCGTATGCTGCCGGTGGTGAACCGGCAGGCCAGGCGCGCCTTCCGCTTCGACTTGAACCGCGGGGCTCCCATCTTCGTGCCCCGCCGCGTGCCCCGCCTCGAGGCGGCGTAGTTGTCGAACGCGGCCGACGCGTTCGCCAGACCGGTGGAGTAGGCCTCTTTGGAGTTTTCTTCCCACCAGGACGCGAACCTCGGGTCGGTACGTTTCACCGCGTTGAACGCTTTACGCAGGGTGGGAAGCGACCACGACCGCCACTCGGTCAACGCCTCATCGGCAACGCCGTAGGACTGTTCGGCGGCCCGCTGCCACCATACGGCCGTCACCCAGCCCACCGCCCAGTTGTACGCCGCGCGGGCCGCGCCGCAGTGCGAGCGGAGCGCGTTCTCCTGGCTAGTGTTCGGGTCCAACGCGAAACGGTACGCCCGCATCACACAACCCGGCCGGGGGCGGAACTGTGTCATGGGTGCTTCCCTGTCATGGTGCTTCTCTGGGAAAGGTGGGGTGATTCCGGATCATCCCGGGCGGGCGGGGGGCGGTGGTGAGGCCGAGGCCGGGGATGCAGGTCGGGTCGTAGCAGATGCCCTCGACGCCGTCGGGTAACCAGCGGGCGCCGGTGATCCCGAACCGGTCCTCGATGACGCGGCGGCAGGCACCCTCCAGCAGTCCCGTCGCGATCGATCCGCCGTCCGCGAGGGCCATGTCGTAGGCCATGTGCTGGTGATGGTCGGTGAGGTAGGTGACTGCCCGGTCGAGGTCGGAGAAGTCCCGGTCACGGGTACGCGGGTAGGTGCGCCGCTTCGCGGCGAGCGAGGCGAGGGTGGCGACGACCAGCTCAACCATCACCGTCACCGCTACCGCCACCGCGGGGCCTCCGCGTCATCCGGGACAAGGACACCAACCTCGCCCATGATTCCTCGAACCCGGACGAACGCCGACGGACCCGCGGCGAGGCGCTTCCCGCCGGCGCACCGCCCGCCAGCGGCCAGGCAACCACTGACCTGCCCCGATCACGCTCCGCAGTGTCCGAAACCGTCGGTAATGCTATGGACGCGCCGAGGATGGGTAGCTCTGTGGTGGCTAACCGAACCGGGCGAACCAGTCACGATGCCCCACGACGATCGTTGCCACATCGGGATCGCGGAGCAGCGTAAGAAACTGCCCCCGCTCGCCGTTCACCGCCGACCCGACCTCGGTCACGACACAGCCAACCGGAATGCCCTGCCCGCCAGTCCACGCAGAGAGCCGAGCGACGCGCCGGTCAAGATCGTCCCGCTGGTCGGCGGACGACACCCGCGCGTACACCACCGCGACGTTGGACGCATGTCGCGGCCGCGTACCAGCGGCGCGCGGTGACATACGCCCCGGCCCCGCGCCTCCGTCGACTCCTTGAGGCTCGAATGACCATTATCGATGCCCAAAGCACACTAGAGATCGCCAATCCGGCAACAGTTGCAACCCCCGGGCAGCCGCCGTTCACACGCCGCTTGAGGTGACGTGGTCTTCGTCCACCCCCAGGACCGCCGCCGCGGTCTCACCACGCAGCCCGGATGCCGAGGGGAGCGCCCGTGCCGCGCCCCCGTGCGCGAGGTCGGCACCGGATCGGAGCAGGTCGCGCCAACGCCGGGCGTTGTAGGACGCGGGCTCGGTCGTCGCGAGAAAATCCTCGACCACAGCCACAAAACGGTCGGGATCGCTGTGGTGCGGGAAATGCCCGGCCTGCGCGAAGACTTCCAGCCGGCTGCCCGGCATCATCGCGTTCGCCAGGCGCGGGTGCTCGGGGGGCACGACCGCGTCGTGCCCCCCGCCGACCAGCAGGGTCGGCATGAACTCAGTCAGGTAGCACCGGTCGAGCATGGTGATCGTCTGGCCGTGCCAGTCGACGGATGTCCGCAGCGTACGGAGGAACGCGCGCCGGGCTTCCGCGCTGGCCAGAGAGTTGAACATGTGCCGGAGGTCGTCGGCGTCCCGGCCGATGTCCGTGCCCGCCGCCCGCAGCAGGCGCAGCGTGACCTGCCCGAGGGTGCGGGGCGGGGCGCTCGTCAGGGCGGCCAGGACCAGCGCGGCGCCGGGCAGAGTGCTCGCCTTCAGCAACGGATGGATGTCCGGCCCGACCCCACCGGGAGCAACCAGCACCAACCGTTCGCACCGCTCGGGGAACTGGTAGGCGAACTGCATCGCGACGCCCGCGCCCAGCGAGTGCCCGACGGCGGTAACCCGGTCGATGCCGAGCACGCTCAGCAGGTCCCGCATCCCACAGGCGTATCCGGCGATCGAGTAGTCGGCTCTGGGCTTGTCGGACAGGCCGTGGCCGAGCAGGTCTGGCGCGACCACCGTGTGATGACGGGCGAACCGCTCGAGCAGACCGTCCCAGGTCCGGAAACTGTCACCGATGCCGTGTATGAACAGCAAAGCCGGGCCGCGCCCAGCCCGAATGTACGCCCGCCGGTAGCCGTGGACGACTCGGAAACGCGGTTCGAAACGCCGGATAGGCGCCGTCGGCGGCAACTCGGCCGACGGTGCACGATGGTAGGCCTCGAAATCACGCTGGACCATGTTCCGTCTCCCCTCCCGCCACTTGCCGCAATGCCGGCGCCCCCGCCCCTCCTCCCTCGGGTAGGGGACGACGCCTGACCGTTCCCAAAGCTTCGAGCCTCAACACATCATCAGGGCGCGTCACCATCGTCCCGCCAGAATCTCCCGACAGATCCGCCGTGGAGAGGTTCTGAGGACGGCGACCACGAGGCATGGGCGGGCGGGCCGAGCCCAGCCCTCCGCGCCAGGGTGCACAGCACCGGCGGCCGACACTTCGGACATTGCGTATTCTATTGTCGTTTCAACCCCTGACGCATTTCTTCGTGCCATAGTGTGCACCGGCACCAACCAGTGACGGGCGTGCCGGGTCGCGGCGCGGGGTCGAACGGGGTACACCATGATAGTTTTCACCGAGACCGCGGGCGCGGCCGGAAATATTTCTGAACTGTTCCAGCGTATCAGCGAGTTGTCGGCGCTGACGTTAAGTCTGACCGGCGGCCGGGTCACCATCGAGAGAGATCTGCGCCAGTCCGGGGAGCAGCCCCGGTCGGCCACTCTCGCCGCCCGCGTCAAGGACATGGTCGACTCCGCTCGCACCGTGACGCTCGAGAGCGTGATATCGATGCCGTTCGGCAGCTACGGCGAGGTACAGAAGATCAACTGCGGATTCGCTCTGGACGTCGACGACAGCGCGCCGGGATTCGGTATCGGCTGCGCCATTCACGAGATGTGGGAGAACTACCAGGCGCGGGAAATCCTGAACGATTCATGGAATCATCGGTTCGGACCGGCCCACTCCGGGGCAATCGACGTTGAGAACGCAGTCGTGAGTGAGCTGCGGGGCGGCCGGGTCGCGCGGATGGCCACCCACCGGGTCCGCGACGGCGGCGACACCTACTACGTCATGGACTATCACACCACTCTGGTGGCGATCCGGCAGAACGGGCATGGGCGGCGCCAGGCGTACGAGGCCGTGGTCATACCCCCCAGGATCGTCGAGACGATCCAGCTGTACCCGGGCGCCGTCAGCGTCGACACGAACGCGAAGGCCATCTCGCACGCACTCAAGCTCCTGGCGGAGAACCCTCCCGCGACGGCGGGGATATCCGGCCCGCTGGCCACGTCCATTCGCGACATGATCGCGGTCCAATTCAAGCAGGACGTGTACCTCGACGGCGATCCGGCCCGCGGGCTCGAGAAGATTCATGACAAGGGGCAGGGAGCCGACCGGGGCGACCTCCGCGCCTTCGTGGAGGCGGCGACGCCCCAGGACGCGCCGGACGGTCAGATCGTCATCCGCGGATTCCCCGAGGACTAGAGGCATCCCGCGCGGAATGTCCGCGAGCGGGGAGGAGTACGCGAAGCTCCCCGACCGGGCCCGCGCCGACGAGGACATCGCCCGGCGCCACGCCCGGGCCGTGCACGAGCACCGCGTCCTGCTCGACCTGATCCGGGCGGGCGACGCGGTCGCGGCGGAGGATCACTGGCGCCGGCGTGTCGGGACTTCGCCGCGTCCACCGACGGCGAGTTCGTCACCGTGCTGCCGCCGCCGGCACCCGAGCCGCCGGCACCCGGGCCGCCGGCACCCGGGCCGCCGGCCACCGCCACGGGAATGTGCCAGCGGCTGAGAGCGCGCGAGCGCGCCCGTGGTCATTTCACGATTGCCGTATCTGGCCAGACGCGATAAGTCACGATCTTTCGAAGCTGACACCACCATCCTTAGGTAGCTCCGTCGGATGGGACTATCGGATGAAGGGAGGGCGTCATCGCTGTGAATCCACTGACCGTGTCCGCGTCCGAGAGCGCGCGGACTGACATAACGATCACCGAAGAGGCAATCGTTGCGCGAACGATCGTTGAGCAGACGATTGTTGAACGGCTGTCCGATATAGTGGCCATTCGTGGTGATGCCGTCGCCGTCAGTACCGAATTGGGTGTTCTCAGTTACGCCGAGCTGGATCGCCAGTCATCGCGGGTGGCTCGGTGGCTGACCGACAAAACCCGATACCTCGGGGACGAGGGCAGCGCGGGGTCGGACGGCTGTGTCGGGATTCTGCTCGGATCGGACGCGAGCGCCGTCGTCGCGATGGTGGGCGCCCTGAAGGCCGCGCGCCCGTTCATCCCGCTCGACCCGACGCTGCCGCCGGCCCGCCTGGGCCAGATCATCCGGCTCGCCGGCGCGACCGTCTGCGTCACCGACGCGGGGCGTCTCGACCTCCTGGCGGCTGCCCGGACGGCCGGTCAGCCGCTCGAGCGCGCCGCTGACGGGGCCGACGGGCGCCCGCCGGCCGGCACTCTCCTGATCGAGCGGGTCGTCGCCGGCGCCGACCCGGAGACCGAGACCGACACCGCGGCGGCCAGGACCGGCGCGGGCCCGGCCGGTGCGCCCGCGCCGGGCGACGCGGCCTTCGTGGTCTTCAGCTCCGGCTCGACCGGGGTGCCCAAGGGGGTCGTCTGGCGCCACCAGACGATCATGAACGAGCTGTCGATCGCCGAGGACCTCCTCGGCATCGGCCCGGCGGACCAGATCGGACTCGCGCTGCCGACCGCCTTCGCCGCCGGGATCACCGTGCTGTTCTGGGGTCTGCTGACCGGCGCCACGCTGCACCCGTTCGACCCGCGCGTACGCGGCACCGAAGCGTTGGCGGGCTGGCTCGCCGAGCGCGGCATCACCACGCTGCACCTGACCCCGGCGCTCATGCGCGCGCTGGTGGCCGCCACCGCCCCGGACCGGCAGTTCAGCGACCTGCGGGTGGTGACGAGCTCCGGCGAGGCGGTGTTCGGCCCGGACGTGAGCGCGCTGCGCCGCCACCTGCCGGCCGGCTCTGTGTTTCACAACTGGTCGGGCTCGTCGGAGACCGCCTCGATCGCGCTCTACCCGGTCCGCCCGGGTGACGAGGTGCCGGCAGGCCCGCTGCCGGCCGGCTGGCCGGCGCCCGGCAAGCAGATCACGATCGTCGACGAGGACGGCGCCGCCGTGCCGGCCGGGACGGCCGGCACGGTCGTCGTGACGTCGGCTTTCCTGTCCGGCGGCTACTGGAACGCCCCCCAGCCCGCCGCGGCGCGCTTCCAGGTTGCCGCCGGGGCTGCCGTGGCCGATCCCTTCACCGGCGGTGCGGCCGGGGAGGCCGAGGGGGAGGCCGAGGCCGGGCACGGGGCCGGCGGGCCGGTCGTCGTCTACCGGAGCGGCGACCGGGGCCGGCTGCGCCCGGACGGCTGCCTGGAACTGCTGGGGCGGGCCGACCGCGCGGTGAAGATCCGGGGCTACCTGGTCGAGCCGGCCGAGGTCGAGGCGGTGCTGGTCGCGCTGCCCGAGGTCGTCGAGGCCGTCGTCGAGGTCGGGCGCTCGGACGACCGCGCGCCCCGGCTCGTCGCCTACGTCGTGTGTAAGAACGCCACCCGCAACCCGCTGGTCGCGGTGCGGGCCGGGCTGGCCGCGAAGCTGCCGCCCTACATGGTGCCGGCCTCGATCGTGCCGCTGCCCGCGCTGCCCCGCAACGAGCGGGGCAAGATCGACCGGCTGGCGCTGCCGCCGGCGCCGCCGCGCCCGCCGCTGCGGCGCCCGGTCGGCCGTGACTACTGGCAGCAGGCGCTCTGCGACCTGTACGCGCGGGTGCTGCGGGTGGAGGAGGTCGGCATCGACGACGACTTCCTGGCCCTGGGCGGGGACTCGTTGCTCGCCCAGCAGCTGCTTGGCGAGATCGCCACCGGCCTCGGCGTGGAACTGCCGGCCTCGTCGCTGGTCGAGGCGCCGACGGTCGCTGAGTTGGCCGCCCGGGCCGCCGCGGCAGCGGCGGCCGCCCGGTCGCGGCGGGGCGCCGTCCCCTCGCACCCGACCTGCGTCCCGCTGAACCCCGCCGGGCACCGCCCACCGCTGTTCGGCGTGGCCGGCGGAGGCGGCCTGGCCATGAACTTCCTGTCGCTGGCCCGCCATCTCGGCCCGGACCAGCCGATGTACGGGTTGCAGGCCCATGGCCTGGAAAAGCGCGCGGTCCCGGACTGGAGCATCGCCGCCCACGCCCGCCGGCACCTGCCGGTAGTCCGGCTTATTCAGCCGCGCGGGCCGTACTATTTCGTGGGCCATTCTCTCGGCGGTCTGATCGCGCTGGAAATGGCGCAGATGCTGCGGGCCGCCGGGGAACAGGTCGGGTTGTTGGCACTCCTCGACACCACCCTGCCCCGGTCGGCCGGCGCGGATTCCCGGCCCGACGAGCTCGCCGTCGCCGGAAGCGATGCCGGCAACGATGCCGGTGCCGGCCCCGGAACGGCTCTCGAACTCCGGCCAGATCCAGTGCGGTCCCAGCGTCTCCCCCACCTGGTGACCGAGATCCTGCCCCGCGTCAAAAAGATCCACAAGGCGTTCCGGCTGCCGCTGACCGGAATCGTCCGCTATCCCGGGCTGGCCCAGTACGACGTCTTCTTCCACCAGTCCCGCTATCTGACCGCGTCCTACCGGCCGGAGAGCTACGACGGGCCCGCCGTCCTCTACCGGCCCGAGGACACCCCGAACGCGGACCGGGCGGCGTGGGCCCGTCACCTGGCGCCGGACGCGGCGTTCGTGACGCTCCCGGGCAGCCACAACACGATGCTCAGCGAACCGAACGTCGCCCTCCTCGCCGCCGACCTGCGCGCCCGCCTCGCCGCCACCTGATCCCACGTGCCCCGCGAGCGGGCCGGCCCGCTCAGGCGGGTAGGCGCTCCGTCTGGGTGGAGCGGCCGATGAGGAAGACGGCCGTGACGATCAGGAGCGGGCCACAGATGAGGAGGCCGGCCGGCGGCCCGACCAGGGTCCACAGGCCGCCGGCGGTCACGGTCGCCAAGACGCGCCCGGCGTTCTGGAGTCCGATCAGGGTGCCGACGGCAAGGAAACGGTTCTCGGGCGTGGCCAGCCGGGCCACGCCGGCGTACTCGGCGGCGTCGACGGCGCCGGCGGCCGCTCCGGCCAGGACGAAACAGCCGACCATCAGGCCGAACTCGTTCCGGCCCGCGTAGGCGAACCCGGCGTAGGCCACGAGCAGGCCGACCGCCCCGACGGCGACGACCCGCGCGGCGCCGAACCGCTCGGCCAGCGCGCCGGCCCAGGCCGCGAAGGCGGCCGCGCTGAGCTGGTAGACGACGTAGAGCAGCGCGACTGCCTGTAACCGGCTCAACGAGCCGACGCCGGTGGGCAGGACCTTCGCCGCGCGCAGCAGGAGTAGCGCGGCGGCGATGTTCGACGCCTCGTACAGGGCGATCCCGATCAGCAGCCGGCCCAGCGGCCCGGAGCGGCGCAACTGCGCGACCGCCTCGCGTGCCGGGGGCATCCGAAGATCACCGGCACCGGCACCACCGGCACCGACCCCCGGGCCGCCGGCGCCGAGGCGGGCGCGAGCCGCCCGCGCGCCCAGCGCGCTCGCGACGCCCGCCGCCACCGCCGGCACCACCGCCAGCAGGAGCACCGTCCGGACGCTGGCGAACGCCAACAGCAGCACGGCCATCAGCGGGCCGGCCGCCGCGGCCAGCGCGTCGACCGCGCGCTCACGACCCAGCCGCCCGCCGGCCCGGTGGGCCAGCGCCGCCTCGCTCACCGGGCGCAGCTCCGCCGGAGTGCCCAGCCCGCGCGCCGCCCACGCCCCGGCCCGGCAGGCCCCGGCCTGCCACACGGCGCCGGCGCCGGACAGGAACGCGGCGGCCACCGCGGCTCCGACGTAGCCGACAAGGTCGAACACGCCCCGGATCCCGGGCCGTCGCAGGGCGACACTTGAGCCGCCGGCCCGCGCGGCCGCGCCGCCGGTCCGGCCCGCCGCCTCCACCACGGCGATCACGACCGGGGCGGCGCCCAGCGTCCCGGCGAAGAACGGGGCGAGCACGGCCGTCGTGCTCTCCTGCCCAACCGACGACAGAAGCGAGGAAACCCTGGTCCAGGTGAGATACGGCGTCGGATCGGCCGAGAGCGAGCCGGCGGCGGATCCGGGCAGCGGATCAACGGTCGCGGCCATACCGGCCGGCGCGGAAACGGGACCTGGGCCGGGCCGGGCACGGTCGGCGTCCTCGCCCTCCGTGGCGGCCGCGCGCGGCATCGACACCGCGCCATCGTAGGGCGCGATAGGACCAACGTTGCGCAAATGATCCAGATGCCGACAGGGCATTACTTTCCGTAACGGTGGTGGCGAACCATGGGCGGCCGGGCTACAGGCGGCCGGCTACGGACGGCGTCCGGGCTGGAGGCCATCCCCGCCGGTAGCGCTCCGCAACGGTAGGGACCGCGGCCACTTCTCCCGACGGGCCGGGCCGGCAACATTACCGGGGCCGGCTTCACGATCGACCGCGGTCTCATCACCACCCTCTGACCCGGCATCGGGGTTCGGACGGCGCGCGGCCGGGGACCGGGACGGTAGGCCCTGACGGAGTCCGCCCGGCCCCGCGACCGTCATGCCTGACATGTCCGACCTCAGCGCATCGCGGAGGCGAACGATGAAGATCGCTGTCATCGGTGGCACCGGACTCATCGGGTCGAAGATCGTCCGGATCCTCACCGCGAACGGGCACGAGGCCGTGCCGCACTCGCCGTCCACTGGCCTGGACCTGCTCAGCGGGCGAGGTCTGGCCGAGGCGCTGGCCGGGGCGGACGTCGTGGTCAACCTGACGAACTCGCCGACGTTCGACGACGCCTCGCCCGCCTTCTTCCGGACGACCATGGACAACCTGATCGCCGAAGCCCAGGCCGTCGGCCTCGGCCACACCGTCATCCTGTCCATCCTGGGCGCCGAACTGGTGCCGGGCCTGGCGTACTACCGGGCCAAGGTGCTGCAGGAGGACATCCTGAAGAACAGCGGGGTGCCGTACTCGATCGTGCGGGCCACCCAGTTCTTCGAGTTCGTCGACTCCGTGCTGGCCTGGACGTCCGACGCGAGCGCCGTGCGGCTGCCGACGACACGCGTCCAGCCGATGGCCGCCGACGACGTCGCCCAGGCCGTGGCCGATGTGGCGACGGGCCCCCCGCTGATGGGGACGCGCGAGGTCGCCGGCCCCGAGGTCTACCCGCTCAACGAGCTCGGCGAGATCGCCCTCGCCGCCCGCGGGGACCGGCGCCCCGTCCTCGTCGACGACAGCGCCGGCATGTTCGCCGCCGCCTCCGGGGACGCGCTTATCAACCACAACGGCGCCGTCATCGCCCCCACCACCTACCGCGCCTGGCTCGCCCGCTGACTCGCGCCGCGCGGCCACGGAGGCGTTCCCGGACTCCCCGCCAGGACCGGCCGTTGACGGTGCTGGACGTGGCCGGGCTGTGCGTCGACGCCGACCTGGCCTTCTTGTCGGCGTGTTCGACCATACCGGCGGTTAGCGCGTCACCATCCGCCGGCGACGGCGGACTGGAGGGGCGGCACGGGGTCGGCCACGGTGGACACGTTCGCCGCGACGACGACAAGCGCGGCCAGCGCCAGCAGCGCCGCGAGAACGCCGGACGTGGCGAGGAAACGCCGCGTGCGCCGATCAGACCGGTCCGTCCGTCTGAACCGCCGCCACACCAGCACGCCGGCGGCGATGAACAGGGCCGCGACAACCCCGGCGATCACCACCATGGCCCCGTGGTAGGTGATGTCGTCGTCGAGCATGGCGGTGACGGCCGGGGAGAGACGGGCGCCCGTGCTCCGGTGGTCGGCCAGTTGCTGCCCGATCTGGCTCAGCGGGCCGGTGAGGGCCGGGTCACGAGGACCTTCCCACAGCATCGGCATCAGCGACGAGAACGGCGCGATCGCCCCCTGGATGTTGGCCATCAGGGCCAGCAGTGACAGCAGGGCGAGCAGCACGGTGACGGTTCCGGCGGTGACCAGCGCCAACCGCTTTCCCGCCTCGTGTCCGTCGGCGGCCAGGCAAGCCTTCCCGAGCAGAACGGCGAGCACGCCGAGAACGATCAGCAGGAACAGGGATACGGCGCCCTTGGCCAGGTGGTAGAGCAGCCAGTAGTGGACGACCCGGGCTAGGCCGGGATTGTATACCCGGTCGCCGGAGCGCCAGTAGTCGAGAAACGCCGAGCGAAACGCGGCAACGAGATGGCGCTGGTCGCCGTAGCCGCCGCCCGGCGCGGTGGAGGCGAGCGCGGCGGGGCCGACTACGAAAAGCGCGATGAGCGCGGCGGTGAGGGCGGAAAGGGCGGCGATCGCCCGGCTGGGAAAACCAGTGGGTCGCGGCGGGGCCGCGTCGGTGAATGCCATGGCGACCACGCTTCCGCGGCGACGTCACCTGGTCACCGGAGCGCGCCGGACATTCCGGGGTGTGGCTGGCCCCACCCGGGATGGGTCGGGCATCGGCCGGCCGTCACTGTCGAGACGGCCGTCACTGTCGGAGACGGCTGTCAGTGTCGGAGACGGCCGTCAGTGTCGGAGATAGGTCAGGACAGCGAGGACCCGGCGGTGCTGGGCGTCGTTCGGCGGCAGGCCGAGCTTGGCGAAGATGTTGCCGATGTGCTTTTCCACCGCGCTGGCCGACAGCACGAGCCGCCGGGCGATGGCCGTGTTGGAGTGGCCTTCGGCCATCAGCGCCAGCAGTTCCCGCTCCCGCGGGGTCAGCGGCGCCAGCGCGGACTCCCGCCGCCGCCCGGCCAGCAGCTGGGCGACGACCTTCGGGTCGAGCACCGTCGCGCCGCCCGCGACCCGCGCCAGGGCGTCCAGGAACTCCCCCACCCGGCCGATCCGATCCTTGAGCAGGTAGCCGACCGCGCCCGCGCCGTCGGCGAGCAGGTCCTGGGCGTAGGACGCCTCGACGTACTGGCTGAGCACCAGCACCGGCGCGCCGGGCTGGCGGGCCCGGACGGTCAGGGCCGCGCGCAGGCCCTCGTCGGTGTGCGTCGGCGGCATCCGCACGTCGACGATCGAGACGTCCGGACGGTGGCGCGCGACCGCCTCGACCAGGGCGGGCGCGTCGCCGACCGCCGCGACCACCTCGTGCCCCTCCTCAGCCAGTAGGCGCAGCAGGCCCTCGCGTAGCAGTACCGCGTCGTCGGCCATGACGATCCGCAGCCCGCCGCCGGCAGGATCCTCGAGGGAGGGTTCGGACGTGCCCGGCGTCAGGGACATGGCAGCTCCGCCGTGACCCTCGTCGGGCCGCCGGCGGGGCTGGCGACGCGCAGCTCGCCGCCGAGCGCGCGCACCCGGTCGTCCAGGCCGCGCAGCCCGTGCCCCTTGCCGAGCGCCGCCCCGCCGACCCCGTCGTCGCTCACCCGGACCCGGAGCGTCCCGTCGCCGTGGCGCAGCCCGACCGCGGCCCGGCCGGCTTGGCTGTGCTTGGCCACGTTGGTCAACGCTTCGGCGACGACGAAGTACGCGGCGGTCTCGACCGCCGCCGACGGTCGCTCGGACGGGTCGTCGACGTCGAGATCGACGGGTACGGTCGCGCGCGCGGCCAGGTCGGCGAGGGCCTCGCGCAGGCCGCGATCGGCCAGGACGGGCGGGGCGATGCCGCGGGAAAGCGCCCGCAGCTCCTCCATCGCCTCCTCGGTCTGGGCGATCGCGTCGGCCAGCGCCTCCCGGACTGCCTCCGGCCGGCGGTCGAACTGCCGCTGGGCCCGGCCCAGCTCGATGGCCAGGCGAACCAGCCGCTGCTGCGGCCCGTCGTGAATGTCCCGTTCGAGCCGGCGCAGCGCGGCCGCCTCCGCCGACACGGCGGCGGCGGTCCGCTCCCGCGCGGTGTCCCGTTCCTGTTCCAGGCCGCGGATGCGGCGGTGAAGCGCCGACGAGTCCGACAGCAGTGCCCGCCCCAGCCCGGCCTGGAGGCCGACGCACAGCCGGGTCACCGTCGGCAGCAGCGTCAGCAGGACCAGCCCAAGCACCGTCCCGAAGGCCATCCGATCGGCCGGCGCGGTCAGCCCCAGGCTGATGTCGATGTGAGACTGGGACCCGCCCGCGCTCAGGGTCATCGGCGCCATCGGCCCGGTCTCGGCGCCCCAGTTGCGGATGGCCGTCGTGGCGGTCGCGGCGCCGACGAACCACCACATCGCGGTCACCCCGGCGGTGACCAGCGCGACCGGCAGCACGATGACCACGTGGGCCAGGCCGAGCCACAGCCCCGGGTCGGACGCGGCGGCGGCCCCGGCGGCCCCGGCGGGCCGCGACCGGGGGGCCGTCCCGTCCCCGCCGCCGACCGGCGGGCGCACTTGGCCGATACGCCACCGTTCGAGGTCGGCGAACCACCGCACCGGCGCGGCGACGCCGGCCGTCGCCGGCGTCCGGCTCGGGACGAGCGCCGCCAGCGCGCCCACACCGAGCCCACCGAGCACCGCGAGCAGGGCCGCGGCCGCGGTCAGCGGCGCGGTGAGCAGGTACAGCGACTCCGCGCACACCCGGCGCGCGACCCGGACGACGAGCCTGCCCGCCGCCCAGCGTCGGCCCCGGGTCGGGGCAGACAACGACCCGGCCATGGCCGCCACTCTAGATGTCGCTCAACAGAGACGCTCCGTCAGATTTCTGACTCGGCCGCCGCGCTGGGCGAGAATTGCACCCATTCCGCATTCAGATAATAGCTTGAAGTGACGGGCGCTTCCGACCTCACGACGACCTTGCTGACGGCGGCCACCGACTTCGCGGGGTGGCCCGGCCGTACCCGGTCGACCACCTGGACCTGTGGTCCATTGTGGAACTCGACGCGAATCACGCCGATAATCACAACGACGGTGACCGGCCGGGATCCGCCCGGCGCCGGCCGCCAGACCTGGGTCTGGCCGGGGCGGATGGTGACGGCGGCCCGCAGCGCCTCCGGCGACAGCGGCGCGGCGGCATCCGGCCCGGTTTCGGTGGGTTCTTCGGTGCGTTCCACCGGTGTCCTCCTTGATAGTCGACACCAGGATCGATGGTCGACCCCGGATGGGAATTCTGCCCGCGTGACCAGGACTGAGAAAATGGGTACGAGTTTCGCAGTGAACGCGACCCGAGAAAAGGCAACGAGGCGAAATAACCCTCGTACCGGTAGCCATGGCCAGTAGAACGCCGGGCGACCCTGCCCGACGTGAGCAAAACCATTGTTGCATCACATCCGCAAGCCCGACAAGGAGTTCTGACGCGGGATGGAATCAGTGTCCGGTCGACGCGGATCGAAGAGAGCTGGTGAACGCCGTCGCCCACCGACGGAGAATCCAAAACTGTCAGCATGCCGACGCCGACGCGCTCGTCGCCGGGCTCCCTCCTGTTCGTGAGCCGGACTGTTCGTGAGCCGGACGGCCGCCGCCCGGTCAGCGGTAGCCGCTGGCCCGCGGTTCGAACAGTTCGGCGTGGCTTCCCACCGCGGCCGCCTGGCCGGCGCCAGGAGGATGATCGTGTTGGCGGCCCGGACGGTCGAGTGCCCGTCAGCCCCAGGTGCTGAGGTTGCGGGAGAGGCCGTCGATCGGCGCGGCGACGACCTCGTAGCTGATTCGCCGAGGGTCACCGATCACGAAGGCTGTCGGTGGGACGCGACCGAACTCGTCCGCCTGGGCATCCGGGTCACCGCGGTCGTCGATGTCCCCGTCGGGCGGGTCCGGCTCGGCGGGCAAGGTGAGCGGCAAGGGGGCGCCCACCGGCATCGCCCGGTCGCCGCGCACGACGACGACGGCCCTCAGGACGTCCTCCAACGTCGCCGCGCCGCCGCCAGCGGAGGGCGGCGCCGGCCGGGCGCCGGGCTCGGGTTCGATGCCCGCCGCCGACGGATGAACGTTCGCGAGGATGATCTCCGCGAGGAGGAGCCAGCGCGGGCCGTCGACTCCGATCAGCCGGCCCCGGCACGGTGGGCCGGCCGGGGCGGCTGGGCCGGCTGGGCCGGCCGGGGCCAGGGGGACGGCGGTCCAGATCTCAGGGCCGAACGGTCCCTCCCGGGTCACGGGGGCCACCGGAGCCAGGGGTTGGGCCGCGGCGGGGGGCGCCGAGCGGAGCAGCTCGGCCCGGGTCTGTTCCCAGAGCCCGGTGCCGCGCGGCGCGGCGTGCACCGTGAGCCGCATCGAGGAGCCGTCCGTCGTCGCCGTCGCGACGGCGGCGACGACGGTCCCGCCGGCCTCGCCGCCGGCGCCCGGGTGCTCGCCGTCCGGGTCACTGACCTCGAACCGGTACTCGACGCCGGGCAGCACGGGGAGGATCAGCGAGCCCAGGTCGAGCCGGGGAACGGCGCGGCGCGGCGGGTTCGATATGTCGTACGGCCCCTCGTCATGGTCCGCCGGGGGCGCCGGCTCGGGCCCGGCGCTCGGGGACTCGTCCGACCGGTCCGGGCCGGATCCACCTCGCCAGTGGAACATCCCACCACCTCCCAGACCCGGGATGACCCTGACCGGCACGCTACCCGCGCGCGGTCACCCGGGGATGGTCGCGCCACGCCGGCAGGGTCGCCATGTAGTCGAGGGTCTGGCGCTCGAGGTCGGCGCGGGACGCGTCCGGGTTGCGGCGCTCCTGCCAGGCCACCATCCGGCTGAACCGTTCGTCGAAAGCCTGGAGTTCGCCGTTCTCGTCGGTGCAGTGCGCGCAGTACCGGCCGCTTTCCAGTGGCATTCCGCAGCTTTCGCAGGTCGTGGCGGTCATCGAGTCTCTCCTTCGGGGTGGTCCGGTCCTTCGGGGTGGTCGGGTCCTTCGGGGTGGTCCGGGCCGGCCGGATCGGGGTCCGCCACATCGAGGGCGGTGGCCGGCGCGGCGGCCCGGTCGACGAGGGCCCACAGACCGGCGGTGACCGCGTCGGCCTGTCCCGCCGGCAGCGCGGCCAGCGCGTCGGCGAGCAGGGTGAGGCTCAGTACCTCACGGTCGCGGCGCAGCGCGTCCTGGCCGGCCGGCGTCAGCCAGACGAGGGTCCGACGGCGGTCGGCCGGGTCGTTCTCGCGCTCCAGCAGGCCCCGCCGCTCGAGATGGCTCACGATGTCACTCACCACCGACTGCGCCCGGTCCAGATGCCCGGCCGCCTCGCCGACGGTGAGCGGCCCGGCCACGGCGAGGTGTTCCAGCACCGCCCTCGACGCGCCGGGCAGCTGGCCGCGCCGCCCGTCCCGGCGGTGGAACGCGAGGTAGACGGCGCGGAACGACTCCGCGAACCGCCGCGCCGCGAGCTCGGCCTCGGCAGCCGGCGTTCGTCCCGTCGTCACCCGGCCAGCGTCGCGACCCGCGAATTCATCGTCAATCCCGATAGATCCGCGGGCGGGACGAGGCAGCCGGGCCCGCGCGGGCCGGCGTCAGCGCCGGGGAACGAGACGGACCGACAGCGCCCGCGGCCCGCGGATGACGCTCTGGTCGCGGTAGGCCGGCTCCTCGGTCAGCTCGATGTTGCTGGTCCGGTCCAGCAGCAGCCGGAAGATGATGGTGGCTTCCATCCGGGCCAGCGGGGCGCCCAGGCAGTAGTGAATGCCCATTCCGAAGGAGAAATGGCGCGCGGCGGGCGTGGCACCCGCGTAGCGGGTCACGAGGAAGCGGTCCGGCTCGTCGAACACGTCCGGGTCCCGGTTGGCCGAACCGACGAGGACGAGGGCGCCTTCGCCCCGGCGGAACTCGTAGCCGCCGACCTCGATCTCGCGCAGCGCCGTGCGCGGAATGAACTGCACCGGAGAGTCGTGGCGCAGCATCTCCTCGACGGCGGCCGGCACCAGGCCCGGCTCGGCCCGGGCGAGCGCCGCCGCCTTGGGGTGGCGGGCCAGCGCGAGGATCCCGCCGGCCAGGAGGTTGACCGTCGTCTCGTGGCCGGCGACGAGCAGGACGGCGCACAGCGCCAGGACCTCGCTGCCGGTCAGCGCGCCCGCCTCCAGATGGGTGGCGACGAGCTGGCTGAGCAGGTCGTCGCCGGGGTCGGCCCGGACCCGGGCGATCAGGTCGCGGAAGTAGTCGTCCAGCTCGCGCGCGGCCCGGCGGCGCTGCGCGATGTCGTCCGGCGTCAGCAGGAAGTCGGGGTCGATGCAGCGGATGAGGGTCGCCGCCCACTCGCCGAAGGCCGTCTCGTCGGACGCCGGGACGCCGAGCAGGCGGCAGATCATCCGCATCGGCACCGGCGCGGCCAGCGCCGTGACGGCGTCGATCTCGCCGGCCGCCAGCGCCGCGTCGAGCAGGGTTGAGGCGTAGGCGGTGATCTCTGGGGCGAGCGCGGTCAGCGCGGTCGGCGTGAACGTCCCGCTGACCAGCCGGCGCAGCCGGGTATGGTCCGGCGGGTCGGTGCGCAGAAGCGACTCCAGCCCGTCGTAGGGATCGCCGTCGGGACGGAACGGGCTGATGTTCTCCCTGTACCCGTGGCCGAACGCCGGGCTCTGGAGCACGACGGCGGCGTCGCTGTGCCGGGTGACCAGGGTGATCCGGCGGCCGGCCGCGAGCCGCGACCGTCGCCCCGCGGCCGACCGAAGATCACGGACAGGTGCGGCGGTATGGGACGTTGCGCGCGTAGACGGCCCAGTCCTGGCGGCTCAGGCCGGCGCCGACCACCTGGCAGGCCCGCTCCAGCACCCCAACGCGCTGGGTGTTCAGCCGCCCGGGATCCCACAGGATGACGGTCGTGTCAGCACTTCCCGTGGCCAGGATCCGGGAGTCGGGGGAGAACGCCACAGCGCGCACCGGCCCGGTGTGTGCGGGCAGCGGCCGGCCCAGCGGGCTCGCGGCGGCGCGGTCGGCGACGTCCCACAGCATGACCGTGCCGTCGTCACCACCGGTGGCCAGCGTCGGGCCGGTCGGGGAGAACGCGACGGCGAGCAGCGGGTACTCGTGGTCGATGAGTGGCCAGCCCAGCCGACGCCAGGACCCACCGTCGGCCCTGCTGGTGGTGTCCCACAGGATGGCCGTGCCGTCCGCGCTCGCCGTGGCCAGGGTCCGGCCGTCGCGGGAGAACGCCAGCGCGCGGACCGAGCCCTGGTGGCCGGTCAGCGGCGCGCCGATCCGGTGGGGCGCGGCCCGGTCGGCCACGTCCCACACGCGGACCGTGTTGTCGTAGCTGGCGGTGGCCAACGTCCGGCCGTCCGGCGAGAACGCGAGCGCGAGAACAGAGCCCTCGTGGCCGGTCAGGATCCGGCTGATCCGGCGGGGCGCCGCCGGGCGGCTGACATCCCAGAGGATGACGGTCTTGTCATTGCCGCCGGTGGCCAGCGTCGGGCCCGCCGGCGAGAACGCGGCCGCGTACACCGGACCGGTGTGGCCGCCCAGGTAGCGGCCGACCGGGCGCGGCACTCCCCCGCCGGCGGCGTCCCAGAGGACCACGCGGCCGGTGTAGCTGGTGGAGGCGAGCAGCCGGCCCTGAGGCGAGAACGCGACGGCTCGGACCGGGCCCAGCGCACCGGCCGTGGCGCCGAGTGGGCGCGGCGTGCCGGCGGCGAGGTCCCAGGCCACCAGCCGGCCGTCGTCCCCGCCGCTCACGAGCAGGTGACCGCCCGGCGCGAAGGCGAGCGCCCGGACCTGGCTGTTCTGTCCGGTGAGGGCCGGGCTGATCCGCCGCGGCGCGGCGCCGCCGCCGACGTCCCACAGGATGGCGGTCCGGTCGTCACTCCCGCTGGCGAGCGTCCGGCCGTCCGGCGCGAACGCCAGCGCACGCACGGCGTCGAGGTGACCGACCAGCGGACTGCCCAGGCGGCGGGGCGCGCCCGGGTCGGAGACGTTCCACAGCAGCACCGTGCGGTCGCCGCTCCCGGTGGCCAGGAACCGGCCGTCCGGCGCGAACGCCAGCGCGTAGACCACGTCCTTCTGGCCGGTCAGCGGCGGCCCGAACGGGCGGGGCGCCGCCCGTTCGCCGACGTTCCAGAGGATCACGGTCCCGTCGTCCGAGCCGGTGGCCAGGACCCGGCCACCCGGGGCGAACGCGAGGGTGTTCACGACCTCCCGGTGGCCGGCCAGCGGAGGACCCAGCGGACGGGGAGCGGCCCGGTCGGCCAGGTCCCAGAGGATCACGTCGTGGTCGGCGCCCGTCGCGAGGGTTTGCCCGTCGGGGGAGAACGCGACTGTCCGGACCGGGCCGCGGTAGCCGGTCGGGCCGGGCCGGAGGCTCCGGGGAACCCACCGGTCCGCGATGTCCCACAGGAGCACCGAACCGCCGTCAGTTCCCGCGGCGAGGGTGCGGCCATCCGGCGAGACGGCCACCGAGTACACGCTGCCGACCGGGTGGCCGGGCAGGCCGGGTCCGGCCAGCGGGCGGCCCAGCCGGCGCGGGGCCTGAGGGCGGGCCACGTCCCACAGGCTGGCCGTCCCGTCGGAGCCGGCCGTGGCCAGCGTGCGGCCGTCGGGGGTGAAGGCCAGGGAGGTCACCCCTCGGCCGCCGGCCGTGAGCGTCCCAAGCCGCCGGGGGCCGGCCGGCCCACTGGCATCCCACAGCGCGACCGTCCCGTCGTAGCTGGCTTCGGCGAGCAGCCGGCCGCCCGGCGCGAACGTGACCGCGCGGACCGGTCCGCGCGCGGCGGTCAGGGTCGCGGTGATCGCGGTCGAGTTCAGGGTGCTCACGATGCTGGCCCGGGCGACGGAGTCGGGAGCGATGCGGTAGGCGGCGATGGCGCGTTGCAGCGCGCCCCGGGGATCGATGTCCCGCCGGGCGGCGGCCTGGCTGAGCAGGTCGCGGTTCACCGCCTCCCGATTGTGGTTCAGGGCGACGTGCCGCAGGTTCCACGTGACGCCGGCCAGCGTCACGGCGCCAACCAGGAAGACGACCAGGGCGGCGACCGCGCCTCGGCGCAGGCGCACCGCCCGCCGGCGGGCCGCGACGGAGGCGGACATGAAGGCGACGGCCACCGGGTCAGAGAGTTGACGGCCGGCCAGCCGCTGGCGGGCACCCGCCAGCCGGCCGCCGCGGTAGAGCAGTTCCCGGCTGGAGCCACCAGACCGACGTGGCGGCCAGACCAGCCGGTGGGCCGGCGCCTGCCCCGGCGCCTGCCCCGGCGCCTGCCCCGGCGCGTGCCCCGGCGCGTGGCCGGCCGGACGAGCGGGCCAGGCGCGGCGGGACGGCTCGGCGTCGCGTGCCTCGGCCCAGCGTCTGGCGTCGGCCTCGATCTCCTCGCTGATCAGGCTCAGGTCGCGGTCGGCGTCGATCCAGTCGCGCAGCCGCGGCCAGGCCCGCGGGAGCGCCTCGTGGACGATCTCCACGGTGTCGCCGCTCACGCCCGCCGGAGGGCCGGGCGCGCTACCGGCGGTCCCGGTGCCGGGCACCGTCGCGGGGCCCGCCGAATCCGGGCCGCCCATGGCCGCGGCGCCGGCAGGATCATGGCCGAGGGTGACCAGCCGCGCAGCGGTGAACTGGTCGAGGGCGACGGCGGCCGCGGCCGGGTCCGCTGCCCCGGCCAGCAGGACTGCCTTGCCGACGCGGCGCCGGGTGTAGTCGTCGGCGTGGACCAGGCGCACCAGGATGGCCCGGGCCTCCCGGCGCCCGTTGTCGTCGAGGTTGCTGTACACCGCCTCGGCCCGGCGGCTGATGGCCGCCTCGATGCCCCCGGTCGCACGGTAGCCCTCGATCGTCAGCGCCCGGCCGTCCCGGCGCAGCCAGGTCTCCAACAGTGCGTGGGCCAGCATCGGCAGCTTTCCCACGTCCCGGGCGCCGGCCCCGACCGCGCCGACGTCAGCCAGCAGGATCTCGACCAGGCCCGGTTGGAGAACCAGGCCGGTGTCGCGGGCGGGGCCTTCGATCGCCTCCCGCAGTTCCTCCCGGCTCATCGGCCCGACCACCACCGGACCCCGCTGCAGCGAGTCGGCCAGCGCCGGATGGGTGGCACAGGCGGGCAGGAAGTCCGATCTCGGCAGGAGGACGACCACCGCCGGCGGCTCGCTTCTGGTCCGGTCGCCCGAGGCGGCCCGGTTGGTCGAGGCGGCCCGGTTGGTCGAGGCGGCCGCCAGCGCCCGAGCGAACAGGTCCCGGTCATCGGCATCGGCGCAGAGGGTGAACAGCTCCTCGAACTGGTCGACGACGAGGACCACCCGCCGCGCCTCCTCGGCGGGCCCGGGCTCCCGCGCGCCCGGCGAGCCTGGGCCGAGCGGCGTGGGGTCGCCGGTCAGGACGGCACGCAGCGAGTCGGCGAGCCCTTCCGGGTCGGCCCGCCAGCATTCGGTCAGCTCCGCCGGCTCGGTGGCGAGCGGACCGGCCAGCCGCTCGGCCAGGGTTCCCAGTGGGTCCGGGCCTGGAGAGATGGTGATCTGGGGCCAGTGCGCGGACGCGCCGCCACCGGCGTCGCCGCGGGCGAGCGCGGGCAGCAGGCCCGCCCGGACCAGGGATGACTTTCCCGAACCCGACGGCCCGACGACGAGCAGCGGGCCGGCGCCGAACCGGGTCACGGTCAGCTTGACCAGCCGGGCCACGAGATCGTCGCGGCCGTGGAAGAGGTTGGCGTCGGCGCGGCCGAACGCGGTCAGGCCGGGGTAGGGGCAGACCAGATCACGATCGTCGGCGCGCGGCGCCGCGCCGGCCCCCTCGACGCCCCGGCGGCCGGCGCCGGCGCCGGCCGCCGGCTCACCGAAGAGGTCCGGCGGCTGGTAGGCGGGGTTGCCGGCGACGATCAGGCCGCCCGCGTCGTGCGAGCTCCACCAGCGGGGTCCGGGAAAACCGCGCTCGGGCAGGGAACGGGCCAGAGCGCGGGCGATGTGGTCGAGGGTGAGATCGGGCCCGCCGTGCACGTCACCGTCGCGCAGCAACGTCAGCAGCGCGCCGGTGAAGGCCGTGTGCCGGCTCCCGGGCGGGGCGATCGCGTGCTCGTCGCGGGACGCGGACGTGAGCAGGAACCGACGCCCGGCGCCACCGCCGTCGTCGAGGTTCACGCCGGCCCCGCCCGAGCCCAGGCCGCGGTCGCCGGCCCGGCCCGCGTAGCAGGCGTCGATGACGAGCACGACGGTACGGGCCGGGCAGTGTTCACGCAGCAGCTCGTGGATCTGGCTGAAAGGCAGCGCCTGGTAGGCCGCGAGGCCCCGGCTGACGTCGACGGTGGCCCGGGTCGCCAGGTACAGGTTGCCCTCGCCGTCCACCTGGCCGTGGCCGGCGTACCAGAGGAGGAAGACGTCACCGGCCTGGCTGGCGCACTCCCGCAGCGCGTTGGCGAAGACGATCGGGTTCTCGGGGTCGGTGACCTGGGTGATCTGTGCCGGTCCGAGCCCGCAGCGTTCGGTCAGCGCGCGGGCCAGGTCCTCCCCCGTCGTGCGGACCGCGGGCAGGTCGGGCAGGACGGACCCGGCCGCCTGGCTGGCCGTGGCGACGAGCATCACCCGGGTGCCGGCCCCCGCGAGGTCTCCCATGGGGGCGCCCCGGGCTCAGCCGGTGACGGGCGATGGCTGGCCCGCGGGCCCAGGCGACGGCGGCGTGAGCTGGGCGGTCAGGTTGTCCACCATCCGCCGCACCTCGTCGGCGGGCAGCCCCTTGACCTCGGTGGCGCGGAGTGTGACCTGCGTGCCGTCCGACCGGCGCATGGTGATGTCGACCGGGTTGGTCCGTGCTTTCAGCCAGGTGATGACCACGCTGCCGAGGGTGCGGACCGAGGCCGACGCGAGCGCGAGCCCGCTGCCGCTGGCCGCCAGCCCGACGACCATCGACGCCGTCTCGACGCCCATTTCCCCGGCTTGGGGCGAACTCTCGCACAGCGTCACCCGACCGCGGAACTCCGGCTCGTCGATCAGCCAGCTCCGCAGGTTGCGCAGGTCGTCGCACGATGCCCCGGCGCCCGTCATGATCTCGACGTCCATGAGGCCCCCCGTTCCCTGTCCCGGCCGCGGCGGGAAGACTCCCGTTCCGCGTGCTGGGTGTACCCAGCCGGAGCCGTCGAACCACTCTCCGTGGTCGAACCTCCTCGTGGTCGGGCCGGTGTTCCGTCCGGCTCGACGGGCAGTGAGTGCGATCCGTCGCCATCGCGCCGGGTCAGTCCTGTTGTCAGGTCATTCCTCTGTGGTTGGTCTGCCACTGCCTGAAGGGATTTAGACTCAAATCGGTAGGTGCGGTTGCCACACGTGGCGCTTTGAGCCGCGAATCGTCCCGGCTCCGATCTTCGGAACCTCGCCGGTTTACCCGGCTGAGCTGGCATGAAGGAGAGATGTGACCGAGCAGCACAGCGACACCGACGGCCCGGCGGCGAACCCGAAGATCGACGCGACGACCCCGCACTCGGCCCGGATCTGGAACTACTGGATGGGCGGGAAGGACAACTACCCGGTGGACCGCGAGGCCGGCGACGCCTACATCAAGGCGTTCCCCGGAATCGTCGACCTGGCCAAGGAATCCCGCCGCTTCCTCATCCGGGCTGTCACCCACCTGGCCGGGGAGGCGGGCGTTCACCAGTTCCTCGACATCGGCACCGGGCTGCCGACCATGGAGAACACCCACGAGGTCGCCCAGCGCGTCGCCCCCGAGTCCCGCGTCGTGTATGTGGACAATGATCCGCTGGTACTCGCGCATGCCCGCGCGCTCCTGGTCACCGCCACGGCCGAGGGCGAGACCACCTACCTCGACGCCGATCTGCGCGAACCGGACCGGATCATCACCGACGCCGGGAAGGTCCTGGACTTCACCCAGCCGATCGCCGTCATGTTCATGGGGGTGCTGGGGCATATCGCCGACTTCGACGAGGCCCGCTCGATCGTGGCGCGGGTGGTGGCCGCCGTCCCGTCCGGCAGCTACCTGGTGCTGTGGGACAGCACCAACACGAGCGAGGGCTTCGACGAGGCCCAGCAGGGTTACGACGACACCGGCGCGGTGCCGTACATCCTGCGTGGCCCGGACCAGGTGACCCGTTTCTTCGAGGGCCTGGAACTCCTGGAACCTGGTCTGGTGTCGATCTCGCGGTGGCGGCCGGACGGGGCCGACGGCGGCGCGACGGTGGACGGCTACGGCGCCGTCGGCAGGAAGCCCTGACGCAAGCGCGCGGGTCCCGGCGAAACCGCCCGAGACCCGCTCGGCACCCAGCGCGGGCCTTCTGTGACAATTGGCGGCTCACGAGATGAGAAGCCGGACGCGGTGCCCTTCATGTCGATCATCGTTCAACCCTGCCGCCAGCGGCAAGGTCAAGCAGTAGCCCGCGCGCAGCCGGCCCGCGACCTCGTCAGGATCGCGTTCCTCCGCGAACGCCGCCGAGGCGGCGTTCGCGGCATCTGCGACGAAGTGGCGGGGAACGGCCGCAAGGGTTTCGTCTTGTCCCGCTGAGCGTGCCGCGGGTCCGGTGAGCCCGCCGGGCCCGCGGCGTCGCCGGTCGCCCGGTCAGCCGATGAAGGGCAAATCGTCGCCGTCCGGGCGTAGCAGCGAGGTCACCGCGTCGAGCGCGTCCTGGTGGACGGAGTCGCGGCGGCGCCAGGCCAGGCCGATCTCGAAGCGGATCTCGCCGTCCGCGACCGGGTAGGTCCGCAGGCAGTCCAGGTCTAGTAACCGGGCGGTGGGCAGGTCGTCGCCGAGGGTGGCGAACATCAGCTCGCCCGTGCGCGCCATCCGGCCTTCGAGCCCGATGACGTCGCGCAGGTCGACCTCCGCCACGGAGGCGACTCCGGCGGAGGTCAGGGCGTCGAGCATGGCCTTCATGGGGGCCGGCTGCATCATCAGCGGGAAGGAGAGCAGGTTGCGCCCGCGCAGGTCCGCGAGCCGGAGCGGCCGGCCTTCGGGCAGCTCGGGATCGCCCGTCGCGACGACCGAATAGCGGTAGCGGGCCAAGCCCACCGTGGCGATACCGGGTACCGAGACGGGCAGGTGCACCAGCGCCAGGTCCAGCTCGCCGTGGCGCAAGGCTTCGATGAGTGCCGCCGAGATGTCCGAGCTGAACTCCGGTGTGGTGGTCGAGTGCGCGGTCGCGGCCTCCGTGAGCTGCCGGGTCAGCGCCTTCGACGTCCACGGCGTCGCGCCGATGCGCAAGGGGGCTTCCGCGCCGGCCGCGAACCGCGGCGCCTGGTCGGACTGGGCGACGATTTCGACCGCCAGCGGCAGGAATTCGTCGCCGAACGGGGTGCGCTCGAACCGATGGTACCCGCGGTCGAAGAGGTCCCGGCCGAGGTGGCGTTCCAGCTCGCGGATCGTACGGCTCAACGGTGAAGACGTGACGTTGAGTCGCTCGGCGGCCGCGGCGATGGTGCCGGTGCGCGAGACCGTGACGAAAGCCCTCAGCTGTGACAGCTTCACAGCGCCACTTTAGGTACTCCGCTACTCTCACGCCCGGTCCGAGCGCGACCGGGACACCTTGCGCGAATTGGCCGATGCTCCGGTCCCGGCGCGAGCTCACCGGCCGCCCATCTTTGCGCTGTGCCACGCGGATGCAGGTGACCACAGTGCAAAGGAGAGCGCCTCGGCGGCACACGAAGGAGTGAACCATGTTCCAGGATGGCGACGTCTTGCCCGACCGGCCGCTGAGCGGGATCCGCGTCGTCGACGCGGTCGACGGGCCGCTGCAGACCGTCGGGCGCGTGCTGGCCGACCTCGGGGCCGAGGTGCTGCGGATCGAAGCTCCCGGCGGATCGCCCGCGCGCCGGTCCGGGGTGATCCACTCCGGACGCAGCCTGACCTTCCTGGTGCGCAACGCCGGGAAGAAGAGCGTCGTCGTGGATCTCACGACCCAGGCGGGGCAGGCGGACTTCATTGCGCTGGCGGCCTCGGCGGACGTCGTCCTCCGGGACGAACCGGGCCCGCTCGCCGCGGCCGTCCTCCGCGGCCGCAACTCGCGGCTGGTCGTCGTCGAGATGCGCGACTTCGGAATGACCGGACCGCGGTCGGAGTGGGCCGCGACGCCGGATGTGCACGCCGCGCTGAGCACCGTGCTGTCGCGGTCAGGACTGCCGAACGTCACCGAGCCGCTGCTGCCGCCGGAGTTCCTGCTGTACGAGTCCGCGGCGGTGCAGGCGGTGTGGATCGTGTTGCTCGAACTGGCGCACGTGCGGGCCACCGGCCAAGGCGACGTCGCCGACTTCTCGGTGCAGGAAGCCCTGATCCAGATCCTGGACCCTGTGTTCGGCGTCGGCGGCAGCGCTCGAGCCGGCGTGCCGCTGAGCGACCTGCCCCGCGGCCGTCCGGACGCGCGGCACCTGTACCCGATCTTCCCGGCCCGGGACGGGATGGTGCGCATCTGCGTGCTGTCCAAGCGCCAGTGGCAGGGCATGTTCGTGTGGCTCGGCGAGCCCGCGGAGTTCGCCGAGCCGCGGTACGACAACACGATGACGAGGTTCGCGGCCGCCGACCGCCTGTACCCGCTGATCGGCGAGATGTTCTCGCGCCTCAGCGTCACCGAGGCGGTGGAAGAGGGACAGCGGCACGGCGTCCCGACCGCGGCGCTCGCGAGCGCGGACGGGGTGATCGTCCAGCCCGCGTTCCGGGAGAACGGCTCGTTCGTCGAGACCACCGTGGACGGAGCAGCAGCGGTCGCGCACTCAGGCTGGTTCGAACTCGACGACGTCCGGCTCGGCGCCCGGGCCGGCGCGCCGGCGGTGGGCGAGAGCGACGTCTCGCCCACGCACACCCCGGTGGCCCCGCTGCCGGACGCGCGGCCCGGCCGCCTGCCTTTCGAGGGACTGAGAGTGCTCGACCTCGGGGTCATCGTCGTGGGCGCGGAGCTGGGACGCCTGTTCGCCGACTACGGCGCCGACGTTGTCAAGGTCGAGTCCTCGGCCTTCCCCGACGGCGCCCGCCAAGCTCCCGGCGGCGAGGCGATCTCCGAAAGCGCGAGCTGGGGGATGCGCAACAAGCGCAGCCTCGGGCTCAACCTGCGCAGTGAAGACGGCAAGCGGGTGTTCGCCGACCTGGTCCGTCACAGCGACGTCGTGCTGACCAACTTCAAACCCGGCACCCTGGCGTCGCTCGGCTTCGGCATGGACACCCTGCGGTCGCTCAACCCCGGGGTCATCCTCTCCGAATCCAGCGCCTTCGGGAACCACGGCTCGTGGAGCCGTCGACTGGGGTACGGACCGCTGGTGCGGGCGAGCGCCGGGCTGTCGGCGCTGTGGTCCTACCCGGACAAGCCCGACGGCTACAGCGACGCCATCACGATCTTCCCCGACCACGTCGTCGCCCGGCTCAACGCGGCGGCGATCGTGGCGCTCCTGCTGCGCCGCGACCGCACCGGCATCGGTGGCCGCGTCAGCACCGCCCAGGTCGACGCGATCTTCGGGGCGATGGCCGATCTGCTGCTCGCCGAGTCCCTTGCCCCCGGAACCGGTCCGCGGCCCGAAGGCAACGGCCGCGGCGTCTTCCCGGGCGCCGGCGACGACGAGTGGCTCGTCGTCGACGTCCGGGGCTACTCCGCCGTCGTCGCGAAGGCCATCGGCCACGCCTGCGCCGGCCCGGCTGAGTTGCGCGGCCTGCTCGCCGAGTGGAGCGCGAGCCGCGACCCGCGGGCCGCGGCGGCCGAACTGCAGGCCGCGGGCGTGCCCGCCGGCGCTCTGCTGCGCGCCGACGATCTGCGCGCCGACGAGCACTTGCGTGCCCGCCGGGTGTTCGGCGAGCTGGTCCAGCCGCGGCTGCCGAGCCCGCTGATCGCCAACCTCGGCGAGGCCCGGACCCGGACGCTGCCGCCGCCCCGGCTCGGCCCCGCCCCGCTGGCCGCCGAGCACACCCGGCAGGTGCTGCGCGACGTCCTCGGGCTGGCCGACGACGAGATCGAGCGCCTCCTCGACGCGGGCGCCCTCGAAGAGCACCCCGCCGCGCTCGCCGGCCGGGCGGGAGCGGCTCGATGACCCGGATCGCGCTCGAGCAGGCCACTTCCCGCACCAGGAACGCCCGCGGGAGTTCAACCGGCTGCTGCTCGACTGGCTCGGCCGCCTTTGAGAAAAGGGACTTCGCTCCATGACTCCACGCAGCTTCGACCGCGAACCCCAGCGGATCACCGTAGCCGGCGACGGCGCCGTGCTCGCCGAGAAACGGGGACACGTGCTCCTGGTGACCCTCAACCGGCCCGAGGCGCGCAACGCCGTCAACCAGGCCGTGACGATCGGCGTCGGCGAGGCGCTGGACTACGCCGAGGACACCGCCGACGTCTGGTGCGTGATCATCACCGGTGCCGGCGACCGCGCGTTCTGCGCCGGTGCGGACTTGAAGGCCGCCGCGGCCGCCGCGGCCGGCGAGCTCGGCGGCGAGGACGAACGCCTGCGCCGCTGGGGCTTCGCCGGCTACGTGACCCACCACATCGCCAAGCCGACGATCGCCGCCGTCAACGGTTTCGCCCTCGGCGGCGGCACGGAGATCACCATCGCCAGCGACCTCGCCGTCGCGGCCGACACTGCCACCTTCGGGTTGCCGGAGGTCAAGCGCGGCATCTTCGCCGGTGCGGGCGGAGCGTTCCGGCTGCCGCGGCAGATCCCGGACAAGATCGCGATGGAGGTCATGCTCACCGGGGAGCCGCTGTCCGCCCAGCGCGCACTGGAACTCGGCCTGGTCAACCGCGTGGTGCCGTTCGACAACCTGCTGCCGGCCGCGTTCGCGCTGGCCGACCGGATCCTCGCCAACGCCCCGGTCGCGGTGCAGGTGACCAAGCGGATCGCCAAGGGCATCACCGACGGCACGGTCGCCGCGGAGGACGCCGACTGGGCGCGCAGCGCTGCCGAAGGCGCGTTCCTGATGGCCACCCAGGACGCGCGCGAAGGCATGCGCGCGTTCGCCGAGAAGCGCGAACCGCGCTGGGAAGGGAAGTGACCATGACCGTGCGCACCGCCATCGCCGGCCTCGGGATGAGTGAGATCGGCAAGGTATACGGCCACACGGCGAACGAGTTCGCCTCGATCGCCGTGCGCAACGCCGTCACCGACGCCGGGCTGGAATTGAGCGACCTCGACGGGCTGATCATGTCCAGCGGTCTCGGCAGCGGCGTCGGCCTGGGGCTGCAGGGCACGCTCGGGCTCACCGACCTGAACCTGCTCACGTCGATGCAGGGCTACGGCTCCACCGCCGCTCAGATGGTCCAGTACGCCGCGATGGCCATCCGGTCCGGCATGGCAAGCACCATTGCCGTCGCCTGGGCCGACGACCCGCTCAAGGAGAACGTCGGCGCCGGCGCGGCGTACCAGTCGGCGGCGTCGCTGCCCACCGGGTGGCGCGGGCTGCTGGCCGCGGGTGGCCTCTACAGCGCCAACATCTACTACGCGCTGGCCGCCCGCCGGCACATGCGGAAGTACGGCACCACCAACGACCACTTCGGCGCGATCGCCGTCGCCCAGCGGCAGTGGGCCACGATGAACCCGCTCGCCCAACTGCGCACACCGATCACCCTCGAGGACTACCACGCGTCGCGCTGGATCTCCGAGCCGTTCCACCTGCTCGACTGCTGCCTGGTCTCCAACGGCGGCATCGCCCTGGTGATCACTTCGCTCGACCGCGCCCGCGCCTTGCCGCAGCCGCCGATCGAGATTCTCGGCTGGGCGCAGGCCCATCCCGGCCGCACCGGCGTCCGCAACGACGACTTCGGGCTCGTCAGCGGCGCCGCACGCTCGGGTCCCGCCGCGCTGCGGATGGCGGACACCAGACTGGACGAAATCGACGTCGTCGAGGTCTACGACTGCTACACCTTCACCGCGCTGATCACGTTGGAGGACTACGGGTTCTGCGAGAAGGGCGAGGGCGGCGCGTTCCTCGCCGAGCCCGGGACGCTGGGCCCGGCCGGGAGGCTCAAGGTGAACACCGGCGGCGGTGAGCTGTCGTCGTACTACCTGTGGGGCATGACCCCGTTGTCCGAGGCGGTCATCCAGGCCCGCGGGCAGGCGGGGGAGCGGCAGGTCGAGCGACACGACCGGGTACTCGTCTCCGGCAACGGGGGCACGCTCGACCACCACGCAACCCTCGTGCTGGGAACTGTCTAGAAAGGACCGCCCAGGATGGCACTGTTTCCCGTCCGCCGCGACGCGGACACGTCGGCGTTCTTCGACGGCACCGCACGGGGCGAGTTCCTGCTGGTGCGCGATACCGTGACCGGCGAGCTGCTCGACCCGCGCACTGACACCTCCTACGACCGGGCCCGGTTCGAGCATGTCCCGGCCTCGGGGGAAGGGACCGTCGTGACGTGGTCGGTGCCCCACGGCCGCCTGCCCGGCGGCGGGACCCACCGAAGCGTCGTGGGCATCGTCGAGCTCGCGGAAGGTCCGTGGTGGTGGACCGAACTGCGCGGGTTCGACCCCGATGAGGACCTTGCCGGGGTCCGCGTCGAGGTGCGGTTCGACAACTTCGACGGCGGCGAGGCCGTCCCGTACTTCGCCAAGCCGCGGTAGCCGGAGTAGCCGGCGAGCGGCCGCCAAGATGATGGAATCCATCCACGGTCAGGAGATGGGCGAGGCGGATGGGGCGATGCGACGACGAGCCGGACCTCCCCGCACTCGTCGGGTCGTGTACCTGCACGGCGGCGGCTGGGTCACCGGCAGCATCGGCCAGTTCGAGACGCTGGGACGGCAGCTGGCGGCCGGAAGCGGTTGCGCCGTGGTGCTCGTCGACTACCGCAAGGCACCCGAGAACCCGTATCCAACTGCCGTCGAGGACGCCTGGACCGCGGTCAGCTGGGCGGCGAAGAACGTCGAGGCGATCGCGGGCTGGTCCGCCCCCCTGATCGTGGCCGGGGACAGCGCGGGTGGCAACCTCGCCGCCGTGGTCGCCCAGCGCTCGACGGCGCGAGGCGGGCCCGAGCAAGTGGCGGGAGGGACCGCGCACCTATCTCGGACTGGCGAGCGCGGGCTTCCCGAACCTGTTCACCATCACCGCGCCGGGAAGCCCGCCCGTGCTCAGCAACATGGTGACCGCCATCGAACAGCACGTGGAGTGGATCACGGCCTACGTGGCCTACCTGCGCGAGCACGGCATCGCCGCGACGTCCCCGGCCCTCGACGCCGAGGACCAGTGGGTCGCCCATGTCAACGAGGTCGCCGGCTACACCCTCTATCCCCGTACCGCGTCGTGGTACCTGGGCGCGAACATCCCGGGCAAGCCCAGGATCTTCATGCCCTACCCCGGCGGCGTCGGACCCTACCGGCAGATCTGCGACAAGGTCGCGGCGGAAGGCTACTCGGGCTTCGTCCACCAGCCGGCCGCGGCCGTACAGGACACCGTCACGCAGTGACGGATCGTCGGCGGCGGGGCTGGTAGCGCCATGAGCCGCCGTCCGGCGGAGACGGCCGGAGCGGGACGGGCACGAACGCGCAAAGGCGCACGGGGTGTGCCCGGCCCCGTCGGCAGCGCGGCACCGGGTCGAGGGAAGCGTGCCCAGTGGGGTGCGCCCGCACTGACCCGGCGCCGTGCGGGTCAGGAGTGCGAACGGCCCCGCTCTACCACCGGCTGATCCTGCTCCGGTCACCGGCCGGCCAGGAAACCCTGACCCCGCCCTGAGCGACTCGCGCGAGCCGGTCGGCCCGCCGTCGGTCGTCCCGGGGGATGTCCGACCCGAGGCGCAGAATGTCGGCATGCGAACCGGTTCCTTTGCGCGATATCTGGCCGGCCTGGACCGGGCCGCGCTGACCGGGATCCTGCGGGTCCGGCCGGACGCGCGCACCCGGCCGGCGCCGAGCGGATTCGACGAGCTGGCCACCCGGCTGAGCGAGGCGGACTCGCTGCGGGCGGCGCTGCCGGCGGTGAGCCGCGACGCGCTCGCCGTCGCCCAGGCCACCGCGGTGCTGGGGAAGGCGGCCGAGCTGGCCGCGGTGGCCCGGCTGGTCGGCGGCCCGGCGGCGGCCTGGCCGGCGGCGCTGGACGAACTGCTCGGGCACGGCCTGGCCTGGGTCGAGAACGGGCGGGTATACCTGCCGGAGCCGCTGGCCGGGCGCCTGGCGGGCTCGGTCGGCGGCGGGCGGCGGGCCGCGGTGATCGCGCGGCAGATGCGGGTCGACGACCTTCTGCTGACGGCTCGGGCCCTCGGCGCCCAGCCCCGCGCGGGCGCCGGCAAACCGGAGCTGGTCCAGGCGGTCCTCGACGGCCTGGCCGACCTGGTCGCGCTGGCCGAGGTCGTCCGCGCGCTGCCCGAACCCGCCCGCGATCACCTGGACGCCCTGTGGAACGGAGTGGGCCGCTTCTACCTCACCTACCCGAGCCGGCCCGATCCCGGGCAGCAAGGGCTGGCCGAGGCCGGACTTCTGCTGAAGGTCAACGAGCGGTGGGAGCTGCCGCGCGAGGCCGCGATCGCGGCCTGGCTGGCTGAGCGGGACACGCTCGTGACCGGGCGGCCCGAGCTCCCGTTGGCCGGTGTCGGGGCTACGGCCGGTGTCGGGGCGGCCGAGGATCTCTCGCGCGCCGTCGCGGCCCTGCTGGACGAGGCCGCGGCGAACGCGATCAACGCACTGAAGATGGGCGGCGTCGGACCCCGGGAACGGTCCCGCCTGGCCGCGCGCCTCGCGTTGCCGGCCGATGTCGTCGCGCTCGGGATCGACCTAGCGTTCGCGGCCGGGCTGCTCGGCCGGGCCGGGGCCGGCTACGCGCCGACCCCCGCCTACCAGGAGTGGCGGGCCGGGCCGCCGGCCCGGCAGTGGGCCGCGCTGGCCACCGCCTGGTTCGCCCTGGAGCACGCGCCGACCAGCCGGGGCGAGAACCCGGACGAGAAGGAGACCCCGCCGCCGTTCCGGGTGAACTCCCGCGCCGGGCTCCTGCGCCGGGCCGTCCTGCGCGCCGCGCGCGGCGGCTACTCGGTGCGCGCGGCCGGCGGGCACGCCGACTGGTACGCGCCGCTGCACCACTACGACGACGAGGCACGGGCGACGAAGGTCGCCGCCAACCTCCACGAGGCCGAGTTGCTCGGCGTCGTCGCGACCGACGCGCTCACCGAGTGCGGGGCCCGGCTGATCGCGGCGCTCGACGAGGCCGCCGGCCGACCCGGCCCGCTCGACGTCGTCGACGAGGTGGCCGGACAGGTCGGCGACCTGCTGGTCCAGACGCCCGGCGCCGTGATCCTCCAGTCCGACCTGACCGCGACGGTGTCGGGCCAGCCGAGCGCGGCCGTCGCCCGGCTGCTGTCGGCGGCGGCGGTCAACGAGTCCCGGAGCACGGCCGCCGTCTGGCGATTCAGCCCGGACAGCGTCCGGACCGCGCTCGACGCCGGCTGGGACGCGAAGACCCTGCTGGCCGAACTGACCGCGCTGGCGACGGCGTCGGGCCGGGAACTGCCGTCGTCACTCGAGCACCTCGTCACCGACGCCGACCGGCGCCACGGGCGCGTCCGGGTCCGCGAGACGCGCTGCTGCGTGGTGGCCGACGAGGCCACCGCCACCGAGATCCTGCACACCCGCTCGCTGGCGAAGCTGGAGCTGGCCCGGCTGGCGCCTACGGTGCTGTCCAGCCCGGCCGAGCCCGACGAGATGCTCGCCCGGCTGCGCAAGGCCGGCTTCTCCCCGGTCGAGGAGGACGAGACGGGAGCAGTGATCGTCGAGGAGCGGGCGGAGCACTCCTCGGACGCGCCCCGCCCAGCCGCCGCCTCGAGGATGCCAGCGCGCCTGGGCGCGGCCGAGCTGGCGGCCGCGCTGCTCGCCCCCGGCGAACAGCTGGACCTGCCGCTGGGCGGCCCGCGACCGTCGGCGCAAGAATCACGGCCGAGCATTGTCTGACGAATTCCGGACGGCATCCTCGAAGCGCCTCGCCCGGTTCGCCGTCAGGCGAGGCGCTCAACTTCCCAACCTTCACGCCGCCAGAATGCCGGGCAGCGACTACCGCGGTATGTCGTCTTGCTGTGGGCCGTCGACCGCGGCTGGCCGACGAACGGGATCAGGACCGGGCGCGGACGACCGCCGGGTGCGGGCGAGCCGGAGCAGGCCGAGCGCGGCGGCGGCCGCCGCGAGAGCCATGGCGGCGGTGGCCCACCAGCCGTGCCGGAAGGCGTCGAGGCGGGCCGCCGGTGACGCCGGGTTACCGAGCACCGCGACGAAGATCGCAACCCCGATCGCGAAGCCGATCTGGCGGACCATGTTCACCAGGGCGGAGCCGGTGGCGAACCGGGCCGGCGGCAGGGCGGCCGCCGCCGTCGAGAACAGTGTCGGCAGCGTCAGCCCGACCCCAACACCGGTCAGGATCGCCCCGCCCAGCAGCTCACCGGCATAGTGCGGGTGGAGGCCGACGCCCAGCGCCCACCAGGCGACCCCGCCACCGAAGATCACCGCGCCGGTCGCCAGGACCGGCCCCGGCCCGAACCGGCGGATCAGCCCACCCGCCGCGATCGCCAGCGGCGGGACCATCAACGGCCCGGGCGCCAGCCCCAGACCGGCGCGCAGCGCGCTCCAGCCCCAGCCCTCCTGCATCCACAGGGTGACCGAGAGCAACATCGCGCCGAACGCGCCGGAGAACAGCAGCGTCGAGAACAGCGTGAGCGCCATGACCGGGTCGCGGACCAGGTCGAGCTCGATGATCGGGCTGGCGTGGCGGGCCGACCGGGCGAGCATGCCTGCGAGCAGGACGGCCGCCGCCACCAGCAGGCCGATGACCAGGCCGGACGTCCAGCCGTGCTCGCCGCTGGTGACCAGGCCGCCGACGAGGGCGGCGACGCCGGCCGTCAGGGCCAGGCCGGACAGCACGTCCGGGCGCGGGCCGGACTCCGGCGGCGAGTCGGGCAGCAGCCGGGCCCCGGCGAACAGCGCGGCCAGCCCGATCGGGACATTCACCAGGAAGACCCAGCGCCAGTCGGCCGTCACCAGCAGCCCGCCTACGACCGGGCCGAGCGCGGCGGCCAGCCCGCCCATCGCCGTCCAGATGCGTACCGCGCCGCCGCGCCGCTCGGCCGGGAAAGCGCCGAGCACGAGCCCGAGCGACGTCGGGGTGAGCGCGGCCGCGCCGACCGCCTGCAGGATCCGGAACGCGACCAGCGTGCCGACGTTCGGGGCGGTCGCGCACAGGCCGGAGGCCAGCGTGAACAGCCCGACCCCGAACAGGAAGCCCCGCCGGCGGCTGGAGCGGTCGGCCAGCCGCCCGGCCGGGACGAGCAGGGCCGCATAGACGACCGAGTAGCCGTTGAGCACCCAGGACAGGCCGGCCAGGCCACCGGAGCCGGAGCCGAAGTCCCGGGCGATGCTCGGCAGCGCCACGTTGACGATGAACATGTCGAGGCTGGCCAGCACGACCCCGGCGCACACGATCGCCAGGACCAGCTCGGGCGAGGTGCCGGCGCCGCGGGCCCGGGCCGCCGCGGCGCGCTCGGTCGTGACCGTCATCGCCGTCCTCCGCGCGAGAGTGCCGCCCCGCCAATAGGTTTCATCATGCAACGGAGGCTAGACCGAGCAGTTTCGTGAAGCAACTGACTACCATGGTGGTGTGAAACGAGTCAGTTTCGCCGAGATGGCCTGCTCGGTCGCGCAGAGTCTGGAAGTCGTCGGCGAGTGGTGGAGTCTGATGATCGTCCGGGACGCGCTGTTCGGGGTGAGCCGGTTCGAGGACTTCCAGCGCCGGCTGGGCATCGCCCGCAACGTCCTGGCCCAGCGGCTCGACCACCTGGTCGATCACGGAGTCCTCGAGCGGGTGCCCTACCAGGACAATCCCGTCCGCTACGACTACCGGCTCACCCCGGCCGGCCGCGATCTGTGGCCGGTGCTCGACGCGCTGCGCCAGTGGGGTGACCGGTGGCACGCGCCGGACGGACCCCCGGTCGAGATGGTGCACCGGCCGTGCGGGCACCGGGTCGCGCTCGTGCCGACCTGCCCGGAGTGCGGGCAGCGCGCGCACCGCCGCGACCTGAGGATGGTGCCGGGCCCCGGGATGCGCGACCCCGCGCTCCTGCCGACCCCGGCGGATGGCCCGGCCACGACGGCGCCGAGCGAGGAGCCGTCCGGTGGCGAGCGCTCAGGTGGGGAGTGAGGAGGCGCCCAGCGGGACGGTCGGCCGGCTGAGCAGGGCCGGCAGCGCGGCCGCGCAGGTCGGGGCGCCCAGGTAGAACCCCTGGCCGACGGCGACCCCCAGGTCCCGGACGGTGTGCAGCTCCTCGGCGGTCTCGATGCCCTCGGCCACGACGAGTGCCCCGATCTCCCGGCCGACGGAGACCAGGGCGTTGGCGATCGCCCGCCGGGCCGGGTCCCGGTCGACGTGGTGGGTGAGGAAGCAGTCCATCTTCACGACGTCCGGCCGGGTGTTGACGATCTGCTGCAGTCCCGAGTAGCCCGCGCCGACATCGTCGACGGCGATCCGGGCCCCGCGCTGGCGCAGCATGTTGAGGTTGCGCATCACCGCCGGGCTGCCCGCGTCCCGGTCGCGTTCGGTGACCTCGATGAGGATCCTCGACAGGTCCGTGTCGGCCAGCGCGTCCACCAGGCTCTCCACGATCGTGCGCGGAGACGCGTTCACGGTCAGGAAGGCCCGGCGCGGGAGCAGGTGGAGGAACTCCAGACCACTACGGATCGCGACGAGCTCGAGCTCGACCTCCAGCCCCACCGACGCGGCGGCGGCGAACCAGCCCTCAGGACCGCGGCTGGTGTCCGGGAAGCGGGAGAGGGCCTCGATGCCGACGACCTCGCCGCTGGCCAGGTCGAACATCGGCTGGAACACGAGCTTCGGGCCGCCGGCGTCGATGATCTCGCTGGTCTCGCGCCAGATCCGGCTGCGCTGGCGCCACAGCCGGCGCAGGTCGGTCACGGAGTCGCGCAGGACCTCGGCGGCCAGTCGCAGGAACGCGCTGTCGCGGGTCCGCAGGGGGCAGGGCTGGTGGGCGAGGCAGCCAAGCATGCCGTAGGGGGTGCCGTCGCTGTCCGGGATCGCCACCGCCGCGTAGCTGCCGATGTTCAGTTCCTTCACGCTGGCCATCTCGGCCGCGAGCGGGTCGGCGCGGACGTCCGGGATGAGGTGCGGCAGTTCGCCCGACAGGACGTGCGAGTAGATCGAGACGCCGCTGCGGACCGTCGCCCCGGGACGCAGGCCGAACGAGTCGCCGTCACCCGCCAGCACCTGCAGCACCAGCAGATCACCGTCGATCTTGGCCAGCCAGGCCAGGTCCATCCGCAGCTGGCGCCGCACGATCTCCACCAGCTCGACGACCGACGGGTCGGGCCGGGGGACCTCGACCGTCTGGCCCAGCGCCGAGGGCACCGGGCGGGACCGCACCGACACGCGCGCCACCTCCCCGCCGCTCCCGGTCGCGTCCCACGGTCCCCCTGTTCACCGGCGCCCGCCACCTGGCCGCTCACAGAGCGCCGGGTGGCCGGGACCCGCCTCGGGCTAGGCCGTGACCTCGGGGAGCCCGACTGCGCGGGACGAGCAGCGAGCCCTCGCCGCTGTGGGAGAATGTGCGCCGACGGGGCGGCATGCGGCGCAATCGCATCGAAAACGGATGGTGAGCAATGTTCGACGGCCTGAAGAACATCAACCTCAACGAGCTTCGCGACAAGGCGGAGGACATCGCCGAGAAGCACGGGGACAAAATCGTCGACGGCCTGGAGAAAGCCGGTGACCTCATCGACGACAAGACCAACAACAAGTACAGCGAGAAAATCGACACCGGTGTCGACAAGGCCCAGGACTACGTCCGGAAGCTCGGCGACACCGACGACTGAGCGCCGTGTCCCGGCGCTCAGGCCGCGGGTTCAGACGGCCACCCGCCCGAAGCGACCGGGAGAATGGGCGGAGCCCCCGGTCGCGGAGGGCGGCAGGTTGGCGCTGGCCGACACCGGGCACTGGTTCTGGGCCGAGCCGTCGGGCCCGGCCGGGCTCGGCGACCGCCGCGAACCCGAGCGGATCCAGAGCGGGAAACGGAGCAGCCGGGCCGGCCCCTGCCGGTGCTTGTCGGCGGCCGGCGCCTCGGCGGCAAACCGTTCTCGCCGCGCCCAGCGGATGAGATCATCCTGGTGCTCGCGGCCGAGTTCGCGGTTGAACATCGACGGAGCCATTGCCGTCACCTTTCACGTCAGGTCAAACCGGCCGGGCTGGCCGTCACTCATTCAGTATGCCGGCCCGCGCAACCTGTTTTTAACCTGCGTCATACAGCGGACATCACCGCGCCGACACCGCCACCGCGCCGCGGCCGGGTAACCTACGCACTCGGACGCCCGAGTAGTTCGGGAGTGGATCGGGAGGGGATCGCCGTGACCGCCGACCGCCCGGACTGGGACGAGTACTTCATCGAACTCGTGGCGGCGATCGGTCGGCGGGCCACCTGCGACCGCGGCCGCAGCGGCTGCGTGATCGCCCAGGACAAGCGCATCCTGTGCACCGGCTACGTCGGCTCGCCGCCCGGTTTCCCGCACTGTGACGACGTCGGCCACCTGCTGGGCCGGGTGATCGAGGACGACGGCACGGAGCGGCTGCACTGCGTGCGCACCATGCACGCCGAGCAGAACGCGCTGATCCAGGCGTCGAAGTACGGGATCCCCCTGTCGGGAGCGACCCTCTACTGCACGATGGAACCGTGCCGGACCTGCGCGATGATGATCGTCAGCGCCGGGATCAGCCGGGTCGTGTGCGCCGGGCGCTACCACGCCGGGGGTGACACCCGCTCGATCTTCGCCACCGCCGGCATCCCGCTGGACGTGCTCTCGGACGAGGTCGTCACCTACGACCGGCAGGGGTCGGCCGGCACGGGGTCGGCCGGCACCGGGACCGCGAGCAACGGGGCGACGGCGCCCAGGGCCTGACGATGCCCGACGAGCTGATCGAGGTCCGGCCCGGTTTCGCCATCCCGGCGGCCGAGCTCGGCTGGCGTTTCTCCCGCTCGTCGGGGCCCGGCGGCCAGCATGTGAACACCTCCGACTCCCGGGTCGAGGTCTCCTTCGACGTCGCCCGCTCCCCGTCGGTGCCCGAGCAGCTGCGACGCCGCCTGTTGGAGCGGCTGGCCCGCCGCCTCACGGGCGGGGTGCTGACTGTCGCCGCGAGCGAGCACCGTTCGCAGCTGCGCAACCGGGAGGCGGCGACGGCACGGCTGGTCAGCGTGCTGCGCGGAGCGAGCGCCCCACCGCCGCCGGCCCGGCGGGCGACCCGGCCGACCCGGGGTTCGGTCGAGCGCCGGCTCGACGGGAAGCGCCGCCGCGCGCAGACCAAGCGCCTGCGCCGCCGGGACGACGAGGCTGGCTGAGCCACGGATCAGCCAGCGCTGCCCGCGGGCGGGCGTCACAGCCGCTTGGCCCGGTACTCGACGACGAAGAGGATCTCAGCCAGCTCGGGGTCGGACGTCTCGAACTCGCGGGCGGCGTAGACGCCCATGGTCAGCCGGTCGAGAGCGACCGCGGTCGGCCGCTCGCCCGTCTCCACCAGCCGTCGGACGTAGCGCAGTTGCGCCCGCAGCGACCGGTACACGGCGCCGCCGGTCGCGGCCAGCCGCGTATCCACCAGCGCCAGGCCGCGCCCGACCAGGCTCTCCAGCGGCTCGTCTCCCGACCCGCCCGGTACGGTCCGCGCCGGGGGGACCGGGGCCGCCGGCGGGCTGGGCTCGGCGAGCGGAACGGGAGCGGTCAGCGGAACGGGAGCGGTCAGCGGAACGGTCACGCCGGCCGGGGCGCTCGGCCCCCGGCGCCGGCGGTCAGGCACGGCCGATGAACGCGGCCGCGACCCGCGGCAGCAGCACCGCGTTCCAGCCCGACATGTCGATCCGCAGCTTCGCCGCCTTACCGGCGGCCAGCTCGGCCGCGGTGAACAGCTGGACCTGACCTTCGAGCAGCCGGACGTCGGCCACCGCCGACCACGGCGTGACCCGGGCGAACGGCCGGCGCGGACGCACCCCGGCGGTGTCGGCGTCGATCCGGTTGGCCGGCGGCGCGCCGAAGGTGACCGTCTCGCCGCGACTGATCGAGGCTAGGGCGGCGCGGGCCAGGCGTGGGCAGGCGGTCGCCTCCAGCAACGACACCAGCCGGTTCCACGCGTCGCGGACATCGGTGAATTCGGTACCCCGCCGATAGGCGTCCACCATGAAGACGTTTTTCTCGTCGCCGGCGGCGACACCGATCGTGTAACTCGCCTGATTGATCCGGATCGCGGCCTTGTAGATCACCCGGTCAATCCGGTTCAGGTCGAACACGGCGTCCCCGATGGTCAGCGTCGTGCCGGTGGCGACAAGTTCCCGACGGCCCGAGCGGACGCGTATCTCGTCCGTCCCGGGCTGGACTCCCTCGTACGTCATCGCCGCTCCTCGTCCCCACTCGCCACTCGCCAGATCATCCGAATGGGTGCCCTCGGATCGATCGTAGGTCGGCCCCGGGCGAGCGGTGATGTCGGAAACGCGACCGAGAGATGGTGAGCGAAATGCGCCGGGGAAACGTGTCAGCGGCCGCCGGCCGGCGCGCTCAATGCGGTAGGAAGGCCGCGTAGTCGGCGGCCGCGCGCGCGTCCCGGGAGCCCGACGGCGACCGGATCGGACGCGGCGGATCGGGCGCGGAAACCGGGGCGCGGCTCTCCCCGGCCGTCTGGGCCGGTGCCGGCGACGGCGGGCCGGGGATGATCGGCGGCATCGCCGCGGTCATCGACGGAACCGGCCCGGACCCGCGCAGCGACCGCTTGAGCGAAGCGATGCCCAGCGCCGGCTGGGCGGCGACGACCTGCGCCAGCTCGACCGCCTCGTCCAGCAGCCGCTCGGGCGCCACTACCCGGCTCAGCAGTCCGACGATCATCGCCTCGCGCGCGTCCACCCGGCGGCCGGTCAGCAGCAGGTCAGCCGCGATCCCCCGGCCGACCACGCCCTGCAGCAGCCAGGCGGCTCCGGCGTCGGCACCCGGCACGCCGAGGCGGGCGTAGCCGGGCTCGAACACCGCGTCGTAGGCGCCGACGCGGATGTCGGCCGCGAGCGCCAGGCTCAGGCCGGCCTCGCGGACCTGCCCGCCGATGGCCGCGATCACCGGCATCGGTAGGGCCAGCCAGGCCCGGACCGCCCGGCCCGCGATGTCGACCAGCGCGGCCCACTCCGGGCCGGCCGCCGGAGCGGGACCGGCGCCGGCCGCCGTACCCAGGCCCGCCGGCTCATAGCCGGCGCAGAAGTCCTCCCCCGCCCCGGTGACGACCACGGCCCGGGCGGACGCGTCCACCCGCAGCCCCTCGGCCACCGCGCGCAGCTCGTTGATCATCCTCGTGTTCAGCGCGTTGTGCCGCTCGGGCCGGCTCAGGGTGGCGACCACGACCCCCCGCTCGGTCCGCCGCACCTCGACGGTCGGCGTCGCCTCCATCCGCTTCCCCTCGGTCGTCCGGCTCGGCCAGTCACAGCGCGGCCCAGTACACGGCGCTGGTTACACCGTGGCTGGCCACGCTTGCTGGTGACGCAGCGGGTCGAGACGCCCCCCAGCGGCCGACACCGATAGCACGGTAGTGCGCAAGGGGGACAGGTGACGACCACCGGATGGACGAACTGTCCCCCCCAGATGGAGGACATGGACCCGCCAGGTAGCCCGCTCGGCCTGTGAACGCGGCCACTCGGCCCACTCGGCCCACTCGGCCCGGGCGGCCCGGGCGGCACGGGCGGCACGGGCGGCGCCCGCGCGGCCGCGGCAGCGCCGGGATCCCGGCCCGCGTCAGGGGCGGAACGCCCGCTCGCCGGCTAGGCCGTGGACGAGGCCGACCGCCTGGGTCCGGTTCGCCACGCCGAGTTTGCGTAGGACCCGCTGGACGTGCGACTTCACGGTGACCTCGCCGATGCCCAGGCGTTCGGCGATGGCGGCGTTCGACCCGCCGGCGGCCATCAGCGCCAGCACGTCGCCCTCACGCTCGGTCAGGCCGCTCAGTCCGGGCAGCGCTCCCGGCCGGACCGGCCGGGACAGCATGCTCAGGCCGGTCAGGCTCGGCTCGCGCCCGGTGACGGCCGGGGCCGAGTCGGCTTCGGCCGAGGCCCGGGAGCCGAACGGCGTCCGGCCGGCGAGCCGGTCGTCCATCGCCCGCGCGCCGGCGGCCTGCGCGTCGCGCAGGCGCGCGCGCTGGTTCCGGACCCGCTCGAGCAGGGCCGCGCGCTCGTAGACGTGCCCGAAGCCCTCCGTGAACGCCCAGAGCACGTCCCGGTCGACCAGGTCGACACGGCGGCGCTGCCAGTGGTCTGCGTGGACGAACCCGACCACCTCCGCCCCGCGCATGATCGGCGAGACGACGTAGGAGTCCGACTGGGCCGAGTCGATGACGATCTCCTTGCTCACCGTCACCGCCGCGGTGTCGACCACGGCCTGGGGCCGCGGATCGATGATCAGCTGACGTTCCGGCGTCGGGTCCTCCAGGGTGACGCTCTGGTCCACCCAGGCGTCGAACCAGGCCTCGTACTGGGTCGGTTCGGTGAAGTAGCCCATCCACGGCTTCCACACGCCGTCCTCGACCCGGGACAGCACGACCCGGTCGAAGCCGCAGCGAACGGCGATCTCGGCGCAGACCGCGTCGATCAGGTCGGCCGGGTCGGTCACCTCGCGCATCAGGGCCAGGCCGGTCGCGCAGTCGGACATGTGCCGGGTGCGCCGCTCGACGTCGCGCTGGTGCAGGTCGAAGGCCAGCTCACGCAGTTCCGTGAGCAGCGCCACCAGCTGGGCGATGCGCCAGCCCGTCTCGGGCGTGGGTGGGGAGAGCTCCAGCCGGCGCAGCGCGCCGATGCAGCGCCAGGTCACCGCCTCGACCGCGACGGACGGCGTCTCCGACGGGCTGGCCAGGACCATCGGGTCGACGTCGAGCGCTCGCCCGACGTCGCGCAGCGCCTGGTCGAAGCGGGCCGCCAGCTCCCGGCCCCGACGGCGCCAGCCGGCCGGGCCGGGCGCGCTGGGATAGGTGCCGATCGTCTCGGCGGTCATGGGCGGCTCCGAAACGAACATCAGTAGGGAGGAACGACCGAGGAGCGCGGCGGCGGCGGCCGCGGTGATCAGTCACGGGGCGGGCTCCTGTTCCTGGGCCAGCCGCGCATAGCGGGCGATCGCCTCGGCGCGGTTGGCCGCGCCCAGCTTGCGCAGGATGCCGCGCACGTGGGTCTTCACCGTCGACTCCGAGAGGGTGAGCCGGGCCGCGATCCGCGCGTTGGTCGCCCCGCTGGCCAGGGCCTCGAGTACCTCGCGCTCCCGGGCGGTGAGCCGGGCCAGCGGCTCGTCCGGGATGGCCGGCGCCGGCGCCGGCGCGGGCCGGGGAAGGGGGTAGGCCGCCGCCGGGTCGTCGGCCCCGGTCAGCAGGGCCCGCGCACTGGCGTAGGCATCGCTCATCCGCGCGTGCTCCCGGTCGAGCTCCGCCAGCAGGACGGCTCGCTCGTAGAGGAAGCTGAAGCCGGAGGCGAAGAGCTGGATACTCTCGCGGTCGACGGGCCCCAGCTCCCGTCCGGACGGGCCGGTGTCGGCGTGCAGGAGGCCGACGGCACGCCCGCCGGCCAGCACCGGAGCGACCACGTAGGCCCGGGCGCCGGACATCTCCACCAGCGGCCGGAACACGTCGCCGAGACGGGTCGCGTCACGCACCAGGGCCGGCACGCGCCGGCGGACGACCTCCGCCTCGACCGAGCCGGGGGTGAGCCGCACCTGCAACTCGACGACCCGCCGGGCCAGCTCGCGGTCGGCCGCGCTCGGGCCGTCCCCGCCCGCGAACTCGGCCGGCCGTTCCCCCCCGGCGGTGACGAGGTGGACCGTCTCCGGCAGCCACACCCCGCCACTCACCCCGGAGATCATCGCCCGGGCGAACGCGGCCGAGCGGCACAGCTCCGCCGGCGCGGCCCGAGCGAGCGCCTGGGCGTCGGTGATGCGCCGCAGCCGGGCCAGCGCGAGCCGGATCTGGCCCAGCGTCTCGAACGAGCCCGCGAGCTCGGCTCCCCAGGCGGCCGACTGGGCGGTGGTGAGCGCGGCGAAGCGGTCAGCCGGACCCGCCGGCGCGGCTCCCGGACCAGCCGGCGCCGCCGGACCCACCGCGCCAGCCACACCCACCGCGCCAGCCGGACCCACCGCGCCAGCCGGAGCGGCCGCGACCGCCGCCTTTACCACGGCCGGCAGCCATGCGCCATCCGGTGGGGTCACCTGAGGAGCCTTCCTGTCGTTGCCCGGGCCAGGCGGGCACGCTAAGGGTCGAATCCGTGCAGACAACTCACATGAACAGGTTACTCAGTCGAGTGGCTCTGTCACCCTGATGGGGTGAAGATCCGGTCGGCCTACACAGTCGCCACATACAGCGACAGAATGCACCAAGCGCGGGCCGAATGGCCCAGGTCAGACGTCCGCCCAGGTCAGGCCGGGTGTCAGGACCGGATTCAGCCGTCAGCCAGCACGGTGATCTCGGCCCGATCGGGGTAGAAGGCGGCCCGTCCGGCGATGCCCGCCACCGCAGGGTAGGGCTCCGGGTAGGTCCAGATGGCATCTTCGACGGCCGTCTGGCCGGCCGGCGCGACGCTGAGGTAGCTCGCCTCACCCTTGAACGGGCAGTAGCTCGTCGTCGCGCTCGGGCGCAGGACGCTCTCGTCGACGTCGGCCATCGGTATGTACTGGACGGGTGGGTAGCTGGCCTCCCGCAGCGTCAGCGCGTCCCGGGTATCGGCCACGACCTGTCCGCCGACCCGGACCACCACCCGCGCTCCGGTCGGCGTCACGGTGATCGGATGGGAGGGACTCGGCTCCAGCCTGGTTCGGCTCATGTCTGCTGCCTCGCGATCGAGTGGACGCTCGCGCGCCGAGCCGGCGCCCGCCGGCCCGACTGGGCAAACGCGGCCCGCCGGCCCAGCCTTCCGGCATCGGCCGCCACCCTGACCGACATCGACGGTCCGCCGCCCGGTGGCGGGGCGTCAACTGGCCGCGGCGGGCGCTGGAATGGGCGAGGATGTGGGTATCGAAAGGGGATGAATCCGATCACCGAGGCGCCGACGATGACCGAAACGAACCCCGACCTGTCCCACCCGGGATCCTCGCCCGGCCGATCGAACGGCTGGCGGGGCGTCGCCATCGACGGTCCCGGCCAGACCGACTACGTGACGCACACCGCCACCCTGCGCGGGAACGTGCGCCACCGGCTGATCACCCGAGCCCTGCACCGTCACCTCCCGCCGCCGCCGGCCCGGGTGCTCGACGTCGGCGGCGGCAACGGGGTGCAGGCCCGGTCGCTGGCCCGGCTTGGCTACGACGTGACGGTCGTCGAGCCGGACCCGGCGATGCTGCGCGCGGCCGAGGGCGGCTTGGCCCGCGAACCGGGCCTCGTCCGGGACCGGATCCGGCTCGTGGCCGGCGACGGGTTCGCCGTCGCCGAACTCGTCGGCCGCGACTGGGACGTCACCCTGTGCCACGGCGTGATCATGTTCGTCCCGGAACCCGAGCGTCTGCTGGCGGTGCTGGCCGGCGTGACCCGGCCCGGCGGAATCATCTCGGTGGTGGGCAAGACGGCGGCGGCGTGGGCGCTGCGGGCGGGGCTGCAACGGCGTTGGCAGGATGTCACCGCGCTGCTTCGCGCCGACGCGGCGCCCGAGTCTGGCGCGGCGCCCGGCGCCGCGAGCGCCGCGAGCGCCGCGCAGCGCGCCGCGAGTGCCGCGGCCGTCAGCGCCGAGCTGTGCCGGGCCGGGACCGAGCAGCTGGCCTGGTACGGCATCCGCGTGTTCACCGACCATCTCGGCGACGAGCCGCCCGGCCCGGATCTGGAGGCGATCATCGACGCCGAGTGGGAGGCTGGGCTGCGCGATCCCTACCGCCGCCTCGCCCGGCTGTTCCACGTCGTCCACCGGCGGGCGGCCGCGACCACGCCCGCCTGACTGAGGCGGCCGCCGGGCCTTTGCCCGCGCCGCCTTTGCCGTTTGGCGGGTGTTTGCCACCGCGGCGGCGACAATGCGCCGAGCAAGGCCGATCGGATCATCAGAACGAGGTTGATTATTGCCTGTTGTGTTCGATCGGACGCCGGGTGGGACGGCCCGTTCGCCCGTGCGGCGGCCTACGGTGGAAAGTATGTGTCGCAACATCACCGAACTGCGCGGTCTGGAACCGCCGGCGAGCCCGGCGGAGATCGAGGCGGCGGCCCGCCAGTTCATCCGGAAGGTCAGTGGTCTGCGTCAGCCGCCGGGGCCGGTCGAGGCCGAGTTCGAACAGGCGGTGGCCGAGGTCGGCGCCAGCGTCGAGCGGCTGCTGGCCGCGCTGCCGGCCCGGCGTCAGCCGCCGGCCACCGTGCCCCCGCTGCGACGGCCGGAGGTCCGGGCCCGGCTCGGTCTCGGCGACGGGTGACCGGCCTCGAGCGTCCGATCCCCGGCCCGGCCCGCGGCCCGGCCCGTAACCCGGCCGGCAGCCTGATCGGGTGGCGGCCCGGCCGCCCTCCGGCTCGGCCGCCCAGCCGGGCGGCGGCCCAGTCCATCGCATTCCCGGCGGGCAACTGAGCGTATTCACCGAGGCCGTCCGGGTTGCTCTGGCGTTGGTTTTTCCAGTATTTCGGCGAGCCCCCTTCACCGGCCAGGAACACTCCGGGGAAAATGGCCGCATGCTACGCGCGGTCCCTCAACGTCGCGGCCAGCAGCCGCTCTCCCCCTCCCCTCGACCCACCGCCAGACACCGCGTTCTGTTGATCGCCCTCGGCATCGCGATCGCCTTCCTGGTGTCGTCACCGTCCGCGCTCGCCAGTCAGCGGCACGGCGAGGCGGTGGCCCTCCAGCGGACAGCCACCGCCTCGCCGCCGGCCCCGGCACCGGCCGGCACCGGCGCCCAACCGCGTCCGAGCCTGTTCTCCTGGGCGGTCACCCCGACGATCGCCCCGTCCCCCGCCGACGAGGACGCGATCGTCGCGGCGATCCATTCCAGCCCGTTCCTGAGCCAGGTGTCGCCGGCCGACTACACCGTCGTCGGCGTGGCGCTCGCCCGCTCCGATCCGAGCTGGGGCCGAGCCGGCATCCGGCCCGTGACCGGCGGGCTCGACCCGGCCGACGCGGTGGTGCACCGCACCGCCACCGGCTGGACCCTGGCCGAGCTGGGCACGTACGAGGTCGGCTGCGACCTCGCCACCGCCCAGGTCCGGACCGAGCTGGGCTTCCAGTGCCCACCACCCGGCGCGGCCGGCTGAGCTCACCCGGGACCGGCCTGGCGGCGCCGGCCGCTCTGACCTGTCCGGGCCTGGCCCGGACGAGCCTGGCCCCGACGGGTCAGCGGGCGACCCGGGCGAGCAGCGGCAGGTAGCTGGGCAGCGGCGGGACGGCGAAGCGGGGATCCTTCCCCTCGTTGTCCCACCGCCGCGGCTCGACGGCGGCCAGCGCGTGCGGCCCGGCGCGGAACGCCGCGGCCTCGTCCGGACCCAGCGGCCCGCCCTGCAACTCCAGCGTGCGCCGGGACGCGGGCGACAGCGCCCGTTCGTAGCCGGCGTCGATGGCGCACAGGTAGCGCTTGGCCTGGACGTGCAGGCGGACCGGCTCGGTGACCGCCGGGGGGAACAGCGACTCCAGCCAGCGGGCGCCGACCGTCTCGTGGCCGGCGTCGACCCCGGCCGCGAAGGCCGTCGCCGCGTCCAGACCGCCGTCGACGTGCCCGACGTCGTGCAGAAGCGCGGCCGCGATCAACGGCGCGGGCGCGTCGGCCAGTCGAGCGCGCCAGGCAGTCCGCAGCATGTGCTCGGCGACGGTTACCGCCTCGCCGAGGTAGGCCGAGCCGGCGGCGGAGGCGAAGACGGCGGTGACAGCCTCGTCGAGGGCGCTCATCACGCAGCGCATGCTGCGCGCTTCCGGCGGCCCGGCGGCAAATGTCGGTCAACTCCGAGCCGAACAGCCCGTGGCCCGGCGGCGGGCATTCCCGCCGCCGGTTACAGACCGTGGCGCTTCAGGAACGCAAGCGCCGCCTCGGCCACCTCCCGCCAGCCATGGTCGATCACCAGCGAGTGGCCGCGGTCGGGGAACTCGACCAGCTCGGTGACCGGTGGCGAGGACCGGTAGCGCTTGCGCGCCCCGTGCACCATGGCGGGCGGAACAGTACGGTCACGACCCCCGCTGACCAGCAACAAAGGTCCCCGGTCGGGATTGGCGGTGGCGACGGCCGTCGCACTGGACGGCGAGAGGTTGGCCGTCGCCGCCTCGAACAGCGGCCGGCCCGGGGTCGGGATGGTCCAGGCCTCGAACAAAGCCGCCGACTCCTCCTCCGGCAACGCATTTCCAAAGCCGTACCGAAACTCTTCCCGACTTATTCCGACCAGGCGGGAAAAGTTCAAAGGATTGCGCAGCGCAATAGACGCCACCTTGAGCGCCGACGGCGGCAGGGCCAGGACTCTCTTCATCGGAGCCGGGTCGATCGCCACCGCGGCCGCGCCGTGCCCGGCGCCGAGCAGCTTCTGGACGATCAGACCGCCGAACGAGTGGCCGATCAGGATCGGCGGAACCGGGAGATCAGCAATAATCCGGGCAAAATGCTCCGTGACGGCGGTCACTCCGGCCTTACCCGACCCGGCCGCGCCGGTGCGGGCTTCGCGAATGGACGATGGGATACCCGGCCACTCCGGGGCAAGAGGTGCATAGCCCGCCTCGGCGAACAGGTCGATCCAGACTTTCCAGCTCGTCGAATGCAACCAGAGACCGTGCACGAACACGACGGGTCTGGATCCGCTGTCCATGACCGGCAATGATTCCACAGCATGGCCGCGCCCTCCTCGTTTGCCCCGACAATGCCTCGCGGTGTGACGCTGGACGCTCCGCACGTCTGCCCCGAGACCCCGATGTCCGTCACCGTGGCCCGCTTGTTTGGCGCGCGGCGCCGCGGGCAGGTCCCGGCCGCCGACGGTTCGCGGGCACGACTCAGTCAGCGGGCCCGACTCGGTTGGCCGGCATGACTCGGTTGGCCGGCACGACTGGATTGGCCGGCACGACGCTGGGATGGGTGGATGGTGTGAGGGACTCTGTTGTCGCGGCCCGGTTGGCCCGGTCCGCCCGGCTCGCCGGCCGGCGAGAGAACGCGGGTCGGGCCGGATCGCGCCCGCCGCGGGTCGTGGTGGTCGGTGGCGGCTTTGCCGGGCTCGGCCTGCTGCGTCACCTGGAGGCGCGGCTGCCCCCCGACGCGGCCGAGCTGACCCTGCTCTCGCCAGTTGATCACCAGCTGTACACGTCGCTGCTGCCCCGGGTGTGCGCGGGCGACGTCGAGCCCCGCCACCTGGCCGTCGCGACCCGCGCGGTGCTCCGGCGGACCGTCCTGCGCCTGGGCCACGCGGTCAGCGTGGATCTCGGCGGACGGACAGTGACGCTGCGTACTCGCGACGGCGGCCACGAGACGGTCGAGTGGGACCGGCTGGTCCTGGCGCCCGGCGCGGTGACCCGCACCTTCGACATCCCGGGCCTGGCCGAGCACGCGCTCGGCCTGAAGAACCTGGCCGAGGCGGTCTACCTGCGCGACCACGTGCTGCGCCAGCTCGAGTACGCCGACGCCGCCCCGGACGAGACCGCCCGGCGGCAGCGGTGCACGTTCGTCGTGGTCGGCGCCGGCTACACCGGCACGGAGCTCGCCGCCCAGCTGGCCCGCTTCACCGCCGACGCGGTCAAGCACTATCCCCGGCTACGGGCCGAGGACCTCCGCTGGCTGCTGCTCGACCTGGCGCCCCGGGTGCTGCCGGAGCTGAACCCGGCCCTGGGCCGGCGGGCGGCGGCGGTACTGGCCGAGCGGGGTGTGGACGTCCGGCTGGGTACGTCGGTCAGCGAGGCCCACGCCGACCGGGTCGTCCTCACCGACGGAACCGCCGTCCCCACCCACACCCTGGTCTGGTGCGCCGGCGTCGCGCCGAGCCCGCTGATGGCCACCCTGGGCCTGGAGACGGTGAAGGGCCGGCTGCGCACGGACGAGTTCTTCGCCATCCCCGGCACCGAGGACGTGTTCGCGCTGGGGGACGCGGCCGCCGTGCCCGACCTGACGAAACCGGACGCTCCACCGGCCGGCCAGACCGCCCAGCACGCGATGCGCGAGGGCGCGGCGGCCGCCCGCAACGTCGCCGCCTCCCTCGGCCATGGGCGCCGCCGCCGCTACTCCCACCGCGACCTCGGCTTCGTGGTCGATCTGGGCGGCACCGACGCGGTCGGCAACCCGCTGGGCCTGACGCTGTCCGGGCTGCCCGCCGCCGTGGTTACCCAGGGTTATCACCTCTATTCCCTGCCGGCCTGGTCGAACCGCCTCCGGCTGGCCAGCGACATGGCGCTGGCGGTGTTCGCGCCGCCGCAGATCGTCCAGCTCGGCTTCCAGGCCCCGGCCCACCCGTCGATCAGCGCCGCCGAGAACACCGATCTCTACGGCGGGAGCTGACGGCCGCGCCGGGCTGGGCCGATGGCCGCTATGGGCCGGTAAGGCGCCCGCAATGGCGCCATTGCCCGTATCCGCACCGCCACTACCACGCCCTGCGGCAACCCAATACACCAGCACAGGCGACCCAGGATGAATACTCTCGGTCATGATTGGGGACTCTCGGTTCATCGCGAATCGGTGCTCCTGGGCTCCGGCCGCGCCCGTCGCCGTCCTGGCCGCCGCGGCGCTCGGCCTCGCCGGCCTCGCCGGCCTCGCCGGCTGCGCCGGTGGCTCGGCCGGCCCGGCCAGCACGGTGCGCGCCGCGGCGACCGCCCACGCCGCCCGCCCGGTAGCCACCCATCTGGCTCCGGGCGGGCTGGCGGCGAGGCCGCCGCGCGTCGCCGGGCCGAGCGCCCTCGCCCCGGCCTCGACCGTCCCGGCCCCGCTCGCCGCCCGCTGTGCGACCGATGACCTGCGCCTGACGGTCGGCCCCGGCCAGGCGCTGGGACGGTCGACCTACCGCCTGCCACTGGTGCTGACGAACGCCGGCCCCGACCCCTGCACGGTCTACGGCTTTCCCGGAGTGAGCCTCGTCGCGGCCGACGGCAGCACGTTCGACCTGCCGCGCGCCCGGGCGGACGAACCGGCTCGGGTCGAGCTCGACCCGGGCCGGCGCGCGCTCTCAACGCTGACCTACCAGGCGGCGACCGGCGGCGAGAACGTGTTCATGCCGGCGACGATCAGCGTCACGCCGCCCGACGAGCGGAACGCGCTGCGGACCCGCTGGATCCGGGGCTGGGTCCACGACGACCGGAGCGAGGACGACCCGACCACCGTGATCACCGCGTTCGTGCCCGCGACGCCGGCCGCCGCGCCCGACCCCGCCCGTCGCTGAGCCGGACCGTCCCTGAGCCGGACCGGTCGCTGAGCCGACACCCCCCGAGAAATGATCTCGGCTCGGGCCGGGAACAGACTGATCGGGCGAGGGCGGGTCGGCCCACTGGCGCAGCGGTTGGAGTTGTCATGCGACTGATACTGAACGTGATCTGGCTGGTGCTGTGCGGGCTGTGGATGGCCATCGCCTACGCCATCGCCGGCATCATCTGCTTCCTCCTGATCATCACGATCCCGTTCGGGATCGCCTCGATGCGGATGGCGAACTTCGCGCTCTGGCCGTTCGGCCGGCGTCTGGTCGACCGGCCCGACGCCGGCGTCGCGTCCCTCATCGGGAACGTCATCTGGCTGGTCGTGGCCGGGTGGTGGCTCGCCCTCGGCCACCTTGTGACCGGATTCATGCTCTGCCTGACGATCATCGGGATCCCGCTCGGGCTGGCCTGCTTCAAGCTGATCCCGGTCTCGCTGCTGCCGCTGGGCCGCGAGATCGTCTCGGTGGACGACCCGTACCGCCAGCCCGTCGGGGCGTTTCGCTGATTGAAACGCAATGATGCCGGCATGGACGACGACACCGACGTGCCCGGCGAACCCTACCGGTTCCGGGCGGCGGTGGCGGCCGACGTGGCCGCCGTCGTCGACCTGGTCGAGACGGCGTACCGGGGCGAGTCGAGCCGGGCCGGTTGGACGACCGAGGCCGACCTGCTCGACGGCCAGCGCACCGATCCCGCGTCCGTCGCCGCCATGGTCGCGGACGGCGCCGGCACGCTGATCCTCGCGCTCGACCCGGCGGGCGCCGTCGTGGGCTGCTGTCGGCTCGACCCCGAACCCGAGCGGTTCGGGCGAGTGGCCGGCGCGCACCTGGGCATGGTCGCGGTCACCCCGACCGGGCAGGGAGCCGGGCTCGGCGCCGCGCTGCTGGCCGAGGCTGAGCGGCGGGCCCGGGAACGCTGGTCGGCCGCCGCCGTCGAGCTGGAGGTGATCGGCCAGCGGGCGGAGCTCATCGCCTGGTACGGCCGGCGCGGCTACCAGCCCACCGGCGAGCGCCGCTCGTTCCCCTACGGCGACGAACGCTTCGGCCGGCCCCGCCGGGACGACCTGTACTTCGTGGTCCTGCGCAAGCCGCTTGTCCCCGGCCCGGTGGCGGTGCCGGCTCCGACGGCGGGCGAGTCAGCCCAGCCCGAGCAGGTCCGGTAGCTGGGCGACGCTGGCCAGCAGGTGGGTGTGGCGCTCCCGGCCCAGCACCGTGTGGTCGAGCTTGCCGGTGAGCACCCCGACGACCGCGCCCGCGCCCGCGTTCGTCCCGGCCCGCAGGTCGAGGACAGTGTCGCCCGCCGCCAGCACGCGGGAGACGTCGAGCACCCCGGTCAGCTCCATCGCCCGGAAGATCATGTACGGTGCCGGGCGGCCGGCGGCGACCTCGCTCGCGCAGACGACCGCGTCCAGTGGGCCCTCCGGTCCGGCGGACCAGCCGATCGAGGCGAGCAGCGGGTCGGCCACCGACCGGTCGAAGCCGGTGGTCAGCGCGACCCGGATGCCCGCGGCCCGCAGGGCGGCCAGGGCGTCGGTGACGCCGGGAAGCGGTGTCGGCGGCCGATCGGCGTAGGCGGCCGCCAGCCGCCGCCGGAAGTCCGTGTAGACGGCGTCAGCCGTCGCCTCGTCCGGGGCCGTCGCCTCGTCCGGGGCCCGCCCTGGGCCGGCCTGGCCGAGCAGGCCGCGCACCGCCGCCCGCTTGTCCGCCCCCATCCAGAACGTGATGTCGGCCGGAGTGGCCCCGGCGCCGGCGGCGTTGACGGCGGCCAGCAACGTGTCGTAGACCGCGCCATGCTCCTGGACGGTCGTGCCGGCGATGTCCAGCGCGACGAGTTCGATGCGCATCGGTCAGCCTTTCGCCGCGGTGGCGCTGGGTGACAGGAGGGGCGCGGGTGACGGGAAGGGCCCGGCCGGCGTCCGGGCCAGCCCGGGCGCCGGTGACTGGGAGTTCTCGATCGTGAACGTGACCAGGTCGGGCCGGTAGCGGTCGTCGGAGTACTCGACGGGCGCGGCGTCGGCCGGCCCGGCCAGCCGCCGTTCGCGCAGCAGCGGCGCGCCCGGCGCGACGCCGAGCAGGTCGGCGTCGCCTGGCTCGGCGGCCACGGCGTCGATGGTGTGCCGGCCCCGGCTCAGGTCGACGCCCCGCTCGGTCAGGTAGGCGTAGATGGAGCCGGCGTCGGGATCGGCGTCGAACAGCAGCCGCCCGACCGGCTCGACGAACGTGGCCCGCTCGAGCATCGCCGGGACGCCGTCCAGCAGGCGCAGGCGCAGCACCTCGACGACGGGCACGCCCGCGTCCAGTCCCAGCGCGTCAGCCGCCTCGCCGCGCACCGCTCGCCGGGCGACCTCGAGGGTGCGCTGCCCGGGGCGCAGGCCGGCCGCCTCGGCCCAGCGCGAGAACGACAGGAAGGTCTCCAGCGGCTGGGCGGCGGCGCGGGCCCGCACGACCGGCGGCCGGCCCTGGCCGCCGCCGATCAGCCCCTCGGCCCGCAGCGCGGCCAGCGCCTGGCGCACCGGGCCGCGCGAGGTGCCCCAGGTCCGGCACAGAGTGGCCTCGGACGGCAGGGCCGCGCCGACGGCCAGCTCGCCGCCGACGATGCGCCGACGCAGGTCCTCGGCGATCGCGGCGTGCGCCGCCGTCACGGCCGCCTCCCTCGCTCGTTCACAACTTAACTATACAAGTTGGCTCTTCCAACATCAAGATGCCTCACAGCAGGGGCTAGCTACCACTGAAGCTGGGTAAACATGACGCGAACATGTATATACAGATGGCGCATGGCGGTTGGTGGCGCGGGATGCTCACCGGCATGAGCGGGACCGAGGGCACGACAACACCGCGTGCCGCCGCCGCTGCCGCCGCCGTCCGGCCCGGCCCGATCGCCCAGGCCGACCTCGCCGTCGTCGGCGCCGGGATCGTCGGGCTGGCCCACGCCGTCCACGCCGCCGAGCGCGGCCTGTCGGTCGTGGTCGTCGAACGCGACGACGCGGCCGTCGGCGCGTCCATCCGCAACTTCGGCCACGGCTGCGTCACCGCGCAGACCGGCCCGGCGCTGCGCTACGGCCGGCGGGCCCGGGCAGACTGGCTGCGCCTGGCCGGCGAGGCCGGCTACTGGGCGGCCGAGAGCGGGACGGTCGTGGTCGCCCGGGCCGAGGACGAGCTGGCCGTCCTGCGCGAGTTCGCCGAGCGGGCGCCGCTGCCGGTCCGGCTGCTCGACGCCGCCGGCGTCCGGGCCCTGGCCCCGCTGGACCCCCCCGACCTGGCCGGCGGGGCCCACCTGGCCAGCGACGTGCGGGTCAACCCGCGCGAGGCCGTTCCCGCCATCGCGGGCTGGCTGGCCCGGTCCGGCGTCCGCTTCCTGTGGCTGACCTCCGCGCTGGGCTGGGCCGACGGACAGCTGCTGACCAGCCGGGGGCCGGTCGAGGCGCCCCGGATCGTGGTCGCCGTCGGCCACGACGTCGACCGGCTGCTCCCCGACCTGGCCGAGGACGTCGGCATCCGCCGCTGCGCGCTCCAGATGCTGCGGGTCTCCTCGCCCGGCGGGCGGCGCTTCGCCCCGGCCGTCCTGACCGGCCTGTCGCTGCTGCGCTGCTCCGGCTTCGCCGCCTGCCCGTCGATCCCGGCGCTGCGCGCCCGCTTCGCCGCGAGTGCGCCCCACCTGCTCGAGGCCGACCTGAACCTGATGTTCACCCAGTGGCCGGACGACTTGCTGACGATCGGCGACACCCACGCCCGCGCCGTCACCCACCCGCCGTTCCACGACGAGGCACTCGACTCACTCCTGCTGGCCGAGATCGCGCGCCTGCTCGGGGTGCCGAGCCTGGCCGTGCGCGAGCGCTGGCGCGGTGTCTACGCGACCGGGCCGGACGAGTTCCTCGTCCACCGCCCGGAGCCCGGCGTCGCCGTGGTCGCCGTCACCACCGGCATCGGCATGACGACCGCCTTCGGCCTGGCCCACGAGATCGTCGCCGAACTGGCCTGACCCGGCCGGCGCCTCCCGCCGGTCAGGTCACCGCCGGTCAGGTCGCCGCGGCGGCGGCGGCGAAGCGGGCCGGGCTGAAGGCGACCGCGTCGGCCGGCAGCTCCGGGGAGTCCGCCGTCAGCAGCGCGCAGACCAGCTCGGCCGTGGCCGGCGCCAGCGTCAGGCCGAGCCCGAAATGGCCGGTTGCGGCGATGATGCGCTCGTCGTCCGGCAGCGGGCCGATGATCGGAAGACCGTCCCGGGTCGCCGTCCGGACCCCGGACCAGCGGTCGCTCACCCGCCAGTCCTTCGCCTCGGGGAGGAGCGCCCGCACGCCGTCGACGATCGCCTCGTAGGCGGGCTCGGTCAGCTCGTCGTCGTCCAGGCCGTACTCGTACGTCACCCCGGCCACGACATGACCGTCGACCCGCGGAACCAGGAACGCGGAATGATACTGGGCGGCCTCGACGCCGTCCGGCTGGGCCGGGATCTCCCCGGACGGCTCCACTTGCTTGATCTTCGTGTAGAGCTGGGCGTCGAACGGGTAGCCGTCGGCTCCAGGCACCTCGAACTCGACGATCTGACCCTTCACCGGCACCATCGAGTCGTCCGCCAGCTCGGGCAGGAGCTTCCCGCTGGCCAGGCCAGCCGCGACCACGACCCGCTTGCCCACCAGCTCATCACCGGTCCCCAGCTCGACCACGACGCCACCGGCCTGGCTGTCCAGGCCGGTGACGCTGACGTTCGTCCGCAGGTCGACGTGCTCGTCGGCCACCAGCACCGCCTCGAGCGCGGCCAGCAGCAGGCGCGGGTCCAGGCAGGCATCCCGCGGCAGGTGGTAGCCCCCCACCACGTCGCCCGACAGGCCCGGGACACGTTCCCGCATCTCCTCCAGTGTGAACGAGATGTGCTCCATGCCGTGTTCACGCCAGCGTGACACGGCGTCCCGGTCCAGCTGCTCCATCTCATCCGGCCCGAGGGCGACCCGCAGCAGCCCGCCGGTGTGGAAGGGAACTGTGACGCGCGCCTCCGCCTCCAGCGCCGGGAGCCAGTGGGTGTAGAGCTCCCGGCCCCGCACGGCCATGGCGGCCAGGCTGTCGTTTCCGGACGCGTCGTCGCTGTGCGGCGCGATCCCCCCGGCGGCCGCCCCAGTGGCGCCGGAGCCGGGCCGAGCGCCGGCGTCGACGAGCGCGACACTCGGGAACCGCCGGCGCTTCCGCGCCGGAACGCCCAGATCAGCCTGGTCACCGACCACGCGACGAGCCCATTCGGCAATCGCGCAACCGATGACACCACCCCCGACGACAATCAGATCGAACGGCTCGCTCATCCGGCCCCTCCCCGTCGCGACGAGCGTGTCGGGGCGCCGGTCGCGACACGTCCCGCGCACGCCGGCACATGACCACTCCGAGTGTAGAGAATGTTGCTTGGACCCTACTCCGAAATGATGGCGACTTCACGGACTTTGTGAACGAGTACCGGACGGACGGTCGCGGCGGGGCCACGTTCCACCCTAGGATGATGACGACCCTGACGTTCTACGTGTACTGCGACGGCGAAAGGTCCTCGCGGCAGATCGAAGACGGTGCCAGACCGACATTGCCTACCGGTACTGTACATCACGGGAACAACCGGATCGACCACGTCACGATCTGCCGGTTCCGGGACCGTTTCGAAGACCAGCTCGCCGCCTTGTTCGCACCAGTTCTCGCCGTCTGCCTGAAAGCCGGTCTTGGGGACCTCTCCCTCGCCGCGATCGACGGCACGAAACTACGCTGCCCCGCTTCCCGTAACTGGTCAGCTATCTCGATCGTTCCGCGTTATCGCAGGTGAGGCCGTTTGAGTGATGTCCGGTGTGGTGGCCCGGACCACCAGTCTGATGCGCGACGAGAACAACCTCGCCCAGCGTCTCGCCACCCGCGAGGCCGACTACCTCCGATTCCTCACCGACACGTCGATCCCGGGCGGGATAACAACGGGTCCGAGCGTGACATCCGGATGGTCAAACTCCGGCAGAAGATCTCCGGTTGCCTGCGCTCAGTCGCCGGGCCCGCCACTTCGCCGCCCTGCGCAGCTGCCTGTCGACAGCCCGCAAACACGGCCTCGGCCTGCTCGACGCCCTCGCCCGCCTCACTGCGGGCCGCCCCTGGCTGCCCGAAAACACCCCAGCCCTCACCGCCACCGCGTAACAGCCCGTCACGGTCGATCAAGCGACGACTGACCAGTTACTCATCGGCAACCATCCAATGGTACGCCGTCCACACTGAAACGGCCCGAGAACCAGTGGAAAATCCGACCGCAGATCCTATCAACTTCGGCGCGCAATCGGTCGGGATCGATTTCACGTACATTCCCGTGCTCAAGTTCGCCATCAGCCATATCTCGAAGATCGATGGATAGAATCTCTCGATCACCTTCCGGAGATTTTTTCATTAGCTCTCCGAAGGCTTCGAACTCAAGATAGTGACCGGCGCTACTTCCCACCGCCTTGAGGTCTCCCACAGTTACACCAGTGAACATCAACACCAGGATTTGCACATCGCCAAGGATTTCACCAACAATTTCGAACCAGCGTTCACCGAGGCTTGCATCAATATCGCGATCACCAAAGAATATCCTGGGGTGCCAGCAAAATCCGGCTCCACGGAATCGGCCCTTCACACACGACTCAAGTTGCTGGCAGAAGATTCGCGCCACCGCACGTCGACGAGTCTGCGCGCCGCTATACGCTAGGAACACGTCGAATCTGCCGCCCGGCATCGACATGAGCCACCTCCACCTCCGGGCTATACCTCGTGCCGTTCGTCCGCGGGGAATGGCTCTTTGTACGCGATCTGAGACCGGACCAGTATCGTCATCTCTATTCGCCCAGCATCAGATATGAGATTCGATTTACGGGATCCCGAGGCAGAACCACACCGTCCTTAACTGCCAACTCGGTCATCTGTTCTAAGAGGGTTGGACTCACCGCTACCTGCCCTAGAATCACTCGCACCGCATGTTCGACGGACAGCAGGTCAGCAGGGATAACAGTGAAGGAACGATAGGCACTAAAACTGCCAATATCTTTTCCGAACGCCGCGACTGTTGGCAACTCGGACCACCGGTCTGGAAGGCCATCAAGGTTACACGGAACCGGATTTATGGGTGCCACGCCAGGAACACACAAGAGGCCGAGGCGAAGTAGTTGCCATATCGCCGCCAGAAACGAGATCGACCAGATTCGATACTTAGCGCGCTGACTCCATAGCTGCACGTCAAGAAAGATCGAATGCTGGCGCGCACCATTCTCCGACGGAGCGTGCCAGCGCGGCGGAATTCCCATTGCTTGGACAGTTGAATTACTGGGCGAGCGACCCCCATTGCATAGCCAACCAGTCTCGCTGAGCGCTGGCCGCGTACCGTTCTCGCCAAACGGAGGATCTGATAGCACCATGCCTTCGACAAACGCGGCAAGTCCCGTGCTCCCAGCCCAGGCTATCGCCGATTCACGTCCTACATAGTCGATCCGGATACCGGCGTCGGCCGCAGCCCCGATGATCACTGGAAGTAATTCTGAGGGCGGTGGCATCTGTTCGAAGTAGTCATCAATCAACAGAATAGTGCTGCAACGTAGATCTTTCTCCGGCACCCTCGCTATACTCGCGAGCCGCGGAGCGTCGACCCACGGCGCAATCACGGCCAGCCTCTTCCTTAGTGCGGGAAGGCCGCTGTCGATATACGGCTGATACAGTTGCCCTAACTCGACAGACAGATGGCTCAGTGGCAGCTCCTCATGTGTTTTTATCGCACCGGACTCACTGAAATCAGACCCTAACACCGATCGCCTCCCCCGAATAAAAGAATACAAACGATCTTGTGCGGACTATCATCCCAGCCGGGTACCGCCTCACCCAAACAGGTGAGCGAGACCCTAGCGAGTCTCACTCGAGTACCCCACACCAACATGATGCCCCATCAGGAGACGATCGTCCCACTTTCATGCCCTTTTCGGAAGGCGCTGATCTGACATCCAGGCGTTCCTGCTCTCTCGGGTGGCCGGGATCGTCGTCCACGACCGGTACGCCCTCTACGACCACCCCGAGCTGAAGGTGCTGGTCCACGCCCTGTGCACGGGCCCACATCCCGCGCGACATCGAGGATGTGATCGAGACGTACCCGGGCGAGCTCTGGCCGCCGCGGCTCAGGCAGGCGCTGACCGACCTGATCCACCAGGCCAACCTCGCCCGTGTGCACGGCCGCGCCGCGATCCCGGACGACGTCCCGGAACGCCTTGTCGGCAGTTCCGCTCCGCCGTGCGCGTCGGGCTCTCCGAGATCCCTCCGGCAGACAAGGGCCGCAAGCAGCTCGTCGGACGCTGCCCCGGGCCCACACCGGCGAAGGAAAGGCCCACGGACGGCTGGAGAAGCGCACGATCCAACTCGCCGAGGCCAGCGAGACGATCCGTGCCCGGCACCCCCACGCCCGCACCGTCGCCCGCGTCCGCCGCCGCGTCGTACGCACCACGACCCGCGGCAAGAGCCGCCAGCGGATCAACACCCTGCTCCTGACCATCCTCTGCCTCGAAAACCCGGCCGGACCTGCATCAACGACTTTCGGGTGCCCCTGACCGAACCTATGGTCGTCATCCTCGCGCCAACGGAGAGTAAAGCGGCCCGAACCACCGCTCGCCCAGCCTGCCCTGATCCACCGACCCTTGCCTCGAGCGGAAGGCCGTCCACATCCTCGCGGTTGACACCGACAACTATCATGATCACATTTCAGACCGCTGTTTTCATGCATCACCATGTGCGAAAGACGGGGCCAGCGGCGGGCAAGTGATGCATCATGGCCCTTGTGGGGCACGGCAGCGCCAGGATTCGAGACGGCACCGACATGGCCTGTGGCATCGATCCCATCGTCGCGGGAGGGACACCTTGAGAATCCAGCCACGGCAGCAGATCATCGAGCTCTGGCGAGCCCTCGCCCGGTACTCCTACGCCGACGGCGTCTGGCGGGCGCGCGGCGCGGCCGGCTCGAACTCGACGGCGGACGCGGAACAACTGCTCTGCCTCCTGTACCCGGCCTACCAGATCGACGCGCTCAACCTGTCGGACCCGGACCGCATGTCGAGCGACGCGCTCGACGCCCTGGCCGAGCTGGGCGAAATCGTGGAAATACCCCGGGCGGCCGTCCGGGCGGCCATCGGGTTCATGGACCGGTATCTCCGGGACGACGGCTCGCCGGAGTTCTCCGCCGGTACCTACCTCCGGCCCGAGAAGGCGACCGAGGAGCTGACGAAGGAACAGCTGGGGCTCGACATCGTCGATTCGATGTCCATGTCCGTAACACTCTGCCTGTCCGCGTTGGGCCTCGTCCGGTCCCTGCGCGGGGTGGCCCGCAACAAGCGTTTTCTCGAGGAGATCGACGAGCTTGAGAGAAAGGCCGGCCTCCGCCTCACCGCGGCCATGGTCGGCCTGCTGCGCAGTTTCACCGTCTATACCTTCCCCGCCAATCACGAGGCGGCCCAGGTACTGGTCCGCACGGTCAACCGGGACGGTCGGCCGGCCGACCAGGTGATCGGAGGGCTCCTGCGCTCATTATCCGGGATCCGGACAGCGATGGCGGAGCTGACCTACGGCGTGACCGGCATCGACGGCATCGACAACGACCGGCTCCTGTTCGAGTGCGGCTGGTCGTGGGGTGTGACCGAGGGATCCGAGAAGATCACGACCGCGGCGGGGTTCGAGCAGCCCGACGGCGTCGCCGAGCCGCGGCCGTCGCTCTACTTCACCGTCGTCGCGCTCGACGGTATCGCTGACCTCTTCTCCACCCGGACCCGGCTGCTCGGCCTGTTGAACCCCGAGCAGCAGATCCTGGCCCGGGCGCTCCAGCCGCGGTGGGACCTGGCCCAGAACTACTGGGCTCTGCTGGCCGGGTCCGGCCCCGGGCGGTGGGCCCTGGAGGACATCCCGTGGCGCCTGACGAACTCCAGCGACATCGTCGGTAGGGAGACGGACTACTTCAGCATGCTCGTCTCGGCGATCGCGGTGGAGGAGTTCGCCCGCCGCGGCGCCCCGGACGCGGACCTCGCCCGGGTGGGTGAGGTCCTGCGGGAGCTCGCCATCCGGGGCCGGGTGATCCGGCGCGCCGGCGAACCGGGCGATCCCGCCGTGGCGCTGCACGTGCCCGGGATCGAGCTGCGCCTGCGCGGCGCGGAGAGCATCGGTCCGGAAGCCGTGTGGCCGGTGGCCGACTTCGCGACCGGCCTGCTGAAACGGATGATCCGGCTCGGCGCGACCGCGCGCACCACCGAACTGCGCCAGCGCATGCAGTCGCTGCGCGACGAGGTCTGGGACCACATCGAGCGCCGGCGGATCCTGACCGGCGCGGCCAAGGGCATGTGGGACGACCCGTCCGCGACGTTCCCGGACCTGCCGCCGGCCGGCGACGAACCGTCCTGGTTCTTCACCGAACGCGTAGTCGAGTGTCTGGTCGCGGCGGCCCAGGCCATCCAGAGTCCTCCGCTGCGCAGCGACCGGCTGATGAGCATCGCGCGCGACCTGCTCACGGAGGCCGAGCACCTGTTCAACCGGGAGCTCGAGGCCTACTCGCCGCGCGCGGGAGCGGCGATGCGCAGGGAGATCGAGAGCCTGGACGCCAGCCTCGAACGGGCCCGGGCCGTCGTCGAGACCCTGCCCGGCAGCGCCGTCGCGGTGCTGATCGGCGTGCTCCAGGAACTCAACCAGCTGTCCGTCGCCCGCGACGACGTCGCGGAGATCTGACGATGATCGTCTTCGCCACGTCCGACAAGGGCGGCACCGGCCGGTCGGTGACGACCATCAACATCGCGTACCGAGCGGCGGTCCGGGGCAGCGACGTCTGCTATCTGGACTTCGACTTCGGCTCGCCGACCGCCGGCGCCATCTTCGGGATCGAGGCCTCGGACCGGGGCACGACCGGCGGGCGGGGCCTGCACTCCTACTTCGCCGGGCGGTCCGCCGAGGCCGAGCAGATCGAGCTGTGGGCCGAGCCGGGCTGGAAGGGGCGGCGGCCGAGGCCGGGCGGCGCCGGACGGCTGGCGCTGCTGCCGGGCGACCAGGGCGGCGGCGAGTTCCCTGTCGACAAGGCGATGGTGAGCCGCTGCCGCGACCTGCTGCTCATGCTGGACGAGGAGTTCGACCTCATCCTGGTCGACCTCAGCGCCGGGCGGTCCTACGCGGCACAGATGGTACTGGCGGCCACCGGGCTGCCCGAGATGCGCGGCGCGGACGTCCGCTGGCTCGTCTTCCACCGGTGGACCCGCCAGCACATCATCGCCGCGCACGGGCTGGTCTTCGGCGAGAAGGGAATCATCGACACCGGCAGCCGGCACGGCCATGACCGGGAAACGCTAGGCGACACCATCAAGTTCGTCCGGACGGCGGTCGTCGAACCGGACTCGGCCTACCTCCTCGGCCTTCGCCCCGCGCAGCTGGCCTGGCTGCAGAACTGCAACGAGCACCTGCAGGACCTGGCGGCCGGGCGCGGGCTGGGCCGCAGCGCCGTGCTCGGGTCGGTGCCGCTCGACCCCGTGCTCCAATGGCGGGAGCAGATCGTGATGGACGGCGACATCCAACACACCAAGATCGCGAATCCGGAGACCGGGGATGCCTTCGACAACCTGGCCAGGCGGCTCACCGACGGCCGGCCCTGGGAAGGGCGGTGAGGGGGTGGACATCGAGTTCCGGGAGACCAGCGCGCTCGACCGGCCGGACGAGGTCCCCCTCAGCCACCTCTCGGTGGAGGTCGGCCACTTCTACGCCGAGGACGCCGAAGGCGGTGTGCCCGCTCTGACGAGGCATTTCGCCGCTGTGGAGCCTTGGGTGGACCCGGCGCACCTGGCCCGGATCGCCCGGGTGCCGCGCGAGCGGCTGCGGGCCAGCACCTGCCTGCTGATCGACGACTACTACGAGCGGATGCCCCCGCCGAACGAGGTGATCCCGGCGGCGCTGAAGGCGGCCGAGGCCATGGGCGTGCGCATCGACTACATCGCCCGGGAGGCGGCCTGCGCCCGGTCCGACGACGCCGCCCTCGCCGCGCTGGTCGAAGGGCTGATCATCTCCGATCCGAGCCTCGGCGACAACGGCGCGCGGCCGCCCCTGAACGAGAGCGGCTGGCTGTGCAACGGTGCCCGCTCGCCGAACGGCAACCTCGGGCCCGCGATGGAGGCGCCCGCGCTCTGGCAGGCGCCGGTCGAGAACGGCGCCCGGACGCACTCCATCTTCCTCGACGTCCAGCTGTGGAGCGAGGACGGGACGCGCAGGACCTGGGCCTGCGCGTTCCTGGCCGCCGTGTGGCAGCTGCTGCGGCTCGGCCTGATCCGGGTCGCCGGCAAGGCGCCGTCGGAGCCGGCCCCGGTCCGGCTGGACGAGCTCCCCGACCGCTGGGCTGACCTGCCGGCCGTCGCCACGGTCAGCGAGCGACCACCCCCGTTCCGCGCCTACCGCACCTACAGCGTCCTGCCGTCGAAGTTCCTGTCGGTCGAGCACGCGGTCCGGGTGATCCTCGGTCAGGTCGCAGTGAACCCGACGGTGCTCGAGCAGGCCATGGTACGGGCGGGTCGCGAGGACCTGACGTTGGCCCGGGAGCCGTCCGACCGGATCTCCTACGTCCTGTTGGGGGGTTGACCATGTCGCTCGCCGACCTACCGGCCATCCCGGCGGCTCGGCCGGGCGCGTTGCCCGGGCCCCAGAACGGACCGCTGGTCCTGGTCGGCGAGGTGCGGACCGGGCTGCTGCGGAACTCGACCCGGATCGGCGGCGACGCCGCGAGCGACCTGCTGGCCCTGATGCCCGGGGCCGCCGTGCGCAGGGCCACCCGGCCGCTGCACTATGCCCTGTCGGCGGACTTCGGCGTCGGTGTGCACTGCCCGCTGGCCACTCCGTCCCGCCGCAACGCCGAGGGTATCGGGACCGTGCTGGCGCGGGTGTCGCTGTTCGGCGGCCGGGTGGTCCAGGCCTCCGCCCGGACCCTGCTGGCCGTCGGCGGGGGCCCAGGCCGCCTGCCATGGTCGCACTACGTCTCGCGGCTGGGCACCATCGAGGTGTCCGGGCGGGCCAGCGCGGGGGAACTGGCGGACGGCTTCCTGGCCCACGGCCTGTCCACGACGCTCGACCCGGGCGCGGTCTGCAACCGCTACCTCGACCGGATCCAGCGCTCGTCCCTGCTCGACCGGACGGCGCCGTTCCGCAGCCGCCGGACCCGGTTGCGCTTCGCCGCCGTCGTCGACGGGCCCGACGAGGCTCCCGACGGCGCCCGTGGCCAGCGGACCGGCGCGTTCGTCATCGAGGACGACACCCTCCGGACACTGCGCCTGAGCTTTGCCTCGGCGAGCGTTCCCGACGTTCTCGCGCTGTGCGAGGACATCGCGCTGCACGACTGGCTGCTGACGACGCTGACGCGCTTCCTCGAGGCCGGCGGGGCGGCCGAGCGGTCCGACCCGGTCCGCCGGCTCGGGCCGGTCGTCCAACACCTGCTGCCTTTGTGGATGCCAGGGGCGCTGGTTGCAGACGATCTTCAGCCGCTGTGGGATGCGCTCGAACGGCGAGCCGGCTTCTCTCGCCAGTGGGACAGCCTCGTCGCCCATATCCGCGACCAAATCTCGCTGGCCGTCGTGGCGCGCCTGACCGATGACGACGCCACGGGTTGACCGACGCTGTCGGGCCGAGGCCATCGGTCTGCCCGGGCAGGAATCGCCGTTGACCGGCCGCGGGTTAGCCCCCGCGCCCGCCGGCGACGGGCAGGGGTAGGGCCGTGGAGAGCCGCTCCGAGCCGGAGCCGGAGCCGGCACCAGCCCAGCCCGGCGAACCCGGCCCGGCGCCCGCGGGCGGAGACGCCGAGCGGACGTTGCTGGAGTTCAACAGCTTCTACCGGGACTTCGTCCCGACGCTGTTGGGGTTCCTGCTCTGGCAGGGCATGCGACTGCCGGACGCCGCCGAGGTCGCCCAGGACACGATGACCGACCTGTACCGTCGATGGGGCAAGGTCGACAACCCGCGGACGTGGGCCCGCACCGTGGCGAGCCGCAAGTACGCGCGCTGGCTCGCCTCGGTGGAGGACAAGCCCGTCGCGGACGTCCCGGAGGAACGCTCGGCGCTGCTGCGCCGCGAGGCCGATCCCGAGGAGCTCGTCGCCCGCCACGAGGTGCTGAGGCTGCTCGCCCTCCTGCCGCCCCGGCAGTGGCAGGTGATGGCGTGGACCGTCGACGGCTACACCCCGACCGAGATCGCCGCGGAGTTGGGGATCAGCGCGGAGGGAGTCCGGGCCTCCCTGCTGAAGGCGCGGCGCAAGCTGGCCGAGCATCTCGAGGCGGCCCGGGAGGTGAACGAACGGTGAGTGACGAGACCGGACTCGGTGGCATGGACGGATTTGACGGCTGGTGGGCCGAGGTCTGGCTGGCCGAGCAGCGCACCGCGCTGCTGGAGAGCCTGCGCACGGCACTGGACACCGACGCCGGCCTCCAGGAGGCGCTGCTGCCAGCCCGCCACGACGATCTGGTCGAGGATCTCCGGGCGATGCTCGACCTCGACGCCGGCCTGCGGGCCATCGTCCCGGACCCGGATCCCGACCCGGCCGCCGGTCCCGACCGGGCCGGCGCCCAGGGGTCGCCGGCCACGAGCGCGACGGCGGCCTTCCTGGACTCGCTGGACGCCGGTACCCGCCTCGCCGCGCGGGGCGGCCCCGCCGTGCTCTGCCTGGCCGTCTTCTTCCGGATCGACCTGGCCATTGCCGCGGCCCGGTCGCTGCAGGGCGACCTGGCCCTGGCCCGCGCGCTGCTGCCCGCCCGGGACCGGGCCGGCGACCTGGCCCGGGCCAACGCCGCGGCCCGAGCCCGGTCCCGGGCCCTGTCCCGGGATCTGGCCCTCGGCATCGCGGTGGAGCTCGAGCACGCCATGGAACGCCCGCTGGCCGGTGACCTGGCGCGCGACCTCAGGCTGGCGCGCGAGCTCGCTCTCGGCGTGGCCGACACGCTCGCCCCCGAGCGGGCCAGCCAGGCCGACGCGGCGGCCGAGTTCGGCGCCGTCCACGCGGACGACCCCGAGCGGGCCGAGGCGCTCAGCCAGCAGCTGCGCGCCGCCCTCGACCAGGATCTGCGGGCGACGACGGCCGGTGGCCATCTCGACCCCGCCCTGGACGCGGACGTGGAACGGGCCCGGGGCCGGGACCACGGCGAGGCCGGGGAGCACAGCGAGGCCCCGGACCACGGCCGGGGCGCGGAGGGCCCGCTGGACCGGGCGGTCCGCCGGGCCCGCGAGCTCGAGGCGGCCCGCAGCGACTTCACCCGCGGCGACCTGCGGACCGCCGACCTGGGCCGCGTGTCGCTCCCTGGCGTTCGCTGGTCGCGGCGGACCCGGTGGCCCGAGGAGTGGACCCGGCGGATCGAGCGGCGCTCGGTGCCGATCGGGTCCGGCGTCTTCGAGATCCGGGACGGCAAGGCCGAGCGGGACGTGATCGCGGCGTCGGGCTGAGGCGTCCCGGCGCCGATCACGGCCGCGACGACAGCTACCGACTGTCGCGCCGGCCGCGACGCCCGGCGGGCCGCCCGGACGAACCGGCGGACGTGGACGGGCCGAGCCCGCGCGACCAGCCGGCGTCCGGCGGAAACGTCCAGGTCGTGCCGGGCCCGGCGTAACGCCTCGTTACCGGGAAAAGCTCGCTGGTAAGGCCAACCCGGTCGAAGTCGGTCAGGTCATCCGCCCAGTGCCTGGCCACACGCGACCGGCGGCTGCGCGGCGACGAAGCGCCCGGCCGTCGCCCTGACCAGGAAGTAGCACGGGTCGATCGACGGGGTGGGCGAGGCGAGATCGACGGGCCGCGACAGCAGACCGTCCGCGTCGTAGGCGCTGATTCCGCGCAGCGCGGTCAGGAAGGACGACCGGGTCGGACACGTTCCCGCCCGCCGCAGACCCTGGACGAACATGTCGGCGGAGATCCACCCTGCCACCCCGACCGTCTGCTCCGCATCCTGGAGATACGGCGCGTAGGCGGCGGCCGCCGACCGGTACTCGTCCAACGCCGGGTTGGGCTCCTCGAAGGGGCGCGTCTCCGAGAAGAAATACGCACCGTCAAGTTGCGGGCCGAATGCCTGAAGAGCACCCTTGGAGTAACCGACGAGTGCAAGGACGAGGGGGCGCGGGCTGCCGGCGGCGACCAACGCGGACACGATGGCCGCCAGGTGATCGGGGTTGAGAGTGGACACCAGCGTATCCGCGTTGTCCGCGTGCAGCTTCCGGGCGATCTGCCCGTAGTCCGGCGCGCTCGGGGAAACCCTGATCTGATCCACCACCGGGATGTTCATCCCCTGAATACCGGCGACCAGAGTGTCCGAATAGAGCTTACTCGAGGCTTCGAAAGCACCGGAGAGAACAGCGACCCGATGCCCACCCTGAGACTTGATCACGTTGCCGAACGTGGTGACGGGCAAGCCCACGACCGGATTCGAGAAGGCGACCATGTTCGGGTGCTGCCGCCAAGTGCCGTCGTTGGCGAACCCGGCGACGGGCACCCCCTGGCTCGCGAGATAGGCGGACGAATCAGCCGTGTTCGCCGAGCCGCCGATGATGCCGAACACATGGTCGGCCTCCACCAGCCGCTTGACGCTGGCCGCGCCACCGGTACCGGTCGAGTCGTCGTTCTCCCACTTGTAGTTCAGAGTCCTTCCGTTGACCCCGCCCTTGGAGTTCTCCAGGCCGAACCGGGCGTCGACGCCAGCCCGAACGGGTAGCAACGCCTGAGCCTGTGGACCCTCCGTCGCAGTCAGCAAGCCTAACGTCACGCTTTCAGCATCCACACCCGGCACAGCCGTGGTATTGCACTTACTGGTCGCCGAGTCATGCGACCCGCCGCATGCGCTCAGGCCGAAGACCAGGGCGGCGAGCAGGCCAGCGGCCATCGGCCTCGTCAACGGGCCGCGAGCGGAACCTATGGCCACCCTGAACCTCCAGATACCTGTACCTGATGCGCGATCCTAGACGAGTGGTTCCTAGGACGAAAATCCACCTGAGCGTGGCGCATGCCAGGTCAGCCCTAGGGTTGTTGGCCGCTGGGGCTGGGCGGGTGGTGCTCAGGCAGCCGGCCGGTCAGATGGCTGGCGCCTCGGGTGGGTGAGGTGACCTGGAAGCCGAGGCGTTCGAGGCGTTTGACGTGGCCGGCGACTTGCGGCACCGCCCGGCGAACTACTCCGCGTAACGCCTCGTTACCGGGAAAGGCTCGCTGGTAGGGCCAACCCGGTCGAAGTCGGTCAGGTCATCCGCCCAGTGCCTGGCCACACGCGACCGGCGGCTGCGCGGCGACGAAGTGCCCGGCCGTCGCCCTGACCAGGAAGTAGCACGGGTCGATCGATGGGGTGGGCGAGGCGAGATCGACGGGCCGCGACAGCAGACCGTCCGCGTCGTAGGCGCTGATTCCGCGCAGCGCGGTCAGGAATGACGACCGGGTCGGACACGTTCCCGCCCGCCGCAGACCCTGGACGAACATGTCGGCGGAGATCCACCCTGCCACCCCGACCGCCTGCTCCGCATCCTGGAGATACGGCGCATAGGCGGCGATCGCCGACCGGTACTTGTCCAACGCCGGGTTGGGCTCCTCGAAGGGACGCGGCTCCGAGAAGAAATACGCACCGTCAAGCTGCGGGCCGAATGCCTGAAGAGCAGCCTTGGAGTAACCGACGAGTGCAAGGACGAGGGGGCGCGGGCTGCCGGCGGCGACCAACGCGGACACGATGGCCGCCAGGTGATCGGGGTTGAGAGTGGACACCAGCGTATCCGCGTTGTCCGCGTGCAGCTTCCGGGCGATCTGCCCGTAGTCCGGCGCGCTCGGGGAAACCCTGATCTGATCCACCACCGGGATGTTCATCCCCTGAATACCGGCGACCAGAGTGTCCGAATAGAGCTTACTCGCGGCTTCGAAAGCACCGGAGAGAACAGCGGTCCGATGCCCACCCTGAGACTTGATCACGTTGCCGAACGTGGTGACGGGCAAGCCCACATTCGGAGTCGAGAAGGCGACCATGTTCGGGTGCTGCCGCCAAGTGCCGTCGGTGGCGATCCCGGCGACGGGCACCCCCAGGCTCGCGAGATAGGGGGACGAATCAGCCGTGTTCGCCGAGCCGCCGATGATGCCGAACACGTGGTCGGCCTCCACCAGCCGCTTGACGCTGGCCGCGCCACCGGTACCGGTCGAGTCGTCGTTCTCCCATTTGTAGTTCAGAGTCCTTCCGTTGACCCCACCCTTGGAGTTCTCCAGGCCCAAGCGGGCGTCGACGCCAGCCCGAAAGGGTAGCAACGCCTGAGCCTGTGGGCCATCCGTCGCCGTCAGCAAGCCTAACGTCACGCTTTCAGCATCCACACCCGGCACAGCCGTGCTATTACACGTACTGCTCGCGGTGTGATGCGACCCGCCGCATGCGCTCAGGCCGAAGACCAGGGCGGCGAGCAGGCCAGCGGCCATCGGCCTCGTCAACGGGCCGCGAGCGGAACCTATGGCCACCAAGAACCTCCAGATACCTGTACCTGATGCGCGATCCTAGACGAATGCTTCCTAGGACGAAAATCCACGAGCGTGCGCATGCCAGGTCAGCCCCAGGGATTGTTGGCCGCTGGGGCTGGGCGGATTGCTACCGGCCATCCCTCCGCTTTCGGCGGCCGCCGGTACGGGCGGAGCCCGCGGCACCGGGGCCGGACGGGCCGGTGGAGGCGGATGGGCCGAGCCCGCGCGACCAGCCGGCGTCCGGCGCGGGCTCGCCCCGCCGGTGCACCCAGCCGCGGTGGTCGGCCGCGACGAGCAGCGGCGGCAGGACGATCAGGGCCGACAGCAGCGCCACGGCGACGTTGAGCGCGACGACGAGCCCGAAGTCCCGCAGCAGCGGCATCGAGCTGAACGCAAGCACCAGGATGCCGATCACCGCCGCCGCCGCCGAGACCACGAACGCCCGCCCGGTTCGGGAGGCGCTCATCTCCATGGCCTCCTCCGGGCCGTGGCCGCGCCGGCGCTCCTCCAGGTAGCGCATGACGATGAGCGTCGTGAACTCCGTGCACAGCGCGATCACCAGCGGCCCGCTGACGACGGTGAGCGGGCTGAGGTCGACGTGGATCGCCCACGAGATCAGCGCGGCCAGGCCGACCGCGATAAGAACGGGGACGATCGACAGCAGCGCCCGGACCACGTTGAGGTAGCACAGCGCCAGGAACACGAACACCGCCGCCAGCGCGTAGTACGTCAGCGCGACCCGGTTGCTCTCGATGTTGTTCAGCAGCCCGACGCCGACGACGGCCAGCCCGGACGGGGTGGCGGACACGCCCGCCGGCGCCGCGGTGGTCGCCCGGACGTCGTTCACGACCCCCTTGAGCTGCTCCAGCGAGATCGGCGAGACCCGGAAGATCAGGTTGAAGGCGTGGCCGCCGGCGTTGACGGTGCTCTGCTTCAGGTCGGGCGGTTCGACGGCGTAGGCGGCGGCCACCTCGGCGCCGGTCGGCGCCACATGCGTCGCCCCGGGCACGTCCGCCAGATAGCTGACCACCGTCACCAGGCTGGCCGAGCCGACGAGTTCCCTCGGGTGGGCGGCGAGCTGGCGGGCGGCGAAGTCGTCGACGAAGCGGGCGGTCGTGTCGCTGAACAGGTCGGTCGAGGTGATGAAGATGCCGAGCTCGCTCGACGCGCCCACCCGGTCCTGGACCTGGGTGATGTTCTTGATCGTCTGGCTGTCCTGGCTGACCCAGCGCTGCGGGTCGGTCTGCACCTTCAGGTGGTTCTCGGCGAACGCCCCGCCGACGAAGACCGCCACCGACAGGACGACCAAGGCGGCCGCCGTGGCGCGGGGCAGCGAGCCCAGCCCGACGACGGCCCGGCCCAGCGGCCCGTGGGTGTAGTCCCGTGGCTGGGTCGGCGAGCGGCGTTCCCGCCAGGCGAGCGACGTGCTGGTGATGGCCACGGTCGCCACGACGATCACCGGCAGGCCGAGCGCGAGCAGCGTCCCGAAGTCCCGCAGCATCGGCACCGCGGAGAACTCCAGGGCCAGGAAGGACAGGACGGCGGCGACGGTGGCGATGGTCAGCGCCGGCATCAGCCGGACCAGCGTCTCGGTCACCGGATGTTCGGCCCGGTCGAGGCCGGCCTCCTCCTCGATCCGGCTGTGCAACTGGACGGCGAAGTCGGTGCCGACGCCGAGCAGGACGGGCAGGCCGGCGATCGTCACGACGGTCAGCGGGATGTTCAGGTAGCCGGCCAGGCCGAAGGCCCAGACCAGGCCGACGGCGACCACGCCGAGCGGTAGCAGGCGCCAGCGGACCGCGAACAGCGCGAGCAGCAGCCCGGCCATCAACGCCAGCGCGATCCCACCCAGCGACAGGAACCCACCACGCAGGTAGTTGTTGATGTCGCGCAGTAGCGCCGGCGCACCGGTGGTGACGACGTTCGCGTTGTCCCAGCGGGTGGCGCCGGCCGCGTTCTCGACCAGCTTGGCGCCCTGGCCCTCCTGGTCGAGGGTGGCGTTGCCGGCCAGGCGCACCACCGTCTGGGCGTTGGCCTTGTTCGGGAAGAACGGCTCCAGGGACTTTCGGACCGCGCCGGTGTTGTCGTAGAGCAGGACGTTGATCCAGGCCGGATTGGTGAAGACCCGCTGCGCGATCGGGACGGCCTGGATGCGGGTGAGGGTTTTGATCGCGTCGTCGCCCCGGGCCTTCTTGCCGGCCGGGCTCGGGTCACGGCTCTGCGCGCCGAGCAGGATCTTGGCGGCCGGGCTGCTGAGCGGGTTCCCGCCGGCCCCGGTGACCAGGTTGTTCGTCCACTCCAGCGCGGTCAGCGGCGTGATCGTCGAGGCGATGCGCGGGTCGGCGTCCAGCTTCTTCTGGAGGTTCTGGAACTCGGTGATGTTGTGCGGCGTGAACAGGTCGGTGAGCGGCTTGCCGCCGTTCATCGTGTAGACGCTCAACATCGCCTCGCCGCCGAAGAGCGACTGATAGGTGACGTTGTCCTTATAGACCTGGGAGCTGGTGTTGAGGTAGCTGTCCTGACCGGTGCGGAACTCCAGCCGGGTGATGCCCAGGCCGAGCACGACCGTCACCACCACGAGCACCACCGAGACGATGCCAACCCGTCCAGTCAGCACCCCGGCCACGGCTGACCAGTACCCCCGGCCGCCGCCCGGGCCAACCGGGCCACCGGGGCCGCCGGAGCCGCCGGAGCCAGATGGGCGGTCGGTCCCGCCGGGCGCTTCGGGCGCATCGGGCATGGCGGCCTCCGTTCGGCGGGCGCCGCGGTCGGGAGGCGGCACGCCGCCGAACCCGCCGTCGCCACGCCTCGACATCAGTGGTGACCACAGGTGTATAGCGCTGATCACAGATTTCCGCCCGCGCGACGGCGCGGAACCCATCGAGTGGGACGACCCCGCGCTCCGTTCGCGCAAGCGCCGCCCAACCTCCAGCGCGGCTCGCGCGTCTCACCTGCCGTGAGCTCGCCGTGGCCCGGGCGGACCGCGGTGCTGGTCGGAGGCGAACGCCGACGTCAGGACGGCCGCGGGACTATAGAGGCGCCGCCCGGACCGGCCAGGAGAAGATGGCCCTTTCGAGGGGGGCCGAGACCACAGGACGGTCACGGGGGGCAGGGTGGCACTGGGGGGATCTTCTATCTGCGAGGAGTGGCGTGAAACGTCGGGGACACCGGACCGCGCGCGGCGGCCGAGCACCCGAATGGTGGCAGCGGTTCCGACGGCGGGCCTGGTTGGAGGCCGTCGCCGGCGGTGCCGGGCTGCTCATCGTCGTCAGCGCCGCCTACCTGATCTGGCTGCGGCCGGCCAGCTCGAACGCGAGCGCGCTGCGGGCTAGCCCCCCGCCGCCAGCCGTGATCGCGACGACCGAGGCGCCGCTCGCGCCCGACCCCACGGCGACGATGACCCCCGACACCGCGCTGGCCCCGGCGATCAGCACCACCAGCCCGACCGCCCCCGCGACCACTGCCGCCGCCACCACCCGGCCCCCGCGCACGGCCACCTCCTCAGCACCGGCGTCGACCGTTCGCCCGCCCTCCGTGGTGCCCACGCCGCCGCCGACGTCCCGGCCCCCGACCACCACCCCGACCCGGACCGGGCCGCCTCCGCCGACGACCCGCCCGCCCGGACGGCCGACGGCGACGCCGACCAGCCCGGCCACCTCACCCACCAGCAGCCCGCCGGGCGGTGTGACGGTTCCGCTGCCGTAGGGCCCCGACGGAGGGCGTGCCGCGGCGCCGGAACGCGGGGCGGCGGGCGGCGGGCGGCGGGCGGCGGGCGGCGGGCGGCGGGCGGCGGGCGGCGGGAAGGTATCGGACCGGGTAGGACTTGTCGTCGTCGTGGCGCCGGCTCGCGGCCACGTCCCACCGACGAGAGAGGTGACCGCCATGCGCACCGTCGCGCTGGGAAGCCAGGGACTCACCGTGTCCCGCCAGGGACTGGGCTGTATGGGGATGTCGGACTTCTACGGCCCGACCGACGACGCCGAGTCGACCGCCACGATCCACCGGGCGCTCGACCTCGGAGTGACCTTTCTCGACACGTCCGACATGTACGGCCCGCACACGAACGAGCGGCTGGTCGGCGCGGCCATCGCCGGCCGCCGCGACGAGGTCCAGCTGGCGACGAAGTTCGGGATCGTCCGAGACCCAGCCGATGTGACCTTCCGCGGCACGAACGGCAGCCCGGCCTACGTGGCCAGCTCCTGCGACGGTTCGCTGAAGCGCCTCGGCGTCGACGTGATCGACCTGTACTACCTGCACCGGGTCGACCCGAAGGTGCCGATCGAGGAGACCGTCGGGGCGATGGGCGAGCTGGTCACGGCGGGCAAGGTGCGCTATCTCGGCCTGTCCGAGGCGGCGCCGGAGACGATCCGCCGCGCCCACGCCACCCACCCGATCACCGCGCTGCAGACCGAGTACTCGCTCTGGGCCCGCCAGCCCGAGGCGGAGATCATCCCGACCCTCCGGGAGCTCGGCATCGGCTTCGTCCCCTACAGCCCGCTCGGGCGGGGCTTCCTGACCGGGACGATGCGCACGCTGGCCGACCTGGAGAACCTCGGCAGCGGGGACTTCCGCCGCTACCAGCCCCGGCTGGGCGGCGACAACCTGGCCGCGAACATCGCCATCGTCGAGAAGATCGACGAGGTGGCGGCGGCCCGCGGCGTCAGCGCGGCCGAGATCGCGCTGGCCTGGGTACACGCCCAGGGCGACGACATTGTCCCGATCCCGGGTACCAAGCGCCGCGGCTACCTGGAGGCGAACGCGGCGGCCGAGGGCCTGGCCCTGACCAGCGAGGAGCTGGCCACGCTCGAGGCGGCCGGTACGGCCGTCGGCGAGCGCTACGCCGACATGTCCGCCGTCAACCTCTGACCGTCAGCCTCTGACCGTCAGCCTCTGACCGTCAACCTCTGACGGCTCGGAGGCCCCCCGGTTTCTGTTGGGACCTACCGGGTCCGGCCCGGCGGCCTGGGGACGGCGCGCGTCAGGTGGGCCGGCGTCCCCAGGCCGCGCACAGCGGGATGTCCAGGCGCGGCCGGCCGGGCGCGACGTCGAACTCCGTCAGCTCCGCGTCGTAGCGGCGGACGTCGGCGGCGGTCACGAACCCGGCCGCCAGCATCGCGGGCACGGCCGACCAGGCCGGCGGGCGCACGCCCGCCGGGACGTGGACCACCGAGTCCCACCGGCGGCCCCGCACGTCGGCCAGGCCGGCCTCGCGCAGCAGCGCCTCCAGCCGCAGCCCGACCAGCAGGTCGTTGCCGAGCGAGGCGTGAAAGGCCTGGTAGCGGGCCTCCAGCTCGGTCACCGCCGGGTAGTGGGCCAGCGGGCGGATGCCGGCGATGTCGAGCAGGTAGACCCAGCCGCCTGGCCGGACCAGGCTGGCGAGATGCCGGGTGATCGCCGCCTCGCCGCCCCCGTTGTGAGCCAGGACGTGACGGAGGATCACAGCGTCATAGCTGTTCGGAGGCAGGCCGGTGTCATCGGCCGCGCCCAGGCGGGACCGGACGTTGGTCACCCCGCTCTCGGCGATGAAGGCCTCGGCGGCGGCGATCGCGGTCGGCTCGCGGTCGACCCCGTCGACGCTGCCGGCGGGACCGACCACCTCGGCCACGGTCACCGCGACCGCCCCCGGACCACAGCCGACGTCGGCGACCCTGGCTCCCGGGACGATGCCGGCGGCGGCCCAGTCGTCCGCCTCCTCGTCCCGGGCCCGCGACGCCATGTACCGATAACGAGTGAGCTCGGCCGGCGTCAGCGTGAGCGCGTATGAGGATGCGCCTGCTGCCATCACCCGAGCGTAGGTGATCAGAGGTCACCCGAAGAGGGCGTTCGGGCGTCGGTTCGCCGACGTCCGGTCGCGGAACTCAGAGCTGGGACGCACCCGGGCGCCCGCTCCCGGCCACGCCGCGGCGTCCGAGCTGGTCACGGAGCGGTGTCAGAGCTGGTCAGGGGGCGGCGTCGGGGGCCGGCCGGCCGAGGCCGTCGAGCCGCTCGGCGCCGGGCCGGGCCAGCAGGAGCGTCGGCGGCAGCCACAGCTTGGAACCGCGGATCCCGCTGCCCACGACGACTCGTCCGCTCGGCACCCCGTCCGCCGGGCCGGCCCCCGCGCCGGCGTCGAGGACGGCGCCGTCGACGAACACCGGCCAGTCGGCCGGCAGGCCGATCGGCGTGATGCCGCCGAACTCCATGCCGGTGGCGGCCACGGCGGCCTCGCGCGGCGCGAACGACACCTTCCGTGCGCCGAGGTGCCGGCGCAGCAGGCCGTTGACGTCGGCCCGGGTGGTGGCGAGCACCACGCAGGCCACTAGCCGGGTCTCCCCGCCCCGGCGCGCGGCGACGATGACGCAGTTGGCCGACTCGGTCAGGGCGACGCCGTAGCGCTCGCAGAAGGCGGCCGTGTCGGCCAGCTCCGGGTCGATCGCGGCAGTCTGGACGGTCGCGGCGGCGGCCGCGTCCAGCTGCTCCAGCGCGACGGCGACCGGCGGGGCCAGCAGCTCCGGGTGCTCACGGGCCGGCACGAGCGTCAGGACGGTCGTCATAACCCGATTCTCCCCCGCCTCCCAGCCACCGCCCGGCGCCGGGCTGTCGCGGTCCGGCGGGCCGGCCGTCACCGCGCGACCGGCTGGCCGTCACCGCGCGACGGGCCGACCGTCACTGCCCGGCCCGCCGCCGTCCGGCCCGCCGCCGTCCGTCCCGGCGCCGGCCGTCGCCAGCAGGGCACGGACCTCGTCGTCGCTGGTCTGGCGGAAGTCGGCGTAGGAGTCGCCGACCGCGGTGAAGGTCTCCGGCTCCCAGGCGCACACCACGGCGTCGGCGATCTCGGCCATCTCCTCGACGGTGTCGGGCGGAGCGCTCGGTACGGCCACCGTCAGCCAGGCCGGCCCCTGCTCCCGGACCGCGTAGACGGCCGCTCGCATCGTCGCACCGGTGGCCAGCCCGTCGTCGACCAGCAGGACGACCCGGCCGGCCACCGGGATCAGCGGCCGGTCGGCCCGGTAGGCCCGCTCCCGGCGGCGTAGCTCGACCCGCTCCGCCTCAGCCACCCGGCGCACGAGCTCCTCACCGATGCCGAGCCCGACGATGACCCGTTCGTTGAGCGTCACCGTCCCCCCGCTGGCCAGCGCGCCCATCGCGAGCTCGCGGTGGCCGGGGACGCCGAGCTTGCGCACCACGAACACGTCCAGCGGCGCGCGCAGCGCCCGGGCGACCTCGAACCCGACCGGGACGCCGCCGCGGGGCAGCGCGAGGACGACCACATCGTCCCGCCCGGCGTAGTCGGCCAGGTGGCCGGCGAGAATCCGGCCGGCGGCCCGGCGGTCGGCAAACCGGTCCACGTGCCTCGCCTCCTCGCGGGCTCCACCGGGCAGCGGCCGGGCTGGGCGGCCTCCGGCGTCCGCCACCCCACGAGCCCCCACCAACGATGCCTGCCTGGGGATATGTCCGCCACTCGGGGCACCCATGAGAATCTCAACCGAGGCCACCCGTTTGGGTCAACACTGTCCATCGTATTAGCCATTGGTACGAAATAACTGTTGCATCCCGTGGGCGACAGGGGTACCAGTTACCGAAGCCGAACGGTTCGGGAGTAGACAGGCGCAGGTACAGGCGGGCGCGGCCTGGCTCTCGGAGGAGGCATGGACACGCGCCGGCTCGACCCCGTCGGCGTGATCGCCGAGGGCACGACATGGAGGCCGGGTTGCCCCCGAACGGACCGTACGACCCTCGGCGCTCGGCGCCTGGGCCGGACCGGTCGCCCGGGCCGGGCGACTACCACCCCGACGACTACGGTCGCCCCGACCGCTACGGCCAGTCCAACCGCTACAGCCAGTCCGACCGCTACGGCCACAGCCCCGGCCAACCGGACGGCTATGACCAACCGACCACCTTTGGTCAAGCCGACAGCTACGGCGAGCCACGCGGCGCGGGCAGGTACCAGGACGGCGACTGGACGCCGGCCACCGGCTACGCCGGCGCCAGCGCCGGCGCCGAATGGCCCACCGGCCAGGACGGCGCCGCGGCCCCGGGCGGCGGGCGCGGCGACTGGGATCCCGACCCGACGATGGCCCGGCCTCGGCCGAACGGCTCGGGCGGCTACGACGACCAGGCCATGACCCGGGTGGCCGACCCCCGCGACCACGACGACCGCGCCGCGGCCCGCCGGCCCCGCCCGGACGACGACTACCCGGCGCGGCCCTACCGCGACCGCCCCGGCCAGGGCGACGCCGCCGACGGCGACCCCGCCTTCGCGGCCACGCGCGACGAGGACGACCCCTACGGCGACGCATTTTACGACGAGACCCGCTACGCGGGCGCTCCGCGTGAGGACGCCTCCTACGACGAGACCCGCTACAGCGGCTCCGGGGACGACTGGCACGACGAACACGCCGGCGCGCTGGCCCCGATCGACGAGCCGGCCCCTGCGGGCCGGTCCGCTCGCCGGGCAAGCGATCCGGCCCACCGAGGCGGCTCGGCGGGGTCGGCGGGCGGCCCGATGGCGTCGGTCAACGCGCTGATCGAACGGGTCCCGGGCCAGCGGACCACCGTCCTGGTCGCCGCCGGCGCACTGGTCGTGCTGGTACTCGCGATCGCGGCCCTGGCCGGTGGCGGTGGCGGTGGCGGGGCCGCCGCGGTCGAGGCGAGCCAGCCGACCACCTCGGTCACCCCGACCGACGACCCGCTCGCGGACGTGCCGGCCGCCACGCTCGCCTCCCCCGTCCCGAGCACGACGCCGAGCGCCGCCGCCGCGACCCCGTCCGCCGCGACGACCCATCACAGCTCGACGGCGGGCACCACCACGCACAGGCAGTCGAGCGCGGCGGTCACGTCGGCCAGCTCGGCGACCGGCAGGCCGACGACGAGGCCGACGACAGCCCTCCCCTCGACCCGGTCGACCGTCCCGACCTGCACCGGAGGCATCCTCGGCGGGGGTGGCGGCATCCTCGGCAACGACACGCCCTCCTGCTCCGGCGGCTGACCCCGCCGGCCCCACCCTCTCCGCGCTCGCGTTGAAGGCCCGTCCTCGGACGGGCCTTCAACGCGTTCGGGCTCGGGGCTTGACTATGGCTAACAACGTTAGCCATAGTGTTGCTAACGGCGTTAGCCAATCCCAGGAGGACCCGATGAGCACCGACCCCACGGGCACGCCGGCCCAGCACTACCGCGAGCCCGGCTGGTTCACCCGCAACATCTTCAACCGCGCCGTCGCGCGCCTGACCCGCCTGGGCATCAGCGTCTGGGGCAGCCGCGTCCTGGAGGTGAAGGGCCGCTCCAGCGGCCTGCCCCGGCGGACGCCGGTCAACCTGCTGCGCGTGGACGGGCGCGAGTACCTGGTCTCGCCGCGCGGCAACGGCCAGTGGGTGCGCAACGTCCGGGCGGCCAGCGGCGACCTGGACCTGCTCGTCGGCCGGCGCCGGGAGGCGAAGACCGCCATGGAGCTGTCCGACGAGGACAAGCCGCGGGTCCTGCGGGCCTACCTGAAGCGGTGGAAGGCCGAGGTCGGGGTCTTCTTCGACGGCGTCGGCCCCGACTCGACCGACGACGAGCTGCGCGCGATCGCGCCCCGTCACCCGGTGTTCGTCCTGAGCCCGCGAGGCTGACGTGCTGGCCCCGATAACGCCGGAACCGGCCCCGCCGGCCCGCTCCGCGCGGATGGCCGAGATCGTCGACGTCGGGCTGACCCTGCTCGAGAGCGAGGGCCCGGACGCCCTCACCATGCGCCGGATCGCCGACGCCATGGGCATCCGGGCCGCTTCCCTCTACAAGCACCTGCCGAACAAGGGCGCGCTCGAGACGGCCCTGGTCGAGATCGCGCTGCGGGAGGTCGGCGCGGCCCTGCACGGCGCGCTGGCCGCCCTCGGCCCGGACGCCGCGGGGTGGGCGGCGGTGACGGCACTGCTGGGCGCCTACCGGACGGCCACCGCCGCCCACCCGAACCTCTACCGCCTGGCGACCAGCGGCCCGATCGACCGCGCCGCGCTGACGCCGACGCTGGAGGACTGGGCCGGCGAGCCGTTCCTGCTGGCCACCGGCGACCCCTACCGAGGCCAGGCGCTGTGGTCCGCCGCGCATGGGCTGGTCATCCTGGCGCTGGACGGGCGCTTCCCCGCCGGCACCGACCTGGACCGGACCTGGCGGGCGCTGGCCGAAAGCTTCGGCGCGACCGCGCGGTGACGGGTGACGGGGCGGCGCACGGCGGGTGACGGTGGCCTCGCGACCCCGGCCCAGGCGCCGCCGATCGCGCCGCCGGGATGAGAGGGAGCGATCCCGACCGTGAGCGGAGATTTTGCCACGGAGCCGGCCGCACGGTGACTAATGGTGCGGACCTGTGCCACAGAAACAGACTAGGTTGCCCCTGTGCATCTATTTGGATGCGGCACGTTGACATATCCACAACGGTGTCACGGCGGCGTTGACACCTACAGGGGGAGGCGCCATGAGACCACGCGCCCGGCGGGTGCTGGCGGCGGACGGCCTGGACGTGGTCAGGCTGACAACAGTCGGACTGGCGGGGGTCAGCCTGGCGGGGGTGATGGTCGCAACGATCATCGGCCGCGGGGCGGCCACCATGGAACGAGGCCCAGCGCTCGAGAGTGACCCGCGCCCCGGCGCGGCGGGGGCGGTCGTCCAGCTCAACACCCGGGCACCCGCGGCCCCGGCCCCGATCGTTCCCACTCAGATCGTTCCGGCTCAGATCGTTCCGGCACCGATCGCTCCGGCACCGATCGCTCCGATCCCGGCCGTTCCGGCACCGGTCGCTCCAGGCCCGGCCGTTCCCGAGCCCATCGCTCCGATCCCTGTCGCCGCTGGTCCGATCGCTCCTGGCCTGATCTCTCCTCGTCTGATAGTTCATGGTCCGAGCGCCCCGGAGGCGCTCGCTGTGAATCTCGCGCGGTAATCCTCCGGGATCGGCCCACGCACGTCCCCGGCCGGCGCCCACCAGGTTCCCGGCAGGGGCACGCGTGCGACGGGCGGAGCCGTCTGCTCGGACTATCGGTCGGCGGCCGCGTCCGGGCGTCCTTCGGCCTCGGCGTCGACACCTCCAACGCCCCCAACACCTCCACCGCCCGCGATGCCTCCCGTTTCGTCGACCTGCTCCGGGCGCGGTTCCGGGACGTCCAGACCGCCTAGGCGGGCTTCGACGCACAGCTCCGTCGCGGACGTGGACCTGGCGGCGGCGCTCCGGGCCATCCTGGCCGCCGCCTGCACATCGGCCGGACGGACGCCGAGCATGGCGGCCGCGCCCAGGATCGGGTTCGCACTTCCCAGGCCCGGGTCGGCCGGACCGCGTTCCGTCCCGGCCGGGCCGGTGGCGGTGACGGTGGTGCCGACACTCGCGGCTAAGCCCGGGCCGGCCGCCGTGACGGCGGGCTGGGCCGCCGACCGCGGCGGGCGGCGTCCGCCGAACGCCTCGAACTGTCCGGTGACCAGGACGGCCGCCAGGACCAGTGCCGCGCCGACGACACCGTCCAGCCAGTAGTGGTTGGCCGTCACGACCACCACGGTCGTGGTCAGGACCGGCTGGGCGATCGCGAGCCACCGCCACCGCCCGCGGGTGATGGAGATGACCGCCCATGCCTCGAGGATGGCCCAGCCGATGTGCAGGCTGGGCATCGCCGCGTACTGGTTGGCCACCCCTCCGGTGTGGGTGTACGGCGACGGCCCGAACACCGCGCCGGTGTCGACCAGGCCGACGCCCGACCCAGCCAGGAAGCGCGGCGGGGCGAGCGGGTAGGCGACCTCGATGGCCAGCCCGACCGCCGTGACGATGATCAGAACGTTGCGCACCCGGGGCCAGGCGGCCCGATGGCACAGGAACACCCACCCGACGAACAGGATCATCGCCGGGAAGTGCACGCCGATGTAGTAGATGTTGGCCAGCTTGATCAGGTCGACCGAGTGGAGCGCCGCCCGCTGGATCGCGACCTCGCTGGGCAGCCGCAGGACCTCCTGCAGGTGCCAGACCGCGCGGGCGTGGGTCAGCGCCACCGTCTCGCGGCCGCCAACCAGGTGCCGGCCCAGGCTGTAGCCGAAGTAGAGCAGACCCATCAGCGCGAGCTGACCCACCGTGTACAGCGCCGAGCGCGTCCTCGAACCGAGTGGGGGCCGGTGACCGCCGCGCGGCCCGGCCGGGCGCCACGCCGCCGGAGCCGGGCTCCCGCCATGGCCGCCGTGGCTGCCGGGGCCCTCCTGGGCCGGCACCGCCGAGACGTCCGCCCGCTGGGCGAAGCCCACCCGCCACGGAACCAGGCCGAGCACCGCGAGCCGCGAGGCCGTACGCCGGGACGACAGGGACTCCCACGACAGGACCGCCATCGGCAGTTCCTCCTTCGCGCGCCGCACGTCTGGTCGGGGCCGCCCACGCCGGTTCGCCGATCGCGGGCGCCGGCCGCCGCCGGTCCGCGTCGCGCGCCCACCGTTCGGGGCCCGACCGCCACTGTCGCACCGGGGTCCGACAACTCACCCAGGTCCGATCTGCCGGGATCGGCCGAGGTAAGGCCCTCCCGTGTCGTCGCGGCACTGGTGCCAGCCCCCGAACCCAACGGTGGGCCGGCACCACTACCGCGCCACGAGTTCTGAACACACCCGTCGCCCGTCGGCTTCCCGACCAGGCCGCCGGGTCGGATGTGAGTCACCTAACGTGAGGGGCGGGCGGGCCCGGTGAATCCCGGACACCCGCCCGAGGCAGGTCACCGACAGTAACTGTGCGGCCCGGTGGCCCGCGACGCTGACGGCCGTGCGGAGCCACCCTGCGAGACTGGCGTGCGTGTACCCGATGATCGGCTGGGCGGTGTTCCTCACCGCCTGCGGAATCCTGCTGGGTGTGGCGAGCATGTTCAGCTCGGGGCTGGCATCGGTGCTGACCGTGATCACCGGTGTGATGTTCCTCGGCTTCGCGGGCGCCATCATCGCCGTCGCCGCGCGGGGGAAGAACGCCGATCCCGCGTCCGCGCCCACCGACCGCCCGGGTCCCGTCGGGCCGCTTGGCCCGGCCGACCAGGACGGCCTCGTCAGCCTGGCGGCAGGTGCGGACGGCACGGCAACAGACAGCCCAGCGGTGGACCCGCCCGCGGCGGACAAACCCGCGGCGGGCAAACCCGCGGCGGGCAAGCCGGCGTCGGTGGACACGGGCAGCGCCGACGCGGAAGCCGCGCCACCGGCGGAACCGGACTCCCCGGCCACACCAGCCGGCGCCGCGCGACCGCCGTCGTCCTGCGCCGGTCCCGGCAGGCGGGGTGAGCCCGGCAGTCCAGCCAAGCCGGGTGGGCCGGGAGGCCGGGCCGGCGAGCCGGCCGAACGGGACGAACCGGCCAGGCCGGACGAGCCGGAGCCGGAGTTAGAGTCGGAATCGGAATCGGACAAGCCAGGCGAACCCGTCCAGCGAGACGAGCGGGACGAGCCGGCGGCGGCTTCGGCGCCGCTGGCGGCGGGCGCCGAGCCCCGCCCGGGCGCCGTGGGTTAGCTGGCCGGCGACTCCCCCGACGCCGCGCCGGTGGCGACCGCCTCGATGACCTCTTCGATGAAGAGCGTGACTCCAGCCCACATCAGCCGGCGGGCCTGGCTGGCCAGCACGTTGTGACCGCCCCGCACCTCCAGCAGCCGGGTCCGGGTCGCGGTGCGGGAGAGCATCCGGACCATCGAGACCGGGCTGACCCGGTCGTCCGCGCCGTGGACAGCAAGGATCGGCAGGTCCGGCAGGGACCGGGGCGGCTCGACGGTCAGCGACTCCCCCGCCACCGGGCGGCGCAGCAGCGGCAGCCCCAGCAGGACGATCGCCTCGGGCCGGGTTTCGGCGGTCGCTGACGTCGCGAGCGCCGACAGCGCGCCGGTGTCGGAACCCATCGTTACGAAAACCGCGCCCGACTCCCGCGCCTCGGTTACGTCCGCCGCGACCTCGGAGTCGGTACGCGGATTGGTGACGTCGTAGCCGCGCTCACGCAACATGTCGGCAAACTGACCGCGAAAATGGTCGCCGTCACCGCGGCCTGGAAAGTAGGCGATCCGGGCCCGCGCCGCGCCGTCGCGGGGGCCGCCCTGGGCGGGCGAACCAGCGTCCGGATCGCGGCTCGGCGCGGGAATCATCGGACGCTGGACAGATATTCGGGTGTTCATCTCGTCTCCTGCGAAGTCTCGGCTGGGCGAGTGGCTCGGCGGGTGGACGCGGTCGCGCCGCGACCCGGTGCGTACGCCCGGCCGGGGCCGGCCGGCCCCGGGCGACCGGGGATGGTCAGTCGAGCCAGGCGGACAAGTCGCTGGCGGAGGCCGCGCGAGCTGGGATTGGCTACCAGAGGAAACAAGCGGGGGGCCGCGGGCCGGCCAGACCCGGCCGCGCCGCCGCGCCCGGCACACCCGAGGCCCCCGGCGGCGCCGGGCGCCGGGCGGAGAAAACGGAAAAACTTGAGAGACCGCCCTGATGGGGCGAAAGCGACGATTGTGTGCGGTCGACATATCAGAAGGTCGTCCGGTGCGCCGATTCGCCCGGGGATGGCTTCCTAATGCCGGCTCCGAAGAGTGCGCCGGGCCGGCCGTCCGAAGGTGCCGGAATGTGCACACCTAATCCTGGCCGCCGGAAACCAAAACTGTCAACCCCGCCCCCGTGGGCCGCAATCGCCGACCCGCGTTTCACCAGCGCGGCGGCTAAATGTCGGGCGTGATTCCCCACGACCCCCCGAACGACTCCCCCGGCTCGAGCACCCGCAGCCCGGTCCCGCTGTTGAAGGCGTCGGCCGGACAGGTCAGCGGCTCGATCGCGACGCTGCGCCGGCGCTCGGACTCGCTGAGCGTGTCCCCTGTGAACACCTGGAGGTAGGGCCAGGTCTCGTCGAACCAGACGGTGACCCTCGCCCCGCCCGGCGCCGCCAGGACGGCCTCGGCCCGGCCAGCCGCGTCCCGGTCGATGTCGGTGTAACAGGTGTCCACCACGGTCGGCCCGATCGCCCGGCCCGTTCGGAAGTCGAACGCGGCGCCCCCGGTCTCCGGATCGTCGACCGGCACGTCCGCGACCGGGATGAGCGCGGCGTCCGCCACGAGCCGCCGGTGCCCGGCCAGGCGCAGCGTCATCTCGTCGGCCCGCGCCGGGCGCCCGCCCGGACCGTCCGGCCCGGGCAGCCGGAAGTAGGGATGCGCGCCCATGCCGACCGGTGCCGGCCGGTCCGAGGAGTTGGTCGCGGTCATGGTCACCGTGAGGCCGTCGTCGTCCAGGCGGTAGTCGACGGCGAAGGCGACGGTGAACGGGTAGCCCGACTGGGCCGGCAGGAGGCAGGTCGCGCTGCCAGCCGAGTCCGAACTGGCCCGGAGGTCCCAGCGGCACCATCGGGTGAGGCCGTGGCTGGCGTTGCCCAGCGCGGGCTCGTTGATCGGGAGCTGGTAGGTCGTGCCGGCGAACGTGTAGCGGCCGCCGCGGACGCGGTTCGGCCAGGGAAGGAGGAGCTGGCCGCGGCCGCGGCTGGCCATCTCGGTCAGCTCGTAGCCGTCGAGCAGGTCGAACTGGCCGACCCGCAGGCGGCGCAGCCCGCCGCCGATCTCGGTGATCGTCGCGGCCAGCGCGCCGTGCCGTAGCTCCAGCTGCCGCCCTGAGGGCGCAACCGGTCCGGCGGAACCACTACCGGCCGGGCCACTCGCCGCCAGGCCCGGCCCAGCCGGAGGGCCGGCCACCGCGCCGCCGGCCACCGGACCGGCTCCAGCTCCGTCCGGTCCCGTCGCGTCCACCACGCCGCCTCCCCGTTCCGCCCACCCCCGCCGGAACGCCGTCCGGGCGGACGGCGCCGTCCCGAATTCTGCTCGGCCGGCCCGCCGGCCGGCGCGCCGCCCCAGCGCGCACCCTCGGTCACGAGGCGCTACACGACCCGCCGGCCCTGGCCGGACGCGCGCGTGGCGTCGGCCACTCATAGCGAGGCACACCGTAGCGGTCGGAGAACCGACAGTACTGGCCGCGGAATTGTGCCCGCTGGGGGCTGTGTTCGGGCCACTGGTGTCCGATAGCGTCCCGGGGTGATGTCGGGGTCAGTGAGATGGCCGAGGTCACTGTGGTAAGGGCGCACGGCGTACGAGCTCACAGCGTAAGAGCGCAAGGCGTAAAGGTGCGGGACGGAAAGGCGCGTGGTGTAAGGGCACGCGCTCGGAGCGGGAGGCCCGGGTAGACCGATCAGCCGGTGACGATCATCGGTCGGGGTGGAGACGGCATGGTGGAGATCAGCGATCCGGTCGACGAGGCACTCGCCCTCCTCGGCCGAGTCGACGCGTCCGCGGCTGACGCGGCGAAGGCGGCCTATGACGCCTTGACCTGGGGCGAGGGGCTGGCATCGATCAGCCAGCGCGACGTCCAGGAGTTCCTCTGGTACCAGCTGCCCACCAAGTGGATGTGCGGCCTGCACGAGAAGGTCCGTATCGCCTCGTCCCTGGGCCGGCTGTTCGACCTGGTCGGGATGCAGCGCTACGCCGCGGTCTGCGCGTCCGCGGTGACCACCGGCATCCTCACCGGCTACGACCGGGACGGCTACAGCGCCGGCCTGGCCGCGCACCGCCGGGCCATGCGGGCCAGCGGGGTCGAGCCGCCCGACGTCCCCGGCATCCTGGTCTGGGGCTCGATGCAGGGCGTCGAGGAGTCGAACGCGTTCACCGAGGTCTCCCACCGCCTTGAGCTCGCGCTGGCCGCCGGCGACTTCCGTCCGGGTGGGCGGGGCTGGCGCGGCCGGGCCGAGACCGTCGCCGCCGAGTTCCTCCTGGGCGAACGGCCCGAACTGTCCGGCGAGAGCTGGTTGGAGCGGGTGCGGGCCGAGCGCCTGTCCCGCTGGACCGACTGCCGGGGCCCGTCCCGCCGGGAGCTGACCGCCGAGGTCGTCGGCCAGCTGGCGGCCGACGCTCCCGTCCCGGCCGACGCCGGGCTACGGCTGGCCCCGGTGCGCTGGCTGCTGGCGGCGACCGCCGCTGACAAGGGCGCGCTGCTCACCCAGAACGGCCGGCTGGGCCGGGCGCTGGTCGCCGAGGGCTGTGACCGCTTCGGCTGGCTGACGCTCACCCCGACGCCGCGCTCGGAAGCCGACATCGTCGAGGCATGGACACTGCGCTCGATGGTGGCCGACCTGCGCGCCACCCGCCGGCGCGGCCGGGCCCTGCTGGCCACCCAGCGCGGCCGGCGGCTGGCGGCGGCGGACGACGCGACGCTGTGGTCCGCCGTCGTGCCCGCGCTCATCCCGCCCGACCCGGCCGAGGCCGCCGCGGCGGAGATCATGCTGTTACTGCTGCTCACCGACGACTCGCCCAGCTACCAGGGGATGACCGAGACCATCGCCCGGACCCTGGCCGAGGAGGGGTGGGCCGACGCCGACGGCCAGCCGCCCGGCTCGGGCCACGCCGGGAGCATGGCCGGCGAGCTGCACCGCCGGCTCTCCCTGCTCGGCCTGCTTGCCGACAAGGACGGTTTCAGCGCCGACCGGCTCTCGCCGGCTGGGCGGGCGGCCGCCCGCTCGGCGCTGCGCGCGCACGCCCTGCGTCCCCGGGACTGACGGGCGCCGGCGCCGGCGCCAGCACCAGCACCAGCGCGCGGGCGCCAGCGCCGCCGGTCGAACACCGGCCCGCGCGCAACCGGGCACGACGCGAACCCGGCACGCGCGAAACCCGGCGTGCCGCGAGACCGGCAGCGCCGACGGAAGCCGCCCCGCCGCCCGACACCGGCGGCGGGGCGTGTCCCTGTTCGAGGCGCGAACGCGACGCGTCCGCGGGAGGGCCAATCGGCTGACAGGTGGTGGCGGGTCGTCCCAGCGGCTAATATGTGGATGGCCAACTATTGGAGCTTGGACTAGTCCGCCTCACCAGGGGGCCATCGTGGGCACAGGACAACTCGAGCGAGTCGCGGTGGGCGTGGGGGGCGTGGGCTCGGCGGAGCCGGGCCGGCACATTCCCCGCTTTCCGGTGCGGGTCGTCACGGCGGCCAGCCTCTTCGACGGCCATGACGCGTCGATCAACATCATGCGCCGACTACTGGTGGCCCAGGGTGCCGAGGTCACTCACCTCGGTCACGACCGCTCGGTCGACGCGGTGGTCACGGCGGCCGTCCAGGAGGACGCCCAGGCCGTCGCGATCAGCTCCTACCAGGGCGGTCACGTCGAGTACTTCAGCTACCTGGTGTCCGAGCTGCGAGCCCGCGGCGCCGGGCACATCCGGGTCTACGGCGGTGGCGGCGGCGTGATCGTCCCGGCCGAGATCGAGCTGCTGCACTCCCGCGGGGTGGCCCGGATCTTCTCGCCGGCCGACGGGCAGCGCCTCGGCCTGGCCGGCATGATCAACCTGATCATCTCCGAGTGCGACACCGACCTGGCCGGCGCGCCGCCCGCGCTGGCCGACGTCCTCGCCGGTGACCCGGCCGCCGTGGCCCGGGCCCTGACCGTGGTCGAGTCCGGCCGGGCCGACGAGGAGTTCCTGGCCGGGATCCGGGCCGCAGCCGGGGCGCGGAGCGTCCCGGTGCTCGGCATCACCGGCACCGGCGGGTCGGGCAAGTCGTCGCTGACCGACGAGCTGCTGCGACGGCTGCGCTCCGACCAGGGCGACCGGGTCAGCGTGGGCGTCCTGGCCATCGACCCGTCCCGGCGGCGCGGCGGCGGCGCCCTGCTGGGCGACCGCATCCGGATGAATGCGCTCGAGGCGACGCCGGACGGCGGGGCCGCCCCGGCGAACGGCGACGGTGGGGACCGCCCGGATGGCCCGAGCGCCGCGGGCGCGGGCCCCGGCGGCTGGGTGTTCTTCCGCGGGCTGGCCACCCGCGGGTCGGGTTCGGAGGTCCCGCCAGCGCTGCCCGACCTGGTCGCCGTGCTGGCCGCCGCCGGTCGCGACCTGGTGATCGTCGAGACGCCCGGCATCGGGCAGGGCGACGCCGGCATCGTCGAGATCGCCGATGTCGCGCTGTACGTGATGACGCCCGAGTACGGCGCCCCCAGCCAGCTCGAGAAGATCGACATGCTGGACTTCGCCGACGTCGTGGCGATCAACAAGTTCGAGCGGCGGGGCGCCGAGGACGCCCGTCGCGACGTCGCCCGCCAACTGGTCCGCAACCGGGACGCGTACGGTACGCCGTGGGAGCGGATGCCGGTGTTCGGCACCAGCGCCGCCCGTTTCGCCGACGACGGCGTGACCGCGCTCTACGCCGAGTTGCTCGACCGACTGGCCAAGGCCGGGCTGGCCGTCGGCCCTGGGCGGCTGCGCCGGCCGGACACGATGGTCTCGACCGCGCTTGCCGGCGTGCTGCCGCCCGGGCGGACCCGCTACCTGGGCGAGATCACCGAGGCGGTCCGCGGCTACCACGCCCGCACAGCCGAGCAGGCCGAGCTGGCCGTCCGCCGCCAGCGGCTGGCCTATGCCGCCGAGGCACTGCGCGCCGGCGCCGCCGAGGAGCCAGCCGGCCCCGGCGCGCCGGGCGGGGCCGGGGTGGGGGCCGGGGACGGGGCGGGGGCCGCCGTCGTCGCGGCCGCCGCGGCCGAGGCCGCCGCCGCCCGGGCCGGCGACGCGCTCGACCCGGCGCTGGCCGACGAGCTCGCGGCCTGGCCGGACCGGGTCGCCGCCTACTCGGGCTCCGAGCTGACCTACCGGGTGCGCGGCCGGGAGATCCGGGTCCCGCTGACGCGGCGGACGCTGTCCGGCACCGACGTGCCCCGGGTCGCCCTGCCCCGCACCCGAGACGACGGCGAGCTGGTCCGCTTCCTGCGCTCGGAGAACCTGCCGGGCTCGTTCCCCTTCACGGCCGGGGTGTTCCCGTTCCGGCGGGACGGTGAGGCCCCGGCCCGGATGTTCGCCGGCGAGGGCGACCCGGCCCGGACCAACCGGCGCTTCCACTACCTGTCGAAGGGGGCGGCGGCCACCCGGCTGTCGACCGCGTTCGACTCGGTCACCCTCTACGGCCGCGACCCGAGCCCGCGCCCGGACGTCTACGGCAAGGTCGGGACGTCCGGAGTGTCGATCGCGACGCTGGACGACATGCGTGACCTCTTCGCCGGCTTCGACCTGTGCGCGCCGACGACCTCGGTCAGCATGACGATCAACGGGCCGGCGCCGGCCATCCTGGCCATGTACCTCAACGCGGCCGCCGACGCCCGGCTGGAGGCGTTCCGGGCGGCCAAGGGCCGTGAGCCGAGCGAGTCCGAGGCGGCCGGCATCCGTGCCGAGGCCTACTCGACGGTGCGCGGGACGGTGCAGGCCGACATCCTCAAGGAGGACCAGGGCCAGAACACCTGCATCTTCTCCACCGAGTTCGCGCTGCGCTGCATGGGCGACATCCAGGAGTGGTTCATCCGGAACGGGGTGCGCAACTTCTACTCGGTGTCCATCAGCGGCTACCACATCGCCGAGGCCGGGGCCAACCCGATCAGCCAGCTCGCGTTCACGCTGGCCAACGCCTTCACGTACGTCGAGGCATACCTGGCCCGGGGCATGAAGATCGACGACTTCGCGCCCAACCTGTCGTTCTTCTTCTCCAACGGGCTGGACGCCGAGTACACGGTGCTGGGCCGGGTGGCCCGCCGCATCTGGGCCATCGCGATGCGGGAGCGCTACGGCGCCGACGAGCGGTCGCAGAAGCTCAAGTACCACGTCCAGACGTCGGGCCGGTCGCTGCACGCCCAGGAGATGAACTTCAACGACATCCGCACGACGTTGCAGGCCCTGTGCGCGCTGTACGACAACTGCAACAGCCTGCACACCAACGCCTACGACGAGGCGGTGACCACGCCGACCGAGGCGTCGGTCCGCCGGGCGCTGGCCATCCAGATGATCATTGATCAGGAGTGGGGGCTGTCGGCGAACGAGAACCCGCTCCAGGGTTCCTACATCGTCGAGGAGCTGACCGACCTGCTCGAGGAGGCGGTGCTGGCCGAGTTCGACCGGATCGACTCCCGCGGCGGCGTGCTGGCCGCGATGGAGACCGGCTACCAGCGGGGGCGCATCCAGGACGAGTCGATGCTCTACGAGCAGCGCAAGCACGACGGCTCGCTGCCGATCATCGGGGTCAACACGTTCCTGGGGCCGGACGGCGGCGACGGCGGGTCCGACGGCGGCCCGCTGGAACTGGCCCGGGCGACCGAGGCCGAGAAGTCCTCCCAGCTGGCCCGGCTGGCCGACTTCCAGCGCCGGCACGCCGACGAGGCGCCGGCGGCGCTGGCCCGGCTGCGCGAGGTCGCGGCCGGCGGCGGCAACACGTTCGACGCGCTGATGGACGCGGTGCGGGTGTGCAGCCTTGGGCAGATCACGAACGCGTTCTTCGAGGTCGGTGGCCAGTACCGTCGCAACGTCTGAGGCACGCGCCGGCCGACCGGCCGACTGGCGACCGGCCGACTGGCGACCGGCAGACCGGCGACCGGCAGACCGGCGACCGGCAGACCGGCAGGTGGTCAGAAGTCGCCGGCGCCCCGGCGCAGGTCGGTGAGGATGGTCAGCAGGCCCTGCACGCCTTCGGCGCTGAGGCCGGGGGCGGCGAACACGCTGGCGTTGAGGGCTTCGGTCGCCTCAAGCGCGACCCGCTCACCCTTGTCGGTGATCTCGGCCAGCGTGGTGCGCCGGTCCCCCGGATGCGGGATGCGCCGGACCAGCGACTCGGCCTCTAGCCGGTCGACCGCGTTCGTCACGCTGGTCGGGTGGACCTGGAGCCGGTTGCCGATCTTGCCGAGCGGCAGCGAGCGGCGACTGGAGAACAGCAGCAGCATCAGCAGTTCGTAGCGGGCGAAGGTGAGGTCGCGAGGGCGTAAGACCTCGTCCACTCGGGCCAGCATGATCTGCTGGGCGCGCATCAGGGACGTGACGGCGGCCATCCCGTCGGCGGCGTCGGCCCAGCCGTGCTCGACCCAGTGCCGCCGGGCCTCGATGATGGGGTCGAGCGGGAGCGGCTTAGGAGCGGTCAACCGAAAGCTCCTTGACGTGGATCGCCGCGTCACCCATACCGGCTAGTCAAACACGGAGGCCAGCCAAACTCGCGCATTGAGCCAGGTGCCGGTCGTCCCCACCACCTGGTCGTGCCAGCCGCCCTGTTTCTTGCCTGCCCTGTCCCGCGCTGACCGTGTTGCGCCGACTGGTCGGGGTCGAGACGACGGGGGGACGCCGCGCCCCCGACCAGCGACTAGCCGATGGTACCCGACCGAATCGGATAGGAGCCAGCAATGCCGGGTGCGTCGGCGAGCCGGTCGGGCATACCCCAGGTCAGGCACACGTGCCGCTCAAGGGAGGAGCACACCGTCTCCCACCATCCCGACCAAGTGCATCGACAATGGCCTCGGCGCGGTGTTACGGTCCGGCCCATGTACCTGCCGGCGCGGACATCCAACGACTGTTGGGGCTACGCGACCCGCCTCTGCCACGACGAGGCCTGTCGCCCGGCCTGAGCGGCGCCAGGCCCGCCGCCCGCGGCGCACCCGTCTCACCGCACCCGTTCATCGGGCCGGGCGTACGGCGGCACGTACAACCTGTTCCACTACACGCTGCCGAAGCTCGGCATCGAGGTCAGCTTCGTGGCCGACCCGGACGACCTCGAAGCCTGGCGGGCCGAGATCCGGCCGAACACGAAGGCGTTCTTCGGCGAGACGATCGGCAACCCGCGCGGCGACATCTTCGACACCGAAGGCGTGGCCGCCGTCGCCCACCAGGCCGGGATCCCGCTGGTCATCGACAACACGCTGGCCACGCCGTACCTGTACCGGCCGTTCGAGCACGGCGCCGACATCGTCGTCCACAGCGCTACCAAGTTCATCGGCGGCCACGGCACGTCGATCGGCGGCGTGATCGTCGACGGCGGGAAGTTCGACTTCGGGGCCAGCGGCCGGTTTACGAGCTTCACCACGCCCGACCCGAGCTACCACGGCCTGGTCTACTGGGACGCGCTCGGCCACGGCAGCTTCATCGCCAAGGCCCGCGTCCAGCTCCTGCGCGACCTCGGACCGGCCGTCGCGCCGCTGAACGCCTTCCTGTTCCTGCAGGGCCTGGAGACGCTGTCGCCGCGGACCGAGCGGCACGTGGCCAACGCCCAGCGGGTGGCGGAGTGGCTGGAGTCCCGGGACGAGGTCAGCTGGGTCGCCTACCCGGGCCTGCCGTCGTCACGCTGCTATGAGCGGGCCCAGAAGGTGCTTCCGCGCGGCGCCGGGTCGATCCTGTCGTTCGGCATCGTCGGCGGGGCCGGGGCCGGGCGGCGGTTCGTCGAGGGCCTGGAGCTGCACAGCCACCTGGCCAACGTCGGCGACGTCCGCTCCCTGGTCATCCACCCGGCGACGACCACGCACTCGCAGCTGACCGAGACCGAGCAGGCCGCGACCGGGGTGACGCCGGACCTGGTCCGGCTGTCGGTCGGCATCGAGGGGATCGACGACATCCTGGCCGACCTCGACGCCGGGTTCCGTGCCGCCAAGGTCTGAGCCCCCGGTTCGAGTCAACCGCCCCGCTGCCGGCCAGCGGGGCGCGGCGGCCAGGCGACCCGGACGGCGACCGCCGGTTCCACCGGGCCGGCCCACTGCGCCTCGAGCGCGGCGGGCTACTGCCCGAGGTGACTAGCCCTGGGGCGGACGGTGGCCCGAGATCACCCTGGGCGACCAGGTCCGGGTCGAGACCGGGCTGGCTGACGCGCTCGGCGTGCGCCGGTGGGCGGCGGTGATCGGCGGCTCGATGGGCGGGATGCGGGCGCTGGAGTGGGCGCTCGCCGAGCACGCCCGGGTCGCCTCCGCCGTCGTCATCGCCTGCGGGGCGGCGGCGACGGCCGAGCAGATCGCGCTCTACGCGACCCAGATCGCCGCCATTCTGGCCGACCCGGGCTGGCGCGGCGGTGACTACCACGACGCCCCGCACGGCTTCGGGCCCACCGTCGGGATGGGGGTGGCCCGGGCGATGGCCCAGGTCAGCTACCGGACCGAGCTGGAGCTGGCCGACCGGTTCGCCAACCGTGTCCAGGACGACGGCCGCTACGCCGCCGCGTCCTACGTCTCCCACCACGGCGACACCTTGGCCCGCCGCTTCGACGCCGGGACCTACGTGTCGCTGATGAGCGCGATGATGAGCCAGGACGTCGGACGCGGCCGGGGCGGTGTCGCGGCCGCGCTGCGCGGGGCGACCGTCCCGATCACCGTGGCCGGCATCGACAGCGACCGGCTCTACCCACCCCGCCTCCAGCACGAGCTGGCCCGCCTCCTCGGCACGGAGGCAATCATGATCTCGTCCCGCCGGGGCCACGACGGCTTCCTGCTCGAGACCGACGCCGTCGCCGCCGTCGTCCGGGACGCCCTCCCCCGGCCCGTGCCCGCCGCGAAGGCCTGAGGGCGGGGCGACCAGCCCCCTGGTTCGACCGGTACGCGATTTCGTCGGCTACGCGACATCTCCGGGTCCGTGCAATGACCGCCCATGGGTGGCCCACTGTCGACGGACACTATCCGTAAGACATTGGGAGCACGTGGTGACCAGTACTCGTACCATGCGCCGCGCCGCCGCGGCCGGGCTCGCGCTCACCGGAGCCCTCGCGGTCAGCTTCGGCGCCGCGGCCTGTACGCCGACGGCCGGTCTGCCCACCGTCGCGGGCGCCCTGCACGGCCAGGACAGCGCGGCCGTAAGCCAGAACGCGGCCGTCAGCCAGGACCCCCAGCCGGCGCGCGAGACGCCGGAGGGCGGCGGCCAGCCGGACGAAGCCACCATCTCGGCCGAGGACGCGGAGTCCGGGCACCCGGCCGTGGCGCACTACCTGCCCGACTGCCCGGCCGGCACCTACCTGCTGGCCGGCGGTGGCCATCACATCGGGGGCGCGGGCATCCCCCTGAGCTACATCCTGTGCTGGCTGACCAAGCCCGACGGGGATCGGATCATCGTCGGGCCCTGACCTCGCCGGCTGGGCTGGTCAGGATCGCGCGGGTGATGACGTCGAAGAGATGGTCGGCGCGGGGCCCGAGCGTCGGTTGCTCGCCGAGCCACGCGAGCGCCCCGGCCAGCGCGAACAGGCCTGTCGGCTCCGGCGCCGCGATCGGCCGGGGCGCGTGAGCTTCCGCGCGCCGGCTGATGCGCGGTCGCCGCTCCAGGACCCCGACCATCAGGGTCAGCCCGCCCGCCACCATGACTCGTCTATGTCGAACGCGCCACCTTCCCTCAAGCGCTCAGCCAACGCGGTGAAGTAGCGGCGAGCGAGCGCCACCTGATCGTGATCGTCGGGCTTTATCGCTCGGCGCTGGCGGGCACACCAGATCGCGCCGGCGCGTAGCGCCTCGAGGCCTCCGTCGCCCAGCCCCGCCCGCTCCGCCGCCGCGATACGCGCGCTGAACGCTCCGACCGCCGTGTTGACGGCCTCGATGGCAACCTCGTAGTTGACAGCCTCCTGAGAGTCCCAGGAATCACTGCTCCGCATTGCTTTCAAAATCGAAAAATCTTGATCTTCCGGCATTCGAATACCCTCCCGTTCAACGCCTGAAATCGGGCGAGATGAATGGTCGCGCCAGGTTTTCAATCTCGCCGATCCTGGGCCGCCACTCCGCGCCCATTTCGGCCGTCAGGCGATCCTGTATGGCCCGGAAGTCGCGGCTCTCGGCAGTTGTCCACGGTCGCGTCCTCTCCACCTCGATCGCGGTGCGCAATCCGGGAGGAGAAACCCATTCTCCATCGGAGCCGAGCTTATTGATATAGGTAGGTTCCGAGCTACCCCTACGGTATACGGCAACGGTATCCGCAAGTCGGCCGGAGTCGATCAGATCAGCACTCACTAGGATCCCGGTGTAGGACAGACAGGCGCGCCTTCTCTGGCACAGTAAGCCGACCCGCACCTCCATCCTTCGACTGCTCATGGTAGCGATTGAGTATGCCTTGTTGACTCATGGCCTCAGGCACCCCCATCACCGGGACAGAGACTTTGTAACCCGCCCGCCGGAAGTCGCCAATGTTTTGGGCCAGGAACTCTGGATTCTGCGCGGTGGTCTGCACAAGCGAATTCAGCCGATTTTCTCGAGAGTACTCCTGAGCCATCTTCATCCAGCTCTGCCCAGACGGTCCGAGGTACGCGGCCATCATCCTGTCGCCCCTGGCCATGATCCGATCATAGTCGGGATGATGAGCCTTGTAGATATCACTGTCCAGGTCGACAAAACCTCCCTCCCGCTCCAGAGCCGCCGCAATCCTATCCGCGACTCTCGTCTTCCCAGCGCCCTGCTGACCCATGAGAAATACCACGGCTGGGTTCCGTCGGGATTCTGCGCCCGAGAGTTCAGCGGGCACAATTTTGTCTACAAAAATCTCACGCATCCGCCTCTCGGATAGCAAGTATGGCCCGACAGAATCCCGCGCGCCAGGGCCGCGCTCTGACTCCGGTAAACTCTGTCTCGGCTCGCCAGACTCGGCGCGTCCGACATGGGCACCAGCAGCGTCTGGCACGCGAGACCGCACTATCTCGCCGTAATCCTGACGGGCCGACTCGCCACCGCCCGCGTCTCCTGACAGCGAATCCGAGCCGGGTGACTCCAAGGCGTCATCTGTAGCGAAATCGGTCCCCTCGGCCCGAATACCGCTCTCGGACGATACATACAGAGTAGAGTCAGGCCACTGCGGGCTTTCTGAGACTTGAGTTCTGGATTCAGGACCAGTCTCACTCCCGAAAACCTGCTCTGACGCCGCCGCCCGCGCAGGCGAGTCGAGCCTCGCCATTTTGTCCCACATATCGGTCGACGCATCGGATACAAACTGCTTTCCGCGCTCCCGCGGCTCCTTGTCAAGAGCTTCCGCCTTACTCCACAGTCTCGATCGTATCGCCGCTTCAGAATCGCTTGCTTTGAAGTCACGAGCATCCCCGCCGCCAGGCTTGTCCCCCGTCTCGGGGACCGCCGCGTCATCGGGAGGCGGGCGATCTATCGGCATACAGCGATCGTCCCACAGATGAGATCGTAGGTGCACCCAAAGAGCGCCTCACAACGCGGAGCAGACGACGACTATTGACACGGCCGTGTCATGTGGTCCACCCCCTTGGCTCTCCTGTCGCCAGACCAGGCCCGCGTCTGTGTGTCATCCGGTAGGAGGGGCGGCAGCGCTCCGCGTGAAACTTGAGGTCGAAGATGTCCCCTAAAGGTCGCGGCGGGCTCAGACGCTCTCCGCGGCGCGACGTTCCGCCTCAGTACCAAGGCCGGGCGGACTGGTCAGGATCGCGCTCGCGATGACGTCGAAGAGGTGGTCGGCGCGGGGCCCGAGCGTCGGTTGCTCGCCGAGCCACGCGAGCGCCCCGGCCAGCGCGAACAGGTCGGGTCCGTCGAGGTCGGCCCGGGCCAGGCCCTCGGCCTGGGCGCGCTCGAGCAGCCGCGTGCCCGCGGCGCGCATGGTTAGGCAGGACGTGTGGAGCGCGGATTCCGCGTCCCCGACGGCGGCCATCACCAACGTGACCACGTTGTGGTAGTTCCGCGGGTAGGCCATGAAGTCGCGCAGCCACACCACGACCGCGTCGCCGGGTGAGCGTGACGTCTCGAGTTCGGCGCCCACGAACGCGCCGCCCGTGGCCACATCCAGGCCAAAATCATCCTCACGGCGGAGTGAAGCAACTGGAGGTCTTTTCGGTGACAGACAACCGGTCGCGGGACGAGACCACGCTGCGGATCATCACTCTCCTCGGGGCGATCGTCGCCCGCGCGGCGGTGTTCCTGGTCGCCCTGTGGCTGGTGTCGCTCACGGGGCTGCTTCACCACATCGATCACAGGTGGATGCTGGCGCTGACCTGGATCGTCGTGGCGGCCATCGTGATCCGGCAGGGTTACCGCGAGCACCAGCGCGGACGCGGTGACGCTCCGGAGGGCTGAACGACCGGCGCCCCCCGGCCAGGCGTGGTCCTGGGTTGGACGGGTTTGTGTCTGGACGTGTTCTTGACGGGCTGATGTCAACCAGTAGTCGGTACGTTGCGACTATGTCGAGCCCGTCCGGACCTCATGACGCGGTGTTCCGGCGGATCTTCGGGACGCCGTCGAACGCGGCGTCACAGTTGCGCGCGGCGTTGCCGCCGGCTGTGGTGGCCCGGCTCGACCTGGACCAGTTGACGCCGGTGCCGGGCAGCCTGGTCGACACGACGTTGCGGTGGCGGCACGCTGATCTGCTGTTCAGCGTGCCGTTGGACGGCCGGCCGGCCTTCGTCTACGTGCTGATCGAGCATCAGAGCAGTACCGACCCGCTCATGGCGTTCCGGATGTTGCGGTACGTGACGCGAATCTGGGACCGGCACCTGACCGAATGTCCGACGGCAACCCGGCTACCGGCGGTGATCCCGTTGGTCGTGCACCAGAACAAGCAGGCCTGGAGCGCGCCGGTCGACGTGGCTGACCTGGTCGATCTGGACCCGGACCTGGTCGAGGCCTGGTGGGAGTACCTGCCCCGCTTCCGGTTCTACCTCGACGATCTGGCGACGATGGACCTGGAGGCGTTGCGGGCACGGCCGTTGACGCCGGCCGCAAGGTTGGTGCAGGTCCTGCTGAGGATCGCTCCAGGGAACCCGCGGCTGGCGGAGGACCTGAGGCCGTGGGTGGACCAGATGCGGGCCGTCCTGGCCGGTCCCGGCGGGCAGGAGGAGTTCGTCGCTCTCCTGCGTTACATTCAGGTGGTTGCCGATACAGACGCCGGTGGCCAGCTGCACACTCTGATCATTAGTCTCGGTCCCGCAGCGGAGGAGGCCTACATGACCATCGCCGAGCAGCTCCGAGCCGAGGGCGAGGTCAAGGGCGAGGTCAAGGGCCAGGTGAAGACGCTCATCCAGCAGATGACGATCAAATTCGGCCCGCTGCCCGAAGCCGCGCTCATTACCGTGCGCAACGCCACCGCCGACCAGCTGCAGACCTGGACCGCCCGGATCCTCACCGCGGACAGCCTCGACCAGCTCTTTCGCTGACCGGCTGCCGCCCAAAAGCGGCGTCGATTAGGAGAATCCCAGGCACGCATCAGCGACGGCTCAGGCGGATCCGGCACGGTGGGACCATGCACCTGATCCACAGCCTCGCGGAGAGCAGCCGATGAGCCTCGCGCCCCCCACCCAGACCGGCGGAGGGCTAGGCCCGTCCCGGGAAGCACCCGACGGGATCACCCCGGCCGGTCCAGCCGCCGGCCACCCCAGCGGGGGCGCGGCGGGCGGCGCCGGTAGCGGGACCGGCGGCGGGGCACGGGGGCGACTGGCCGCGTTCGCCCGCGGCCGCCAGGACGACCCGGCCTGGGTGCGCCCGGCGCTACTCGGGCTGCTGGCGGCGACGGCGCTGCTCTACCTGGTCGGGCTGAGCTCGTCCGGCTGGGCGAACGCCTTCTACTCGGCGGCGGTGCAGGCCGGCTCGCACAGCTGGAAGGCGTTCCTGTTCGGCTCGTCCGACGCCTCGAACTTCATCACGGTCGACAAGCCGCCGGCGTCGCTGTGGGTCATGGACATCTTCGCCCGGATCTTCGGGGTGAACTCCTGGAGCATCCTGGTCCCGCAGGCGCTGGAAGGCGTGGCCGCCGTCGGCCTGCTCTACCTGACGATCCGGCGGGCGGCCGGCGCCGGGGCGGCGCTGCTCGGGGCGGGCGTGATGGCGCTGACCCCGATCGCGGTCCTGATCTTCCGGTTCAACAACCCGGACGCACTGCTCGTCCTGCTGCTGGTGGCGGCGGCGTACGCGGTCAGCCGGGCCGTCGAGGACGGCCGGACCCGCTGGCTCGTCCTGGCCTCGACCTTCGTCGGCTTCGCCTTCCTGACCAAGACTTTGCAGGCCTTCATCGTCGTGCCGGTGTTCGCGCTGGTCTACCTGGCCGTCGGGCCGACGCCGGTGCGCCGGCGGCTGCTCCAGCTCGGCGCGGCCACGGTCGCGCTGGCCGTGTCGTCACTGTGGTGGGTGCTGCTGGTCCAGCTGTGGCCGGCCGGCAGCCGGCCTTACGTCGGCGGTTCGCGGAACAACAGCGAGTGGAATCTGATCTTCGGCTACAACGGCTTCGGGCGGCTGTCGGGCAACGAGGCCGGCAGCGTCGGCGGGGGCGGCTTCGGCGGGGCGGGCGGCGGCAACGGCGGCGGGCGCTGGGGCGCGACCGGCCTGTTCCGGCTGTTCAACAGCGAGTTCGGCGGCCAGGCGAGCTGGCTCATCCCGGGGGCGCTGGCGCTGCTCGTCATCGGGATGTGGTTCACGGCGTCGGCGCCGCGCACCGACCGGACGCGGGCCGGGCTGCTGATCTGGGGCGGCTGGCTTGTGCTGACCGGGCTGGTGTTCAGCGAAGCCCAGGGGATCATCCACCCGTACTACACGGTCGCGCTGGCCCCGGCGATCGGCGGTGTGGTCGGCGTCGGCACCGGCGTGCTGTGGGCGCGGCGACGCGAGCTGCTCGGGGCGTCGCTGCTGGCCGGCGTGGTCGTCGGCTCGGCGATCTGGTCCTACGTCCTGCTCGACCGGGACTCGGGCTGGCACTCGTGGCTGCGCGGCCTGATCATCGTGCTGGCCCTGATCGCGGCGGCCGGGTTCCTGGCCCCGCCGTTCGCCCGGCCGGCGACGGGGGGCGCGTCCGCGCCGCTGGGCTGGGGCGCGCCGGCCGGCGGTGGCGCTGGCCAGCGGCTGGGCTGGTGGCCCGGCGCGGCCGCGATCGGGCTGGTCGCGGTGCTGGCCGGGCCGGCCGCCTACGCCTTCGACACGGCGTCGACGGCGCACACCGGCGCCATCCCGAGCGCGGGCCCAGCGGGTGGCTTCGGGTTCGGTGGCGGCGGCCGGATGCGAATCTTCACCGGCGGGACGCCGGGCGGTCCGGGCGGCCAGGGCGCTACCGGCCAGGGCCAGGGCGGGTTCGGGCAGGGCCAAGGCGGGTTCGGGCAGGGCCAAGGCGGGTTCGGGCAGGGCCAGGGCGGCGGCCCCGGCGGCCCCGGCGGCCCCGGCGGCTTCGGCCAGCGGCAGGGCGGCCTCGGTCAGGGTCAGCCTCAGGGCCAGGGTGGCTTCGGGGGCTTCGGCCAGGGCCAGGGGCAGGGCGCTACCCGTGGTGGCGGCGGGCGCGTGCTCGGCGGCGGAGGAGGCGCCGGCAACCTGCTGAACGCCGGAACGCCCAGCGCCGACCTGGTCGCGGCGCTGAAGAAGAACGCCAACAGCTTCACCTGGGTCGCGGCCGCTACCGGGTCCAACTCGGCCGCGGGCATCCAGCTGGCGACCGGTCGTCCGGTGATGGCGATCGGCGGCTTCAACGGCACCGATCCCGCTCCGACGCTGGCCCAGTTCGAGGCATACGTTCGCGCCGGGAAGATCCACTATTACATCGGCGGCGCGGGCCGCGGGCTCGGCGGCGGCTTCGGCCGGGCGCTCGGCGGCGCCACGTCCGGCGGGACGTCCGACCCGGCCAGCCAGATCGCCAGCTGGGTCGAGAAGAACTTCACCGCCACGGCCATCGGCGGGACGACCGTCTACGACCTGACCGCCCCGGCGAACGCCCAGAGCGCCTGACCGTCCCAGTTCAGGCGGCATGAGGGGCCTCTGGCGATCCTTCAGGCGCCGGGGTAGCGGCCGTGCCAGGACGGCATCGGGGCGGGCTCGGCGTCGGGGCGCGGGTCGCGGTCGAACTCGCGGACCAGGTCGTCGGCCAGGCGCCCAATGAGGTCACGGCCCTCCAGCGCCTCGCGCCACTTGGCCGGCAGCGCCTGCTCGCCGTGGGCCGCGCCGAGCAGGTTCCCGCAGATCGCGCCGGTCGAGTCGCTGTCGCCGGAGTGGTTGACCGCCGCCAGCAGCGCCTCGGCCGGGTCGGGGCAGGCCAGCGCGCAGTAGACGGCCAGGGCCAGCGCCTCCTCGGCGATCCAGCCGGCGCCGATGCGCTCGACCCGTTCCGGCGTGACCGGGACGCGGGCGGCCCGGGCCGCCGTCGCCGCGGTGATGGCCAGGCGCAGCGCCCGGGCCACCTCGCCGCCGCGGCGCTGGCGGCGGGCCCGCAGCCGCGCCCCCTCGACCGCCGCGAGCAGGTAGTCGCCGTCGAGCAGCCGCCGGATGATCCAGGCAAAGGCGCCGGCGGCCAGGTAGCCGGTCGGGTGGCCGTGGGTGAACACGGCGCACTCGACGGCCAGCCGCCAGGCCTCCCGGGGCGGGCCGGGGACCAGGCCGAACGGGGCGGAGCGCATCACGGCGCCGCAGCCTTTGCTGGTCGGGTTGGCCGGCGCGTCCAGGGTGCCCATCGTCACCGCCCGCAGTCCCGACAGGCAGGCGGCGCCGGGCGCGCGCTGGCTGTAGAGGATCGGCTGGGCGGCCAGCCAGCCGCTGGGGTCGTCCGGTGGCCGCGACATCGTCTGGGTCACCAGCCAGCGCTGGTAGGCCCGGTAGATGACGGTCGGGACGTGGCAGCCGCTGCGGTCGCGGGCACGGACGCTGGCCCGCAGCAGGCCCTCGGCGGTGAACAGCGTCATCTGCGTGTCGTCGGTCAGCGGCGCCAGGACGCCGTAGGCGGTCGTCATCTCCCGGACGCCGGCCGGCCCGAAGATCTCCCGGATCTCGGCGAGGGTCAGGAACTCCACCCCGGCGCCGAGGGCGTCCCCGACCGCGCCACCGATCAGGCAGCCGCGGACCCTCTCGGCGTAGGACGGGCCCGGGCCCCCGTCCGGGTCGCCGGTCGGGCCGTGGCTTGGGCCGGACTCGTCCCGCATCAAGGACCGTAACGGAGCTTTCATGACAGGTCCCCCGAACTGCCGTGGTCCTCCAGAGCCCGCGCGACGGCGTCGGCGAGCGGGTAGATGCCGGGTTCGGTCGCGACGGCGTCGGCCGGGAACCCGGCGTCGTCGCAGGCCCGGGCGGTGCGGGCGCCGACGGCGGCGACCCGGGTCACGCTCGGCGGCGCCCCGTACAGGGCGGCGAACGCGCGCACGGCCGTCGAGGAGGCGAAGGCGACGGCGTCGATCTCGCCGGCGGCGAGCGCGGCGGCGACCGCCGGGTCCGGCTCGGCCAGGATGTCGCGCAGTAGCTGGATCCGGCGCATGACCGGGACCTGCCCGCCGGGCGGGGCAGCGCCGGGCAGGTCCCGGTCGCCGGCCGGGGCGGAGCCGGTGGTCTCGATCGCGGGCGGCGGGAGGGCGTCGGTCAGCGCCGAGGCGGACGCGGCGACCAGGACGGACCAGCCCGTTCCCGCGCCGGCGCCGACCGCGGGCGCCCGGGCCGTCGTGCGCCGGGCCGCGAGCCCGCGGCGGGCCAGGGCCGCCTCGGCCTCGGCGTCGGCGGCCAGCAGCTGGATGCCGGCCAGGGCGCGCACGTCCCGGCCGGCCAGCAGAAGCAGGCTGACCAGGGCGTCCACCTCGTCCGCCCCGGCCAGGACCAGCGCGTCCGCGCCGGCCAGCGCGGCCAGCGGCGGCGCCGGGTCCTCGACCGGGCCGAGCCGGGAGACGACGACCTCGAGCGGCTCGGCGCCCAGCGCGCGCAGGCGCGCGGCCAGCAGCCCGGTCCGGTCCCGGGTGCGGGGGATGAGGACGCGGGCGCGGGCGCCGGGCGGCCCGGCCGGGGCGTCGTCGAACGCGGACGCCAGGGCGTTGTCGAACGCGGGCGCAGCGACCTCGTCGAACGCGGGCGCAGCGACCTCGTCGAACGCGGGCGCAGCGACCTCGTCGAACGCGGGGGCAGCGACCTCGTCGAACGTGGGCACCGGCGCGTCGGCGAACGCGAGAGCTGGGTCGCCGGCGGCGAACGCATGGCCGGGGGCGGGCTCGGGCTCGGTCGAGCCGGGCAGCGGGGGCGCACCGTCCGCGCGGGCGGCGACCGCGCCGATGACCGTGACGGCCGGTGAGCGGACGTCGGCGGCCAGCGCGTCGACGGCGATCGTCATCAGCCGGCCGCGGACCACCCGCTGGGCCGGGGTGGTGGCCCGCTCGATCACGGCGGCCGGAGTGTCGGGGTCGCGCCCGCCGGCGACCAGCGCGGCGGCGATGTCGGCCAGCCGGGCGATGCCCATGAGGACGACGACGGTCATCCGGGACGCGCCGAGCGCGGCCCAGTCCACCGTCGAGTCGGGATGGCCGGGCGCCAGATGGCCGGAGACGATGGCGACATCCTGGGCCAGCTCGCGGTCGGTCACCGGGATGCCGGCATAGGCCGGCGCGGCCAGCGCCGAGGTCACGCCGGGCACGACCGTGGCGCCGACGCCGGCGGCCGCGCAGGCGCGGGCCTCCTCGGCGCCCCGGCCGAGCACGTAGGGGTCGCCACCCTTGAGCCGGACCACCAGCGCGCCGGCGCGGGCCCGCTCGATGAGCAGCGCGTTGATCTCCTCCTGCCCGACGGTCGGCCGGCCCGGCCGTTTGCCGACGTCGACGACCTCGACACCGGGCGGGATGCGGGCGCGCAGCGCCGCCGACACCAGCCGGTCGGTGACGACAACGTCCGCGACGGAAAGCAGGTCGCGGCCGCGCACAGTGATCAGATCGGGGTCGCCCGGACCCGCTCCCACCAGCCAGACATGGCCCACTGCCACGCAATGCACGCTATCGTGCCGCTCTTCCCGTCGCGAGAGCCACCGTCCGGACTCCCGCCGCGGATCGCCCTGGCCTGCGCCGTCGGGACGCGGGTCAGTGGATGCCGCACTCGGTCTTGGACAGTCCGGCCCACCGTCCCTCGCGACCGCTGCCGCGCTGAGTGCACGGCCAGCAGCCGACCGAGTCGTAACCGTCCGACAACAGCGGGTTGACCAGGACGTCGTGCTCCTTGACGTAGGCGTTGACGTCCTCGTCGGTCCACGCGGCCAGCGGGTGGATCTTCACCTTGCCGCGCCGCTCGTCCCAGCCGACGACCGGGAGCTCGCGCCGGGTGTCGGTCTCGGACCGCCGGGAGCCGGCCGCCCAGGCCCGGTAGGGGGTGAGGGCCCGGTCCAGCGGGCGTATCTTGCGCATCCGGCAGCAGGCGTTCGGGTCGCTCTCGTAGAGGCGCTCGCCATAGACGGCGTCCTGGCCGGCCACCGTGAGCTGCGGGGTCACGCTGATCAGCGGCAGTTTGTACACCTGGTCGACGGCGTCGCGGGTCCCCAGCGTCTCGGCGAAGTGGTAGCCGGTGTCGATGAACACGACGGGGATGTCGGAGCGCATGCGGGAGACCATGTCCACCAGCACGGCTTCAGCCATCGACGCCGCGATGACCAGGTCTGATCCGAATCTGTCGACGGCCCAGGCGAGGATCTCCTCGGCCGGGGCGCCGTCCAGGTCGCGACCGGCGCGCAGCGCGGCGGCCTTCAACGCGATGTCCATCCGGATGTCTCCTCTGGCTGCTGTCGATATTCGGTTGTCCGGTCTTCTGTTGTGGTGCGCTTGCCTGTTGTGGTGCTCGCCGCCGCGGCCTGGGGGCAGGAGCCGCGGCGGGCGGAACGTCAGGGGCTGGCGGCGATGCTGGTGCCGGCCGCGGCGCCGGTGCCGGCGCGGCGTTCGGCCGGGGTGAGCAGGTGGAGCTGGAAGGCCCGGGTGCAGGCCCGGCAGACCCATCGCCCGTGGCCGGCGCCGCCGCTGCCCGCGCTCGCCTCGACGTCCGGCGACGCGGGGACGATGTCCTCCTCGCCGCAGTACGGGCAGTAGAACGGCGCCGAGTGCCCGCTCAAGACGCTCCCCCGATCACGGCGGCGGCCCCGGGCCTGTCCCCGGCCGGCGCGACCAGCTCGGACTCGTCGGCCCGGGCCACCCAGTCGGCGAAGCTCTCGCCGTCGGCGCGGGCGGCGGTATAGGCACGCAGCAGGTTCTCGACGTAGTCGACGACCCCGTCGGCGGTCACCTTCAGCCCGCGCGACTTGCGTCCCAGCCGGGACTCCGTCCCCAGGTGCCCGCCCAGGTGGAGCTGGAAGCCCTCGACCATCTCGCCATTGCCGTCGGGCACCAGCGAACCCTTGAGGCCGATGTCGGCCACCTGGAAGCGGGCGCAGGCGTTGGGGCAGCCGTTGACGTTGATGCCGATCGGGGTGTCGAAGTCCGGCAGGCGGCGCTCGAGCTCCTCGACCAGGGCGTTCGCCCGCGCCTTCGTCTCGACGATGGCGAGCTTGCAGTACTCGATGCCGGTGCAGGCCATCGTGCCGCGGCGGAACACGCTCGGGCGGACCCGCAGGTCCAGCGCGTCCAGCTCGCCTTCCAGCGCCGGGACGTCGGCCTCGGCCACGCCCAGGATGACCAGCTTCTGCATGGTCGTCGCGCGGACCTCACCGGATCCGTACCGGTCGGCGAGCTCGGCGACCGCGGTCAGCGTGGTGCCGGACAGCCGGCCCGAGCGGGGGGCGAAGCCGACCGCGTAGGCGCCGTTACCCTGGCGGTGGACACCGACGTGGTCGCGGCCCTCGACGCGCGGCGGAGCCGGCGGCGGGCCGTCGGGCAGCGGCGCGCTGAGGTACTCCTTCTCCAGCGTCGCCCGGATCCAGTCCTCGCCCATGTCCGCGACCAGGAACTTCAGCCGGGCGCGAGTACGCAGCCGGCGGTAGCCGTAGTCACGGAACAGGCAGACGACGCCGTGCCAGACCTCGCTGACCCGCTCCGGCGGGACGAAGGTGCCCAGCCGGGTGCCCAGGCGCGGGTTCGTCGACAGGCCGCCGCCGACCCACAGGTCGTAGCCGGGGCCGAGGTCGGGGTGGACGACGCCGACGAACGCGACGTCGTTGATCTCGTGCAGCGTGCAGTGGTCGGGGCAGCCGGAGATCGCGGTCTTGAACTTGCGCGGCAGGTTCGACAGGGACAGGTCGCCGACGTACTTCTCGACCGTCTCCCTGATCTGCGGGGTCGCGTCGATGACCTCGTCGCCGTCGACGCCGGCCAGCGGGCAGCCGAGGATCACGCGGGGGGTGTCACCGCAGGCCTCGGCCGTGGTCAGGCCGACGTTCTCCAGGGCCGACCAGATGGCCGGCACGTCCTCGATGCGGATCCAGTGCAGCTGGATGTTCTGGCGGTCGGTGACGTCGGCGACGTCCCGCCCGTAGCGGGTGGAGATGTCGGCGATGACCCGCAGCTGCTCGGAGGTCATCCGGCCGCCGTCGGTCCGGACCCGCTGCATGAAGTACGAGTCCTCGATCTCCTCGGGCTCGAGGACGGCCGTCTTGCCGCCGTCGATGCCCGACTTGCGCTGGGTGTAGAGGCCCCACCAGCGGAAACGGCCGCGCAGGTCCTGCGGGTCGATGCTGTCGAAGCCGGTGCGCGGGTAGAGGTTGAGGATGCGGTCGCGGACCAGGAGGCCGTTCTGGTCCTTCTTGATCCGCTCGTTGGCGTTGAGCGGCTCCGTGTGGTTCTTGGCCCACTGGCCGGCGCCCTTCGGACGGGCCGGCCGGGCCGGGCGCGCCGGACGAGCCGACGCACTCGTCGGCTTCGCGGTGGCCGGCCGGGCCGGACGGGCCCGCGCGTCGTCGGCCGCCGGCTCGGCGGGCATACGGGCAGAGTCGTGCTCAGACGTCATCGCTTGGTTTCTCGCAGCCAGTCTGGGCCGCGCGGGTAGGCTCAACAGCCTCCGGCGGCGCGCGGGAGGATCAGCGGACGCGGCTACAGACGGCGCTCGCGACCCGCAGCAGGTCGACGTGCAGGCGGGCTACCAGCCCGAGATCGACAACACGCGCGTCCCCGTGGACCGCCGCGGCGCGCGTATGCATGTCTCCCATGTTTCCACACCGACCGGCCATCTGTCGCCGGCTTGACGCACCACACATTCTCGTCGGTATTCCCGACTATTTGTGTGAAGAATGCCGAAGCCACTGGCGGCTGGATGATCCGGGCCGGGATGGCCCCCGCCGGGATGCTCCGGATGGTTCGACCGGATGGGACAGAGTGGTCCGTACCGGGCCCGGCAGGGCCCCGCCGGGCCCGGGCGCGACGTGGAACGATCCGAGCAGACCGGCGGGCCCAGGATGATCAACGAGATGATCGGCGGCGCCGCCTGATCGGAACGATCAGGCACCCTGACCAGGCACCCTGCCCAGGCGCCCGGCGATCAGCCCACTCGACCAGCCGCACCCACCCGGTCCGGCGATCAGCCCACTCGACCAGCCATGTCGATCCGTCTGGCGGGATCAGCCCGTCGCGGCCGCCGCCGCGGCCACGGATTCGGCCCGGCAGACCGACCGTAACCGCGGAACGATCGTGTCGACGGACCCATTCTTTTCGATCAGACCGTCGGCGCCGAGCGCTCGGGCCTTCTCACTGGCGGCTTCGCCGGAACCGGTAAAAAAGACCACCTTCGCGCGCGGGGCCGCCGCCCGGACACCGGAAAAGGCCGTGAAACCGTCCATCACGGGCATGGCCACATCCAGGACGACCAAGTCTGGCCCCGTGTCGGCCACTACGTTGACCGCCTCGGCCCCGTCCCGGGCCCGGCCGACGACGGTGAAGTCGGATTCCATATCCAGCAGGAGGCAGATCAGCTCCCGCGGGCCGTCGGCGTCGTCCGCCACGACCACCCGTACGACGGGCGGCGCGGGGCTCGGCGAATCAGCGCACAGGTGCATGCATGCTTTGTACGGCCTGGCGGGGGAGCCGCCCATCGTCATTACGGATGGTTTCCGGGGATAGCCCGTCAGCCGCGAACGGGCGATACGAAGCAACCCGCCCCGCCGGTCGAGTGACACAGTAACGCCATAACGCGCGGTCTTGATGTCATTCTGGGCCTGCATTGTGAATTCATTGTTTTCACTAGAGGGGCCGGCCCGGGCCACCCCGTGACCCCGACGGGCATCCCGGCGGGCCGGATGCGGCCAGGGCACCCCCGTCGGCTACGCTCCGCACCGGGCGAACGGTCGAACGACGCGTGCAAATTCCCATGCAGATGCCCGTGCCAAAGCAAATTCGCCGATCGCTCGGCCAGAATCGCCGGAAAGCCCAGCCATCATCCGACACAGACAGTGACAACCGACGTGCCCCAACCGGGCCGGACGGCGAGCTCAACCGATCGCTCGGCCGTGCGTAAACGGACCGACGCATTGCTACGGCGAGTAGCAGAATAACTAGTTCATGTCCGAATTAGGTGGCTTATTCCGACTGCCAGGTTACGCGAAGTCACAATTCAGGGGTCACTTCCCGGGACCTTCGACCTCTAGGCCAAACAGGTGCAGCATGCAGTATTCTGCTCACAAGCCGTAACAGGGCCCGGGTAGTCACGGTCAGGCCCACAACATCGACGATCCACCGACACCACGAGCAGTCGACAAACCACCGTGCAGCGGAAGCTCCGAAAGGAAACTGGCGCAGATGCGGCAAGGGAGCCGAGATCGCGAGGCAACCGCCGAGGGTCTCCTGGCACATGAGTTCCGCTACTGGCGCGAGAAGCGCGGCCTGTCTCGCGACGATCTCGCGCGGCGGGTCGGCTACAGCCGGCACTCCATCAGCCAGCTTGAGCAGCCAAGTCGCCCGCTGCCCCACCGTCCGCTGGTGGCGAAGGTGGACGCGGCTCTGGACGCTGGCGGCGCCCTGATCGAACTGCGGGAGGCGGCGTTCGCCGCGCGTCGGGAACGCCTGCGCCGGGTCCCGGACCCCGAGCGGGAGTCGAGCCGGCGGGTCGACACCCTGCTCGGCCAGCGCGGGCTGGACTGCCAGCTGGACAATCTGGACCGGGCCGTGACGCACATTCTGCTCACGGCGCCCGACATGGCGAAGGCCGACGTCGTCACCGCGATCATGGCCCAGCAGCGCTACGTAGAGTCTCTCATGGAATGCCGGATGCTGCCCCGCCAGGCGCGGCGCCTCTACATGCTGGCCGGTCATCTCGCGGCCATGCTCGCCGTCGCCCTGCTCGACCTGGACGACGTGCGCGGAGCCACCGCGAGCTGCATCGAAGCGGTGTTCATCACGGAGGCCGCCGGCGACGAGGGGCTGCGAGCGCTCACGCTCAAGGTGCACCAGCTGGTCGAGGCGGCGGCTCGAGCGGCGGACGAGAACTGCCAGACCGGCGGCCCTGCCCAGGTGGGCACCCAACCCGACGCCGGGGCGGGCCGGGCCGCGTCAGCGCAACGGCGCGGCCCGGCGCTGACCCGTCCCGCCGCCGGACGGCCGGACACCGACCCGACGGAGCTGGCCGGGACCGAGTCGGGTGGAACCCCACCGGGCGGAGCCGCCGAACCGAGTGGAACCGAACTGAGTGGAACCGAACTGAGCGGGACCGAACTGAGCGGGACCGAGCTGAGCGGGACCGAGCTGAGCGGGGACCGCGAAAGCTGTCTGGTCGCGGAGCCGGGGGCCGCGCCCGCGGTGAGCGGCGGGGCGCCGGCCGGCGCGAGCCTGGACACCGATCTGCTCGCCGAGGCGGCCGCGACCGGCGTCGCGGACCGGGAGGCGTCGGTGAACATCGCTGGCGGCGGCCCGGCCGCCGCCCGGCTGAGCGCGATGATCCAGGAGCGGGCGGGCCGGTACACGACGTTCAGCGTCTCGCGGGCTCGGCCACCGGCCGGTCTCTCCTCGGCGTTCCGGCCGCCGATCTGAGCTCCGGTCGCGGACTCCGGAGCCCGGGTCCAAGGCGCCCCCGGGCCGGGGGCGTCCCGGGCCGGGGCCGGGCCGGAGTTCAGACGTCGGCGAACACCAGTGGTGACAGCGCCGGCACGGCGCCTTCCCCAGCGGCGCGGCGAGCGAACTCCCGTACGCCGGCGATCTGCCGCTGGCGCAGCCGGAAGTCGAGCGTGGTGAAGTACCGGACCAGGGTCGGCGAGTCGAAGACCTCCCACCGGGCCGCGTAGGCGGCGACGTCCTCGATCTGGCGCAGCGCCAGGTCGAGGCTGTGCCGGAACGCCTCGTGCACGTCCTTGACCGCTCCCGGGTGCGCTTCGGCGAACGAGCGGCGAGCCGCCCACACGGCGAAGACCATCGGCAGTCCGCTCCAGTCCCGCCAGGCCGCGGCCAGGTCGACCACGGCCAGGTCGCCGGGGCGGGCTGGGAGCGCCGCGGCCTGTGCGCGGGCGGCGCGGACCCCGGGCGGGAGCCAGGCTTCGGGCACGCCGGCATCGACGGCTGTTCGCGCCGTGACGTCCACGTTCCCGTCGTCGCTTCCGTCGTTGCTTCCGTCGTCGCTTCCGTCGTTGCTTCGGGCGCCGCCGTCACCGTCCCCGGACCGCCGCGCGGCCGCCGCCTGCTCGGCGTCATAGGTGGCACGCAGCGCGACGTCACCGATGAGGACCGCGGCGTCGGCCTCCCGCAGCATCATCGGGAGGTCCGGCGGCATCGTCACGTACGTCGGGCGCACCCCGACCCGTCGCTCCAGCAGCATCCGGGCCAGCAGCACGCTGGTGCGGGACGTCGACCCGAGCGCGACCGACGTGATCCGGTCCAGCGGGACGCTCGTCACCAGGACCACCGAGAGCACCGCGCCGTCCGAGCCGACCGCCAGATCGGGCAGCAGGACCAGCTCGTCGGCGTGGCGCAGGTACTCGACCAGGCTGATCGGTCCCACGTCGAGATCGCCCCGGACCAGCGCGTCGTTGAGCCGGTCCGGCGTGTCCTTGACCAGCTCGACGTCGAGCAGTGCCCCCGACCGGACCAGCCCCCAGTACAGCGGCAGGCAGTTAAGGAACTGGATGTGACCGACCCGTGGCCGCGTCTCGGTCACCGGAGCCAGCCCCGGCGCTGCTCCATCGCCGCGATCACGGCCCGGCGTTGCCGGACCGCCAGCGGATAGCTGACGAGGCCGCTGATCACGAGCGACAGGAAGAAGCCGAGTAGCGGGCCGGTGATGTGCGGAACGAGGAAGACCGCCAACACCGCGAAGAAGATCAGCAGGCGGAGCGCGAAGTAGCGAGCGTTGATCGCGAGCAGGCCACCCTCCGCCGCCTTCGCCGGGGTGGGCGGTAGTCCGCCGGATGGCGCGGGCCGCGCGGACGACTGCCCGGCCGCGGGTCCCCCCGGCGGCGAGCCAGGCTTCCGGGATCCGGAACCCGTCCGCTTCGTCATGGCCGGCGGATCCGCGGCCGGCGGCTCCGCGGCAGACGGATCCGCGGCGGACGGTGCTGGGGCCGGCGTCCCCGCGTCCGGCGGCCGGGTACCGGGTGACTGGGTCCCGGCTGCCGTGGTTCTGGCCGGCTGGGCCGCCGATGGCTGGGCCGACCCGTCCGAAGCGCCCGGGTCGTTCGCCCGTTTGCCGCTCATACCGCCTCCCGCGGTCGATCGGTGGCCGGCGGTGAGCCAGCCAGACCCGCGGTCGCCGCCAATCGCCGCGCAGATATCGCGGAACTCGCTCGCCGCATGGTCGCTACCGCCGTTTCCGTCGCGGCGGCACCCACTTGAGCCGCCGTAGCACGGTCGGGTAAAGCCCGAGGCAGAGGAAGCACATCAGCAGGCCGAGCAGGCCGGCCGGTCCGATGGCCAGGCCGGCCAGCCGGAGCAGGATGTACACGAGCACGCCGGGCACAAGAATAACGATGTACGCAAGAACGAAGATCGACCCCAGTCCCGGCGCGCCCTTGCGCCGCCCCGCTCCCGCCGGCCGGGCCGGACCTACTAGCCCCGCTGTCCCGGCCGGCCCCGCCGTCCCCGGTGCCACCGCTGTCGCCGCCGTGCCCGCCGGCGCCGCTGTCGCCGCCGGGCTTCCCGACCCTGCCGGCTTGGCCGTCCCTGCCGGCTGGGCCGGATCCACCGGCGGGTCAGCCGGCCCGGCGCTCGGCGCGACCACCGGGCGGAAGACAGCCGCGGTGGCCGATGGGGCGCCGTCCGTTGCGGCGGTCACCCCGGTCGGAGCCTGCGCACTCGGCGAGGGCGGGTGGTCGGCCATCCTTCTCGACTTCCGATCGGTCGCGGTGGGCGGGGCAGGGCGGGTGGTCGCGGGCTGGAGCCGTCGTGGTCAGGACGCGATCGACTGCGGTGTGTCGCGGCGGTGCGGATCGGGGCCTTCGTACTCCCGGACGACCTGGTAGCGGGTGTCCCGTTCGACCGGGCGGAAGCCGGCATCCCGAATCAGGTCGAGCAGGTCCTCCCGGCTCATCGTGTTCGGGGTCCCGAACCCGTCAGCGTCATGAGTGATCTTGTATTCGACAACGGATCCGTCGAGGTCGTCGGCGCCGAAGTTCAGGGACAGCGCCGCGGTGGTGAGACCGTGCATGACCCAGAAGCACTTGATGTGGTCGACATTGTCGAACAGCAGCCGGGAGACCGCGAAAGTCTTCAGCGCCTCGGCGCCGGTGGCCATCGGCTGGCCCATGAGTCGGTTACGCGGATCGCCCACCGAGTCGTGCTGGAAGCGCAGCGGGATGAACACGGTGAACCCGCCGGTCTCGTCCTGCAGCTCACGCAGCCGCAGCACGTGGTCGACCCGGTGACGAGGCTCCTCGACGTGGCCGTAGAGCATCGTGCTCGGCGTGCGCAGGCCCTTGGCGTGCGCAATCCGGTGGATACGCGACCAGTCCTCCCAGTGTGTCTCGTGTCCGACGATCTTCTGGCGGACCTCCCAGTCGAAGATCTCCGCGCCGCCACCGGTCAGCGACTCCAGCCCAGCGTCGATCAACTCGTCCAGGATCTCCTCGGCCGACAGGCCGCTGATCTTCTCGAACCAGTGGATCTCCGTGGCGGTGAACGCCTTCAGCTTCACCCCGGGCAGCGCTTTGCCCAGCTCCCGCAATGAGCGCGGGTAGTACCGCCAGGGCAGCGTGGGATGCAGACCGTTGACGATGTGCAGCTCGGTGATCCCGGCCGGCTCCATCTCCTTCGCCAGCCGCACCGCCTCCTCGATCCGCATCGTGTAGGCGTCGGACTCCCCCGGCTTGCGCTGGAAGGAGCAGTAGGCGCACGACGCCGAGCACACGTTGGTCAGGTTGAGGTGCCGGTTGACGTTGAAGAAGACCCGGTCGCCGTTCTTGCGAGTGCGGACCAGGTGGGCCAGCTCTCCCAGCCACGCGAGGTCATCGCTCGTGTAGAGCGCCTCGCCGTCGGCTCGGCTCAGCCGTTCCCCGGCGCGTACCTTCGCATCGATCTCACGAGCAAGCCCAGCGTCCATGACCCGATGCTAAGTGCTCCGAGGCGCGGGACGTCGGCAACTGGCGCGTGAGAACGCTCCTCCCGTCCGGACGCCGCCGTCGCGCGCGGCGTTACCGTCACTCCAACGTTACCCACTCCAACGTCACCGTCACACCCCGCGCCAGCGTCGCTTCCGGTACGCCCTTACTCCCAGCGGAGTAAGGCCGGGATAGGAGCCTGATTGGCTCGGTGGGCGGCGAATGCGCCGAGCGCCCCGCAACCCAGCGCCGCGGCGGCCGTCAGCAGGACGACTATCCCGATGCCTGGGCCGACCGTGACGCCGGGGCCGATCCCGATCCCGCCGTTGAGCGCGTTGGCCAACGTCGTGTAGATGAACCAGCCGGCTGGGACACCCACGATCGTCGCCGCGAGCCCGAGGACGGCCGAACCCACGAATCCCTGGGCAATCAGATCACGCCCCGTGAAGCCCAGTGCTCGTTCGACTCCGGTTGTCCGCGCGTTCTCCGCATTGCTGGTCAACAGCGAGGCCAGCAGGTTCGCGCCCGCGACGATGCCGAGTAGTACGGCGATCGACACGGTCGAGGCCTGCATCGCGCCCGCTCCGCCAATGTCGACTGTCCGCGCGGCGGCGTCGGCTCCCATGGGAAGAGACCGGGAGAGCCGGTCGGCCAGCGCCGGGCCCGACGTTCCCGGGCGACCCGTCACGAGATACCTGTCGGGTCGCGCCGCGGGTTCCAGAGTCCGTAGGTCAGCCAACCGCATGGCCATGATGCGGCCGGTGTCCTCGGTTGTCCGATACCAACCGACGACCCGTACCGAGATCGTCCGCGTGCCGATCCGGACCGGGGTGGCTTGGCCGACGTGGAGCCCAAGGCGGCCCATCAGTCCGTAGCCGACCGCCACCTCTCCGGGAGCGCGCGGCAGGCGCCCGGCCCCGAGCAGGTACGCCGGCTCGCCGCCGAGGGCTCGGACCCGGAACGTGAAACCGTCGGCCGCCCCGGTCCGATCAGCCTGCGTGTACCAGCCGGCGACGTCCGGCGTCGCGCGCAGGACGGACTCGACCGCGGCCGGCGACACCGACTGCTCGGAAGCCACGGCGACGTCCCACGGTTCACCGGTGCGAGCCGGCGAGCGGATGTCGCCGTCGATCCCGCTCAGGAAGCCGGCCGCCGTGATGCCGCCGATCACCGCGATCAGGACGGCGAGAGCGCGCAGCCCGGCCCGACCTGGACGGGCGCCGGCGGCGTTCAGCCCGAGCAGGCTCAGCCGGGCCGGAACCCGTGTGACCAGCCGGCGCGTCAGCCCCCGGGGCTCGGGCGGCGCGTCCCACACCAGTTCGACGAACGGCCGCCGGGCGGTCCGACAGATCCCGAAACCGGTCGCCGCCAGCAGCACGACCAGCAGCAGCCCGACCACGACGAGCAGCACCGTCACCGGAAAGGAGACACCCGGGCTGGCCAGCACCGCCGGCGACGGGCGTACCAGCGGCGCGACCAGATCGGCCCCGAGCCAGCCGGCCCCGGCGGCGACCAGGCCGATCACGCCTTCCTCGATCAGCAGGGCCGCCACGACCTGGCGAGGGGTGAACCCGACCGAGCCGAGCAACGCCACCTCCCGTCGGCGCTCCAGCAGCCGCGTGGTGACGGAGCTGGCCACGACCACCGCCGACGCTGCCAGGAGAAACACCCCGAAGGCCGACACGAAGCGCCCGAAGATGCGGTCGACGATGCGGAGGTCTCCTCTGGTGTCCGGCCAGGTGGCGGCACTGATGGATGTGCCGTACCTGGCCAGCAGCGCGGTGACGACCGTGGCGGGCGGGGCGGAGGTCTTCAGCCAGTAGGTGGCGCCCGGCGTCGGAGTGACGCGGGCGAGGCCGCCAGACGTGGTGAACATCCGGGCATACCCGCACTGTGGGTACCCGCAGTCGGTCAGGTCGACCGTCCGTCCGACCACCCGGAACCGGCGGACGCCGCCAGCGCCACGGAGGTCGATCGCCGAGCCGACCGGGAGCTTCTCGTGCACGGCGTAGCTGCGCTCCAGGACGATCTCGTCGTCGGAGCGGACCCACCGGCCCGCGTCGAGGAGCGGCCGGTTGACCGGGACGGCCGGATCGTCCAGCGCGGTCACCGTGGCCGAGATCGTCACCGGGGCTTTCGGCGACCCGGCCGAGCTGGCCAGTACCCGCGTCGACGCGGTGGGCAGCGGGCCGGCGACCGCGCGTATACCGGGCACGGCCGCGATGCCGGGTAGTTCCGTCCCGCCCGGCGAGCGAGAGCCGGCGGGCTCGCCCTGCCCCGCATGCACCACGACGTCCGCCACGCCGAGCCGGGCCGCGACCCGGTCCAGCCGGCCGATGTCCCGGCTGGAGACCATGAGCCCGGCGCACACCCCGAAGGACCCGACCGCCAGGACCAGCACGGTCACGGCCAGGCCGAGCCGCCGCCGGGCGAGCAGGCTGGCCAGCACGAGCCGTAGGACGATGCTCATCACCAGCCCCCCAGCCCGAGCAGCCCGCCGACCACGCTCCGACCGCCGTCCGCCGCCAGTGGCGGCGGCGCGGCCGGATCCTCCAGTGTCGCGGCATCCCGACCGGCCGCGACGGCCTCGTCGCGCTCCGGTCCGCCCGGCCGGCGTTCGTCGACGACGACCCCGTCGCGCAGGAAGATCACCCGGTCGGCCTCGGCGGCCACGCTGTAGTCGTGGGTCACCATCACGATCGTCTGCCCCCGTTCGTGTTCCGCCCGCAGGAGACCGACCAGAGCCGCGGCCGAGTCGGAGTCGAGGGCGCCGGTCGGCTCGTCCGCCAGCAGGACTTCGGGTCGCGCGGCCAACGCCCGCGCGACGGCGACCCGCTGCTGCTGCCCGCCGGACAACGTCGCCGGCCGGGCCGAGGCGAGGTCGTCCAGCCCGAGCGCGGTCAGCAGTTCCCGGGCCCGCTCGCGGGCCGGGCGCCGCCGTTCGCCGGCGACCCGGCAGGCCAGCTCGACGTTGCCGACGACATCGAGATAGGGGATGAGGTTGTAGGCCTGGAAGACGAAGCCGACCCGGCCACGCCGGGCCAGAGCTCGACGGCTCGCGCTCATCCGGGTGAGGTCGTCCGTCCCCAGCAGCACCGTGCCCGAGTCGGGCTCGTCGAGGCCCCCGAGCATGTGCAGCAGGGTCGACTTCCCGCAGCCGCTGGGCCCGACCACGGCGGCCCATTCGCCTTCCTCGACGGCGACGGTCGCGCCGCGCAAGGCGGCCCGACGGGAGCGGCCCTGACCGTAGGTCTTGAACAGGTCGCTTCCTTGGATGATCATTCTGTGGCTAACCTCGCTCGGACGGACGGTCGGCTCAGGCGCCGCCAAGTCGGTCATGGACAAAGTCGAGCCATCGCAGCTCGGCCTGAAGGTGCTGGACGCTGGCGTCAATGAGGAGCTCACTGACGTCGACGCCGGTGATGGACGGCGGCCGAGGCCCGTCGGCGGGCTCGCTCAGCCCGAGCCCGGCCGGGCGGATGCCAGTGACCCGCGCGGCCGCCAGCCGGCGCAGGGCCTCCAGGCAGCGAGCCCGGTGCTCGACGACGGCCGGAGCGATCTCGCCGTCACGGATCAGCCCGGCGACGAGCTTGAGGACCACGTCGCTTTTGCCGACGGGAAGGTCGGATGCCTCGGACAGCCAGGTGCGTAACGCCTTGTGCCCGAGCTCGGTCAGCTCGTAGACCTTGCGATCCTTCTCCCCCGGGCCGGCCTCGTCGCCGCCCACCCGCGCGACCAGCCCGTCCCGCTCGAGCCGCCCGAGCGTGACGTAGATCTGCCCGACGTTCACGGGCGCGGCGATCTCACCGAACAGCTCGTCGTGCTGCCGCTTGATCTCGTAACCGTGGGCGGCCGAGCGCGCCAGGATCGCCAGCATCAGGTACCTCACGTCCGTCGTCCCGCTTGCATAACGGTTATGTACACCCGCTATCCATGAAAGGTCAAGCCCGCCTCGACTGGCCCGCCGGCAGGCCCGGGTTACAGGCCGCGCGAAGGTGGCGATGATGTGACATGGCCGCGCGTCCCGGACCGCACGGTTCGTCGAGCCGGGTTCGCGCTCCGTGGTCGGGCCGAGGCCGGCGCCGGCTCGGCCCGAACCCACCAGCCGCGGCCCCGAGAGGAGCCTCGTGACGGAAGCGAGCCTGACGATCGAGCGCGTCTCGAAGCGCTACGGGGACGTCGTCGCGCTGCGGGACATGACCTTCGAGGTGCGTCCGGGCGAGCTGTTCGGGTTCGTGGGCGGCAACGGCGCCGGCAAGACCACGACGATGCGGATCGTGCTCGGCGTCCTGCGCGCGGACGCCGGTGAGGTCCGTTGGGGCGGCCGCGGCCTGACTCTCGCCAGCCGCCGGCGCATCGGCTACATGCCGGAGGAGCGCGGGCTGTACCCGAAGATGAAGGTCGGCGAGCAGCTGCGGTACTTCGCCCGCCTGCACGGCCTGTCGTCCGCCGCCGCCCGGCGCTCCGTGGACTCGTGGTTGGAGCGCCTCGGGGTGGCTGCCCGGCGCGACGACGAGCTCGAGCGCCTCAGCCTGGGCAACCAGCAGCGGGTCCAACTCGCGTCGTCACTGGTTCACGACCCGGAGCTGCTCGTCCTCGACGAGCCGTTCTCCGGGCTCGACCCGGTGGCGGTCGACGTGATGAGCGAGGTGCTGCGGGAGGCGGCCGGCCGGGACGTGCCTGTCCTGTTCTCCAGCCACCAGCTCGACCTGGTGGAGCGGCTGTGTGACCGGGTCGGGATCGTGCGCTCCGGCGGCATGGTCGCGCTCGGGACGGTCGAGGAACTGCGCGGCCGGGACGCTACCAGCCTGGTCGTCGACGCGCCGGACGCGCCGGGGGGCTGGGCCGACCGGCTGCCCGGCGTCACCGGGACCCGCCGCGAGGGCCGCCGGACCGTCGTCGCCCTGGCGCCCGGTGCCGACGACCAGGCCATTCTCGCGGCGGCACTGGCCACCGGCCCGGTCCACGAGTTCGCGTGGCGCCGCCCCGCGCTGGCCGACGTCTTCCGCGCGGTCGTGACCGACCGACCCGGCCCGGTGGGACCTGACGCCGACGGAACCAGCACCGACAGGGTCAGCGCCGACAGCGCCGACAACAGCGTCAACAACAACACCGACGACGACAACACCGACGACACGAGCGCCGACGACGACGTCGTGGACGCCGAGGAACGGGTGACGGCAACGCCGGCACCCAGGACGGAGAGCCATCCGTGAGCGCTCCGGGACGGGTCGAGGCAGCGCCCGGCGAGGCCGGACCTGGTAAGGCGGCGTCTGGCGAGGCAGCGCCTGGCGAGGCGCCCGGCGAAGCGATGCTCCCGGCCCGGGCCGCGGTCCGGCTCGTCGCCGGGCGGGAGATCATCGCTCGCGGCCGAACGAAGATCTTCGCCGTGAACACGCTCGTGATGGTGGTCGGCGTGGTTGCCCTGGTGGTCATCCTGCACTTCACCGGGGGCTCGTCGGGTTCGTCGGCCACGGTCGGGGTGACCCCGGCGGCCGCCGGCCTGAGCCGGTCGCTGGTCGGCACGGGACAGGCACTGGGCACGGAGATCACAATCCGTCCCGTCGCCGACACCGCCAGCGGCGAGGCGGCCGTCCGGGACGGTGACCTCGACGCTCTGATCATCGGTTCCGCCGGCGACGGCCGGCGCATCGACGTCGTCGTCCATCGGGATCTTGGCGACGACCTGCTCCCGGCCCTGACGGCGCTCGCCCGCCAGACCGCGCTTGACACCGAGATCGGCCGGCTGGGCGCCGATCCGGTGACCGTCGATGATGCGGTGGCCCGGGCCGGCGTGTCCGTCACCAGCCTGGACGGGGCGCGCTCGGACCGCACGCCGCGCATCGTGCTCGGGATCGTGTCCGGTGTCCTGGTCTACTTCTCGCTGGTGATCTACGGCCAGGTCGTCGCGACGTCGGTGGTCGAGGAGAAGGCGTCCCGCATCGTCGAGCTGCTGCTGAGCACCATCCGTCCCTGGCAGCTGATGGCGGGGAAGATCATCGGTGTCGGGACCATGGCAATCGGACAGCTGGCTGTGGTCGGGGCGATCGGGCTGGCGACGGCCCTGGGTACCGGCGAGCTCGACCTGCCGGCGTCGCTCGCGCTGGGCGCGGTGGCCTATGCCCTGCTGTGGTTCGTGCTCGGCTTCTTCACCTTCGCGCTGCTGTTCGCGGCGGCGGGCGCGCTGGTGTCGCGCCAGGAGGACATCGGCTCGGTCTCGGCGCCGCTCATGACGGCGATCATCATTCCGTACGTGATCGGCGTCTCGACGTTACCCGGCAACCCGGACGGGTTGCTGGCAAAGGTCCTCTCGATGGTTCCGCTGTGCTCGGTCACACTGATGCCGATGCGGGCCGCGCTCGGAGTGCCCGGCTGGCAGGTCGCGATCGCCCTGGCCGGAACGCTGGTGACTCTCGGCCTCCTCGTCGCCGCGACCGGACGGGTGTACGGCAATGCCGTCCTGCGCACCGGCACCCGGATCCGGGTCGGCGACGCGCTGCGCGCGGCCTGACCCGGCCTGAGCTGTCGCCAGGTCTCCGGCGCGGGACTTCGCCATGATCGCGCACCCGTCGGCCACCAGGGCAAGGAGGCCACAGCGGCCTTCAGGCGGCGCCAGGGCAAGGAGTCTCAATGCTCGACGAACGGCGCGGGCCCGCCGCCACCCGCGCCGTCGGGGATGACCGTGCCGCCGCAGGACGCGCCCCGGATCGCGGCGAGGACGATGGCGAACACCGCCGGGTCGGTCGGGTAGACGAGATGACTGGCCCACGGAGCGACAACGTCGCAGGACCCGCGCAGACGAGCCGAGGTTCCGCGACCGTCGCGAATCGTCGTGTAGGCGACGGTTCCCGGCGTTTCGTCGCCGCTGTTCAACGCCTCGAGGAAGGCGTTGCGGCGAGGGGTCTCATTCGGACCGGAGGTGTAGTTGTCGCGGCACATCTGGCCGCCCTCAGCCCAGCCCAGATAATTGCACACGCCATCCTCGAGAGCGGCGCTCCCCGGCGTGGCGGAAGGCGGATCGGTGCCATGTTCGGGCACCGCGAGACCGACGTACTTGTCGACCGCGTCGATGCCGTCCAGATTGTGCAGGAAATAGCGCGCGGACAGCCCGCCCATGCTGTAGCCGACGAGCGCCACCTTCTTGTGCAACGGGTCGGCGGCCCGCGCGACGGCGACGGCGGAACGGATCGTCGCCGCGTTCACATAGTTGTCCTCGCTCTCGACCGCCCGGAAGACACCGCGGACAGGCAGGCCGGTGGCCGGCTTCACGACTGGAAACGGCACCGAGTACGCCGGGTAGCCGGCGCACCGCAGCGCCTGCGCCATGGTGTCCATCTGGCTCGCGGTCGCGTTCCAGCCGTGGACGAGAAGCACGGTTTCCCGGGCCGGGCTGGGAGCCACGCAAGTGGCCGCGACGGCGGCGCGCGGCGGCGCCGCCGTCGCGGCCAGCGCGGGAAGCATGACCGCGCAGAGAATCAGTACTCGCGCCCGCGAGCCGTTCCGCCAGACCAACGCCAGCCTCCCAAACATCCGCGAACTCGTCGCGGCTGGGGGCGGGCCCCCCACCCGTGGCCGGCAGGTTACCGGCCAGGCGGGGGAAGTCAGGTACTGGCGGATGCGAGCGTGTTACACCGGGATGACTACATCACCGGAATACACGGACGGAGCCAGTTCGGCGTTGCTATTTCCCGCCGGTGTCGGCCAACATCGTCATCGCATAGGCCGAACGAAAATAATTGTTACGGCCCAGATCGGCGACCGTCCTGATGTTGAATGCCTCGCGCAGCCGGTCGCCGTCCGCATCCGTGACTCCGGCCAACGCGCTCACCGGCGCCTCGAGAATCTCAGTAAGGCTCTTCGACTCCCACTCCTTGTCGAGCTGGGTGTCCAGGTTCGCGCTGACAGCCATCGGCGTCTCCTGTTCGCGGCCGACATGACTCCGCACCGATACCCACGCCCGAACAACTACATACTGTTACCGGTTCGTTACCCGCACCACGGCCGGTCGTCCCGACGGGGTCAGTCCAGGGCCACCGCCGGCTCGCGGGCGGCGCCGGTCGACTCACGGTGCCAGGCCAGGGCGAGCTGAGTGCGGTTCGCGCAGCCGGTGACGACCAGCGCGTGCGTGAGGTGGTGCTTGACCGTCTCGATGCTGATCGACAGGGCTGCCGCGACCTGGCGGTTGGTCATCCCCTCGGCCACAAGACCGACGACCTCACGCTCACGCGGGGTGAGCTTTGCCGTCACGGCCGGCCCGGTGCTGGTGTTCAGGTAGAACCGGATCAGGCTGCCGAGGTGACGGCCGATCATCGCGCCGACCGCCCGGTCGCGCGGCCCAAAGCCCGTCGGCTGCTGGGTGAACAGCGAGATGATCGCGGCCCGGCTGGACGGCCCCGAGAGCAGGATCATCATCGTCGAGTGGAAGCCGTGGCCACGCAGGAAGCGCATGAGCGACCGGGTGGTCTCCGGGGAGTCCGGCGTGCCGATCTCCTCCATGCAGGCGATGCCCCGCTCGGACAGCACGCGCAGGCTCGTCGGGTCGTTCAGCGCCCGCAGCGACCGGTAACGCTCCGCGAACGGCTCCGCGCTGTCCCGCGGCAGGCCGAAGCCGATCGCCTGCTGGTCACGCACCGCGTTCTCGACCGCCGTACCGATGAAGAAGATCGAGTGGTGGAAGCCGAGGTATCGGGCCAGCCCCTCGAGCACGATCCGCCGGAAATCGCCGGAGTCGGTGGCCTGCTCGGCGTCATCGAGCAACCGCAGCACTCCACGCAGATCCGCTGGGCCAAGAGCCAGATCGTGTTGCGTCACACCACCGCGACGGGCTGCCGGAGCCACCGTCAGGCGCCGCGTTCCTAGGCGAATGGGCGTCTGGTCCCCTCGCACCCCAACGCCACGCATCTGCACGTCCACGCCGACCTCCACACTCCAGGCGACTGCGCCGACACCGAACGTCGGCCTCATTTCGGACTAATCACACCAGAGCACGCACTCGGGGTCGAGGAAAACGCTGAGTCCAGCTTTTGCGATCAAGGGCGCAGGTCTGCCGGAAAGGTGTCATGGGTCACACGCTAACCTAAGCGCACGGTACACTTTCGATAAGTCGGGGTAAAGGAGTCGGGAGGACGTCGCGGACCGCCCCACCCCTCGCCCCCGCCCCTCGGCGGCACGGCGCGGGCCGACGGCGAACATCGCGACTCAGAGAACGCATCCGCCGGTCGCCGCGACCGGTGCCTGCGTGTAGAGCGGAGTCGGCGAGGCCGGGGCCGCCGAAGCCGGGGCCGGGGCCGTCATCGAAGCCGCGGCGCGCGCGAGCCTCGAGGCGATGTCAGTGCCGATGATGAACTGGTAGTTACCTGCCGCGAGAGTCCTGTCCGCCTCCGTGACCGCCCCGTCGACCCGAGCCGCCAACGCGGCGGCCGCCGCCGCCGCGTGCGGCGCGGCCGCCGGGTAGCGAACCTCGGTCTGCTCGGCCCGGCCGCGCGGCAGGTTGCCGACCGTCCCCAACGTGTACCCGGCCGTGGTGAGCCCGCTGGCCAGGCGGTTTGCCACGCCGCCGACCCGGGAGCCGTTGAGGACGCTGACCGTCATCGATCGAGGCGAGATGGCGGAGGCCGCCGAGCCGGCCGACGGCGCCGGCCGAGTCGACGGACCGGGCGGCGTGGAGGCCGCCGGCATCGCCGCGGCACCGGCCGCGGCAGCGGGGTCCGGGGCGTCGAGATCCTGGAAGAAGCGGTGCACCCGAGCCCGGTCGTAGGTGAAGAAGAAGACCGGCGAGTCGATCTGCCCGGCCAGCGGGACGGTGGTGAAGCGGACGTGACCGCCGCCCATCCCCTTCAGGCTGGTCGCCAGTTCCCGCAGGTCGTCGAGGTTGGTGCCGTCGTCCACTGTGATCGACGCGGTGACCGCCCGCAGGAACGCGGTCAGCCTGGTCGGGCTGAGCAGCGTGCCGCCGCCGACCACGGCCCGGAACACCGCGCCCATGAACGCCTGCTGCCGCCGGATCCGGGCCAGGTCGCCGTCGACGAAGCCGTGCCGCTGGCGCACGAAGGCCAGCGCTTGGGGGCCGACCAAGTGGTTTATTCCACCGTGCCCGGAAAAGCCGGAGTTCGGATCGGAGACGTTCGTGGCCCGGGCCGGCCGCCCATTGTCCAATCGGAACGTCTCAACATAGCTGGAATGGGCTATACAGACATCCACCCCGCCGATCGCCGCGCTCATGGCGGTGAACCCGCCGAAGTCGATTTCGGCGAAGTGGTCTATGCGCAGCCCGCTCAGGTCCTCCAACGTCGTCACCAGCAGCGCGGGGCCACCGGCGTTGAACGCGGCGTTCACCTTGTCCCGGTGGGCCGGGTGGGTGTGGCCGTCGGGGTCGATCCAGGCCGGGATCTGGACCCGCAGATCACGCGGGATGGAGACGGCCGTCGTGGCGCCGTCGGCCGCCATGTGGGCGATCATCATGGTGTCCGAACGCGCACCCTGAACCTTTGCCGCGTCCGAGCCGGTCCGGACGTCCGAGCCGACCAGGAGCCAGTTCGAGGTTCCGGTCGCGCCGGGAGGTGGCCGGTTCGCGTCGCCGGCGGCGCCGATCCCGGTACGGTGGATCCGGCCGTTGTAGTAGCTCGTGATCCCCCAGCCCGACACGGTGATCAGGAGGATCGCGAGCGACAGGACCGCGGCGATCCCGGGGAGCAGTCCCCGCGACTCGGGCCGGCCGCGGCGGGGGTTGAGCCGGGACGGAAGTCCGTCCAGGTCACATCCCGCCACCGTGCCTCCCGCTTCCGCCGGCGGGACGCTCTCGCGCGCCCCGTGTGACCGGCCGCATGACCGTCATGCGTCGTGGCGACCAGAGTCCCACAGTCGGGGGAATTTGCCCGCCACCCGCGGCCCGGCGCGCATTCGGTGCGTCAGCGGACCGCCACGTGAGCGACCAGAGACGGTTCAATTGATCTCGAAAAATAGCATCTAAGGGGGATTCGCGGCCGGCCGAGTTGCGGCATTCTCCAAGAGCACGATTCTCTGAGTACGCCATTCTCTGAGTACGCCATGGCTACCGGGGTGCGGGACGGCGGCGGGAACGGGTGTCGAGGGGGACGGCCGCGGGGGCGGCGGGTCCTGGGGTGGTTGCGGTCGGGGGCGCGGTTCGGTTCGGGGGCGACCACCCAGCTGCCGCACGGGCGGGCCCGGGACCAGAACGAGGGACCAGAGAGTGTCACCTTAGGGCTAAATTTCCCTTAACCCTGGCGCCCGGCCCGGCTGGTCAGTTCGTTGCAGGATCATGACATCGATGTTGCGTCGACGCCGCGCGAAATCCGTCGTGACCATCCCCTCGGCGGGGGATCTGAGCATCCAGATGGCCCTTTTGGGTGAGTGAGGATGCAGACATCAGGACGGCTCCGGCCACCGAAGGGTGCATGATCAGCTTCCGCTGGCCATACGTTTCGTGACGATCTCGTCACGAATCTCGCCTACCAGCTCCTCGAGGACATCCTCCAGCGCGATCAGACCGATCACCGATCCGTCGGCGTCGGTGACCCGGGCCAGGTGGGCTCCGGACTGCTGCATGGTCGCCAGGGCCGCTCGGAGGCTCTCGCCCGCCCCGACCCGGACGAGCGGACGCACCCACTTCGCCGCGACCGGCGCCGAGCGCTTGTCCACCCGGGTCTCCAGCACGTCCTTCAGGTGGAGGTAGCCGACCAGGGCGCCGTCGTCGTCGCGGACCGGGAAACGGGTGAAACCCGTCCGGGCCGCGAGCGCCTCGACCTCACGCGGGGTAACGGTGGGCGGGACGGTGACCAGGTTCTCCGGGGCCAGCAGGACGCTGGCGGCGCGCCGGGCGTCGAAGGCGAGCGCGTCGGTGAGGCGCTCGTGCTCGTCCGGGTCGAGCAGGCCCTCCCGGTGGGACTCCTCGACCAGCCCGGCCACCTCGTCCCGGGTGAACGCGCTGGTCACCTCGTCCTTCGGCTCGACCCGGACCGCGCGCAGGCACACCGTCGCGATGAAGTTCAGCACCGCGATGGCCGGCGCGAACGCCCGGGAGAACAGCACCAGCGGCGGGGCCAGCAACAGCGCCGCCCGTTCCGGGCCGGCCAGCGAGATGTTCTTCGGCACGACCTCGCCCAGCACGACGTGCAGGAACGCGACGATCGCCAGCGAGAGCGCGAAGGACACCGGATGCAGCGCGTGCTCGGGCAGGCCGGCCGCGTCGAACGGCGCCTCGATCAGGTGGGAGACGGCCGGCTCGGCGACCGCGCCCAGCCCGAGCGAGGCGATGGTGACGCCGAGCTGGGCCCCGGCGAGCATCTGCGACACCCGCTCCATCGCGCCCAGCGTCATCACCGCCGCCCGCGACCCCTCGGCCGCGCGCGGCTCGATGAGGCTGCGCCGCGCGGAGATCAGCGCGAACTCGGCTCCGACGAAGTACCCGTTGGCGAGCAGCAGGAGGAGCGCGATCAGGATCTCGGCCAGCCCGTTCACGATCGCACCTGGGCCGTCGGCTTCGGGCGGGCCCGCGGGGGCGCGGGCGCGGCGGCCGGGCCGGACGAGCCCGCCGGACCGGACGGACCCGCCGGACCCGCCGGGCCAGACGAGCCAGACGAGCCAGACGGGCCAGAGGAACCCGGCGGGCCAGCCGGGCCAGCCGGGCCAGCCGGCGACTCGGCGCGCCCGGCGTCAGGATCGGAGCGCTCGGGATCGGACAGCCGCACCCGGTCGACCCGCCGTCCGTCCATCCGTTCCACCTGGTAGCGCACCCGGTCGAGCACGACGCTGTCGCCCTCGACCGGGATACGGCCCAGGCGCGCCGCCATGAGCCCGCCCAGGGTCTGGTAGGCGTCCCCGGCCGGCACCGGGATCGCGGTCAGATCCTCCGCCTCCTCCGGGCGCAGCAGGCCGGACAGCAGCCAGGAGCCGTCCCGCCCGCGCGAGGCGCGCGGCGAGAGCCGGTCGTGCTCGTCGACGACGTCCCCGACGATCTCCTCGATCAGATCCTCCGCCGTGACCAGCCCGTCCGTCCCGCCGAACTCGTCGACGACGATGGCCATCTGGAGCCCACCCGCGCGCAGCGTCTCCAGCAGCGGGTCGAGCGGCATCGACGACGGCACTCGGACCGGCGCAACCATCACGTCCCGGACCGGGGTGCGCTCACGCTCAGTCTCCGCTACGGCGACGGCGTGCTTGAGGTGGATGAACCCGACGACGTCGTCGCTGCCCTCGCCGAGCACCGGGAACCGCGAGTGCCCGGTACGGCGGGTCAGCGCGATGACGTCGCTGATCTTCTCGTCGGCGTCGACCGTCCGCATCCGGACGCGGGGGGTCATGACGTCCTCGGCGGTGCGGTCGCCGAACTCGAGCGACCGGCGCACCAGCGTCGCCGTCTCCTGGGCCAGTGTGCCGTGCTCGGCCGACCGGCCGACCAGCCAGACGAGCTCTCCGGCCGAGCGGGCCGAAGCCAACTCCTCACGGGGAGTGATACCCAAGCGGCGTAAGACGGCGTTGGCCGACGCGTTGAGCAGCCGGATCACCGGCCGGCTCAGGGCGCTGAAGCGACGCTGGAAACCTTGGACGGCCCGCGCCGTGGCCAGCGGCAGCGCGATCGCCAGGTTCTTCGGGACCAGCTCGCCGAAGATCATCGTCACGCCGGTGGCCAGCACCATCGCGATGGCGACGGCCAGGCCGCTGGTCAGCCCGTCGGACGTTCCGGCCGAGCGCAGCGCCGGTCGCAGGAGGTCGGCCAGCGCCGGCTCGGCCAGGAAGCCGATAGCCAGATTGGTCAGCGTGATGCCGAGCTGGGCCCCGGAGAGCTGGGTGGAGAGGCTACGGAGCGCAACCAGGAGGCCGCGGGCGCGCCGGTCGCCGGCCTCGGCCGCCCGTTCGACGCTGGCCCGGTCGGCGGTGAGGAAGGAGATCTCCGCGGCGACGAAGATGCCGGCGATCACGACCAGGACCGCGCTGGCCACCACCAGCAGGATCTGGATCATCGGGTCACCCGGCCGATCGGCGCCGCGCCCGAAGCGACCGGGAGAATGGCGACCGCGAGAATGGATGGAGCCCCCGGTCGCGGGGGGCGGCCGGCCGGCGTCAGAGCGCGGCCCTCGCCTCGGAGGAGCGGAACGGGCTGATCAGCTATCTGTTGAAGCGGATCATCGGTCTGATGATGCGGATCGTCGGAGTCGTCCATGACCCTTCCATGCGGCGGCTGGCCGGTGGCCGGCGAGGTGGCCCCGTGGATTGAGTCTCCCACCCGCGCGCCGGAATATTCGGGCGTCCGGACGTGCGTTCCCCGGCTATCTCCCGCTTTCGCGGGCATGCGGCGGCCGGGCGGGCCGACTTCGCGGCTCGGCGGCCGAGAGCCCGGCGGCCGGAAGCCCGGCCGCCGGGATGATCCCGTCCAGCCAGGCCAGGACCTCCTCGACGGTGGCCGCGCACACCGCTCCCGGCGGGGCGGGCGGCCGATCGATCATGACCACGTCGAGGCCGAGGCGACGGGCCGCCGTCAGCTTGGCCACGGTCAGCTCGCCGCCGCTGTCCTTGCTGACAAGGACGTCAATGCGGTGCTGGCGCAGGAGTTCCAGCTCCCCGTCCACGCTGAACGGACCCCGCCCGATGATCACTTCCAGGCGCGCCGGCAGCGGCGCTTCGGGCGGGCGGATGCAGCGCAGGAGGTAGTAGGCGCGGGCATCGGCCGCGAACGGTGCGCCGCCGCGCCGACCCGTGGTCAGGAAGATCCGTTCCCCCAGCGTCGGGGCGAGATCCGCCGCGGCCGCCGGCGAGTCGACCCGGTGCCAGCGGTCGCCGGGAACCGGTTCCCAGCCGGGGCGACGGAGATGGATGAGGGGGATGCCGGTAGCGAGCGCCGCCGCGTGCGCGGATGCGCTGATCGTCGCCGCGAACGGGTGGGTGGCGTCGACGAGGGCGTGCGCGCCGACGTCGAGCAGCCAGGCGGCCAGGCCGTCCGGACCGCCGAAGCCGCCGACCCGGTCCGGAACCGGCCCGCCCACCGCGCGCGCCCCCACGGTCGGCCCCGCGGTCGGCCCAGCGGTCGCCCCCGCGGGCGCCCCAGCGGTCGCCCCCGCGGGCGCCCCGACGGTGGCCCCGACGGTGGCCCCGGCCCACGAGGTGACGATCCGTAGCCCCGGCCGCACGGCAAGCTCGGCGGCCAGCCGGCTGGCCTCGTCCGTACCGCCCAGCAGGGCGATCACCCGCCGGCCGCCCGCCGGGCTCGTTGCTCGGGGCATGCTTGCATCGTGACGAACCGCCCGGCGACCGGCCAGCCCCCCAGCGGCGGCAGGCGCGGCTGGACGACGGGGGCCTGCGCGACCGCCGCGACGACCGCCGCCCTGACCGCGCTGCTCACGGGCGAGTTCCCCGACCCGGTGGAGATCGTCCTGCCCCGGGGCCAGCGGCCGGCGTTCGCCCTGGCCGGCGAGCTTCTCGACCCCGGCACCGGCACCGCGATGGCCGCGGTGGTCAAGGACGCCGGCGACGATCCCGACGTCACCCACGGCGCTACCGTGCGCGCCACGGTCCGGGGCGGCCCGGCTGGTTCGGGGGTGCGTTTCGCCGCCGGACCAGGGGTCGGGACGGTGACCAAACCCGGCCTACCGCTGCCCGTCGGCGAACCGGCGATCAACCCGGTCCCCCGCGAGATGATCCGCGCCCACGTCGCGGCCGTCACCGAACGTCACGGCGCGCCGGCGGACGTCGAGGTGACGATCTCCGTCGACGCCGGCGAGGAACTGGCCCGCCATACCTGGAACCCGCGGCTGGGCATCGTCGGTGGCCTGTCCATCCTCGGCACGACCGGCATCGTGATCCCCTACTCCTGCTCGGCCTGGATCGACAGCATCCGCCGGGGCGTCGACGTCGCCCGCGCCGTCGGCCACCGCCACCTGGCCGCCTGCACCGGGCGGACGAGTGAGCAGGTGGCGACGGAACGCTTCGGCCTGTCGCCCGACGCGCTGCTCGACATGGGCGACTTCGCCGGGGCCGTGCTGAAGTACGTGGCCCGCCACCCCGTTGAGCGGCTGACCGTCGTCGGCGGCTTCGGCAAGCTGGCCAAACTGGCCGCCGGGTCGCTCGACCTCCACTCGGGCCGCTCGACGGTGGACCTCGAGCTGCTGGCCGGGCTGGCCGCCGAGGCGGGGGCGGACGATGGCGTCCTCGATGGGATCCGGGGCGCGAACACCGCGCTGGCCGCGCTGACCACCGCCCGCGCCGCCGGCGTCCCGCTAGGCGACCTCGTCGCCGCCCGCGCCGCCGCCACCGGAAGGGACGTGCTGCGCGGCGCCCCGGTCGCGCTCGACGTCGTGGTCATCGACCGCGCCGGCACCGTCGTCGGCACCGCCCCCTGACCGCCATGGGCCTCACTCACGGTCACCCTGTCCGCCGTGGCCAACCTGCACGGCGGCGGTACGGTCATACTCGGCCTGGAACGGGCCGGGTTCCGCCCCCTCAGACTCTCAAGCAAGGCATGGCGGCCAAGGCCCGGGCCTTCACGCCGCCGGTCCAACTGACCATCTCCGACGCGCTCGTCGACGGTCGACCGATCGTCGCCCACCCAGTGGGCGGCGTGGGGGCCCGCCGTCTTCAGGCAACGGGGACCACGCCGTGGTGTTCTCGCGTTCCTTTTTCACTTACGCTCTGGTGTTCAATACAATGGGAGCATGTCCCGTTACCGTCTTCATCCGGCACCCGACCAGGTGCCCATGCTGGCGGAGCACTGCCAGCAGGCGCGGGCTCTGTGGAATGTCTGTGTCGAGCAGCAGTCGTATTACGTGCGGGGTGGCACCCGGCCGCCCGGGCGGGCGGAGCGGTACCGGCAGCTGACCGAGGCGCGGGCGGAATCCGACTGGTTGCGGAAGGGTTCTGTCACCGTTCAGCAGCAGGCGTTGCGGGACTTCGACCAGGCCCTGGCCAACTTCTTCCGCGGCACCCATCGGAAACCGCGCTTCCGGAAGCGTGGTCTGTCGGAGAGTTTCCGGGTGGTCGGGAAGGACGCCCGGGTGGAGAAGCTGAACCGGAAGTGGTCGCGCTGCTGGGTGCCGAAACTCGGCTGGGTCCGGTTCCGCCGCACCCGCGATCTTCCCCCCGGCGTCCGGTCGTATCGGATCATCATGGACCGGGCGGGCCGCTGGCACGTGGCCTTCGCGGCCCGGCCGGACCCGGTGGACGGGCCGGGGACCGGGGAGATCGTCGGGGTGGATCGCGGGGTGGCCGTCACGGCGGCGCTCTCGACGGGGGAGATGCTGCGCTGCCCGGGACTGACGGTCCGGGAGCGGGCCCGGCTGCGCAAGGCCCAGCGCCGCGCCGCCCGCGCGGCGAAGAAGAGCCCGGCCCAGGAGTCCGAGTGGGCGAAGATCGGCCGGCTGCGAGCCCGGGAGGCGGACCGGCGGAAGGATTTCGTGGAGAAGGCCAGTACCCGGCTGGCCCGGGGCTTTGACCTGATCCGTTTCGAAAAACTGAATATTGTGACGATGACCCGGTCGGCGGCCGGTAAGGTCGACGCGCCGGGTCGGGGCGTGCGCCAGAAAGCGGGGTTGAACCGGTCGATCCTGGCCCAGGGCTGGGGGATGCTCCGGGCCCGGACCGGAGACAAGGCGCCGGGCCGGGTGCAGGATGTCCGGGCGCCGTATACGAGTCTGCGGTGTAGTGCCTGTGGGTGGATCGAGAAGAAGTCGCGCGAGAGCCAAGCCGTCTTCCGCTGTGTCGCCTGCGGCTTCACCTGCAACGCCGATGTCAATGCTGCTGTCAACGTCGCGGCAGGGCAGCCCGTCACACGACGGGCCGGCCGGGCTGGAACACCCGGTCGTGCCGGAGGGACGACGACGGGCAACCGTCCGAGCGTCCGTGAACCCCAACGAAAAACACCTGCCCGCATGGTGGGTGTTGAGTAGTTGGAATCCTCCGCCTTCAGCTTCAGGCGGAGGAGGATGTCAAGAAGCGTTGCGCGGCTACGGTCTGCCACCGGCACATTTCGTTGACAGCGGTATTCAGTTCACCGCCGTGCTTCACCGGCAGGCCGCGCCGCCGCCCGGGCTCACCGCCACCGAGGCTCGCGTCTACGGCCCTCTCGGCGGCGATCGTTCCCGGACGGCGATCGAGCTGGCCGACGAGCTGGCGCTGTCACCGGCCAACGTCCGGAAGAACCTGCGGGCCCTGGCCGGGCGCGGCCTGCTGACCCAGTTCGGCGGGCGCGGCCGGCCGACCGTCTACCGCCGGTCCGGCGCCTGAAAATCGCGCGCGGACCCGGCGGTCCGCGCCCTATGGTCGCGGGCGTGGACGGCTATGTGACAAGAAGCCCGACCGAGGCGGACCATCTCCGGGTCGTGGCCGCGGCGGACGGCTGGTGGGACGGGCTCAAGGGGCCGGCGGGCGCCCGGGAGCGACAGCTTCTGCTCCCCCGGCTGTACTTCCAGCACTTCACCCGCGGCAGCCGGATCGTCGAGACGGCCGACGGATCGCTGGCCGCGTTCCTGATCGGTTTCCTGTCGGAGTCGGACTCGTCCGCCGCCTACATACACTTCGTCGGCGTCGCGCCAGAGCACCGCCGCGGGGGTCTGGCCCGCTCGCTCTACGAAGACTTCTTCGGCTACGCGCGGGCGAACGGCCGCCGCTGGGTGCACGCCATCACCAGCCCGGAGAACACCCGCTCGATCGCCTACCACACCAGCGCCGGCTTCACGATCAAGCCGAGCGCGACGCTGGTCGACGGCGTCCCCGTCCAGCCCGACTACGACGGCGCCGGCACGCCGCGCGTCGCCTTCGTCATCGACCTCGACGCCGTCCCGGCCACGCCGGATCGCCAGCCGGGGACCTGATCGTGTTCCGGGAGACCGGTCAGTGTGGATGGGGGCCGCGGCGGTGGACGGGGCCGTGGGTGTCCTCGCCCGGCCGGGACGCGGCGTGCGCCGCCTGCCGGCTGGTGATCTGCAGCAGTTCGGGCGGCTCGTCCTCGCCGACGTGATCCACCTGGAGCGTGGCGTGGGTGACGTCGTACTCCTGATCGAGCACCCGCTGCAGGGCCCGGCGGACCTGGTGGCAGTCGCCGCCCGGGACGACGAGGACATGAGCGGACAGCGCGGGCTGCCCGGAGGTGATCTCCCAGAGATGGAGGTCGTGGACCTCGACCACCTTGTCGATCGCGACCAGGCGGTCCCCGACGGCGTCCGGATCGATGCCCAGCGGCGCGGCCTCCAGGAAGATCCGCGCCGAGCTCCGGACCAGGCCGGCGGCGGCCCGGAGCATGAGCGCGACCACGACCAGCGAGGCGATGGCGTCCGCGCGGGCGAAGCCGGTGGTGACCATCACCGCGCCGGCGATGACGGTCGCGACGAACGCGAACAGGTCGGTGAGGATGTGCTGGAAGGCGCCCTCGACGTTCAGCGCGGCTCGGTTGGCCTTCGACAGCGACCAGGTCGCCGCCAGGTTGACGACCACGCCGACCAGGGCGGTCACCAGCACAAGTCCGCCGGCGACGTCGGGCGGGCTGATCAGGCGGCGGACCGCCTCGTAGGTCAGCCAGACCGACAGCACCAGCAGCGTCGTGCCGTTCGCCATCGCCGAGAGGATCTCGGCGCGTTTGAGGCCGTAGGTATAGCCGCCGCGGGCCGGGCGGGCCGCCAGCCGCATGGCGACCAGGGCGAGCACGATCGAGGCGGCGTCGGTCAGCATGTGCGCCGCGTCGGAGATCAGCGCCAGCGAGCCGGCCACGATGCCGACGGCGACCTCGGCGACCATGAACCCGGCGATCAGCCCCAGGGCCGTCAGCAGCCAGCGCCGGTCCGCGTCCGCCGCCACGCCGTGCGTGTGCCCCGCGTGCCCAGCGTGCCCAGCGTGCCCAGCGTGCCCGGCGTGCTCGCCCGGCCCGGCCACGTCACCGTGGCCCGGCTCGTCGTGCCCGTGCGGATGATCTGTCACGTGCCTTCCTCGGCTGGGCGCCCGGACGCTGGTCAGGACCAGACTAACCGCAACCCACCCTCCTTGATCAAATGCGACAGTGGTGACCGTTTTCATCCCGCGCCTGGTTCGCCGGGCACGTGATCCATACGATCCGCTGGCGGCCAGGGCGGCACACTCGACCCGCACCCCCGCTTCAGACTAGAATCTTGGTCTATGACGACGCTCCCGCTGTCAGATGTCAAAATACGACTGTCCGAGATCGCGGACGAGGTCAACCGGACCCACGACCGGGTGCACATCACCCGCAACGGCCGGGATTACGTGGTCCTCATTTCCGCCGAGGATCTCGCCTCGATCGAGGCCACGATGGAACTGTTGTCCGATCCAGCGGCGATCAGCCGAATCCGCGAGGCAGAGGACGCTGTCGCCGCTGGGGACGTGACGACGGGCGAGGAGATGGCCGCGCTCATGCGTAGACGCCAAGACTCAGCTCATGACGAGTGATGGGCAGGAAACGGATCCGTACCGGCTGATCCTGGCGCTCGCTGCCCGTCGGGCGCTGACGGACACCCTTCCCGCCGCCGCCGCGTTCGCCGCGTGGGAATTCATCTCGGGTCCGTTGCTCCTTCGTCCCACGGTGGTCGGCGCACCCCTGCGTGAACTGTTCCGTGGTCTCTGGAGGGCACGCCGCGGCGAGTACCGAGTGCGGTACTCGATCAATGAGGATCGCCGAGAAGTCCAGGTTCTGGACATCGACCATCGGCGCGATGCCTACCGGATGTGAGCCATCCGGCGTCCGACCGGCTCCGGCGGGGTCAGCGGGTGAGGGTGGAGGCGGTGAGCTCGACGGAGTCGATGGCCCGCAGGATGCGCTCGACCGAGACCGGATGGGCGGTGCCCAGCGACTGGGCGAACAGGCTGACCCGCAGCTCCTCGATCATCCAGCGGATCCGGACGATCTCGGGGTCGCCGGCCCGGCGCGGCCCGACGGCGGTCAGCAGCTCGTCGTAGGCGGCGGTGACCTCGGCCACGTCCCGCATCCGGGTCGCGTCCCGGCCGGGGTCGCGGGGCAGCGCCTCGCAGCGGCGCTCGCAGGCCCGCAGGTAGCGGACGAGGTCGGGTAGCCGGGGCAGCCCCGTCGCCGTGACGAAACCGGGATAGACCAGGCCGGTCCGGACCCGTTCGACGTCGGCCACGGCGGCGGCCAGAGCGGGGGCGCGCAGGCCGGAGACCGCTCGTTCGGCGTCGCGGGACGCGGCCAGCACCTTCTCGACCCGGTTGACCACGTCGAGGGTGAGGTCGGGCAGCTTCTCCCGGGCGGCGGCGGCCAGCGCGGCGAAGCCGTCGGCGGTCCAGGACGGGCCGCCGCCGTCGGCCAGGATCGCGTCCAGCGCGCAGGTGGCGCAGTCGTCCAGCAGGGCGGCGATCCCGCCGTGCGGGTTGTTGGTCAGGGTGAGCTTCGCGCTCCGGCCCAGGTAGCGGCGCACGTACGGGGCCGGCGACGCGGTCACGACGCCCAGCAGCGCCCGCGTCCCCCGCCACATGGCGGCCCGCGCCGCGTCCTCGGTGTCGAACAGCCGGATCGCGACCCCACCGTCCACCGGCGCCGTGCCGGGCGGCAGCGCCGGGTCGGCCGGGTCGACGAGTGCCGGGTACGCCCGGGTCAGCACCCCGCGCACCCGCCGCTCGACCATCCGGGGCAGGTCGCCCACTGGCCCGAAGCGATCCGGAGAATCAGCGGAGCCCCCAGTTGGCGGCACATTGCCCGCTGGCCCGAAGCGACCGGGAGAATGGGCGGAGCCCCCGGTCGCGGAGGGCACCAGGTCGCCGAAGTCCCAGGCCGTGATCCCGTCCCGCTCCAGGCTGGGCGCGGCGGCGGCGACCGCCTCCCGCAGCCGGGGCCGCAGCCGTTCCTTCAGCTCCGCCAGGTCCTTGCCCTCACCGACCCGCCTGCCCTTGCCGTCGGTGACGCGGAAGGTGACCCGCAGGTGGTCGGGCACCTTCTCCGGCCGCCAGTCCGACACCGACAGCCCCGCGCCGCCCATCCGGCGCAGCTCGGCGGTCAACGCGTCCAGCAGCGGCCCGTCGGCCGGCGAGACCCGCTCGGCCAGCGCGCCGGCGAAGTTCGGGGCCGGGACGAACGAGCGGCGCACCTCCTTGCGCATGGAGCGGATCAGCGCGGTGAACAGCTCCAGGCGCAGGCCGGGCACCTGCCAGTCGAAGACGGCCCCGTCCAGCCGGTTGAGCGCCGTGAGCGGGACGTGGACGGTCACCCCGTCGGCCGCCTCCCCCGGCGTGAACTGGTAGGTCAGGCGCAGCCGCTGGCCCTCGACCTCCCAGACGTCCGGGTAGTCGGCCAGCGACGCGCCGCCGGCGGCCGGGTCGAAGACCAGGTCACGGGGGTAGTCGAGCAGATCCGGGGTCTCGCGGCGGGCGGTCTTCCACCAGGACTCGAAGTGCCGGGCCGAGGTGATGTCGGCCGGCAGCCGGCCGTCGAAGAAGCCGACCAGCGCCTCGTCGTCGACCACGACGCCGCGGCGGCGCACCCGTTTCTCGACCTCGGCCGCCTCGGCCAGCAGGGCCTTGTTCGCGGCGATGAAGGCGTGCGAGCCGTCCCACTCGCCGGCGACCAGCGCGTGGCGGATGAACAGGTCGCGGGAGGTCACCGGGTCGATCCGGCCGTAGTTGACCACCCGTCCGGTCACGATCGGAAGCCCGTAGACGGTGACCCGCTCGGTGGCCAGCGTCGCGCCGGACCGCCGGTCCCAGCGCGGCTCGCTGTAGGTGCGGACCGCCAGGTGGCCGGCCAGCGGCTCGATCCAGTCCGGTTCGATGCGGGCCGCGATCCGTCCCCACAGCCGCGACGTCTCGACCAGCTCTGCCACCATCGTCCAGCGCGGCGGCTTCCGGAACAGCGACGAGCCGGGGAAGATCGCGAACCGGGTGTTGCGGGCACCCTGGAAGTCCCGCTTGTCCTCGTCGCGGCGGCCGATGTGGGAGAGCAGGCCGGACAGCAGGGCGGTGTGGACGGCCCTGGGGTCGGCCGGGGTCGAGTTCGGGGTCATGCCGAGGCCGGCGGCGGCGTCGCGCAACTGGCCGCGCAGGTCCTGCCACTCGCGTACGCGCAGGTAGTTGAGGTACTCGGCCCGGCACATCCGGCGGAAAGCGCTGGCCGAGCGTTCCTTCTGCTGCTCGGCCAGGTAGTTCCACAGGTTGAGCAGGGCGAGGAAGTCGGAGTTCTCCTCGGTGAAACGGGCGTGGGAGGCGGCCGCCGCCTCCTCGGCGTCGACCGGGCGCTCGCGGACGTCCTGGATGGACAGCGCGGCCGCGATGACCAGCACCTCCCGCAGGCAGCCGAGGCGCTCGGCCGCCAGAATCATCCGGCCCAGGCGCGGGTCGACGGGGAGCTGGGCCAGCCGCCGCCCGAGCGGGGTCAGCCGGGGCGGGGCGTCGCGCTCCTCGGTCGTGACCAGCGCGCCGAGCTCGCGCAGCAGCAGGATGCCGTCGGTGATCGCCCGGCGGTCGGGCGGGTCGACGAAGGGGAACTCGGCGATGTCGCCCAGGCCGAGCGCGGCCATCTGGAGGATGACCGAGGCCAGGTTCGTCCGCAGGATCTCCGGGTCGGTGAACGCGGGGCGGCCCTCGAAGTCCTCCTCGCTGTAGAGGCGGACACAGATGCCGGCCTCGAGCCGGCCGCAGCGGCCCTTGCGCTGGTCGGCCGACGCCCGGGAGACCGGCTCGATCGGCAGCCGCTGGACTTTCGTCCGGTGGCTGTAGCGGGAGATGCGGGCCCGGCCGGTGTCGATCACGTAGCGGATGCCGGGCACGGTCAGCGACGTCTCGGCGACGTTGGTAGCGAGCACGATCCGCCGGCCGGTGTGCGGGGCGAACACCCGTTGCTGCTCGGCGGCCGACAGGCGGGCGTAGAGCGGGACGATCTCGGTGCCCGGACGGTCCTGGGCGGTCAGGGCGTCGGCGGTGTCGCGGATCTCCCGCTCGCCGGACAGGAACACCAGGACGTCGCCGGGACCGGCCGCGCTCAGCTCGTCGACGGCGGTCAGGATGCCCTGGATCTGGTCGGCGCCGGCCGGGCCGGACGCACCGCCCGCCCCGCGACCGGGACGGCGGCCCTGGCCGCCCCCGGAACCCGCGGAACCCCCGGAGCCCCCGGGCTGGCGCCGGCCGCGGGCGGCCCGCGGCGCGGGCTCCTCATCCCCGTCGGGCTCGTCGGCGTCCGGATCGCCCTCCAGCGGCCGGTAGCGCACCTCGACCGGGTACGTCCGGCCGGAGACCTCGATGATCGGCGCGTCGCCGAAGTGCTTCGACAGGCGCTCGGGGTCGATCGTGGCCGAGGTGACGACGACCTTCAGGTCCGGGCGGCGGGGCAGGATGTTGCGCAGGTAGCCCAGGATGAAGTCGATGTTGAGGCTGCGTTCGTGGGCCTCGTCGACGATGATCGTGTCGTAGCGGGTCAGGAGCCGGTCCTGGGCCAGCTCGGCCAGCAGGATGCCGTCGGTCATGAGCTTGACCAGCGTGTTCGGGCCGGTGTGGTCGCCAAAGCGGATCTGGTAGCCGACGACGCCGTCGTGGCCGAGCGGGGTGCGCAGCTCCTCGGCGATGCGGGTGGCGACCGAGCGGGCCGCGATCCGGCGGGGCTGGGTGTGACCGATCACGCCCCGCACGCCCCGGCCGAGCTCCAGGCAGATCTTCGGCAGCTGGGTCGTCTTGCCCGACCCGGTCTCCCCGGCGACGATCACGACCTGGTGGTCGCGGATCGCGGCCAGCAGGTCGTCCCGGCGCTGGCTGACCGGCAGCTCGGCCGGGTAGTTCAGGGCGGGGACGGACGCCCGGCGCCGCTCAAGACGGCCCCGGGCCGTCTCGATCTCACCCTGGACGGCGGCCAGCGCGGCCGCCCGTTCGTCCTCGTCACGACGTCGGTGCGCCGCCTCCAGCCGGCGGCGCAGCCGCCGCTCGTCGCGCAGCGTGAGCTCGGGCAGGCTGATTTCGGGCAGGCCGAGACCCGGCAACTCGTGGCCCGCGTCGACTGACGACGCGGTCACACTCGACGACCCTGGCATCCACCCCAGGATAACGACGGCCCGCGACGATCACCGCTCAATATTCGTCGGGCACGAGCAGCGAGCCTCGACACCGCGGCGATCTGGGCCGCGGTCAGGCGCCTGTCCCCCACTGGTCCTCCGAGAAGATCCCCGCGGCACGCTGGCCGCCGTCAGCGACGACCAGCGCGTATGGCTATGGGACCTGACTGACGCCGCCGCTCCCCGCCTGATCGAACAGGCGGACCGTGGCCCCGCGGAGGGGGAGCCTCCTCCGGGCTGTTGCCTATCGCTTAGACGTGGACGAGCAGGCCACGGCCGATCAGTGAGGTGGACCGGTCCAGGCGATGGCTCGCCCGCGCGACCTCCCCGGGCAGGTGCCGGACAGCCCAGATGCGGCGGGCGAGCTTCCAGGCCCGGTCCCTCGTCATGACGACGGTGCGATCCTCCAGCCAGTCGTCCCACTGGCCGCCCAGGTCGTCGAGACGGGCCCAGAAGTTGTTCTCCAGATAGTCCTTCAGCGTCGGGATACGCACGTGGAAGATCTGGTTCACGTACTGGTAGTCGGCCCGGCATCCCTCGTCGAAGTCGATACCAAGCGCTGTGAACGTGTTGACGACGGAGAACGCCAGATCGAAGTTGATGTGGGCGTTCACACCGGCCACCGCGAACTGCATGGCGGAGATGTCCGGCCGGTATCCACGCTCGAGCAGCACCCCCCACGCCCGCGGCGCGGCGAGGGGCCGGTTGCCCCAGGCGGACAGGGCGGAGAAGTACCGCTTCGCGAACTCCACGTCCAGCACCGACAGGAACTCGGGCTGGACGAACGAGCCGTCGCCCAGCGCGCTGAGGACCGTCTCGGTGATGACCTTGTAGAGGTAGTTGAAATAGGCCAGCCCGGTCACCGGGTAGGCCGGCGCGGCCGCCTCGAGCAGGCTCTGGAGCTCGGCCTGCTGGGCAATGACCTCGGGAACGGTGGCCGGGACGCGGTCGACGACCGCCTGGAACTTCTCAGCCGAGACACCGGGCATATCCATGGGACGCTCCCCGTATTTTGAGCAGACGGCGACAGAAAGGTGACGGGCTACCGGTAGCGGAAGTAGATGGTGCTGGCTTGTACGCGGCTGCGGGCACCTAGTTTGGCGAGGATGTGGGACACGTGGGCACTGACTGTCTTCTCCGCGATAAAAAGAGTCCGCGCGATCTGACGATTGGTCACGCCGTTCGCGAGTTCGACCAGGACGGTGAGCTCGCGGGGCGTGAGCGCCTCGAGCGGGTTCGGCTCGCCGGACGGCCGCGGGGCCGTCGGCCCCGCAGGGCCACCAGGCATTCCGGGGCCACCAGGCATTCCGGGGCCACCAGGCATTCCGGGGCCACCAGACGTTCCGGGGCCACCAGACGCGCCCGCCCCAGCGGGCGCGACGAGCGCGGCGGGCGCGCGGGAACTGTCGCCCGACCGGCCGGGCCAGACCGAATGGTCATCCCAGCCCGGCCCATGGCCGCCGCCCAGCTCGGCGAGCCCGCCGGTCCTTAAGCCGAACTCGGGCCAGCCCAGCCCGCCGTCGCCGCCCAGCCCGTTCCCACCGCCCAGCCCGCTCCCACCGCCCAGACCCGTCCTCGAGCCGGTAGAGCCCGTCGGGATCGGCCGCGGCGCCTCGGGCCCCGACCCCGGCCCCGGCCCGGGCCCCGGCCCGGCCGGCAGCGCGATGCGCGCCCGCTCGGCCAGCGCCCGGACGTGGGTGAGGAACGGCTCGGCCCCCAGCGCGCTGGCCATCTGGAAGGCGTCGATCAGATGCCCGCGGGCGACCGCGTTGCGGGTCCGGCCGGCGAACAGCGCCTCGGCGTGGTGCATCCGCGCGTAGGCCGCCGGATAGGGATGACGCAGCGCCGTCCAGGCGTCGGCGACCCGGGCCCACCGAGCCGGATCCGACTGGGTGAACCGGCTCGCCTCGGCCTCACACAGCGCCAGATAGGCCGCGACCGTGTCGTGGACGGTCGGCACCGCGCTCGGCAGCGCCGCCCGCAGCCGTTCCATCCACTGCTCGAGCCGGTCGAGCAACGACCCGTCGGCCTCCCCCAGCCGCGGGCGTTCGCCGGCCACGTGCTGCTCGGCCTCAACCCGCATCCCGTGCCAGACCAGCGGGGCCAGCACCCAGATGTCCTCCGCCCCGGCCTCGGCCAGGTCCAGCCCACGCCGGATCGCCTCCCGCGCCTCGTCGAAGCGCCGCTCCCACATCGCCAGGCCCGCCCGCAGCGTCAGCAGCGGCATCCGGTAGCGGGTCCCGGGTGTCTCGGCCGTCAGCACCTCGAGTGCGTCCAGGTCGGCCCGGGCCTGCTCCAGCAGCCCCTGCCCGACCAGCAGCCGGCAGCGGGCCAGCAGGATCTCCACCGCCTGCGCCCCACCCGGCCGGGCCGCCCACGCGTCGCCGATCAACCTCGACGCCTCCGACCAGGCCCCGACCCGGAACAGCCCGTTGGCCGCGACCGCCCGCAGGCTCACCCCGTAGGTCCGCCCGACCCCGAGCACGTCGGCCCGCTCCGCGCCCTGCCGCGCGACCCGGATCCCCTCGTCCAGCATGTTCAACGGCCCCGACAGCAGCTCGGTCAGGTGCAGGAACACCCGGCCCACGTCGTCGGGCTGGGCCGTGGCGACGTCGGCCAGGCGCAGCGCCTCCCGCAGGTCGCCGACCCCGGCCTCCGGATCGTGCAGGAACGCCTTGGAGAACCCCAGCGCGGCCAGCGCCTGCACCCGACCCGACGAGGGCCGGGCGGGGCTCGCCTCCCGCGCCAACGCCAACGCCCGCTCGGCCGAGTCCCGAGACTCGTCGTAACGGCCGAGCAGCACCAGGACCTCGGCGTAGCCGGCCAGCGCGTCCGCGTGCTCCAGCGCCTGCCCGGCCGAGGCCAGCAGCAGCGACGCCTGCTGGTAGACCTCGACCGCCTCCCGTAGCCGTCCCGCCGCCACCAGGTAGCGGGCCTGCCGGTGCCGCAGCGCCCCGCCCGCCGCCGCGTCCCCGGCCAGCGTCACCCGGGTCGCCATCAGCCCGACCGCCGCGTCGTGCTCCCCGCACAGGTACGCCGCCCGCGCCGCGTAGTCCAGCAACGTCGCCTGGTTCAGCCCACCCTCGACGTCCCCCACCCGGGTATGCAGGTCCAGCGCCTCCCGCCAGAACCGGTAGGCGTCGGCGAACAGCCGCAGCCCCTCCGCCTCCCGGGCCGCCTCCACCGTCGCCGTGAACGCCCGCGCCCACTCCCGCGCCCGCGTCCAGTGGAACGCCAGCCGCCCCCAGGCCCCCGCCCCCGCCCCCGCGGACGCGGCCAGCGCCTCGGCGTGGCGCCGGTGCAGCTCCTGCCGCTCGCCCGGTACCAGGGCGTCGTAGACGACGTGCCGGATCAGCACGTGCCGGAACTGGTAGCCCACCCCCAGCGGATCGGCCTCCAGGATCCACTCCCGCACCGCCGTGCGCTCGCCCTCGAGCACCTCATCCGCCGGCGCGTCGATCATCGCCACCAGCTCCCGATGGTCGATCGGCTCCTCCCCGACCGACGCCGCGTCCACCACCCGCCGCCCCGGCACCGACAACCGGTCCACCCGCCCGGCCAGCAGTTCACGCAGGCTCGAGGGCAGCGGCTCGGGCCCCGCCACCGAACCCGGCGACGGGGCGGGCAGCGACGCCGGGTTCGGTGGCTGGGCCCACCAGGCGCGGACCAGCTCCTCGACGAACAGCGGATGCCCCTGGCTCAGCCGCCACACCCGATCGACGAACCCGGCGTCGGGCACCGCGCCGGCCGTCGCCTCGACCAGCTCGGCCACGTGCTCCCGCGAAAGCGCCGTCAGCTCGAACCGCTGGACCCGGCCCCCGCGCCACAGCTCGGTCAGCACCGGCCGCAACGGCGAGTCCGCCGCCAGCATCTCCGTCCGGTACGACGCGCAGATCAGGACCGGCGCGTCACTGAAACTCGCCAGCAGGTAGGTGATCAGCTCCCGGGTCGACCGGTCGGCCCAGTGCAGATCCTCGATCACCAGCACCAGCGGCCGCCGCCGCGCCAGCTCCACCAGGATCCCGAACAGCAGCTCCAACGGTGGCCGGTGAGCCAACCCCGTGAACGGATCCGACGTCCACCAGTCCCGCGACGACCCCACCGGAGGCCCGCCCGAGCCCGGCTGGCCGCCCGAGCCCGGCTGGCCGCCCGAGCCCGGACGTCCGCCCGGCCCGGGCAGACCGACCAACCGCGGCCCGGGAACGGGCACCGGCTCCGAACCCGCCGTCTCGGCGCCCGCCGCCTCAGCGTCCGCCGCCTCAGTGCCCGCCGGGCCCGGCGCCGGTTCCGGGGGCGCGCTGACCGCGCTCAGTGCCGGCCGCCCGCCCGAGTGGGGACGGAGCGGATCCGGCCGCCCGGGCCGGGCAGCGGCCTCGACCGTGATGTCCATCGCGGGGAACGTCTCGGCCAGCGGCACCAGCCACGGACCCAGCACCTGCCGGGCCCAGACCGCGTCCGGACCGCGCAGCAGCCGGCGCAGCGCGTCCACGATCGGCCAGAACGGCGGTCCGCCGCTGATGTCGATGCAGGCACCTGAGAGCACCGTCGCGCCGGCGTCCCGCCCCACGCGCGCCGCGAACTCGGAAAGGAGCCGGGTCTTCCCGATTCCTCCCTCACCGCCGACGAACACCGCCGCGGTCGCCTCGGCCTGGACACTCTCGAAGGCCGCCCACAATCTCGCCATCTCGACGTCCCGGCCGACGAAGCGCGGCCGCATATCGTGCGCCACGACGCGAAGCATAAAGGAGATCCCTTGTCCTGGTCCACGCTCGAAATGCCACCGCGGGCGCCGCCGCCCGGCCCGCTACCCGGACGCGATCTCCGTCGGGCGACGGAAACGCCTGCCAGCCTGGGCATCAAGCCTCCCTGGGCGCGGCCCGGACCCCGCTCGCCTAAGGTGTCCCGCGCCCGCGAATAAGGAGTTTTCCCGATGCGGCGTGTCGGGCTCGAGGGTCATTCTGACAACCGGAGCACCGTCGGTGTTTTGAAACAGGGGGCAACACAGCGACGGAAGACACGGCTGAAAGAGCGGGCCATGAATAGCGCACACACTCACCCACCACCGCGGGCGCGCCGGCTGCTGTTCGGGTCCGCTCGCTCCGCCGCCGATCTTCCCCAACCCGTCGTCGACCGCGTCCGCCGGGAGGTGCTCCGGCTCGCGGCGGCGACCGGCGGTGAGGCGGTCGGGACTGATGCCGGGGTCGGGACTGATGCCGGCTCCGGTGCCGGGGTCGGGGCGTGCGCCGCCGGCTGCCGCGAAGGCGCCGGCGGGCTCGCGCTCGTCGATCTGCCGGCGGGCGCGCTCGACGCCGCCGTGACCCGGACGCTCACCGCGGTCTTCGAGCTGGCCGACATCGACCCGATCCTGATCGCGATGGAAGCCTGGCGGACCTGTCACACGCTCGCCTTGGGCGCCGGGCCGGCCCGACCCGGCGCGGCCGGCGCGGCCGGCACCGGGGGTGGAGCCGGCGGCGCGGGCGGAGCCGGCGCCCGGATCGTCGACCTCGGCCCGCGGGGCGTGACGCACACCCACGGCCAGGTCGTGCGGGTCAGTGCCGGTGGTCACCAGCTCGGGACGATCGCGTTCAGCGTGACGCTCACCCTCGACGTCGAGCTGATGGCGGCGGCGGTGGAGGAGGAGGAGCGGCTGCGCCGGGTCGGCCTGCACGGCTGCCGGCTGACGGCGACGCTCAGCGCGGCCGGCGAGCCGGTGCGGTCGGCCAGCTGCCCGGTCGCCTTTCCCCGCTCGTTCGGCGTCGGATCCGGGCTGCCGACCGTCCCGAGCGGCCGAGCTCGCCGCTGACCCGCCGGCCGGCGGCCCCAACAACCCGGACAGCTTCCCTCAGGGCGCGCGGTGGGAAATTATGAGGTGAGCGGAGGTGCTCCGACGAGTCCGGGCGGAGATCGACGCGAAGGGGGAGGCCCGTGGACGCCAGCATGCTGCGAGTGGACACTCCGGTCACCACGCTCACGCTGAGCGGTGACCGGAGCTACGTCGTCGGGCGCGGCCGGGACGCGGACATCAACGTGCCCGGCACGCGCGTCTCCCGCCATCACGTCGAGCTCGCGCCCAGCGGGCGGGGCTGGACGGTCCGCGACATCAGCTCGAACGGCATCTGGGTCGACGGGCGGCGGGTCTCGTCTCTGCCGCTCATCCCGGTCGAAGAGAGCCGGGCCCGCGTCACGGCGCCGACCGAGGTCCGCCTCGGCGCGCCGGACGGGCCGCCGCTGCTCCTGCTCGCGACCTGGCCGCCCGGGCTCGGCGGCGACTGGGGGCCGAACGACGCCGACGTCTCGGGCATGCAGACGATCATTGCCCCGGGCGAGGGGGGGTCGTCGGCGCACGGCCGGCGGGGCGAGCCCGCCGCGCGGGACGCGGGACGCGGCGCGAGCGGGGGCTACCCGGGCGGTGGCTACCCGGCCGGGGCGGGCGCCCCGCCGCGCCGCCGCGGCTGGTTCCGCCGCCGCGCACGCTGAACGCCCTTCGCCAACCTGCCGCCCTCCGCGACCGGGGGCTCCGCCCATTCTCCCGGTCGCTTCGGGCGGGTGGCCGCGGGGCCGACCGGCCCGGTCCGCGGTGGCCGAGGGACCCGGTGGACGCCCGCTGTCTGGGCTGGTCAGCGACGGGCCCAAGGACCGGCGCCGGCACCGTGGGACTGGTTCGTCTTCGTAGCTCTTTACCGAAACGTCTTGCATAGACGGTTAGGCTGCCCTAACTTAGCTGAGGTTAACCGCACAGCACGGCGGATGTCCTCCTCTGTGTCCAGCTGCGGGTGGATGGCGAGGGACGGAGGCAGCCCGTGCTCCCGACTTTTGTGATTGGTCTCCGAGAAGGCCTCGAGGCGTCACTGATCGTGGGCATCGTCGCCGCGTTCCTGCGCCAGCGGGACCGGCGCGACGCCCTGCGCCAGGTGTGGATCGGCGTCAGCCTCGCCCTTCTGCTCTGCCTGGGCATCGGCATCGCCCTCCAGGCACTGGACCGGGACCTCCCGCAGCGTCAGCAGGAGGGGCTGGAGACGGTCATCGGCCTGATCGCGGTGTCGATGGTCACCTACATGGTCGTCTGGATGCGGCGGCACTCCCGGGATCTCAAGCGCTCCCTGGAGAGCGCCACCGACTCAGCGCTCGAGCGGGGCTCGACCGGCGCGCTGGTGGCGATGGCTTTCCTCGCCGTCCTGCGCGAGGGCTTCGAGACGGCCGTGTTCCTCATCGCGGCGTTCAACGCCAGCACCTCCCCGGCCACCGCCGGCAGCGGCGCGCTGCTCGGTGTCATCGTCGCGGTCGTCATCGGCCTCGGGATCTACCGCGGCGGCATCAAGATCAACATGTCCCGGTTCTTCCGGGTCACCGGACTGGTCCTCGTCCTGGTCGCGGCCGGCCTGCTCGCCACCGCCGCCCACACCGCGCACGAGGCCGGCTGGCTCGACGCCGGGCAGACGCAGGTGTTCGACATGTCCTGGCTGGTCCGGCCGGGGACGGTGCTGGCCAGCATCCTGACCGGCGTGCTGGGCCTCCAGCCGCGGCCGGTGGTCGCCGAGTTCGTCGCCTGGATCGTCTACCTGGTGCCGCTCATCCTGTTCGTGGCCTGGCCCGTCCGGCGCAAGCCGTCGACGCCGAAGCCGGCCGCGGCCTCGACCGCCAGCGGCTCCGCCGCCAGCACCTCGAGCACCAGGACCTCGACCACCAGCGCTCCGACTACCAGCGCTTCGGCGACCGGTGCCGCCGCGACCGGGTCCGTCCTGGACCCACCGGCCACCGTCAGGTAGCGCGGCCGCCGGCCCACCCGCGCCCGCGCGGCCCGCGGCTGGGCCAGTCACCGCCACCGCCGCGCACCCCGACGGGCACCACCGTCCTCGGTTCCCCGAGGGCTCGCTTCTCACCGTCACGCCATCACAGCCAGTTCTGGGGGTACTTCGTGCACCGCGCACCCATCGCGTTCAGCGCTATCGCGGTCATCGTGGCGGCCAGTGCGGCCGCCTGCGGCGGCGGCTCGTCGGGGTCGGGCGGCGGTGGCGGCACGAAGCAGACCGTCGCCGTCACCATCAGCCCGAAGGGCTGTACGGCCAACCCGGCCAGCATCGCGGCCGGGCCGACGACGTTCAACATCACGAACAAGGACGCCGCCGCGATCAGCGAGGCCGAGCTGATGAGCGGCGACACCATCCTGGGCGAGAAGGAGAACCTCACGCCCGGTCTGTCCGGCTCGTTCTCGCTCAACGTCAAGGAGGGCAAATACCAGCTGTACTGCCCGGGCGCCAAGGGCGGCCCGGAGAAGACCGACTTCGTCGTGACGGCCGGCGTGGCCGCCGCCCCGGTCGACCCGCGGGTGACCGCGCAGCTCAACACGGCGGCCAGCCAGTACGCCGACTACGTCCGGGCACAGGTCGCGGAGCTGGTAACCGGTACCAACGCCTTCGCGGCGGCGGTCAGGGCGGGCGACCTGGCCCAGGCCAGCGCGCTCTACGGCGCTCCGCGACTGAACTACGAGCGGATCGAGCCGGTGGCCGAGTCGTTCGGCGATCTCGACCCCGACGTCGACGCCCGGATCGACGACGTGCCCGACGAGGCGCACTGGACCGGCTTCCACAAGCTGGAGAAGGCGATCTTCGCTGACAGGTCGCTGGCCGGCATGGCGCCGATCGCCGACAAGCTCGTCGCCGACGTCAACAAGCTCAACACCCTGGTGGCCAAGCAGACCTACCAGCCAGCCCAGATCGCCAACGGCGCGACCGAACTGCTGGGCGAGGTCGGCAAGACCAAGGTCACCGGCGAGGAGGAGCGCTACAGCAAGCTCGACCTCCTCGACATACAGGGCAACGTCGACGGCGCGGACAAGGCGTTCACGCTGCTCAAGCCGGCGCTGACCACGCTCAACCCGACGCTGGCCTCGACCGTGACCACCCGCTTCACCGACATGTACAACGCGATCGCCCCGTACCGGAAGGGTGAGAGCTACGTCTCCTACGACACGGTGACCGAGGCGCAGCGGCGGACCCTCTCGCAGACCGTCGACGCCCTGGCCGAACCGCTCTCGCAGGTGGCCGGGACGGTCGTCCAGTAGGACGCCCAGCCGGACGACCGGACAGCTCAGACAGCGCGACCGACGCAATGATCCTCATCGGGCATCTGTGACCGGCGGCCCGGCGGCGGTTACGAGAATGGAAGGGAACGGCTGAAATGGCCGGAAAGACAGGCACCGGAAAGACGGACGCCACAGGTACGGGTCTGCCCGGGTTGCCCACCCGCCCGAAGCGACCGGGAGAATGGGCGGAGCCCCCGGTCGCGGAGGGCGGCAGGTTGCCCACCCGCCCGAAGCGACCGGGAGAATGGGCGGAGCCCCCGGTCGCGGAGGGCGGCAGGTTGCCCACCCGCCCGAAGCGACCGGGAGAATGGGCGGAGCCCCCGGTCGCGGAGGGCGGCAGGTTGCCCAGTCTGTCGAGGCGGCGCGCGCTGTTCGGCGCGGCCGGCCTGGCCGGCGCGGCCGGGATGAGCGCGGCCCTGGCCGGCTGCGGCGACGGTTCGTCCGGCGGGGACTCCGTCGCCTCGGCGACCGTGCCCTTCTACGGCGCCCGCCAGGCCGGGGTGAGCACCGACGCCCAGGACCGGCTGGCCTTCGCCGCGTTCGACGTCTCCGCCGGCACCAGCCGGGACGAGCTGCGCGACCTGCTGAAGACGTGGACGGCCGCCGCCGCCAGGATGGCCGTCGGCCAGTCGGTGGCCGACGACGAGGCCCGCCCGCAGAGCCCGCCCCGCGACACCGGCGAGGCGGCCGGCCTGTCCGCCGGCAACCTGACCATCACCTTCGGGGTCGGCCCGTCGCTGTTCGACAAGCGGTTCGGGCTGGCCGCGAAGCGCCCGGCCGCGCTGGCCGACCTCCCGGCGATGCCCGGCGACGACCTGGAGGCCGACCGCAGCCACGGCGACCTGTGCATCCAGGCCTGTGCCGACGACCCGCAGGTCGCCTTCCACGCGGTGCGCAACCTGCGCCGGCTGGCCCAGGGCACGGCCGTGCTGCGCTGGTTCCAGCTCGGTTTCGGCCGGACCAGCAGCACCAGCAGCGACCAGGACACCCCGCGCAACCTGATGGGGTTCAAGGACGGCACCAACAACATCAAGCGCCAGGACGCGGCGGCGCTCGACAAGTTCGTCTGGGTTCCCGCCGGAGCTGACGCGGCAGCGTCCTGGATGGCCGGCGGCACCTATGTCGTGACCCGCCGAATCCGGATGCTGCTGGAATCCTGGGACCGGGACTTCCTGGCCGACCAGGAGAACGTCTTCGGCCGGACCAAGACGACTGGCGCGCCGCTGAGCGCGAAGCTGGAGTTCGACAAGGTACCGCTGACGGCCAAGGACTCGAAGGGCGAACTCGTCATTCCGGCCGATGCGCACATTCGGCTCGCCGCGCCGGCGACGAACAACGGGATCACGCTGCTGCGCCGCGGCTACTCGTACACGGACGGGGTCGACAGCGAGACCGGCCAGCTCGACGCCGGACTGTTCTTCATCGCCTTCCAGCGGGACCCGCGCACCGGTTTCATCCCGGTGCAGCGCCGGCTGGCCGAAAACGACGCCCTGAACGAGTACATCGTCCACACCAGCAGCGCCATCTTTGCCGTCCCACCGGGCGTGCGGGACGCCAGCGATTTCTGGGCCAGCGGGCTGTTCTCCGCCTGAATCCCACCAGTACCACCCCGAAGTAAAAGGCGACAACGAACCGGACTGTGACTCGCCCGGGACTCGGAGAGTCGCCTAGCATCGGCCGGGAAAACCCAGCAGAGCCGATCGCCGAGGGGCGGGTACGTGAAAGAAATCGCCATTGTCGGGCTAGCGGCACGCTTTCCGGGAGCCGACGACGTGGGCGCCTTCTGGCGCCTGGCCCTGGCCGCTAAGCCGCGTTTCCGCGGCATTCCGGCGACTCGCTGGAACAGGGCGAGCTTCTACGATCCCGACAGCCGCGCGAAGCGGGACGTCACCCGGTCCTACACGGACCAGGTGGCCTTCCTCGACGAGGTCTACGCCTTTGCGCCCACGCATTACCGCATCCCGCCCCGGCGGGCCCGGGCGATGGACCCGCAGCACCGGCTCTACATAGACCTGGCCCGGGAGGCGCTGTGCGACGCCGGCTACGAGCGCCGGCCGTTCGACCGCTCCGGCACCGGGGTGTTCTTCGGCCTGAGCCAGTCGGACTACTGGTCGCTGACGAGCAGCCGCCTGCGGGCGACGCTGCTCACTGACGGGTCGCTGCACGAGGGCCGCGAGTACCCGGAGGCGCGGGCCGTTTTCGAGCGCCTCACCGAGGAGGCGGTGGCCCCGGTCGCGGCCTACGGCCTGCCCGGCTGCCTGCCGAACATGGCCGCCGGCACGGTGAGCAACCTGTTCGACCTGGGCGGCCCGTCGTTCACCCTCGACGCCGCCTGCGCGTCCAGCCTGATGGCGCTGACCCAGGCCGTGACCGCCCTGCGCGCCGGTACCTGCTCGTCCGCGCTGGTCGGCGGCATGTTCATCAACCTGAGCCCGGACGAGATCGTGGGCTTTGCCAACGTCGGCGCGCTGTCGGCCGCCGGGGTCTGCCGGCCGTTCGACGAGCGGGCCGACGGCTTCGTGCTCGGCGAGGGCGGCGGCGTGGTCGTGCTGCGCCCGCTGGCCGACGCGCTGGCCGCGGGCGACCGGGTCTACGCGGTGATCCGCGGCATCGGGACGTCGAACGACGGCCGCTCCGAGGGGCCGATGACCCCGAGCGCCGAGGGCCAGCTGGCCGCGCTGCGGGCGGCCTACGCCGACGCCGGCGTCGAGCCGGGCACGGTCGGGATGATCGAGGCCCACGGCACGGCCACCCCGGTCGGGGACCAGGTCGAGATCGAGTCGCTGCGCCGGCTGCGCGCCGGGGCGGGCGGGGCCGGCGGCGCGGGCGGGGCGGGCGGGGCCGGCGGCGCGGGCAGGGCGGGCGGCGCGGGCGGGGCCGGCGGGCTGATGCCGGCCGCGCTGACCTCGACGAAGGCGATCCTCGGCCACAGCCTGACCGCCGCCGGCGTCGCCAGCGTGATCAAGACGGCGCTGGCGCTGCGCCACGGGATCGTCCCGCCGCAGCCGCCGGTGCGGGTCCGGGCCGAGCTGCCGCTGGCCGAGGCCGGCCTGCGCATCCCGTCCGAGCCGGTCCCGCTGCGGGGCGCGCCGGGCGAACCGGCCCGCGCCGGCATCAGCTCGTTCGCGTTCGGCGGCACCAACGTCCACGTGATCCTGGAGGCCGCGCCGACCCCGGCCGGGCCGGGTCGCGGCCCCGGCTCGGCGCGGCCGGCCGGGCGACGGCGTCCGGCCCCGGCGCCCGGCGCGCAGGCCACGCCGGCCAGCCAGGCCGCGGCGGGCGCCAGCCGGGAGCGGGCCGAACTGGTGCTGCTGACCGCGGGCTCGCCCGAACTGCTGGCCCAGCATGCCCTGGCGATCCGGGACGAGCTGGCCCACGACGAGACGCTGAGCGTGAGCGCCGTCGCCTACACCCTGGCCACCCGGCTCCCGCTGACCGCCCGCCTGGCGATCGTCGCCGCCACCCGCGACGAGCTGGCCGGGCGCCTGCTCGAGGCGGCGAACGCGCTGCGCGCCGGCCGGCTTGGCGAACTGCCCGGCGGCGCCTACGCCGTGGCCAAGCCGGTGCCGAAGGCGGAGCGGCGGATGGCGCTGCTCTTCCCCGGTCAGGGGGCGCAGCGCCCGGGCCTGCTGGCCGACATGCGCGACCGCTTCGGGATCTTTGCCGAGACGCTGACGCGGCTGTCGGCCGGCGCCCAGCCGGCGGGCCGCCGGACGATCATCGATGCGCTCTATCCCGATCTGGACGAGCAGCCGGGTGGCCACGGCCCCAGCAAGGACGCGGCCGAGGCGGCGGCGCGGGAGCTGTCGGACACCCGGGTCGCCCAGCCCGCGCTGGGCGCGCTGGCCGTCGCGTCCACCGCGCTGCTGACCAGCCTCGGCCCACGGCCTGACGTCGTGCTGGGCCACAGCGTCGGCGAGGTCGCCGCGGCTGCCGCCGCCGGCGTGCTGGCCCCGTCCGACGCGCTCGACCTGCTGGTCGCCCGGGGCGCGGCCGTGGCCGACTGCCTGCCGGCCTGGGAGTCGGGGATGCTAGCCGCGCAGACCACGCCGGAGCGGTTCCGGACGCTGACCGCCGGCATCGACGGCGTCTGGCTGGCCTGCGTGAACCACCCGCGCCAGGTCGTAGCGTCCGGGCGGATCGACGCGCTGGACGCGCTGCGGGCCCGCTGCGAGCGGGAGAAGGTGATGACCTTCCCGCTACGCACGTCGCACGGCTTCCACAGCCCGCTGGTGGCCGGGGCGGACGCGCTGCTGCGCGAGCGACTGGCCGCGCTGTCACTCGCGACACAGCCCTTGGCCGAGCCCGGTCAGACCCGGCTGGTCTCCTCGGTCAGCGGGCGGACCTGCCCCGACGCGGAGACACTGCGGCGGCTGTGGGGCCGGCACTGCTCGGCGCCGGTGCGCTTCGCCGACGCGGTCGCGGCGGCCGACGGCGAGGGCGCCCGCGTCTACGTCCAGCCCTTCGGCGGCTCGACGCTGCTGGCGATGGCCCGGGCGAGCATCCCGCCGGAGCAGGAGCGCCAGTTCGTCGCCCTGGGCGGCGACGCGCCGGACGGCTGCCGGACGTTCCTGGCCGGCGTCGGTCGGCTGGCCTGCCTGGGCCTGGCGATCGACCCGAGCGCCCTGTTCGCCGGCGAGACGCACACGCTGGCCACCCTGCCGGCCGGCCCGCTGGCCACCCAGCCCCATTCGGTCCTGACCAGCGCGGTGCTCAACGCCCCGACCACGGCCGATCTGGCCGCGATCCCGCGCACCGCCACCGGCGGCCCCGACCTCGGCCCGGGCGCCACCGGCGCCGCGGCGGTCAGTACGTCGGCGGTCAGTACGCCGGCGGTCAGTACCGCGCCGCCGGCCGGTCCAGCCGCCGCCCGCCTTCCCGTCCCCACGGCCGTATCGGAGTCCCGCATGGACAGCCTCGTCAGGCTGATGGAGAAGCAGATCGACCTGCTGAACGGCCTGGCCAACGGCCTGCCCGCGGCCGCGCCGCCAGCCGACCCGGCGGGCGCCGCCCGGGACGGCGGGCTCGCCCGGCCGGCTGCCCCAGCCCCAGCCCCAGCCCCAGCCGCGGCCGCGGCCGCGGGCCGGAGCCGGACCGGCCAGGACCGGACCGGCGTGGACGCGGCTGGGCTCGACCGGGCTGGTCAGGACCGGGCCGGCCACGAGGCGCCGGCCCGGCGCCTGCCGGTCCCCCGGGATCCGGCCGGCGCGGGCGAGGCCGGCCGCGGGCTCGGCCTGGACGGGCGTCCGGTGACCGCCGAGGCGGTCCGGCAGGCGGTGATCGAGGCGGTCGCCAGCCATTCCGCGTACGGCGCCGACGACATCGAGGACAACCACGCCTTCATCAACGACCTCGGCTTCGACTCGATCATGATCGGCGGCCTGGCCGCCTCGCTGCGGGATGCCTGGCCGGGCCTGGAGCTGCCGCTGGAGGACTTCGCCGGGATCCGGACCGTCGGTGACCTGGTGACCGCGCTGGCCGACCGGCTGGGCGCGGGCGGCGGGCCCGGCGACGCCGCCGCGGGGCCCGGATCGGGCTCCGCCGGGCCGGGCGCCGGCCAGCCGGCCCCGCCCGCCGGCGGCCAGCCCGCGCCGACCGCGGCCGCCGCGGCCGCCGCGCCCGCCGCGGCCACCCCGCCCACCGCACCCGCCGGTCGGCCCGCCGGTCGGCCCGCCGGCCGCGAACCCGAATGGGACATCGAGACGTTCGCCGAGGTCGCGGCGGTCCGCGAGCGCAAGGCCCTGGCCGAGGCGCTCGGCCTGCCCAGCCCGTACTACCTGCTCCACCAGGGCAACGTCCGCGACACCACAGTGATCGACGGCCGCGAGATCCTGAGCTTCTCCAGCTACAACTACCTGGGCCTGTCCGGCGACCCGCGGGTCAACCAGGCGGTCAAGGACGCGCTGGACCGCTACGGCTCGTCGGTGTCGGCCGCGCGCATCCTCTCCGGCGACCGGCCGCTGCACCGCGAGCTGGAGGCCGGCCTGGCCGAGCACCTGGGGGCCCAGGACTGCATCACGCTGGTCAGCGGGCACGCGGCCAACGTGACCACGATCGGTCACCTGCTCGGGCCTGGTGACCTGATCGTCCACGACTCGCTGGCCCACGACAGCATCCTGCAGGGCGCCCGCCTGTCCGGCGCGACGCGCCAGCCGTTCCGCCACAACGACGTCGCCGCCCTCGACGCGCTGCTGACCAAGGCCCGCGGCCAGTTCCGCCGGGTGCTGATCGTCGTCGAGGGCGTCTACAGCATGGACGGCGACATCCCGGACATGCCCGCGCTGATCACGGTCAAGCGCCGCCACCAGGCGCTGCTGATGGTCGACGAGGCGCACAGCTTCGGCGTGATCGGCCAGCACGGCGGCGGCGTGCGCGAGCACTGGAACCTCGACGCGAGCGACGTCGACGTGTTCATGGGCACGATGTCGAAGTCGCTGGCCGGTTGCGGCGGTTTCTTGGCCGGCTCGGCCACTCTGATCGAATGGTTCCGCTACACACTGCCAGGACACATCTACAGCGCGGGTTTGACCCCGCCGAACGCGGCGGCGTCGCTGGCCGCCCTGCGCCTCATGCGGGCCGAGCCGGAACGCCTGGAGCGGCTGCGGGAGCGCTCGGCGCTGTTCCTCGCCTCGGCCCAGGCGGTCGGGGTCAACACCGGGACGTCCGGCGGCTCGCCCGTGGTGCCCTGCATCATCGGCGACTCGGAGAAGGCCGTCCGCCTGGCCGGCGCGCTGCTCGAGCGCGGGGTAAGCGCCAACCCGATCATGCACCCGGCGGTCGAGGAGCGGCTGGCCCGCCTGCGGTTCTTCGTGACCAGTGAGCACACGCCGGACCAGATCGAGCGGGCGACCAGCATCCTCGGCGCCGAGCTGCGCCGGATCGCGCCGGGAGCCCTGGCCGAGCCGGCCGCCGACGCCGTCGCCGCACCGGCCGCCGCCTCCTCCTGACCCGTCTCTCCACTCCCGTGCCGCCCGTCCCTCTGCCAACCAGAACGGGTTTTCCGATGACGTCATCCCCGCCGCCCCGGGCGGCCGGCCCGCACCACGGCGCGCCCGGCGAGCACCCCAACGGCCCCAACGGCCCCGCCCTGAACTCCGTCCGCCAGGGCGGAGCACCGCACGACCTGGTGCCTTCCGCGACCGGGGGCTCCGCCCATTCTCCCGGTCGCTTCGGGCACCTGGCCGACCTGCTACCGGCCTGGCGTGACCTGCCGCCGGGGGCGCCGCCGCCGCGCCCGGCCAGCCGGGCCCTGCGCCTGGCCGTCGCCCGGCCGAAGGCCGTCCTCGTCGTCGTCACCCTGCTGATGCTGGCCATCGGCGGGATCGGCGCGGCCGGGCTGGGCAAGCTGAAGACCGGCGGCTTCGACGACCCGACCTCGGACTCGGTACGCGGCCAGCACGCCCTCGTCGCCCACTTCGGCGCGGCCCAGCCGAACCTGGTCGTGCTGATCGAACCGGTCACCGGCGGGGTCGACAGCCCGGCGGCCAGGACGATCGGCGACTCGGTGACCGCGACGCTGCGGGCGACCCCGGGCGCGCAGGTCGTGGCCTCCTACTACCCGTCGCCGATCCCGGAGCTGCGGGCCCGCTCGGGCCGGGCCGCGCTGATCGTGGTCAACGTCCGCGGCGACGAGGACGCCAGCGCCCGGCTGACCAAGAAGCTGCACACGGCCCTGGCCCGCGACAACGGGCCGGTGCTGGTCCGCTTCGGCGGCATCACCCAGATCGACAACGACCTGAACGCCCAGGCCACCAAGGACCTGGCCAAGGCCGAGTCGATCGCGATCCCGCTCACCCTGCTCCTGCTGCTGGTCGTCTTCGGGACAGTGGTCGCGGCCGGGCTGCCACTGCTGATTGGGCTGCTCTCGATCGCCGGGACGCTGGGCATCCTCGGCGGCCTGGCCGCGATGACCAACGTGTCGATCTTCTCAGTGAACCTGGCCACCGCGCTCGGGCTGGGCCTGGCCGTCGACTACTGCCTGCTGTTCGTCTCCCGCTACCGCGACGAGCTGGAGGCGGGCCGGCGGCCGGCCGGGCACTCGCCCGAAGCGACGGGGAGAATGGGCGGAGCCCCCGGTCGCGGAGGGCGGCAGGTTGAGCACGGCGACGTCGTCGTCGCGCTGGACGCGACGATGCGCACGGCCGGGCGGACGATCGTGTTCAGCGCGGCCACCGTGGCCACGTCGCTGTGCTGCCTGCTGGTGTTCCGGCAGTACTTCCTGCGCTCGTTCGCCGTGGCCGCCGTCGCCGTCGTCGCGATCACCCTGATCGGGGCGCTGCTGGCCCTGCCGGCGCTGCTGGTCCTGCTGGGTGAGCGCATCGAGCGCTGGCCGGTCCCGGGCCGGCGGCGCCGGACGCCCACCCCCCTGAGCCGGGCCGGCGGCCCGGAGAAGCTGAGCTGGCTGGGCCGCACCGCCGCGCTGGCCTGGCGGCGCCCGGCGCTGTGCGCGCTGCCGGTGCTGACCGCCCTGCTCGCCATCGGATCGCCGTTCCTGGGCGTCCACTTCGGCGTCCCGGACGAGCGGCCGCTGCCCAGCGGCGTCGAGAGCCGCCAGGTCGCGACCGAGATCCGGACCGACTTCGGCGTGATCGACGACGGTTCGGTCGGGGTCGTGGCCACCGCCTGGGGACGGGGCCCGGTTGCCGACGCCCAGGCCGCTCAGTACGCGGCCCGGCTCTCGCTGGTGCCCGGGGTCGACCGGGTCGACTCGGCCGTGGGCAGCTACGCCCGGGGCGCGCGCATCAGCCCGCCTGGACCCGTTAACGCCCGGTTCGTGAACGGGAACGCGATGTGGTTCTCGGTGCTGAGCCAGATCCCGCCGTACTCGTCGGCCGGTGGGAAGCTGGCCACGACGATCCGCGACCTGCCAGTGCCGGGCGGGCGGACGGTACTGGTCACCGGCCAGGGCGCCCAGCTCGTCGACATCATCCACTCGATCGGCGCCCGGCTGCCGTGGGCGCTGGCCCTGCTGGCCGTGTGCACGCTGATCCTGCTGTTCCTGATGACCGGCAGCGTCCTGCTGCCGGTCAAGGTGCTGGTGTTCAACCTGCTCAGCCTGAGCGCGATCTTCGGCGTGATGGTCTGGATCTTCCAGGAGGGGCACCTGTCCGGGCTGCTCGGCTTCACCCCGTCCCCCATCCCGGTGGCCATCCCGGTGCTGATGTTCTGCGCCGCCTTCGGCCTGTCGATGGACTACGCCGTGTTCGTGCTGGCCCGCATCCGCGAGCAGCACCTGGCCGGTGAACCGCTGCGGGAGTCGGTCGTGCACGGCATCGACCGGGGCGGCCGGGTGGTCAGCGCGGCGGCGGCGATCCTGGCGGTGTCGTTCTTCTCGACGGCCGTCTCCGGGGTGTCGTTCATCAAGATGTTCGGGCTTGGCGCGGGTCTGGCCGTCCTGCTCGACGCCCTGGTCGTCCGCTCGCTACTCGTCCCGGCCTTCATACGGGTGGCCGGGAAGTGGAACTGGTGGGCGCCCGGGCCGCTGCGGGCCTGGCACGACCGGTTCGGCTGGCGGGAAGGGAGCCTCCGTTGATCCGGTTCGTCCCCGAGGACTTCGCGGCCGGCGCGTCGGCGGCCGGCGACGGGCTGGCCGACACCGTCCCGACCCAGATCGACGACCTCCCGGGCTGGCGCTACCCGTGGCCGCTGGACGTGGAGCGGCTGCGGGCGCTGCAACCGTTGATGTGGCGGGCGCCGAGCGCGCACAACACCCAGCCGTGGCGGCTGCTGCCGGGCCCGGAGGCGATAGAGGTCGGCTGGGAGGAGCCCTACGTCCTCGGGCCGAGCGACCCCAGCCGGCGCGACCTGCGGCTGTCGCTGGGCGCATTCATTGAGACCTGCCTGGTGGTGTCGGCCGGAGCCGGCGTCCCGGCCCGGTTCGCGCCCGCGTATGACGAGCGGGCGCGCCGGGTCGGGCGCCTGGTCGGCGCGCGGACCGTCTACCGGACGCCGTTCACCGCCGCCGACGTGACCGCGCGCCGGACCTGGCGGGGCCGTTTCACCCGTGAGCAGCCCGGCGAGGCGTTGCTGGCGGGGCTTTCGGCGCTGGCCCGCGCCGGCGGGGCCCGCCTCGCCGTCCTCGACTGCCCAGCCGTGCACCCGCTGCTCGTCGAGGCCAGCCGGGCCTTCATCGGCAGTCCGGAGATCGTGGCCGAGCTGCGGCGATGGCTGCGGCCGCGGCCCGACCACCCCGACTACCACCGCGACGGGCTGACCGCGACCGCGCTCGGCCTGCGCCGGTGGGAGGCGCTCGGGATGAGCTGGGCCATGCGGGAGCGGGGACGCCGCCGGCGGCCCGGCGGCCAGCGCGGCGGCCCCGACGCGCGAGCCACCGGCGGGCTGGGTCGGCTCGCGCTGGTCGCCCGCGGCCAGGCCCGCTCGTTCGACACCGATGACGGGGTGGTCGCCGTCCTGCTGGTGCCGGCGGCCACCGACCCGGCCGGCGAGGTCGAGGCGGGCCGGCTGGTGATGCGGCTGCTACTCCTGCTGGCCCGCCACGGTTTCGCCGCCCATCCGCACAGCCAGCTCATCGACTGCCCGAGCACCGAGACCTGGGTCAGCGTGCTGGCCGGCGGGCAGGGTGAGCGGCCGATCTGGATCGCGCGGATCGGCCGGCCCCAGCCCCGCCAGCTCCGCCGCGTCCCTCCCTCAGCCCGGCGGATCGGCCCCCGCTACGACCGCCCGTCCGCGCCGCTGTCGTGACGGGCGCGGGCGCCCGCGCGACCGGCGCGGAGTCGTCTGGCCGAGCGAAGGTGGAGGGCGAAGGTCAGATGATGCCGTCGGTGCCGGCGGCGTCCCGGACCCGCAGCAGCATGACCAACGGGTCGAAGGGAGCCGGCGTGAAGCCGAAATGGCGGTAGAAACCGCGGGCCTCGACGGTCGGGGCGTGCGCGAGCATCATCCGCACACCGACCATCCGACTCACCGTCAGCGTCCGCATGACCGCGTCTCGTAGCAGCAAGGCGCCCACACCCTGGCCGCGGAACTTCACATCGACCGCGAGGCGGGGGACGAGCATCGTCGGCACGGGCTCGACGGGCCGTCGCGCCCGGCGGCGGGAGACCCGGATCGGCTCGACGGCCCCGGTGCCCAGGCAGTAGTAGCCGGCGATCAGTTCCCTGCCCGCGGGCACACTGTCTGTTGGCCCCCCGTCGTGGGGGCCGCCGTCTTGGAGGCCGCCGTCCTGGGGTCCCCGGCCCGGGCGCCTGCCGTCGGTCACGACGAACGTGCTCAGGCCGGCGTCGCGGCTGCTTGCGGCCCGGTGGCGCAGCCAGCTGTCAAGGACGTCGTCGCCGCAGCCGAAGGCGACGGTGTCGGCGGATTCGGGCAGGGCGGCGGGTCGGGAGAAGGCCATCGTCTCCTCCGGTTCTCAGCTCGACTCGCCGCCGGCGGGCGAGCCGCCGGACTCGCCCGGACCGCCGTCGCCGGCCTCGCCCGCGCCCGCCCCGCCCTCGCCCGCCCCGCCGTCGCCGTCGAGTAGACGCCGAAGCCGCGGGCTCCCGCCGGGGGGAGCGTCGAGCAACGCCTCGAGCTCGCTCCAGTCAGTCTCCTGGATGCTGAACAGCGTGCGGTCGGCCAGCACGTCCCGGGCGTGGCGCTCCATGCTGACCAGCGCGAAGTCGTCCAGCGACATGCCCTCCAGCTCGGCGGCCGAGCGGATCAGCTCCGCCCGCTCGCCGGCGAGGACGAACGAAACCTGGTCGTGGGGGCCCGCGCTCATGCCCCTGATTCTGCCCCGCGGCCGTCCCCGCCGCGGCGGGGACCACCCCGCGCCCGGGTGGTACTGGTCCCGGTGGGGTCCTGGCGGGCTACTCGGCGCCGGCGAGTTCGGCGTAGCCGGCGAGGATCTCGCCGAACACCCCGGCGTCGCCGCCCCGGGACCAGAACGCGGTCGCGGCCTGGGCCGCGCTCGCGCCGGCCCGCAGGTGATCGAGCAGGTCGGCGCCGGTCGAGATCCCGCCCACCCCGACGACGTCGATCGTGGCCGGCAGCAGGGCACGCAGCTGGCGGACCTGGCCCAGCGCGATCGGGCGCAACGCCGGCCCGGACAGACCCGCGAGCTCCACGTCGGTCACGCTCCGGCCGCGCTCGTCGAACGCCAGCGCGTTGGGGAACGTGTTGGCGCTGGCCACGTAGGCCGGCGCCGCCGCGGTGCCGGCGAGCGCCGCGAGCGCTTCGGCCAGCTCCGCCAGCGCGGCCGGGTCGGAGAACGGGGAGATCTTGACGCCGAACCGCGGCGGGGCGGAGCCGCCGGCCGGAAGGGCGCCGGCCGGAACGGCGCCGGCCGGAACGGCGCCGGCAGGCACCGTAGCGCTCAGCGCGGCGGCGACGCGGCGGCAGATCGCCGCCGAGCGTACGGGGTCGAAGCAGACGACGCGCTTCTGCCGGCCACCGTCCCAGACGTTCGGGCAGCCCAGGTTCAGCTCAACAAGGTCGGCCCCGCCCCGCGCGCCCACGACGGCGAGCTCGGCGTACTCGTCGGTGTCGAAGCCGGCCACGCTGAGCACGATCGGCTTGCCGGCCTGGTGGACGATCTCCGTCATCTCGGGCAGCTGCTCGCGGTAGAAGGCGGCTCCCCGGTTGGGCAGGCCGAGCGCGTTCAGCGCGAACGGGCCGGCGCCGGCCCCCCTCGGGCGGGCGCTGTGGAAGACCGTCCCCGGATTGCCGGCCCGGGGTTCCAGCGTGATCGAGCCGACGACGACCGCCGCGCAGGCCGACCGGGCGAAAACGGCGGCGTCCTCGACGGTCCGGCAGGTGCCGGCCGCGTTGACCAGCGGATGTTCCAGCTCGATCCCACCCAGCCTGGGGCTCCCATCCGCCATGGCCCCAGCGTACGGCCGGCACCAGCCGGCATTCGGACGCAGACGCTCAGTAGTACTCACGCCAGCCTGCCGCCAGCCTGCCGCCAGCCTGCCGCGCTGGGCGAAGATCCCGGCCAGACGCGTCGGCGCCGGCCCGGGAGATCCCGAGCCGGCGCCGATCACGCACCGCCGTTGGTGCGCTGCCGCTGGTCAGAAGGCGGTCAGACCCTCTTCGACCAGCACGGCTTGGAGGCCAGCCACGGACCCGTGCCCTGCTGGGCGTACAGGATCCGAGCCCGCTTCCACTGCTCGGCCGGGCTGGCGTTCTGCGGCAGGCCCTTGCCCCCGACGCCGTGCCAGGTGGCCGGGCGGAACTGGAACAGCCCGGCGGCACCGATGCTGTTGACCACCCGCGGGTTGCCGTTCGACTCGCAGTGGACGATCGCGGAGAGCACCCGGTCGTTGGGCGCGGCCGCACTGGCCGGGTGGGCCATCGCGGTCGCGCCACCGCCGACGGCGGCGAGGAGAGCCGGGATCATGATGAACCGACGCGCGCGGGCGCCGAAGCTACGAGTTCCGTTAGTGCGAGAAGCGTTGGACATAAAAGCCCTTCCCCACGCCTGCGAAGTTAGCTGTCGGGTTCGGGCTGGGATCGCCCGGCCAACTGTGTGGCTTCACCCCGAGGACGCCTGATCGACGTCCGAAATGTGGTTCCCCCGCTCCCGCCGTGTTTGGATACGCGCCGGTCGGTGGCGGGATTCGGCGTGCCGCCCGGCGTGTGCCCCTCGTTCAGAAGCACGAGAAAGAAGCTACCCAGACCGGTGGGGCGGTTGGCAAGGGCACGTGAACAGCCTCACACCCGCCATTCCCGCATTGGTTTTCGGGCACCGTTCGGGTAGCCGGTTAATCTGTCCGTTTTATGGGACCGTTTTTCTTCTCGACCGGTTACCGGGCCGTCATGGTCGACGCGCGCGGCAGCGGGGTCGTCCGTCTGGGTCGGCACGCTCGCGGCGCCGCGCTCCGGCGCCACCTCCTACGCGGAGTAACCATCGCTGCCGCAATCGGAGATGTGGTCACGGAACGCGTCTCTCTCTGGCCCGCAGAGAAAACTCGGGCTGTTGGAGGGCCGGTCAGCCCACCGTCGCCCCTCGGTCACTGATAGCCCTCAGTAACGGACGATCATCCGGGCGGACCGGCGGGACGGGTCCGCTCCCGGTCCCGGAGAAGCTCGAGGAGGCCGACGGGGCGGAGGGTCGCCTGGCCGGCCTCGAACCGCCGCAACGGCTGCCAGCTCACCGGCGAGCCCTCGTCGAGAATCACGCCCACGTCGTCGCGCATATAGAAGGACGGGTCCACCAGCGACGCCGAGAAATAGAAGACGATCTCGTGCCCAGGTCGGCCGTTGACCTCGAAGATGTTCTCCCGAACCGCCATCGGCTCGACGTCGGCCAGCTCGGCGCCCAACTCCTCGATCAACTCGCGGCGCACCGCGTCGATCGCCGGTTCCTGGAACTCGATGCCGCCGCCGAGCGGACGGTAGAAGGCCTGCCCGGTCGCCTTGTCGAACCCTTCGTAAACCAACAGGTCGTCACCGCGCCGAATGATGGCGAGCGCGATCGGGCGAATCCGGGGCGCGGAGGGCATATGCCCACCGTATACGTACTCGCCCGGACAATCCCGCGATGGCCGCCGGGCCGCGTCCACGGGCTCGGCCGGTCCGTCCGGCGGACGTCCAGCGCCCGGGTACGGATGTTTGTCGGACCCCGGTGGTATCCCTTGGTCTGGAGCCGGCCGGGCGGGCGGGCCCGACGGGGAAGGAGGACGCGATGGCCTTCACCGGCTTCAGCGACGAGGTTGGCCGCTTCTATGAGGGCCTGGAAGCCGACAACAGCAAGGCGTACTGGACCGACCACAAGGCGCTGTGGGAACGGGAGGTACGGGCCCCGATGCAGGCGCTGCTCGACGAGCTCGAGCCGGAGTTCGGGGCGGCGCACGTCTTCCGGCCCTACCGCGACGTCCGGTTCTCCGCCGACAAGTCGCCCTACAAGACGGCCGCCGGCGCCTACACCGAGGGCGGCGGCTACGTGCAGGTCTCGGCGGCCGGGCTGTTCGTGGCCGCCGGCTACTGGCGTACCGCGTCCGACCAGGTGGCGCGCCTGCGCGCGGCCGTCGCCGGCGACCGGACCGGCCCCCGGCTCGCCGCGCTCCTCGCGGGCCTGACGGAGGCCGGCTACCAGATCGGCGGTGAGACGCTCAAGACCGTCCCCCGCGGCTACGACAAGGACCATCCCCGGGCCGAGCTGCTGCGCTACAAGACGATGACCGCCGGGCGTGATCTGGGCGCCCCTGACTGGCTGGCCACCCCGGCCGCGCGCGAGCACGTCGCCGCCGCCTGGCGGGAGATGCGCCCGTTACGCGAGTGGCTGGACACGCACGTCGGGCCGAGCCGCGAGCCCGCGCGCGCCGGCCGGCGGTGAGCGTTCCCGCCGCGGTGTCGCCGGGCACCGATGCGGAGACTCTGGCCGCCGACCGCGAGCTGATCGCCGCCGTCCACGCGGCGCTGGCCGAGCACGCCGAGCCCGAGCGGGCCCCGGCCATGCAGACATATATGAGGTCGTCGATGCCGTACCTCGGCCTGCGGGCGCCGGTGCTGGCCCGGGCGTTACGGCCGGTGCTGGCCGAGCGGCGCCTGCCGGACGCCGAGGTCTGGGCCGCGACCGCCCGCGCGCTGTGGCGTGAGGCGGCCTACCGGGAGGAGCGATACGCGGCGATCGCTCTGACTGGGCACCGCCACTACCGGGCGTTCCAGACACCGGCCGCCCTGCCCCTCTACGAGGAGATGATCGTCACCGGGCGGTGGTGGGACGTCGTCGACGAGGTCGCCATCCGCCGCGTCGGCCCGATCCTGCGCGCCTACCCGGCCGAGCTGACCCCGGTCATGCTCCGGTGGAGCCGGGACGAGGACCTGTGGCGCCGTCGCACGTCGATCATCTGTCAGATCGCCTTCCGGGACGAGATCGACCTGGACCTGCTCCGCGCGGCGATCGACGCCAACCTGGCCGAGAAGGACTTCTTCGTCCGCAAGGCGATCGGCTGGGCGTTGCGCCAGCACGCCCGGATCGACCCGGACGAGGTGCGCCGCTTCGTCGCCGCCCGGGCGGACCGGATGTCGCCGCTGTCGCGACGGGAGGCACTCAAGCACCTCTGAGACAGCACCTCCGAGACGCCACAGCACCCCTGAGAAGCCACAGCACCCCTGAGAAGCCACAGCACCCCTGAGGAGCCACAGCACCCCTGAGGAGCCAACCCGGGGAAGATCTCGTGTTGCTTTATCGTTGTGATTTATCGAAAGTAGGTACGGCTGCGCAGCGAGGCTGGTGAGCGGGATGAAGGGCGACTGGGTCGAGATCGTCGTCGACGCGGGTAACACGACGCTGAGCTACGACGTGGCCGCGACCCGGGCCGGCCGGCGGGTGGAGATCAGCCACGGCCGGGGCATCGTGGAGGTGGCCGAGGTGACCCGGGGCGGGACGCCGGTGCGCACCGCGCGCTTTATGGCCGCCCGGGTCCTGGCGCTGGTCGAGCACCCGGCGCCGCGCCCGGCGGCGGCCGACGACGACGGGCCGGTGTCGCTGGCCCGCACCGCGTAGGCCGGCCGCGCGGGCCCGGGCAGACGCGAACGGCCGGGGTCGCACCGCGATGTGCGTCCCCGGCCGCGTACTTGGGCTCCAGGCGCGGGCCCGGCCGCGTACTGGGCCTCAGGCGCGGGCGCGCCGGACGATGAGCACGATGCCAGCGGAGACGAGCACGATCCCGCCGGCGACGGCGCCGGCCGTCTTCGGGTTGCGCCGGGCCTGCCCGGACACGGTCGAGGCCGCGCCACCCACGGTGCTGACGACCGTCCCGGCGCCGCTCCGGACCGCGTCGACGGCAGCCGGGTGAGCATCGAGCTGGCGGTGCACGGTGCCGGACGCCCGCTCGGACGCCTTGCTCGCGCCCTCGCGGACCTTGCCGCTGGCCGTGTCGATCGCCGGACGCACATGGGCCGCGCCCTCGCGCACCTTCTCGCCCGCGGTGTCGATCGCCGGCCGGACCTGCGCCGCGCCCTCGCGGACCTTGCCGCTGGCCGTGTCGATCGCCGGCCGGGCGTGCGCCGCGCCGTCGCGTACCTTGCCGGTGGCCGCGTCCACGGCGGGGCGGACCCGCTCGAGGGCGGTCCCCAGCCGGCGTCGGACGTCCCGGCCCTCGCGGGCAGCGACCTTCTTCGGGTTGATCTTCTCTTCGAGCAGGTCGAGATCGGTCCCGAGACGCTCTCGGGTTATCTCGATCTCTCGCCTTATCGTCGCCGGTTCGCTGCCCACCGCATATCCTCCTTGACCGTCTCGATTGTCTGGGTCGGGGCCGGATGCATCCGGCGCATGGTCGCCCGCCCACGCAGGGCGAGGAATCCGCCGACGGCGGCGAGAACGCCGGCCACGATCAGCGCCGCCCAGCCGAGCGGCATGACCTCACCGAGGCCGAACATCGCGGCCAGCAGCACGAAGAGCGCGGCGAAATAGCCAGCGCCGCCAGCACCGGCGAACATTCCGGCGCTATGGCCCGCCTTGACCGCCTCCGCCCGCATCTCGCTCTTGGCCAAGGCGATTTCCTGGCGGAACAAGGTCGAGAGATCGGCCGTCACCCGCGACGTCAGATCGCCTACGGAGGCCTGCGCCGCCGCGTTCTCGGCGTTGGTCGCCACCGGCTCTTCGGGGTAGGTGGAGACACCTGTCGCGCCGGTCTCGTAGGTGGTGCTCATACGTCCTCCCTTCTCGGTTGGGACATCGCTTCGGTTCCCCCGGACCAGGCCAAATAATCACCACCCGCATCAGAAGTAACGTCTTCGTAGCCTGCCCCGACCGACCGGGGGCAAGCCGGCGGCGGTCGCATTCGGCATCTATCTACGCGATGCGAACGAACAGTCGCCCTCCGCGCGGGTGGGACGTAATCGCCCCGGGTAGGGAGAAGGACGCCCAGCCACGCAGGGTGTCTGGGCGCCGAAAACTGGAGGCCGCGGCATGAACGTCGGCTGCCCGAAGAACATGGTGTACGGGCCGTGCGGCGGGGTGCGGGCGAACGGCGGCTGCGAGGTGACCGGACTGCCGTGCCCGTTCGTCCGCGAGCCGCGCCTCGAGTGGGCGCCCCCCGGGGCGACTGGCTCCGGACTGGCCGAGACAGACCTGACCGGGACGGACCTGACCGGGACGGACCTGGCCAGAACGGGACCGCTCCGAGGGGTCGACGTCGAACGGTGGCCGCTGTCCGCGCCGGGCGGCCGCCCGTTGGTCGTCACCGACCTGACCGTCGCCCCCTACGACCGCCGTTCGGTGGAGACGGTCGTGGCCCTGCTGTCGGACAGCGCGGACGCGCTGCTCGTCGGCGAGCACCAGAACCGGCCCGACTACCCGCCGACGCTGATGGCGACGCTGGTCGCCTCGGCCGGCGCCCGGCCCTGGGTGACCCTGACCTGCCGGGATCGCAACCGGGTCGTGCTGGAGTCGGAGCTGGCCGGCCTGGCCGCGCTCGGCGTCGACGGCGTGCACTGCGTGACCGGCGACGCCCGCGCGCACGGGGTCCGTCCCGAGGTGACCCAGGTCTTCGACCTGGACGGTCCCCGGCTGGCCGGCCTGGCCGCCGCGGCCGGGCTGCTGCCGTCCGTCGCCGCCACGCCGACCGCGCCGCCGGCGGACCTGCGTCCCCGCCGGCTGCTGCTGAAGGAGCACGCCGGGGCCCGGCTCTGCTTCGTCAACCACACGGAGTCACCGGCGCGGCTGGCCGGGTTCGTCGCCGCCGCGCGGCAGGTTGGCGTGACCATGCCGTTCATCGCCGGCGTCGCCGTCTACACCGACGACGTGTCGGCGGCCGCGCTGCGCGGCTTCCCCGGCCTCGAGCTCGACCCGGCCCGGGTGGCCGCCGTCCTGGACGCGCCGGACCCGTTGGCGGCCGGTATCGACGCCGCCGTCGAGGAGGCCCGCCGGGCGTTGGCTGTGCCCGGGGTCATCGGCGTGAACCTGTCCGGCCTGGCCTCCGGCGACGGACTGGAGACGGCGGCGAAGGTGAAGGCCGCCATCGGCCGGGAGATCCGGGGCCGGTAGAACGGGAAGGTCTACGGGGAGGATCCACAGGGAGCCGGCGCGGCCGAGGCGGGAGCGATGAGCACGGGCACGAGCGCGAGCGCGAGCGCGAGCGAGGTGATGAGCGACGAGTTCGACCGGACGGCGGCCTGGACCGAACAGGTCGTGGCCGAGCTCGGCCCGGGCTATGCCATCCCGGCCGCCTGCCGGGGCAGCGGCAGCCCGGCCAACCTGGCCTGGCTGGCCGAGGCGCTGGAGGTCCGGGCGGACGATCGCTTCCTCGACGCGGGCGCGGGCCTGGGCGGGCCGGCGGCCTGGCTGGCGGAACGGTTCGGTGTCCGGCCGGTGCTGGCCGAGCCGATGCCGCGCGCCGCGGCGGCCAGCCGGCGCATGTTCGGCCTGCCCGGCGTCGTCGCCTGGGCCGAGCACCTGCCGTTCGCGACGGGACGCTTCGACGTCGCCTGGTGCCTGGGCGTGCTGTGCACGACGGCGGGGAAGGCGTCGGTACTGGCCGAGCTGCGCCGGGTGCTGACGCCGGCCGGGCGGCTCGGGCTGCTGGTCTTCGTCCGGACCTGCTCGGCGCCACCGCCGGACGCCCCGGCCGGCAACAGCTTCCCCGGCGACGGAGAGCTTGCCGGCCTGTTGGAGGCGGCCGGTTTCTGCCCCATCCAGGAGATCGACGCGGCCGACCTGGCGGCGGCACCGATCCCGTGGCGGCTGCGCACCGATCGGGTCGAGGCGGTACTGGGCGAACGGCACCGCGGCGACGCGGCCTGGAAACGGGTCGCCGACCAGGAGGAACGCATGGGCCGGCTGCTGGCCCGGGGCGACGTCGCCGCCCGGCTCCTGCACTGCGTGGCCGTCTGAGTGTGGCCGTCCTGAGCGTGGCCGTCCTGAGCGTGGCCGTCCTGAGCGTGGCCGTCCTGAGCGTGGCCGTCTGAGTGTGGCCGTCTGACCAGGCCCGGACCCAGCTGGGCCGGGCTCAGTCCGGGAGGTCGGTCAGAAAGCGGTGCAAAATGTGGGCGTCGACGTCGCCCAGCGTCAGGTGGCGGAACGCCTTCGGCACCGTCCCGATCCGGGTGAACCCGAGCGAGCGCCACAGCGCGATCGACGCGGTGTTCGTGGCGACGACCAGGTTGAACTGCATCGCGCGGTAGCCGACCTCGGCCGCGCGGGCCAGGCAGTGGCGGCCCAGCGCCCGGCCGATCCCGTGGCCGCGGGCGGCCGGCGCGACCATGAAGCCGGCGTTGGCGACGTGGTCGCCCAGGTGGGGCTGGTTGGGCCGCAGCTGGTAGGTCCCGACCATCTGGTCACCCTCCGCGTCCGGCCTGGGGAGCTCGGCCACCCACGTCTCGTGCGGCGGTGGAGCCAGCCAGCGCGCCTTCCCGGCCTCGTGGGTGGTGTCCGGGTCGTACGGGTAGGTGTCGCCGGCCGCGACAACGGCGTGCCACAGCGGCCACAGCGCCGGCCAGTCGGCCTCGACGGCGGGCCGGATGCGCACGTCGTGGGGCGACACGTTCGCCCGCCGGCTCAGGACGGCCGGACGACGGCGGCGGCGGACGGCAGCGGCGCCGGGCGCCGGGCCCGGCCGCCCCCGGCCGGCTCGCCGACCACGGACACGGTCCCGCCCGACGTCCGCCCGCCGGGCGCGGCACCCGCGACGGAACCGGCCCCGGTACCGGTACCGGTGCCGGGGCCGGGGCCGGCATCCGCGTCGGCACCGTCCAGCCCGGTCACGGCGGCGGAGCTCACCCGCAGCACGGTGCCCTCCCGGGCCATCCGCACGACCAGGTCGTCACCGGGCCCGGGGCCGCCGGCCGCGGCCACGCCGACACCGGGCCCGGCCGCGGGCGCCCCCGTCGCCGGGTCGACCGTCTCCACCAGGGCGGCGACGGCGTCGAGTTCGGTGTCGGTGCGGCTGGGCCCGTGGTGGCTGAGGATCAGCTGGCCGACGCCGGCCTGGCGGGCGAACGCGATCGCGTCATCGACCGTCGAGTGGCCGAAGGCGGTGGCCGCCCGCCGGTCGCCGATCAGGTTCGAGGCGTCGTGGATGAGCACGTCCGCGCCCTGGGCGAGGGCGAGCGCGGCCGGCCCGGCCACACCGTCCAGCGTGTGGTCGGGCATGTAGACGATGGTGGCGCCGTCCGCGCTGATCCGGTAGCCGAAGGTGCGCCCACCTTTGTGGGGTATCGCGGCGGCGGTGACGGTGAACGCGCCGAAGGTCCGGGTACTCGGGCGCAGGACGCGCGTCCGCCAGTGCCCGCGCAGGCCGGCGACCCGGACGGGGAAGCTCGGCGGCGACATGGCGCGGCCCACGATCGCCGCCGCGGTGCGCAGGCCGCGCCCAGGCAGCAGCAGGTCGACCTGGGCGTCCTCGCGGTCCAGGCAGCCGGCGAAGGGCATGCCCTGGGTGTGGTCCCAGTGCAGGTGGGTGAGCAGCAACGTGCCCCGGAAGGGCGCCGGCCCCAGCAGCGCGCCGAGGTTGCGGATCCCGGTGCCGGCGTCGAGGACGAGGGTGGGCACCGCGTCGGCGTCGGCGGCCAGCGCGACGCAGGAGGTGTGGCCGCCGTAGCTCACGAAGGCCGCGCCGGGGGCCGGAGTCGACCCCCGCACACCAAGCAGGTGCATCCTCACGCTCTCGCCGCCCTGTCCTGGAGCCGCGCGGCTCCGTGTCCGGCCGGGACGGCCTGTGTCGCTTCCCGGTCACCCATGTCAACGTTCAGTACCCTGTGAACGCTCGGAAGAATCATGCCCGCCCGTGTCACCTGTCCGACAAGTCCGGTTTCGACCCATCGGCCCGATTGACCTCGGCCCGATTGACCGATCTTCGGGGTCACGCACACGATTTCCACTGGCAGCAGCCCGCTTCCCCTCGTTTCCAAGGCCACAACGACCGGTGGAAATACTGGCCCAGCCGGAAGGACGTCGCCAGGAAATCCGAAGATTTCCGGCCGGAAGCCGCAATCGGGCCATCGCCGCATCCTCGTCCGTGCCGGTCCGCTCCGGGCCCGCCGGCCGCGAACCCGGCCGTTACGCGGGTCCACGCAGGCGCGTCGGCCGGCTCGAGGTCTGGCCGGCGGGCCAGGCGGGGACGACGTCCGTGGATGCCCGCCGCGCGGTCCGCGTCGGCGACGAGACTTCAGGTGGCTGACCGGGGAGGCGGATGCAGGTGGGCGCGGCGGGCGAGTTCGACGCGGTGGTGGTCGGGTCGGGGCCGAACGGGCTGGTCGGCGCGGTCACGCTGGCCGAGGGCGGGCTGCGCGTCCTGCTACTGGAGGCGGCGGCCCACATCGGCGGCGGGCTGCGGACCGAGGAGCTGACGCTGCCCGGGTTCCGTCACGACGTGTGCGCGAGCGTGCTGCCGCTGGCGCTGGCCTCGCCGGCGCTGCGCGACTACGCGGCGAACCCGGCCGACGGGCCGGCCGGGTCGGCCCGGGCGGCGGCGAAGGACGTCTGGCGGGCGGCGACGGCCTCCGCCGGGAACGGGCCCGGCGGGACGGCGCCCGGCGGGACGGCGCCCGGCGGGACGGGCGGGCGGGCGATCCGGTGGGCGCACCCGCCGGTGCCGCTGGCCCACCCGCTGCCGGACGGCCCGGCGGCGCTGCTGTGGCCCGGGGTGGCGGAGACGGCGGACGGGCTGGCCGGACCAGGCGGCCCAGCCGATCCGGCCGGCGCGGACCCGGGGAGCTGGGCCCGGCTGGTCGGCCCGCTCGTCGAGCACGGCACGGCGCTGGCCGAGAGCGTCCTGTCCCCGTTCGATCTGCCGCCGCGCCATCCCGTCGCGCTGGCCCGGTTCGGCGCCAGGGGTCTGTGGCCGGCGACCGTCCTGGCCCGCACGGCGCTGCGGGGCGAGCCGGCGCGGGCGCTGCTGGCCGGGCTGGCCACCCATTCCATGATCGATCTGCATCGCCCGGTGACCGCCGGCTACGGCCTGTTCCTCGGGACGCTGGCCCACACGGTCGGCTGGCCGGTGGCCGTCGGCGGCTCAGCGACCCTGGCGACGGCGCTGGCGGCCCGCCTGACCGACCTGGGCGGCGAGATCAGGGCGGAGCATCCGGTGCGTTCGCCGGCCGACCTGCCGCCGGCCCGGATCGTGCTGCTCGACCTCACGCCGCGCCAGGTCCTGTCGATCTACGGTGACAGGCTGCCGGCCGACTACCGTTCGGCGCTAGGCCGCTACCGCTACGGGCCGGCGGCGTTCAAGGTCGACTGGGCGCTGGACGGGCCCGTGCCGTGGCGCGATCCGGCCGTCGGCTCGGCCGCGACCGTGCATCTGGGCGGTACCGTGTCCGAGATCGCCGCCGCCGAGCGGGCGGTTGCCCGCGGCCATCACCCGTCCCGGCCGTTCGTCCTGTTCGTGCAGGCCACGGTGGCCGACCGGAGCCGGGCTCCGGCCGGGAAGCACACCGGCTATGCCTACTGCCACGTCCCGCTCGGCTCGACCGTGGACATGACCGCCGCGATCGAGGCGCAGGTGGAACGGTTCGCCCCCGGCTTCCGCGACCGGATCCTGGCCCGGCACGTGCTGGGCCCGGCGGCGCTGGAGGCGCGCAACGCGAACGCCGTCGGCGGGGACATCGGCGGCGGTACGGCCGACCTGCGCCAGCTGCTGGCGCGGCCAGTCGCCTCCACCCGGCCGTGGGCGACGCCGCTGGGCGGGGTCTACGTCTGCTCGGCCGCGACGCCGCCGGGCGGCGGCGCGCACGGGATGGGCGGCCGGCACGCGGCGCGCCTGGCCCTGGCTTCACTCACTCGGCTCTGAGCCCAGGCCCGCGGGGAACCGCGGGGAACCGCGGGGAACCGCGGGGAACCGCCGGGAAACGCCGGGAAACGCCGGGAACCGCCGGGAACCGCGGGGAACCGCCGGGAAACGCCGGGAAACGCCGGGAACACAGCGTCATCGCGGCCAGCGAAGAGTCCTCCACCCGCATGTCCAACAAACGTACGACGTGCGCGTGGAAGAAAGTCCGCGGCCGCCGGCGACGAACCGCGCTCCGCCGAGGAGGGCCACCTCACCGAGAAGCGGGTGCTGGCACCGCGGAAACCGTGCGGTCAGCGCACTGGGGCCGGCCACTGGCGAATCCTATCGTTTACGCATCGACAGCCTGAATTCCATTCCGGCGGCCGGGGCGGGAAAGAATCCTTTCCCGCCAGGAATTCCCAGAAAGGAAAACCGTCATGCCCGATGCGTCATCCCGGCCCGGGGTCGGCCGTATCCTGGCCGCGGCCATCCTGGTCCTCGGCCCGCTGGCGGGGGCCGGCACCAGCCTCGCCGCCGTCTCCAACGGCGAGCCGGGCGTGAAGACCGTCGCCGAGTACGCGAAGCACCCAGGCCAGGTCGACCTGCTGATCACCTTCGACATCCTGAGCCTGCTCGCGCTGCCGGCCGTGGCCATCGTCGCCCTGCTGGCCTGGCAGCACTCCCCGAAGCTGGCCGCCTGGGGCGGCGTCCTCGCCCTGATGGGGACGACCACACTGGTCGGCCTGGGCATCCTCGACTTCGTCATCCGGGCCGCCACCCACGTCCCCGGTGGAGGCGACGTCGTGCACCGGGCAGCGGAAACCGCCGCGTTGGCCCTGATGCTGATCCTGTCGCTGCTGGCCCATCTGGTCGGACTCGCGCTGCTGGGAGCGGCGCTGTGGCGGTCGAGGGTGGTTCCGCGCTGGGCGGCCGGGGCCGTGATCGCCTACGTGCCGGCGTACGCGGCGACATCTCTCCTGTCGACCCAGATCAGCGGGATCGCGGTGCTCGCGCTGGTCGCCGGGTTCGCCGGCTGCGCGCTCCAGATCCTCCGGTCGGGCGTGGCCGGGCCAGTCCCGGCACCCGCCGAGAACCGTGCCGGCGCGACCATCCTGAGCGCCTCGTTGTCGTGAGCGCCTCGTTGTCCTGAGCCAGTCGCGGCCGGTCGGCCGGGCGGCGCCCACCGCGGGGGGATGGGCGCCGTTCGGCCGTTCGGCCGTTTCCCCGTCCGGCCGCGGGCGGCGTCTCCACCCGGACCTCCGCCCTGGGGCGGGGGTCCGGTCCGGCCGCGGGCCACCCGGCTGGAGCGGGCGCCACTCGCCTGCTGTAAGCCTGCTACGCACCCAGATGAAGTCGGACATCGAGGTGTACGGCATCGTGTATTCCGGCGAGCTCGGCGACCCGGAGAAGGAGTTCCTCACCGGCCTCGGCGTGGACGTCACGAGGAAGCCCTGGGCCCGCGCGCGGAGCACCCGGCGCGGGCCAGGTTGACCCGGGCACCAGGCTCCCGGCAGGCCCCGGTCCTCGGGACTCTACCGGAATTCGAACGGGGCCACGATCGGCGGCTCGGTGCTCCACGGAAAGTTGATCCAGCGGTCGGTACGCCGCCACACGTACTCGCATTTCACCAGCGAGCGTGACTTCTCGTAGACCACCGCGGAGCGGACGTCGGCGACCTGGTCACGAATGAAGTCGTGGACGAGGTCGATGGTCTTGCCGCTGTCCGCCACGTCGTCCGCGATCAGCACCTTCTTCGCCGAGAAGTCGACCGTGCTCGGCACCGGCGGCAGCATGACGGGCATATCGAAACTGGAGCCCACGCCGTTGTAGAACTCGACGTTCATCACGTGCAGGTTCTTCACCGACAGCGCGTAGCCGAGAGCGCCGGCGACGAACAAGCCGCCGCGGGCGATCGCGAGGATGAGGTCCGGCCGGTACCCGTCGTCGGCGACCGTCTGGGCGAGCTCCCGGGCGGCCACCCCGAAGGTCGGCCAGTCCAGCACCTCGCGATCGTCCGTCATGGGACGAGACGTTACCGACCACGCCGCCCTGAGAGACCGACGGTCACGGCGGCACCGCGCCAGGTCAGGCCGTGGCCGGTCCGCCCAGGCCGGCGACGGTCGCTCTTCCGGACAGATATGCTGCTCAGCGCGACAACGTCGCACTTAGCTAGCTCATGTGCGTACGACAGCCTTGCCAGCGTTGCCCGGAGCGCCGCGGGTCGCGAGCGTGCCGGAACGGCCCGAGCCGGTCGGGTCGAACACCTCGGGCCTTGGGGGGCCCGCGGACCGTGGGAGGTAGCCGTCATGTCTGAGGACCTGGACGTATCCACCGCCGGGCCGCCGATCGACACGTCGGTCCCGCACTCGGCCCGGATCTGGAACTACTGGCTCGGCGGCAAGGACAACTACCCGGTCGACCGGGTGGCCGGCGACGAGTACATCAGGACCTTCCCCGGCATCGGTGAGCTGGCCCGCGCCTCCCGGGGCTTCCTGGTGCGCGCGGTCACGCACCTGGCCGGTGAGGCCGGCGTCCGCCAGTTCCTCGACATCGGCACCGGGCTGCCCACCGCCGACAACACCCACGAGGTCGCCCAGCGCAACGCGCCGGACGCTCGGATCGTCTACGTGGACAACGACCCGCTGGTGCTCGTCCATGCGCGGGCCCTGCTCACCTCGTCCGGCCCGGGGGCCACCGCCTACGTCGACGCCGACCTGCGCCAGCCCGAGGCGGTCCTGACCCAGGCGAGCGAGACGCTCGACTTCGACAAACCGGTCGCGCTGATGCTGATGGGCGTGCTGGGCCACATCGTCGACGACGACGAGGTGCTCTCCCTGGTCCGGGCCTACGTCGCGGCCCTGCCGGCCGGCAGCTACCTGGTCAGCTACGACGGCACGATGCCGGCCGGGCTGACCGGCTTCGGCGAGGCCCAGGACGAGTACAACGACTCGGGCGCCGTCCCGTACATCCTGCGGACGCCGGCGCAGGTCGCCCAGCGGTTCGAGGGGCTCACCCTGCTCGAGCCGGGCGTCGTGCCGCACACCCACTGGCGGCCCGAGCCCACGGCGGACGGGTCGCTGCCGGCCGCCGTCGACGGGTACTGCGGGGTCGGCCGCAAGGACTGAGCGTCTCCCCTCGCGCGCCTCGCGGGTCAGCCGCCCGTGCCGTGCCAGCCAGGAGCCAGAACCGCACTTGCCGCATTCGAGATCACGCCGTTGGCCATGTACCCGACGGCTAGGCGTAGGTGGTCAGCGGCGGTCAGGCCGTCTGATCGCTGACAATCGCGGCGGCCATCGCGCGGATGGCATCTGGGCTCACGCCCGCGACCACGGGGAGAGGTAGACGGCGCCAGTCGCCGACGCTGAGGGCGACGGCGAGAAGGCGGTTTGCCGAGGTACGGCTGTTTGCCTGGGCGAGTGCCCCGGCCACCGCCACCAGCGCCTCGGCCTGGGAGTACGGGTCAGCCAGGGCGCGGGCGAGCTGTTCGGCACGGGCGTGCTCCCCGGCCTCGGCCAGCGCCCCGGCGACCGTCACCAGCGCCTCAACTTGAGACTCCGAGCGAGTGATGGCGCGGACGACCTGTTCGGCGCGGGCGAACTCCCCAACCTCGGCCAGCGCCCCGGCCACCGTCACCAGCACTCGAGCGCGGACGTCCGGGTTGGTCATTCCACGGGCGACCTGTTCGGCGTCGTTAGCGGCCTGCGCGGCGCGGACACGCCCCTCAACCGAGGCCAGCGCCCCCGCCACCGCCACCAGCGCCCAGGCCTGGACCTCCGGCTTGGTCATGGCGCGGGCAACCTGTTCGGCGTCGTTAGCGGCCTGCGCGGCGCGGCCGCGCTCCCCAACCTTGGCCAGCGCATAGACCACCGTCACCAGCGCCCGAACCCGGAAGAACGGGTCGGTGATGGCACGGGCGACCTGCTCGGCGTCGGAGACGACCTGCGCGGCGCGGCCGCGCTCCCCGACCTCGGCCAGCGCCCCGGCCACCCTCACCAGCGCCCGAACCTGGAAATCCGGGTCGGTGATGGCGTGGGCGAGTTGTTCGGCACGGGCAAACTCCCCGGCCTCAGCCAGCGCATAGACCACCGTCACCAGCGCCTCAGCCTGGAAGAACGGGCCGGTCATGGCGTCAGCGAGTTGTTCGGCACGGGCAAACTCCCCGGCCTCAGCCAGCGCATCGACCACCGTCACCAGCGCCCGAGCCTGGAAGAACGGGCCGGTCATGGCGTGAGCGAGTTGTTCGGCACGGGCAAACTCCCCGGCCTCAGCCAGCGCATCGACCACCGTCACCAGCGCCCGAGCCTGGAGGAACGGGTCGGTGATGGCACGGGCGACCTGTTCGGCGTCGGAGGCGACCTGCGCGGCGCGGGCAAGCTTCCCGGCCTGGGCCAGGGCCTTCGCCACCGTCATCAGCTCCCGAACCATGGAGTCCGGGTCGCTCCTGGCGATGTGCTCCGCAACTTCGGCCCACTCCTCGGCCCACGGCGCCAGCGCCCGAATCCGAAGGAACGGGTCGGTGATAGCACGGGCGACCTCTTCGGCGCGGGCAAGCTCCCCGGCCTGGGCCAGCACCCTGGCCACCGGCGCCAGCTCCCTGCCCCGGGAAGCCGGGTCGGTCATGGCGCGGGCGACCTGTTCGGCGTCGGAGACGACCTGCGCGGCGCGGCCATGCTCCCCGACCTCCGCCAGCGCCTCAGCCAAGGTCACCAGCGCCCGAACCTGGGAGTCCGGGTCGGTGATGGCACGGGCAGCCTGCTCGGCGTCGGAGGCGATCTGCGCGGCGCGGCCATGCTCCCCGACCTCGGCCAGCGCCTCAGCCACCGGCACCAACGCCTGAACCAGGCAGTCAGGGCTGGTAATGGCGCGGGCGACCTGTTCGGCGCGGGCAGGCTCCCCGGCCGGGGCCAGCGTCCCGGCCACCAGCACCAGCGCCCGAGCCTGGTAGAACGGGTCGGTGATGGCGCGGGCGACCTGCTCGGCGTCGGAGACGACCTGCGCGGCGCGGCCGTGCTCCCCAGCCTTGGCCAGCGCCCGGGCCACCGACACCAGCGCCCAAACCCGGAAGAACGGGTGAGTCACGGCGCGGGCGACCTGTTCGGCGTCGGAGACGACCTGCGCGGCGCGGCCATACTCCCCCATCTCCGCCAGCGCCCCGGCCACCGACACCAGCGCCCCAACCGGGAAGTGCGGGTCGGTCACGGCGCGGGCGACCTGTTCGGCGTCGGAGACGACCTGCGCGGCGCGGCCATACTCCCCCATCTCCGCCAGCGCCCCGGCCACCGACACCAGCGCCTCAGCCCTAGAGTCCGAGCGGGTGACGGCGCGGGCGACCTGCTCGGCGTCGGAGACGACCTGCGCGGCGCGGCCGCGCTCCCCAACCTCGACCAGCACCCTAGCCACCGTCACCAGCGCCCAAACCCGGGAATTCGGGTCGGTCATGGCATGGGCGAGTTGTTCGGTGTCGGAGACGACCTGCGCGGCGCGGCCGCGCTCCCCAACCTCGACCAGCACCCTAGCCACCGTCACCAGCGCCCAAACCCGGGAATTCGGGTCGGTCATGGCATGGGCGAGTTGTTCGGTGTCGGAGACGACCTGCGCGGCGCGGCCGCGCTCCCCAACCTCGACCAGCACCCTAGCCACCGTCACCAGCGCCCAAACCCGGGAATTCGGGTCGGTCATGGCATGGGCGAGTTGTTCGGTGTCGGAGACGACCTGCGCGGCGCGGCTGTGCTCCCCAACCTCGACCAGCGCCCTAGCCACCGTCACCAGCGCCCGAACCCGGGAGTCCGGGTCGGCGATGGCATGGGCGACCTGTTCGGCGCGGCTGTGCTCCCCAACCTCGACCAGCACCCTAGCCACCGTCACCAGCGCCCGAACCCGGGAGTCCGGGTCGGCGATGGCATGGGCGAGTTGTTCGGCGCGGGTTGCATGGCCGAGCGTGACCCAGACGGCGGGTAGACGGATGGGGATGTTTCTGTTGCGTTCGGTGATCTGTTGCTTGTGGACGGCGAGGCGGGCCATCAGGGTCACATCCGGGGATGGTTGCGCCAGGAGGGCGTTCTGGGCTTCGGTGATCTCGGCGAGGGCGGCGGTGTCGCCACCGGAGAGATCGAGCATCCGGTCGTGGCGGGCCTGATCGGTAGCGCAGTCGACGGCTCGGGGCAGGTCACCGGTCGCGAGCAGCAGTCGGTAGTAGCCGCGCAGCAGGTATTCCGGGGTGTCAGCCGCCCACCCCCGTTGCCGGTATTCCTCTGCCCAGGTGTGCAGCCGGTCGCGGTAGGCGGCGAGTTTGGTGCGCCCGTAAGCGCGTTCGGCATCCTGCTGGATTTCCTCATGGCCGAGCAGATATACCCGCGGACCGGCGGCGGGGTTCCAGCGCGCGGCACGCCTGGAGAAACCGCGACCCGCCACAGTCTCCAGGAGTTGATCGATGTCCCATTCGGTGACGTCGGAATCGGTGGACAGCTCTTCCAGGTCACGGCCGGACAGACCTCCGCCCGCGGCGGTCACCAACCCCAGCAGGTCCCGTTCCAGCGGGCCGCCGGTCCGCAGCCGATACAGAGCCTCCCGCATGTCGGCCCTAATCGCCGCCGCATGCTCCGAACGGCCCAATATCTCAATGATCGACGGATTACGCAGTGGATGTCCGGGTGGCACATCAGAGGGGACCGGCGGGTCTGGACGGCCCGCGACCACCACCCGCGCCCCCTCCCGCGGATTGGCGGGCAGGAGCCCGGCGATACTGCGCGCTCCATGACCGGTCACTCCCCGGTCCTCATCGAGCCCGTCCACCACCAGCACCAGTCGCTCCCCGCGTGCCTTACAGAACGCGGCGGCGTCGGCGAACCATTTAAACCACAGCCGCTCCCGACGGCCCTCGTCCTGAAACGGGGGCACCGACTCGTCAAGGAGTTCCGCGAGTTGCTCGGTGACGATCTCGACGAAGGCGGCCCGGTTGCTGTTTCCCGCGTAGCGGGAGGTGATGAAGAACGACACCACCCGCACCCCCGCCGGGGGATCGAGCACGAAGGTGGACATCAGCGCGGACTTGCCCGTCCACGCCGCCGCCCGCCACCACATATACCCAGTGGCCGTCGGATCGTCGGGGGCGGCGCAGAACGCGGCCAGCCGGGCCAGCTCCGCCTCGCGGCCAACCAGACGGCGCGGAGCGATCTGACGCACCTGCTCCAGATACGCCGATCGGGCCGCGGGAACGGCCATCGCGCGGACCTGGGACGGGCGTGACGGTTCTGCCGTCCCCCGTCCCAGTGTCCTGGGGAAAGCGGGTTCCTCCGCCGGCTTTCTCCTGCGCAATGTGATCGCGTCCAGCAGCCGCTCCCGGGCCACCTCCTTGTCGACCCCGAAGAGATCCACATACACGACCTGACGCAGCAGCGGGGGCGGATCGCAGTCCTCCACCCGCGCCACCAGCAGCAGACGCTCCTGGCCATCCGGGTTGGCTGCCCACGCGGCCTGCCATTCCTCGGTCGTAAACGCCGACTCCAGATAGGCCGCTGACAGGACGGCCACCGTTCGCCGGCCACCATCGAAGGCCCGGTTCATCATGCCGACGAAATGAAGCCCTGGACCAAAATCCCACGCCTGAATCAGCACTTCGTGCTTCGCGTTTTCCAACTCCCAGGCGATCCACTCCGCCCACCCACGATCCGCATCCGCGTAGGACACGAAGAAACGCTGCGCCTCGCCGTCCCGACCGGCCACACGATCAGCATCCCACACCGCCGGCACTATCTGATCAGCTACGACGGCACCGTGCGCCGACCGGGAGCCGTCCGCCTGCTGGTCAGCCGCCCGTGCCGTGCCAGCGGAGCTGGTGGTCGCGGTGGGTGTTCAGGTAGGCGCCGGGCGCGAACAGGGCGTCGTAGAAGTCGGTGTCCAGGTGCTGGGCCTGCAGGTAGTTCATGATCTGGACGGTGGGGACGGTGCCCGGCAGCTTGCCGAACGTCGTGGCGATGTACTCGGTCTCAGTGACGAGCAGGTCGCGCAGCCAGGGCTCGGGACGGGCCGCGGCGGCCCGGACACCGGCGCTGTCCTTCCACGGGCCCGGAGTGTCGGGGTGGAACGGGCCGCCGGGGCCGAAGCGGCGGGCTAGCAGGGCGTCGACCGACGCCTCGGCGCTGCCGGTGTTGGCCGGGCTGAGCGTCTCGAACACGCCGGGCAGGCCGGTCGGGTTCGGCAGCGGCCAGCGGTCGTCGGTGTCGTAGCGGAACCCGAGGCCGGGCACGGACGGCTCGCCGCTCGCGCCGAGCACGCTGAGGCGGTCGATGCCGTCGAACGACCAGCCGCCCAGGCCCATCGCGCCCAGCAGCAGCGCGCCGTTGTAGGTCGCGGTCATCAGTTCGGCCGAGGCCTCGGTGAGCGTGTACTGCTCGACGAAGCTGAGCGGAAACGTGTCATCGTGGCGCAGGTGGGGGCGGAACGCATCCACGCCCGGGATCGGGCGGTTGTTCACGTCGTCGTGGATCGCGTAGCCGTTCTGGGCGAAGAAGGCCAGGTTGGCCAGCAGGTGCTCGGCCAGGTCGGCCACCGGGATGACCAGCAGTGAGCCGGGATGGTTGGCGATCCAGGTGTTGTGGCCCTCCAGGTAGGGCTCCTCTCGGGGCAGGTACAGCCGCTCGGCGGACAGGCGGCGGACCCGGCCGACGACGTCGTTCAGGCGGGCGGTCAGCGCGTCCTCGGACTCGGCCGTCGCGCCGGGGGCGGTGGGGGCGGGGACGGCCGGCGGCGCGTCCCGGGTCGGCAGGAAGTAAGTGCCGGAGTCGTCGGTGAAGAAGAACTGTGAGGTGTGGAAGCCGGCGGCGGACGGGAAGGTCCGACCGGTCGCCGAGCCGGAGTAGTTCGGCAGCCTCGGTGCGTAGCCGGGGTGGTGGCTGATCGCGAAGTGCCAGCCGGTCGTGCCGGTGACCGTGGCCAGGACGACGGCCCGTTCGACGTCGCTGAGCGGTTCGACCGGGCGGCGGCTGGCGAAGGCGAGCGGCCCGGCCGGGATGCGCCCGCCGACCGGGAAGCGCCGCGAGCGGCGGCCGTAGATCGCGTCGAGCAGCGGGAAGCGGGCCGCCTCGGCCAGGGCGGCCCGTTCGGCGGCGCTCGGCGTGACCGGGGGCAGGCCGGGCTCGGGCTTCTCGGGTCTGTCCATCGCTGCCTTTCCTCATGCCCCGGCCTTGTCAAGGCTGGGCGCCGCCGGCGGGGCGACGGCCAGCCTGTGGATAACTTCGGAGCTGTCGTTTCCCGGGCGCACCATTGCCCCGTGAGCGACGACAACCACTACATCACGGACGGCCACGACGACCCGCTCGGCTGCCCGGAGGCGGCACTGCTGGAAGCTCTGCACGACGAGGTCGAGATGGCGCTGGGGAATGTGCTGGCGGCCCCGCGTAAGGTCTCGCCGCTGGAGGATGACGAGCTCGAGGCCGCCCGGGAGACGCTCTGCCTCCTCAGGGCGTTCAACCGCCGTCAGCCGCTGGAGCCCCGGCTTCAGCGCCTGGTCGACGAGGCCCTGGCGTCGTTGCGGCTCGGCCCCGCGTCCGGGGAGCGGTCGGATCGACCCCATCGACCCCATCGACCCGGTCGACCCGGTCGACCCGATCGGCAGGATTCGTCGAGTTCGGCCGGGGTGCCTGGGCCACCCGCGCCACCCGCGCCACCTGGGCCACCCGGGCGGGCTTCTCCCCCGCCGGGCTGACGCGACCACCCGGCGGCCAGGCCGCGCGGCGCGAGCCGTTCCAGCGGGGTCGACGAGCGGCGGGCCATCGCGGCCCGGGCCGGCGCGACGAGCGTCGTCTGCAGGCGGCGGACGGCGTCGACGTGGTCGGCGGTCCAGATGACCCGGACCGCCGTGGCGCTGGCCCGGCCGTCGCGGCCGCGCAGGTTGTGACGGACGGCGTCGACGAGCCGTGCCTCGGCCGCGTCATCGCGGGCCAGCGGGTCGGGCACCGGGGCGCTCGCGGCCAGGCCGGCGGCGAGCTGGTCGTACCAGCTCTGGACGCGGCTTCCGATGGCCGTCAGCTCGCGGCGGGCGGCGGACCGCTGGCCACCGGAGCCGCGCTCGCGGCGCCACAGCGCCAGGACCGCGTCGCCGGCCAACCGCAGGCCGACCACGCCGGTGACCAGGCTGCTCACCTCGGCCAGCGGGACTGGTTTGGTCCCGCGCTCGGCCAGATAGGTCCGGAAGGTGTCGTCCAGGCGGCGGGCCGCGGCGGCGGAGCGCGCGGCCTCATTCCTCGGTTCCGTCACGGCGGTCAGGCCGGGGGCGGCGGTCGGCTCGTTCCCCGCGGCCGGGCCGGTCTCCGCGGCCGGGCCGGTCTCCCCGGCCGGGCCGGTCTCCCCGGCCGGGCCGGTCTCCCCGGCCGGGCCGGTCTCCCCGGCCGGGCCGGGGCCGCGGTCGCGGTGGGCCAGGCCGTAGGTGATCGTCGCCTCGAGGTACGCCGCGCTGGCCCGATAGGCCTGCGCGAGGCTCGCGTTGAGGGCGGCCCCGGCACCGCGTGGCCAGAACAGGACACCGACGACCAGGCTGATCGCGCAGCCGATCACGATGTCCTCGACGCGCAGCAGGCCGACTCGCCAGCCCGCCAGCTGGATGATGTTGTAAAGAATGACGAGGGTCAGCGTAAACGCGACCTGTCCGGCCGCGAACGACACGACGGCGGGCGCGACCCCGGCCATCAGGACCGCGATCGGGAGGACGAACCACAGCAGCGTGACGTTCGTGCCGATCAGCGCGAGCACAAGCGCGCCGACGACGACGCCCGCGACGGTCCCGAGCACGATCCGAACCACGTTCTGACCGGTGCTTAGCGCGTTCGAGCGCAGGACCGACAGGGTTCCGAGCACCACCCAGAACGAGTGCTGTACCCCGGTGAGGTTCGCGACCAGGACGGCCAGGCTCAGCCCGGCGGCGCCCCGCAGGCTGTTGTGCAGCCAGACCGAGTGCCGTTCGAGGTGGGCGGCCGCCCGTTCTCGCGCGGCGGCGGCCGCGCTCGCGACGCCGTCGGGCTGCCGGCCGAGCAGGCGGTCCGCCCATCCGCGCTGCTCGGCGGCGCGGGCCAATTCGACGTTGGCCGCGACGGAGGCGACGGCGAAGCCCAGCTCGTGGGCCCGGAAGCCGGGGTTGAGGGCGGAGACGAAGGCGTTCACGCCGTCGTCGGCCCGAGCGCCGCCGGGCGGAGCGCCGCCGGGCGGAGCGCCGCCGGGCGGAGCGCCGCCGGGCGGAGCGCCGCCGGGCGGAGCGCCGCCGACTGGGATCTCGACGTCCGGGACCTCGACGTCCGGGACCTCGACGGACGCAACGGACTCGAGGGTCTGCAGGCTGGTCCGCAGGCCGGCCCGGGCCGCGCGCAGCGCGGACGGTTCGACCACCGTCCCGTCGAGGACGGCGGCGCTCTGTTCCAGGACGACGGCCGCGGCTGTCTTCGCCGCCCGGGCCGACCGTCCGAGGGCGCTGTCCGCCGCGCCCGCGGCAACCGGGGTTGGCAGCGGCGCCGCGCGCATGACCGTGGCGTCGAGCCAGCTCAGTTCGTCAACCAGACGCACGACCATGCGGGCGGAGGTGGTCAGGCCGGTCGGCCGGTACGGCGTGGCCAGAAATCCGCGCCGCAGCGCGGCGAGCGCCGCGTCGGTGGCGAGCGCGGCGTGCCGGCACCGCTCGAGCGCGCCGGCGGACGTCCCGGCGTCGACGGCGGCCAGGAGGGTCTGGCGCGCGGCGACGTCCGCGAGCAGCCGGTCCGACAGCGCCCGGCAGGCCGTCGCCGCGCCGGAGCGCAGCGAGTCCCGGGCCGGCAGCGGCCACAGCAGCGTCACGGCGGCGAGTGCGCCGGCGGCCGCGAGCGCCCAGCCGGCCAGCCGGTCCGGGATCGCCGAGGGCGGCGCCGTGATCGACACCGGGAGGATCATTGCTAGGAGCATGGCCGTCGTCGCTCCGGCCAGCACCGAACTGACCACCCCGACGAACAGGACGACCAGGCTGACCAGTCCCATCGCGACCGCCGCCAGCCAGGCCGGCCGCGAGGCGAGCGTCCCCAGGCAGACGAAGACGGCGCCCAGGCCAGCCAGCGAGACCAGCGCGAGCGCCCGTTGCCGGATCGGGCCGCCGAAGTCGACCAACAGCAGCATCGAGAAGGAGCCGAAGGCCGCGAACGTGGCCACGTCCGCGTTCCCGATCACCCGGTCACCCAGCGCGAACATCGCGGGCATCATGATCGCCGCCCGGCCGGCCCGGCGCAGCGCCGCGAAGCCGTGGTCATGCTGCCCGAGCCACTTCATCGGCCGCACCGGTCCCACCGGCGTCACCCCGCTCCCGCGCACGCTGCCCCGCGAGGCTTCAGGCTAACGGCCGTCCCGCCAGCGGGCCGCCCGCGAACCAATGCGTCGACGGCGACGAGCCTGGTCGCTGGTCAGCCCGCGTGGCCGCGGCGCACAGCCGGCTGTGCGCGGCCGGCGCCCACCGGCCGCGGCTACCTCGGGTCAGCCGTTGATCGGCTGCCAGAGGGCGCAGTCGTGGTCACTGTCGAACGTGGCGGCCGAGAAGGGCCGCGCGGTGGTGTTCTCCAGTGGCGGCGAAAACATCGCCGCGGACGGATAGGCGCTGCGTACTGGCCCTGGACCGGGCGGCGGTCCGCCGCCCGGTTCGGCGTGCGGTCGTCCTTGATCGGCCTATCAGTCTGCGTGGCGGTCCGCTCGGCGTCAGGTCTCCGTGCTCCCGACAGCCAGATGGGTCTGAAGACCATCGACAACCGCTCGCATCCGCTGAACGAGGTCACCAAGGTCCTGGGCCTCGAGGCGCGCGGCCGGCCCGGAAACCGAAAGCGCGCCGATCACCCGCCATCCCTCCCCGCCCCGCCCGGCGGTCACGGTCGGGGTCTCCGGCCGCTCCGGCACCGCGACCGCTGGGATTGCCTGGATTGCCGGGATTGCCGGGGCCGCCGGCTCGAATGTCGTACAGGCGGATGGGTCGGGAGTGGGCGCTGCCGGCCCGGCGGACCGCGCAGCCGGCACCGACGCTCCCCGCGCGAGAAGCGGGAAGGCCAGGCATCGGACTCCGACTTCCTCCTCTCCGTTGTCGGTGCCGTACCCTTGCGCGCGGACCCGCGCGAGTTCCTCCGTGAACGCGGTCGGGTCGGTGATCGTCGTCGGCGTCCGCCGGGGCAGACCGGTTCGAGCGAGCATGGCGGCGGTGACCGCTGGCGGGAGGAAGGCGAGGATGGCCTTACCCACGCCCGTGCTGTGCAGCGGAGCCCGGTTTCCCACCTCGGTGAACATCCGCAGCCGGTGAGGTGAGGCGGCTTGCGCCACGTAAACGACGTGGTCGGTCTCCAGCACGGCCAGGTTCGCCGTTTCGCCGGAGATCTCGACCGCGCGCCGAAGATAGGGCTCGGCGCCGGCGGCGAGCAGCCGCTGCGCGGAGTGACCGATCCCGATCAGACCCGCGCCGACGACGTACCGACGGTCGGACTCCTGGCGGACCCAGTTGCGATCGGTCAACGCCCGTAACAGTCGGTGGACGGTTGGCTGAGGCAGGCCGGCCGTCCGGGCCAGATCCGCGAGCCCGACGCCACCCGGGGCGGCCGCGAGAATTTCGATCAGGTGCATCGCGCGGTCGACCGACTGCACGGCGCCGCTCGCGCGGGTTGCGACGGCGGCCGCGGTCGCGATGGCATCCGCGTTCGAGGGTCCTCGCATCCGCTCGGCGGCGCCATCGCGGTCAGGATCCGGCGGGGACATCGTCGTCAGCATCTTCGGACAGTACGACGGCGCGAGGGCTCCCACGCTCCGTGCCGGAGCCCAGCAGACCCGCGGCGGGGACGCCCCGGACAGCGGCGTCGAGTACCTCGATGGTGTGCGCGGAGGGCATCGGCTCGCCTCCGGTCTGACTCAGAGCGGCGTTGATCTGCATCAGGCAACCAGGGTTCGCGGTGACGAGCAGGTCAGCACCGGTCTCCAGAACCCGCGCGGCCTTGCGGCTGCCGAGTTCCGCCGCCGCCTCCGGCTGGAGAAGGTTGTAGACCCCGGCCGATCCGCAGCACAGCGAGCCGTCGGCGATCTCCCGTACGCTCAGCCCAGGGATGGTCCGGAGAAGGTCGCGCGGCTGCGCCCGGATGCCCTGTGCATGGGCTAGGTGGCAGGCGTCATGGTAGGCGACTGAGATCGGTAAGGGGTGCCGGACCGCGCGGGGTTCGTGGGCGGCCAGAAACTCCGTGACATCCCGCGTCCGCGCTGCCAGCCGATCGGCCCGCGCAGCCCAGGCCGGGTCGTCGGCCAGGAGCCGTCCGTACTCCTTCATCGCCGAGCCGCAGCCAGCGGCGTTGACGATCACATCGCTGACCTCGGCCTCCTCGAACCGGGAGATCACGTCGCGAGCGAAGCGCGCCGCCTCCCCCCGGCGGCCCATGTGGCTCGACAGCGCTCCGCAGCATCCCTGGTCGGGGGGAATGATGACGTCGAAGCCCTCGGCGGCCAGGACGTTCGCGGTCGCGGCGTTGACCCCGGGGAAGAAGACGCTCTGCACACAGCCGGTCAGGAGGCCGACGACCCCGCGGGCCGGCCCGATGGCGGGCACCCGGCCCGGCAGCCGGGGTGGCCGGGCCTCCAGCGGAGGCGCGACCGCCTCCATCGCCCGCAGCGCCGCCGGCAGTCGGTCGAGCAGGCCGAGCCGCCGGAGGATCCTGGCCAGGCCGGATCGCTGGTAGAACCGCAGCGGGCCGCGCAGCATCCGCAGCCGGCGCGGGTACGGGAACACCGCGAAGATCGCGGATCGCAGCAGCCGCTCGCCCCGGGACCGCTCGTGCCGTCGCTCGACCTGGGCTCGGGTCTGTTCGATGAGGGCGTCGTACTGGACGCCGGACGGGCACGCGGACACACAGGCCATGCAACCCAGGCAGCGGTCGAAGTGACCCGCCATCGCCGCCGTCAGCGGCTGGCCCTCCAGACCCTGTTTCATGAGGTGGATCCGCCCGCGGGGGGAGTCCATCTCCTCGCCCCACAGCTCGTAGGTCGGGCAGCTCGGCAGACAGAAACCACAGTGGACGCAGTCCTCCACCAGGGCGAGCTGAGGCGGGTGATCGTCATCGAACGCGCCCGTCTGGCTCATCTCTCACCACCGTTCGCCACCACGCCGCTGATCATCGTCGTACCGCCATTGCCCATGTCAGATACCTCCCACGAATCGGCCCGGCGCGAGTCGCCGATCCGGGTCGAACTCCCGCTTGACCCGGCGCATGAGGGAGAGCGCCGGCACCGGGCCCCAGACGTCGAGCCCAGCCGTGGCCAGCTCCCGGCCTGGGCGGAGCACGACCGCGCTGCCGCCGGCGGCCGAGGCCGCCGCGCGCAGCGCGCCCACCAGATCCCCGAGCGCCCCCGTGTCGACCCATTCGCGGTCACAGCCGGCGTAGATCACGCCGACCGCGGCCGAGCCGGCGAGGGTCACCGGTCCGGGCGCGCTGTCCGGACCGCCCGTTGGCCGAGCCGCCGCGCGAACCGCGGCCAGCAAAGCCGGTACCTCGGCGCGAGGCACCGCGATCTTCACAGTCACCGGGCCGGGCAAGATGCCCCACCAAAGCGGTGGGGCCGAGCTGGCCACGGCCGTCGGCCCAAGCCGGCGGACGATGTCCTCCGCCCGGCCAGGCAGCGCCGAAGGCGATCCCTCGAGGAGGACGGCCAGCTCGACCGGGCCGTCCACCGGAGCACGGTGAACCTCGACCGCCGTCGGCATGGCCGGGCTGGTCAGCACCGCCGCCACGCCGGACGCGGCGGCGGCCTCGTCCGCCAGCTCGGCGATGACGTACCTCGCCGCCTCAGGCAGCGGGTGCAGCCGCAGCACCGCCTCGGTGATGATCCCCAACGTCCCGTAGGAGCCGGTGTAGAGCCGGGCCAGGTCGTAGCCGGCCACGTTCTTGACGACTGTTCCCCCCGCGTGGGTGACGACGCCGTCGGGCCGCACGACTGTGACGCCGAGCAGGAGGTCCCGGGGGCCGCCGAAAGCGAGCCGGGACGGGCCGGCCAGTGCGGTCGCGATCGTCCCGCCCACGCTCGAGCCGGGCACGACCTCGTCGAGAGCGAGGCGCTGGCCGACGGCGGCGAGCGGGTCGCGCAGCCCGTCGACCGTCAGTCCGGCGCCGACACGCACGACGTAGTCCCCGACCCGGTGCTCGATGACCTTGTCGAGGCGGGACAGGTCGACGATCAGTTCCGCCCGCTCCGGCGGGGGCGCCCAGCCAATCTTCGTGCCGCGGCCACGGGGTATGACGGCAAGCCCGTGGCGGGCGGCGATCCGGACCACCGCCGCGACCCCGGCGGTGTCGCCCGGCGTGGCGACGACCGACGGCACCACCCCCGCGACGGCGTCGGCCGCGGTGGCCGGGCGCGCATGCCCGGGCCCTGTGACGGTCGCCAGCTCGGCCACCAGCTCAGACACCAGTTCGTCGGTTCTCATCAGAACAGCTCCGCCAGGCCGGACTCCTGCAGTGGGTGCGCGCCCCGCCGCCGCCCCGGCGGCTCGCCGCACAGCCGCGGCGTCGGGAAGATCTTGCCGGGGTTGCACAGCCCCGCCGGATCGAAGGCGCACCGGACCATCTGCATCGCGTCCAGGTCGGCCGCGGTGAACATGACCGGCATGAACGCCGCCTTCTCGGCGCCGACGCCGTGCTCACCGGTGATCGAGCCGCCCTCGGCCACACACAGCTCGAGGATCTGGCCCGAAACCCGCTCGGCTCTCTCGGCCTGCCCCGGTATCTTCTCGTCGAACAGGACCAGGGGATGCAGGTTGCCGTCGCCGGCATGGAAGACATTGGCCACCCGGATACCGGCCGCGGCCGACAGCTCCGCGATCCGGCGCAGCACCGTCGGCAACGCCGCGCGGGGGATCACGCCGTCCTGGACGATGTAGTCCGGGCTGATCCGGCCGACGGCGGCGAACGCCGACTTGCGGCCACGCCAGAACAATCCGCGCTCGGTCTCGTCGCGGGCTACGCGGATCTCGATGGCCGCGTTGTCCCGGCAGATCCGCTCGACGGCGGCGAAGGACTCGTCAACCTCGCCGGCCGGTCCGTCGACCTCGATCACCAGCACCGCGCCGGCGCCGGCCGGGTAGCCGCAGGCCACAGCGGCCTCGGCCGCCTCGATGGCCAGGGCGTCCATCATCTCGATCGCGGCCGGGACGACCCCGGTGGAGATGATCGCCGATACGGCCGCGCCGGCGTCGTCGGTGCCGGCGAACCCGGCCAGCAGGGTGCGGACGGCCTCGGGCCGGCGCAGCAGCCGGAGCGTGACCCGGGTCGCGATGCCGAGCGTGCCCTCCGACCCGATGAACGCTCCCAGCAGGTCGTAGCCGGGCGGGTCGAGCGACTTCCCGCCACCCAGCGACACCGCCTCGCCGTCCGGGGTGACGATATCGAGCCCGGTCACGTGGTGGGCGGTGAAGCCGTATTTCAGGCAGTGCGCGCCGCCCGCGTTCTCCGCGACGTTCCCACCGATGGAGCAGACCTGCTGGCTGGACGGGTCAGGCGCGTAGTAGAAGCCGACCGGCCCGGCGGCCGCGCTGACCGCCGCGTTGGTCACAGCCGGATCGACGACGGCGGCGTGGTTGGCCGCATCGATCTCGTGGATCGTCCGCATCCGGGAGGTGACGATCAGTACGCCGGACGGGTGGGGAAGCGCGCCGCCGGACAGTCCGGTGCCCGCGCCGCGAGCGACGTAGGGCACGTTCTCGGCGACGCAGGCCCGGACGGCTTCGGCGACCTGACCCGCGTCCGCCGGCAGGACCACGAGCGCGGGAATGGACCTGTAGTGCGCCAAGCCGTCACACTCGTAGGTCCGCCGCCGCTCGAGATCGGTGATGAGCGCGTCCGCGGCGAAGCGAGGACGCAGCCGGTCGGCGACCCGCTCGACAGCCGCGCTGTCGTCGACCGTAACGGCACGGGGCATCACGCTGTCCGCCTCTCCGCTCGAGGTCCTGTCCATCCGGCTCGTTCCCTCAGGGCATGCGATCGTAGGCGGGCAGGGTGAGAAACTCGACGAACTCGTCCGCCAGGGCAACCTCGATGAACAGGTCGCGGGCCTGCGCGTAACCGGCCCGGTCGTACTCGTCGCCGTCAGCCTTGGCTATCGCGGCCATCTCCTCGGCGATGATCCGCTCGACGAGATCCCGCGTGGTCGGGGTCCCGTCGGCGAGCTCGATGCCGCCCCGCAGCCACTGCCAGATCTGTGAGCGGGCGATCTCGGCGGTCGCGGCATCCTCCATCAGATTGAAGATCGCCACAGCGCCGGTGCCGGCCAGCCACGAACGCAGGTAGCGCAACGCCACGGCGACGTTGTTGCGCAGGCCGGCCTCCGTCCGTTCGCCGCCCGCCGTCGCCAGATCGAGCAGGGCCGCCGCGTCCGGTTTGACGTCCTCGCGCGCGCGGCCGAGCTGGTTGGGCGCATCGCCCAGCACCCCGTCGAAGACCTCCCGGCACAACGGGACCAGATCGGGATGGGCCACCCACGACCCGTCGAAGCCGCCGCCGGCCTCCCGGGTCTTGTCGTCCCGGACCTTCGCCATGGCGGCCGCGTTGAGGTCGGGATCCCGCCGGTTGGGGATGAAGGCGGCCATGCCGCCGATCGCGTGCGCGCCCCGCCGGTGACAGGTCCAGACCAGCAGGTCGGTGTAGGCCCGCATGAAGGGCGCGGTCATCGTCACGGCGTTGCGGTCGGGCAGGACGAAGGCGCCACCCCGGTCGCGGAACTTCTTGATGATGCTGAACAGGTAGTCCCACCGCCCGGCGTTCAGGCCGGCGCAGTGCTCCCGGAGCTCGTAAAGGATCTCCTCCATCTCGAAGGCCGCCGGCACGGTCTCGATCAGGACGGTGGCCCGGATCGTCCCCCGGGCGAAACCGAGGGCGTCCTCGGTGTGGCTGAAGACGTCGTTCCAGAGACGGGCCTCATGGTGGCTTTCCATCTTCGGCAGGTAGTAGTACGGCCCGGAGCCGGCATCGAGCTGGCGTTGCCCGCAGTGCAGCGCGTACAGCGCGAAGTCGAACAGGCTTCCGCTCATCGGGGCGCCGTCAACCAGGACGTGCTTCTCCGGCAGGTGCCAGCCCCGGGGCCGCACGACGATGGTCGTGTCGGTCTCGCCGAGCTCGTAGCGCCTGCCGCCGGGCGCGGTGAAGTCGATGGACCGGTCCAGCGCGTCCCGCAGGTTGAGCTGGCCGCTGATCATGTTCTCCCACAGCGGCGTGTTGGCGTCTTCGAAGTCGGCCAGCCACACCTTGGCCCCCGAGTTCAGCGCGTTGATCGTCATCTTGCGATCGGTGGGACCGGTGATCTCCACCCGCCGGTCCACGAGCCCAGGAGCGGGCGGCGCCACCGTCCAGTCGCCCGCGCGAACCCCCTCGGTCTCGGGCAGAAATCCGAGCATGGCGCCGGCGGAGAGCTCGGCCTGCCGCTCAGCCCGGCGCGCCAGGAGGGCCAGCCTCGTCGCGTCGAACCGGCGGTGCAGGTCGGCCAGCAACGTCAGCGCGGGGGCGGTCAGCACCTCCTCGATCCGCTCTACGGCGGGCCCGGCGATCTCGACGCCGGCGGGAACGTCCTTCGTGGACAGGGTCATCTCGTCATCTTCCGCTTCGTGGAACCACTGTTTCGCATCGCGGACCACGATAGGCTCGAACCAACGTTCGCGCAACCGTCCCGCCAGGAACCACGCGCAACGACCGCTATCAGGTCATGAAGGGAGATGAGGGAAGATGAGGAGAGACGGAGGGCCGCGCTGGCCGGCCGAGGCGCGGGAGTCAGCCGACGGTGAGGCCGAAGACAGTGACCGCCACCGCGTAGCAGGCGAGGGCGGCGAGCGTGCCGTACAGGTTGACCCGCGCCGACGGGACGCGCGGCGCCAGCCACGGCCCGAACAGCCAGTTGACCAGCGGCATCAGCAGCCAGGTCAGCGCCGAGACGCTCAGCATGTTGCCGACGAACAGGGCCAGGAAGCCGGGCACGCCACCCGCGTCGAGCCCGCGCCCGACCGTCAGGTTGAGCACCATCACGGTCGGATACAGCGCCAGCAGCACCATCATGGCCTGCTTCCAGTTCGGCGGGGCCGCGCCGCCGCCGTCCCCGTCGCCGGAGCCGAACCGGAACCAGCCGCTGAACGCCGAGGAGACCTTGCGGACGTCGTAGCTGGCCACGTGGTCGCGGCCCTCCTCCAGCAGCCGGCGCCGGGCGGCGGAGGCCAGCCACTCGTCGAGCCGGCGCATCGAGTCGTATCGGAAGACGGCGACCCAGCGGTCCTGTACTCCGGGCACGGGCCGGAACAGCTCGTATCCCATGAAGCCGGGCGAGCGCGCCTGGACCGAACGGACCTTGTCCTGCCAACGGGCGAACTCCTGCTCGTGCCCGCGCCGAACCCGGTGGGCGACGACCGCCGTCACCACGTCATGTTCGGGCGGCTCGCCGACGAGGATCTCCTGCGTCGCCGGGGCGCTGAAGAGTGGCCGCCCCTGGGCCAGCAGGCGGGCACGCTCCGGCGAGTCGAGCCATCCGCGCAGCTCGTCAATGGTGGCGAACCGGAATACGACGACCCAGGAACGCGCGTCGGGCGCCGTGGGCGGGTAGAGCTCGACCGCTTCGAAGCCCGGGCGGGAGCGGGCGGCGGAGTCGGTGCGCTCCTGCCAGCGCCGGTAGTCCGCCTCCCGGCCGCCGGCCACCTCAAGCGTGATGACAACGGTGGCCGGACCGGTCGCGGCCCCGGCCCCGCCGGGTCCACTCGACCCGGTCCGCGCCCCAGCCGCGCCAGGCTCGCCAGCCGCGCCAGACACCCGGGAGCGGCCAGCTGGCCGGCCGGTCCGGTCCGCGGCCCCGGCGCGGCCTCGGCGCGTGCTGGCTCTCACTCCGGCCAGAATAGGCGTCCCCGCCGCCGGCGGCGCCCGGACGCCCAATTACCCCCATATCCTAGAATCGGCGTTAACGTTCCGGATGATGGCGCCCCGGCGCGTGCGGATACGGGCCGCCGGGTAACACCGAAAAAAGCCACGCGGAGCTGGCGCGGCAACGATGCCGAAGACGCCGAAAAGCACCTGGGTAGCGAGGCCTCGGGGCACCGGCGACAGCTGGCTGCCCGATAACCGGAGGGGGCGCGGTATGGATCACAAGGGTCTGATGACCGAAGCGGCGCGACTAGCCACCGAATCGGTGGAAAATGGCTGGGGCGGACCGTTCGGCGCGGTCATAGTCAAGGACGGAGAAATCGTAGCACGCGGCCAGAACCGTGTTCTACTGACCGGGGACCCAACCGCGCATGCCGAGGTCGAATGCATTCGGAAGGCATCCCAGCTGCTCAACCCGTACAGCCCGTCGATCGCCCCCGAGGAGCAGAACGAGGCGACGCTCACGCTCGTGCCGCGCCCGCCGGACTCCCCCGACATCGTGCCCGAGCGGGCTCACATGCTGATGGGCTATTCGCTCTATACCGCCGGCATCCCATGCCCGATGTGCATGAGTGCCATCTACTGGTCGCGCATCAGCGCGGTGTACTTCAGCTGCGACCTCGACGCCACCAAGAGCATCGGCTTCGACGACGCTTTCCAGTACGAGGACTTCAGCCGCCCGCTGGACGAGCGGACCATCCCAGTCACGCAGGTCCACCCCGAACTCGGCGAGCAGGCGTACGCAGCCTGGAACCACAAGCCCGACCATCACCCATACTGACCAGACCAGAACTGAGCCCCGGAACTGAGCCCCAGAACGAAACCGAGCCGGAACTGACCTGAGCAGCCGCGCACGACACGGCCGCGGCGGGCACACCGCCGCGGCCCGGGCCGCCCGTACTAGGATAATGTCTGATTTTCGCCCGGCCCAGCCCAGCCCGGCCCAGCCCAGCCCGGCCCAGCCCAGCCCCGACCCGACCCGACCCGAAAGAACATATTGATGCCCCGGTACGGCGTCCTCGTGACGCCGGCAATGAACCAGGTCTACGCGGATGCGTCCACCCGCCTGATGCGCGCCGAAATAGAGATCATGAACTCGACCGTCCTCGGCGGCCGACTGCATCACGTCACCGACACCGTCATCGCCGGCGCGCCGTATGTGACCTTCCACGCGGACGGCCTCGGCGAACGCGATCTCGCCTACCTGTCGAACCTGTCGTCCCTCTACGCGCTGTTCGCGTTCGACGGAGAGCTGCTGCGCCCCCTCGACCTCCACCGGCTGGACGTCTTCGACGACGATCTCATGACGATCCAGAAGTATTCCGGAAAGACCAACCAGTACTTCACGAAACTGCTGCTGAACGTCACCGTCCTGTCCGGCTCGGCCGCCCCGGCGATGCTGACGGGCGACGTGGCGGTCCTCGACCCGCTCTGCGGCCGGGGCACGACGCTCAACCAGGCAATGACCTACGGTTTCGACGCCGCCGGCGTCGAGATAGACCGCAAGGACTTCGAGGCGTACGCCACGTTCATCCAGACCTACGTGAAGAACAAGCGCCTCAAGCACCACGCGGAGGCCGGCCCGGTCCGACGCGACCGCCAGGTCGTCGCCCGCCGCCTGACGATGTCCGTGGGCCTGTCAAAGGAGTCCTACCGGGCCGGCCAGACCGTCGACCTGACCGTCGTCAACGTCGACACCCGTGAGGCGGCGGCCTACCTGCGCCCGGCGAGCTTCGACGCGCTGGTCACCGACCTGCCCTACGGCATCCAGCACGGCAGCCACGGCGGGCCCGGCAGCCACGGCGGGGGCGGCGGTCCGGGCGGGGGCGCGAAGCCCCGTGGGAAGCCCGCCGGGCCGCCGGCGCTGGCCCGCCGCCCGACCGAGCTGCTCGAGACCGCGCTGCCGGTCTGGCTGCCGCTGCTCAAGCCGGGCGCGGCGCTGGGCCTGGCCTTCAACTCCCGGGTCGGCCGGCGTGAGCTGATCGCTGAGACGGTGGCCGACGCGGGCCTCGACGTCCTGGACGCACCGCCCTACCTGGGCCTGCGCCACCGAGTCGACCAGGCCATCACCCGCGACGTCCTGATCGCGGTCAAGCCGGGGTAGCCGGCCTAGCACGGCCCGCACCGCCGCGAGCCTCGGCCATCCCCCGCCCGGCCAGTCGGTCGGCCAGCTCGTTACCCGGGTGCCCGGCGTGTCCTTTCACCCAGTGCCATTCGACGGTGTGCCGGGCGGCGGCCGCGTCGAGGCGGCGCCACAGCTCTGCGTTCTTCACCGGCTTGCGGTCGGCGGTGAGCCACCCCCGGCGTTTCCAGTTCGCGATCCAGCGGGTGATCCCGTCGCGGAGGTAGACGCTGTCGGTGTAGAGCGCGACGGTGGCCGGCCGCGTCAGCGTCTCGAGCGCGCTGATGGCGGCCATCAGCTCCATCCGGTTGTTGGTGGTGCCGGCCGCCTCGCCGCCGTAGATGGTCTTCTCCGTCTCGCCGTAGCGCAGGACCGCGCCCCAGCCGCCCGGGCCGGGATTGCCGCTACAGGCGCCGTCGGTGTAGATCGTGACGACCCCGGCCGCCGCTGACGTCTCGCCCACGCCGCCCCTTCCGCTCAAGAAGGGACGATCATACGAGGACGGTCGGGCGCCGTAAGCGGCCCCGGGCCAGCCGGCGGGCCCCGGCGTCGATCCCGAGCGCGAGCGCCAGGATGGCGGCGACCGCGATCGCCGCGCCGGCCAGAACGTCGGTGGCGTAGTGGTAGCGCAGGACGATGAGGCCGATCGGGACGATGCTGGCCAGCCCGGCCGCGAACGCCCCGAGCAGTACCCGGGCCTGGCGTGGCAGCCCGGCCAGCGACCCCGACGGGAGCAGGAGCAGCACGATCACCGTCGCCACGGCCACCGCGCCGGTCGTGTGACCGGACGGGAACGCGAACGCGTCGCCGCTGCGCCGGCCGATCAGCGGCTTGAGGCCGTACTCGGTGAGCATGCCGGCCGCCGGCGGCCCGACGAAGGCCAGCAGCGCCGCCCGGGGCCGCCGCGCCACCAGGCAGCCCAGCCCCAGCAGCGCGGCGAGGACGCCGACTCCCTCGGGGCTCCCCAGCTGCGTCAAGCCCTCCAGCAGGGACCGGAAACCGCCGAGGCGATAGGCCAGGCCGTCATCGACCCGGGCGTCGACCCGCAGCGGCCCGTCGGTTCCAGCGACCCGGCTGGCCAGCAGGGCGACCCCGGCCAGACTCGGCAGGATCACCAGCCAGCAGAACGGTCGCACCAGTGGTGGGACGAGGGCGCGCTCGTCGCCGTCCCACGGGTTGCCGCCGACCGCCGCCCGCCGGCGGGCCCGGTCGTGCAGGACGAAGGCGGCGAGCAGCAGCACATCGATGCCGACGGCGGCGGCCAGGCCGAGCATCGCCGCTCCGAGCGCCGGGAAGTCCGGTGTGTCGAGCTGGCCCGGGTTCAGCCGCAGCCGGGGCGCCAGGTAGCCGATCAGGACGAACATCCCGAGGCCGGCCGTGGCCAGCCCGCTCACCCGGCGCGGGTACGCCTCGGAGTACCGACGCCAGGCCAGGCGGGCGCGTCGCACGTTCAACACGGGTTAACGGTAGGCGGCCCAGATGTGAGGACAACCAGCCTCGGCCTCCACGTCACACTGGCCGAGCTGAAGCTGGAGGCTTTTCTCCCGGTTGATCCGGTGACGGCCGAGGCTCTCGCGACGGCTGTCCACCCGTCTTCGCAGGATCTGTCGAGCTGACGGCGTCGCCGTCAGGGCCGCTCTCGGGGCCGCTGTCAGGGCCGCTGTCGGGGCTGGAGTCGGCGTCGTCGGCCGAGTCCTCGAGCTCGGCGATCTCGGCCCGTTCGGCCCGACGCCGGTAGAGATAGACCCCGACCAGGAGGACGGCGAAGAGGATCAGCAGCCCGGTCGACGCCCAGCCGGCGACTCGTTCGACCTTGTTGTACGAGGCCCCGGCCAGGTAGCCGAGCAGGGTGAACCCGACGCCCCAGACGATCCCACCGGCCGCGTTGAACGCGAGGAACTTCCAGTAGTGCATGCGGGACAGGCCGGCCAGGCCCGGCATCACAGCCCGTAGGAACGCTGTGAAGCGGCCGAGGAACACCGCTCGCCCGCCCTTGGCCCGCAGGTAGTTGCGGGCCCCGTCGATCGCGCGGCGACGGGGCGCGAGGAAGCGCAGGTTCAGGACCCGTTCACCGAAGTGGCGACCGACCTCGTACCCGACCGAGTCACCGGCGATGGCCGAGACGACCACGATCGCGATCATCCAGGGCAGGCTGACCGCGTGCTGGCTGGCCAGGACACCGCCCAGCAGGACAGCGGTCTCACCGGGCAGGACAAAGCCGATGAAGATCGCCGCCTCGCCGAACGCGAGCGCGGCGACGATCGCGTAGGCGGGCGGACCGTGCAGGACGAGCAGGTGGTGCATGACCGCCGTGACGGGGCTCGCGGTCACCGTTCCGGCAGCGGCCAGGGCGAGCGGAATCGGATGGGCCACGACGCTGACGATACGTGGGCGCGGGCCGCGCGTGGTCGTGGCCGCCCGGTGACTCTCACCGGCGCTAGAGCGGCGCCGGCCATCGGCGAGAAGCGCGCGGCACCGGCCGGATCATCACATTGAACGCACATGTTGCTACCCATCGGCACGGCCGACCTCGGAGGGACCACACTGTGGCCCGTGATCCGGTCGAGGGTGCTCCGTTCGAACATGTCCCGGTGGGGCGGGTGGGGCGGGTGGGGCCAGCGGGCCAAGCGGGCCCGGCGGGCCAAGCGGGCCCGGCGGGCCAAGCCGGCCCGGCGGGCCCGGCGGCCCTGGCCTGGCCTGGCCGCCACCGCCGCGCTGTGCCTGCTGACCGCCGGGTGCGGTCTGACCGGCCGCGACGGCCCGAGCGCGGTCGGGCACACCGCCGTCCCGACGCAGCGCGCGGGCGGCGCGACCGCCGGGACGCCGTCCGCCGGCCTCGACACCAGGGCCGAGAACGCCCGCCCCGGCGCCGACAACTGCGGCCTGCGCACCCTCGGGCCGCCGAACGCCGTCGAGGGCTGGCTCGACCACGCCAGCATCGCCCCCGGCACGCCGGTCCGGCTGTACGCGTCGACGACGTCGCCCTCGCTGCGGGTCGCGGTCTTCCGGACCGGCTGGTACGGCGGCCGCGCCTGCCGGCTGGTCACCTCGACCGGCCCGCTGCCGGGCGTCGTCCAGCCGCCCCCGACCCACGCCGGCGGCGTCAACACGATCAGCGCGGCCGGCTGGCACCCGACGACGACGTTCACCACCACCGGCTGGGTGCCGGGCGACTACCTGTTCCTCCTGACCGACTCCGCCGGCCAGGGCCGCTACGTCCCGCTCACTGTGCGCGGCCCGAGTGCCGTCGGCCGGGTGGTGATCCTCAGCTCGGTCACCACCTGGCAGGCCTACAACGCCTGGGGCGGTTACAGCCTGTATCACGGCCTGCGCGGCTTCGCCGACCGGGCCCGTGTCGTCTCGTTCGACCGTCCCTACGACTACGGCGACGGGGCCGCCGACTTCACCGGCAACGAGCAGCCGCTGGTGGCCCTGGCCGAGCGGATCAACCTGCCGCTGGACTACGCCACCGACGTCGACCTGCACACCGACCCGCGCCTGCTCGACGGCGCTCGGGCGGTCATCTCCCTCGGCCACGACGAGTACTACTCGCCGGCGATGCGCACCGCGTTGACGGCGGCCCGGGACCGGGGGACGAACATCGCGTTCCTGGGCGCGAACGCCGTCTACCGCCGGATCCGGCTGAACGCGTCGCCGCTGGGCCCGGACCGGCTGGAGACCGCCTACAAGGTGGCCACCGAGGACCCCGTCTACGGCCGGGACAACGCCCAGATCACCGCGAACTGGCCGTCGCCGCCGCTGGCGAACCCGGAGAGCTCGCTGACCGGCGGGATGTACCAGTGCAACCCGGTCCACGCGGACATGGTGATCAGCGATCCCGGGGCCTGGCCGCTGGCCGGGACCGGCCTGGCCGCCGGCGCCCGCCTGCCCGGGCTGGTCGGCTCCGAGTACGACCGGGTCGACCTGGCCTACCCGACGCCCCGCCCGATCACGGTGCTCGCCCACTCGCCGGTGACCTGCCGGGGCCGGGCCGACCACTCCGACGTCGCCTACTACTCGACGCCGTCGGGCGCCGGGGTCTTCGACGCCGGCACCAGCGCGTGGGTGTGCGCGCTCAACGACGTCTGCGGACCCGGTGCCGGCGGCCCGGTGGTCCGCGCGGCGATCACGGCGATCACGGCCAACGTCCTGCGGGCGTTCGCCGCCGGGCCGGCCGGGCGGGCGCACCCGGCGGTGGACGCCGTGCCGGCCGACGACCGGGCCGGCGCCGCCCCCGGCGAGAACGACTGACGCCGGCCGCCCGGGGCGCCGCTGCCGGCCGCCCGGGGCGCCGCTGCCGGCCGCCGCTGCCGGCCGCCGCTGCCGGCGGACGGCGGCCGCGCTCAGGTCCGCGCGGGCGGCACCGGGACGGGTTCGGCCAGCGGGACGGGCGGCGGTGGCGTTGACGGGACCGCCCAGCTCAGGCTGTCGGTGAGCGCCGGGCGCCACACCGCGTACGTGTGGCCGCCGCCGCGCAGGCGCAGCACGACGTCCAGGCCCCGGGCGCCCAGCAGCGTCGCCATCACCCGGGTGTCGCCGATGGACTCACGGTCGGCGCGGCCGCAGTCCAGCCAGACCCGGGTCGGCGGCGTGGCGGACAGGTCGTTCGCGTAGCCGACCGGGCTGTTCGCCGCGACGACCGCGGCCAGGTCGGGCCGGCGTCCGAAGAGCGTCGCCATCCCGCCGGTGTGGGTCGGCCGGTCCAGCGCGGACATGGCGATGATCGTCCCGACCAGGTCCCGGTGACGCAGGCCCAGGTTGAGCGCGCAGAACCCGCCGGCCGACATGCCGGCGAACACCCGGTCGTCCCGGTCCGCGCGGGTACGCAGGCTCCGGTCGATCGTCGGGATGACGTCGTCGACCAGATAGGTCTCGATGTGCTCGGTCGGGCGTTCGACGCACTCGCTGTCGTCCAGCCAGTCGTGGCTCAGCCTCGGCGCGACCAGGATGGCCGGCCTGCCGGCCCGGGCCAGGCGGGAGCCGATCGCGGCGGCGCGGTTGGCCCGGAACCAGTCGACCGGCGCGCCCGGGCTGCCGTGCAGCAGGTAGACAACCGGGAAACGCGCCCCGGGCAGGGTGAAGTACTCGGGCGGCAGGTAGACGAGGGCGGCGTGAGCGCCGAAGCCGCTGCGCGGGCCCGGGACCGGCAGCGAGACGACGGAGCCGCTCCGGTGCGGCGCCGGTGCCGGCTCGCTGACGACACGGGTCGGCGCGGTCGGCCACGACCGCACGCCGATCACGTCGTCGACCCGGGGCAGGTAGCTGTAGTGGGCGTTGACGAGATCCGCGGCGCCGGCCAGCGTCAGCAGGCCGGACAGTGCCGCCAGCACCACCGTGAGCGAGCGCCGGCGGCCATGCAGTAACGCCGTCGCGAGCCAACCCGCGACGGCGAGTCCGAAGATCGACGCGAGAAACCACACGCCGACGACCACGATGGAACCCACTGATCTACCATCCAGGGCACATCACGCTCATGTTTCCGGTATGTCAAGCTACCGGGCCCTCGCGTCCGAAACGACCGATTGGCCGCCCTGTCCCGGTCGTCAGAGCGACAGCTCTGTCCCGCCGCCCCGATCCGGGGACGGCGGACGCGGCGGGGACGGGGACGGCGGAGGCGAGGGGAGCGGGGACGGCTCAGGCGGCGGGGACGGCGACGGGGGCGGCGGGAGCGGCAGGGGCGGGGCGGGCGCGGATCGGACGGCCAACTGGCAGTTCGCCAAGGCCAGGCCGGCCAGCCCGAGTCCGAGTCCGGTCAGGGCAAACCCGACAACCAGGGCCGGATGGCCGACGTCGTTGCGCGCCAGAGCGTCCACCAGTGGGCGCCACACGCCGGCCACGGTCTGGCCGTGGCCGAGGCCGATCGCGGGCCGGCCGGTCCGGCTCCCGGCCTGGCCGGCCGCCCCGCGGGCGATCAGAACGACGTTCATCGCCGCCAGCAGGAAGGTTGCCGCGATCGTCGGCAGGCCGTAGCGGCCGGTCGGCAGGGCGGCCAGCGCGACGGCCGCCAGCGCGGCCAGCTCGGGCAGCGCCGGCAGCAGGTAGCGGGTGAAGGGGGCTCCGCCCTCGTCGACGTAGCCGAGGAAGCTGGCCGCGACGAGGAGGATCTGGCCGGCCAGGAGCGCGATCGCGATCACTTGCGGCGCCTGGCAGGCGCGCGCTGGCCGGCAGGCCGGCCACCAGCGGGTCCAGCGCGCCGGCCACCAGCGAGGCGGGCGGCGGCCCAGGCGACGGGCGGCGGCCCGGGCCGGTACCAGCGCCAGGCCGGCCGCGACCGCGAGCAGCAGGTACTGCGCGAGCCGGCGGAGCGGGGCGTCCAGGAGCGAGACGCGGCCCCAGCAGCCCAGGTAGACCAGCCGCCAGAAATGCCCTGAGACGAGTGCCCGCCGCCACGGGACCGGATGGGTGGGGAAGAGGCGGACCGCGACGCCGGCACCGGTCAGGTCGCCGTAGAGCACCTGGTTACGCAGGTAGAACCAGCCGATGCCGACGGCGACGACCGCGGCCACGACGGCCGCCGCCCCCAGGCCGGCCCGGATGGCGACCGCCGCCCGGCCCCGGCGGGACGGGCCGCCCGGGCGCACCGCCGCCGAAGCAGCCGCCGAACCAGCCGCCGCGGGGGACTCCTCGCCGGGGGCCGGGCCCACCGTCCCCGCGCGCCGGGCCGTCGCGAGCGCGGTCGCCAGCCCGACGGCCGGGACGATGAGGACGACGGTTTCCAACCCGGCGGCGCGGCTCGCCGCCGCGAGCAGAGTGGTCCCGGCGACGAGAGCCAACCGTCGCCGGGAGGGTCCGCGGGTCACCAGGGCTACGGTGGCGGCCAGCGCCAGGGTGATCGTGGTGACGGCCAGCACGTCGTTGTAGACCTGCCCGGCCAGGTCGACGTACAGGAGGCACAGCGCCATCAGGCTGGCCGCGCCGACGGCGAGGTCCGGCCGTCCGGGCGCCACCAGCGAGACGAGCCAGGCCGTCGCGGCCAGCCCGGCCGCGCCGACCGCCACGTTGAGCAGCCGGGCGGCCCACAGACCGCCGAGCGGGGCCCTGACCGCCAGGCCGAGGCGAAGCGGTACCGCCTCCAGCAGGTAGAACACCGGCGGATGGTTGGCGGTGTAGATCAGCCAACGGGTGGGCGCCCGAGCCGGGCAGCCGGCTGGGACCGGTCTGGGCGGCGTCGTCGAGCCGGTCCCGGCCGCGGCCGCGGCCAGATCGGGGCAGTGCGCGGCCGGTGTGGGCATCGGGGGCGTCTCGGGCATCCCGGGCAGGCCGGGGCGGCCGGGGCGGCCGGGGCGGCCGGGGCGGCCGGGCCGGGCGGGCCGCATGACGCTGTGCAACGTCGGCAGCCGGCCGTGGCTGATCTCCAGTGCGTAGGCGGCGTGCTGGGCCTCGTCCGTGCTCGCGAACGGCGGGGTGCTCAGAGTGACGAGGAGGCTCAGCCCACCGAACGCGAGGACGGCCGACAGCACGCCAACCCGGCTCAGGCGGGGCGACCGGATCGACCGGGGCGACCAGATCGACCGGGCCAACCGGCCGGCCCGGCGGCGGGACGTCGGCGCCGGCGGCGTCGTTTCGAGCGTTGTCGCTTCGCCGGTCCCCGTTGCGTCGCCCACCTCCATGGTGCAAATTCACCACGGGCTCGATGTGAGCGACGCAGGGGGTCGACCGGTCAGGACCGTCCGGCGTCGGGCTGGCCGCCCGAGCTGCCCCGCGCCCGGCGCCGGACCGGGGTGGCGGCGCCGGCGAGCACCCCGACCACCAGCGCGGCGACGTGCCCGGTCGCGGTGAGGTCGCCTCGGGTGATGCCCTCGAGCAGCGCCGGGCCGGCCACGGCCACGGCCAGCGCGCAGGCCACCCGAAACGGCGGGCGGGCCGGCAGCACGGCGACCGCGGCCAGCGCGGAGACGATCACGTAGCTGGGGCCGACGTCGAGGACGTCCAGCGCCGAGCGGGGCAGGTTTCCGGCCAGCACCCGGAACCCGAGCACGCCCTCGGACACGGCGGTCGCGCCGGCATGCCCGAGGAACACGACGACGAGGGCGAGCGCCGGGCCGACCGTCACCTCGAGTGTGCCCACCCCGAGCAGGGCCAGGACGAACCAGACCGCCGGCCACTCGGCCGGTACCCAGGGCACGCTGCCGACCAGGACCCGCGCCGGATGGCGGGCCAGGTGCGCCACGGTGGTGCTCGCGGCCCAGCGCCAGCGGGCCGCCGCCGACGGCGCCAGCCGGGTGAGCAGCCACGTTCCGCCCATCCCGGCGATCAGACCGACCGTCAGCGGATATCGCCGGACCAGCGCGGCGCGGGGTTGGAACACGCAGACAGCGTTCCCGCGCGTGCCGGCGCCGTCCAGACCCGAGCGCTCCGCCGGGTTCGGCCCGGTGAAAACTCGGATGCTTTCGGTGGCCATCCGTGTCAGCCTTCCGGGCATGACAGACCTCGGGATCGCCGAGTACGGCGACCGCATCGCCGACGTCTACGACGACTGGTACGCGCCGGCGGCGGCCGAGCCGGTGATCGCGGCCGCCGCCGCGTTCCTGGCCGAGCAGGCCGCCGGTGGCCCGGCGCTGGAGCTTGGCGTCGGCACCGGGCGACTGGCGCTGCCGCTGGTCGCGCTGGGCGTGCCGGTCGTCGGGATCGACGCCTCGACCCGGATGCTCGAGCGGGCCCGGGCCAAGGCGGCCGCCGCGGCGGCGGCCAGCCGGCCGGGCGGAGCCGAGCTGGTCGTCGTGACCGGTGACTTCGCCGACGCCGACGCGCCGGGCGGCCCGTTCTCGCTCGTCTTCGTCGCGTTCAACACGCTGTTCATGCTGACCAGCCAGGACGAGCAGGCCCGCTGTTTCGCCAACGTCGCCGCCGCGCTGCGCCCGGGTGGCGTGTTCGTCGTCGAGGCGTTCGTCCCCGACCCGACCCGCTGGGATCGCGGGCAGCGGACGGAGGTCGTCGGACTGGCTGACGCATCGACCCGGCTGCTGGTCTCGATGCACGACCCGGTCAGCCAGCGGACGCGCGGCCAGCACGTCGTCCTCGACGGGACGGGCACGTGGACGTACCCGTTCGAGATGCGCTATGCCTGGCCGGCGGAACTCGACCTGATGGCTCGGCTGGCCGGGCTGGAGCCGGCCGGCCGCTGGGGCGGCTGGTCCGGCCAGCCGTTCACCGCGACCAGCCCGTCCCACGTCTCGGTCTGGCGCAAGCCCGCGGCCAGCGGCGATACCCCCTAGGCTCGGACGAAACGAGAGCCCAGGGGGGACGATGGCGAGCCAGGCCTACGACGACGACCGTCGCTACGTGTTCCACTCCTGGTCGGCCCAGGCCGCGCTCGATCCGGTGGTGGTGACCGGCGCGTCCGGCAGCTATTTCTGGGACTCCGACGGCCGGCGTTACCTGGACTTCTCCTCCCAGCTGGTCAACGTCAACATCGGCCACCAGCATCCGGCGGTCGTCGAGGCGATCGTCGAGCAGGCCCGGACGCTGACGACGGTCGCGCCGTTCCACGCCGTCGAGCCGCGCGGGCACGCCGCCCGGCTCATCGCCACCCACGCCCCGGGCGAGCTGGACCGGGTGTTCTTCACCAACGGCGGGGCCGAGGCGAACGAGCACGCCGTCCGGATGGCCCGCCTGGCCACTGGCCGGCAGAAGGTCCTGACGGCCTACCGCTCCTACCACGGGGCGACGGCCGGGGCGATCACCCTGACCGGGGAGCCGCGGCGCTGGGGCAGCGAACCCGGGGTGACCGGCGTCGTCCGCTTCCTCGGGCCGTATCCGTACCGGTCGCCGTTCTACTCCGACAGCGCGGAGCAGGAAGGCGAGCGGGCGCTGGCCCACCTGGCCGACGTCATCCAGTTCGAGGGGCCGGCGTCGATCGCGGCGATCCTGCTGGAGCCGGTTGTCGGCACCAACGGCATCCTCGTCCCGCCCGAGGGCTACCTGGCCGGGGTGCGGGCGCTGTGCGACGCCCACGGCATCCTGCTGATCGCGGACGAGGTGATGTGCGGGTTCGGGCGCTGCGGCGAGTGGTTCGCCGTCGACCGCTGGGGCATCGTGCCGGACCTGATCACCTTCGCCAAAGGGGTGAACTCGGGCTATCTGCCGCTGGGCGGGGTGATCCTGTCGCCGCGGGTGGCGGACGCCTTCGCCACCCGGCCCTACCCGGGTGGGCTGACCTACTCGGGTCATCCGCTGGCCTGCGCGTCGGCGGTCGCCTCGATCACCGCCTTCGAGCGGGAGGGGATCGTCGAGCACGCGCGCATGCTCGGCACCGACGTCATCGGGCCCGAGCTGGACAAGATCGCCTCCCGGCACCCGAGCGTGGGCGAGGTGCGCGGGCTCGGCGTGTTCTGGGCGATCGAGCTGGTCCGGGACCGGACGACGCGCGAACCGCTGGTCCCGTTCAACGCGGCCGGGCCGGACGCGGCGCCGATGGGCGCCGTCGCGGTCGCCTGCAAGGAGCGCGGGCTGTGGCCATTCACCCACTTCAACCGGGTGCACGTCGTCCCGCCCTGCACGACCGGCGTCGAGGAGGCCCGCGAGGGGCTGGCCATCCTGGACGAGGCGCTGGCCGTCGCCGACTCGTACGTCAGCGGCTAGTCCCGGGGCCGACCTGAGGCCCGCGGAGCGTCACCGCGGGGGACCCAGACGGGTAGGCGTACCGGGATTTCCCTGTACCGACGGCACGGACGGCTACGGATAATCGGCGGGGAGCCACGGTTGGCGTGGCTTCTCGACGGCGCGGCTCCGCCGCGGCGCGGCCGGCTGTTGGGGGGCGCGGCGTGGAGTCCGCTCAGATCTTGCCTGCCCCGGCTCGCCGCGCGGGACGTCTCGCCGACCGCCATCTTCCCCTCGGGCTGTCCGGGTCGGCCGCCGTGGTCGTGGCCGCGGGCGCGCTGCTCGCCGCCCGCTCCTTCTCCTCCGCGCCGGCCCACACCCTCCTCGGTGTCCTGGTCACCGTCGCCTTCGCGGTGTCCGGGACGGCGCTGGCGGCTCGCCGCCGCTACCCGCTGATCGCCGTCTCGTTGGTCGCCGGGGCGGCGCTGTGGTGCCTCGGTTCGGCCGGGCGGCCGGTCCCGGGTCCGGTCACCGCGGTGAGCGAGGGGCTCTTCTGGATCGTGCTCGTCTGGGCGTTCACCAGCGTCCCGGCCAGCCGACCGGGCCGTTCGGGCGGCCCTGGCCGATCGACGACGGCCCTCGTCGCGGTCGCGGCCGTGACCGGGCTGGGGCTGGGTCTCGCGACCGCCTTGGCCCGCCCGTCCGGTGTCCGCGTCGAGCCCGGCGGCTGGTGGCTCCGGCTCGGGGACGGTCCGCTGGCCTTCGACCTGGTCAGCGCGCTGGCGGCGGCAGGCCGGCTCGCTGCCGGGCTTGCGTTCGCGGCCGTCCTGTCCGGGCGGTTACGCCGGCTCGCGCCGGCCGAACGCCGGATGCTCTGTCCGCTCGTCCTCGCGTTGGGTCTGGTCGGGCTGGCCGTCGCGTTCGTCGCCGCGGCCGGGCCGAATCCGGGCAGCCGAGTCTCGGGCGGGGCGGTGCCCGGGCCGGCGGCGGTGCCGCTGGCCCTGCCGGCCGCGCTGCTGACGGTCCCGGTGGCGCTCGCGCTGGCCGCCGCGCGGTACCGGCTGGCCCGCACCGCCACGCTGGAGGCGGTGCTGGCCCGGACGGATCCGTCGGCGCGCGGGGACGTCCAGGCCACCCTGCGCGTCGTGACCGGGGACCCGCGACTACTCGTCCTCTACCCGATCGAGACCGGCTACCTGGATGTCACCGGGACGGTGTCGGAGACGGGTGTCGGCGATGACGGCTGGACCGTCTCGACCGGAACGGCCGGGCGGCGCTGCGTGGTCGTCGTCCACGGGCCGGCAGTCGGCCTGCCGGCGGAGCTGACCCGCGCGGCGGTCGAGGCGGCCGCGCTCGCGCTCGAGAACGGCCGGCTCCAGGCCGTTCTGCTGGACCAGTTACGCCGGGTCCGCGACTCCCGGACCCGGCTGGTGCGCTCGGGACTGACCGAGCGGCGCCGGCTGGAGCGCAACCTCCACGACGGCGCGCAGCAGTCGCTGCTGAACGCGGCCACGCAGATGTCGATCGCCAGCCTGCGCGTCACCGACGAGCCCACCGCCGACGCCATGGGGTCGGCCGCGCGCCAGCTCCAGGTCGCGCTGGACGGTCTGCGCGCGATCGGCCGGGACATCTACCCGCCGGAGCTGGAGGGCTACGGCCTGGTCGAGGCACTCACAGCGATGGCGGAGGAGATCCGCATCCCCGTCGGCATCGTGGACCGCTCGCGCCGGCGGGCGGACGAGGCGATCGAGCTCGCGGCCTATCTGAGCAGCGTCGACATCCTCACCGACGCGGCTCGGGGCGGAGCGAGCCTGGCCGAGGTTACCGTCGAGATCGACGCCTGTCTGCGGGTCGAGGTGCGGCACGACGGTCCGTTCCGGCCCGCTCGGGAGGCTGGCCTGACCGCGGTGGACGACCGCCTGCGCGCACTGGACGGTCGTTTGGACGTTACCGTTCTCGGCGACGGGACCCGGCTGGAGGTAGTGATTCCGTGCGCCTGACGATGCCAGTTTCCTGACGATTCCATGCGCCTGACGATTCCATGCGCCTACCGATTCCATGGGACCAGTGATTCCGTGCGACCAGTGACTTCATGCGGCTAGCGATCGCCGAGGACAACCAGTTCCTGCTGAGTTCACTGGCTCAGCTGCTGCCCGGGGTTGGCATCACGGTCACAGCGACCGCCCGGACCGGTGACGAGCTGATGGCCCGCATGGAGGCGACCGGCTACCCGGACGTGGCCATGGTCGACCTGCGGATGCCGCCAACATTCACTGACGAGGGCGCCGCGCTCGCCGAGCGGATAAAGAAGACCCGGGCGGACGTCGGGGTTCTCGTGTTCTCCGCGCACGCGGACGTGGTCCAGGCAATCCGTCTGCTCGACCTCGGGGTTCCCGGCGTCGGCTACCTGCTCAAGGACCGGGTGGCGGACGTGATGGAACTCCGGGACGCGCTGCGGCGGATCAACGGTGGCGAGAACGTCCTCGACCCGGGAATGGTCGGTCGGATGCTGGCCCGGCCGCGGCGGCGCGGCCCGCTCGAGGCGCTGGCACCCCGCGAGCGCGAGGTTCTCCGCCTGATGGCGGAAGGCCGTTCGAACAGCGGAATATGCGATGCCCTTCGACTGGGTCCGAAAACCGTTGAAAGCTACGTCGCCAACATCTTCAGAAAACTGGACCTGGCACCGTCCACCGATGACAACCGTCGTGTGCTCGCCGTTGTCCTCTGGCTCCGCGAACAGCCCGTGTTATAGTTCCGCGAAGTTTTCTTCCGGAGCCACGGGGGTGCAGCGTGGATCGACACCCGCACAGACACTGACCGCAACGTCCCCCCACAGTGGACCAGCTTGGGAATGCGCATCCTGGCCGCGGGGTGCTTATACCTACTCTGACCTGCGCCGTTGTGCTTGCCTGTTGCGGAGCGGCGATCCAGTTTCCCCTCGTCCACGAAGACCTGCCCTTGTTCTTGGCCAACCTGATCGTCAGCGCCACCTTCGGCGCGGCCGGGGCGCTCCTGCTGCGCGACAGGCGCCAGCGCGCCGTCGGCTGGGCCCTCCTGGCCGCCGCAATCCTCTTACCGATTGCGTGGATCAACGAATGGTCGGTGGGGCCGTTCCCCTTCGTCGCGTCGGTCACCGATCCCACCCCCATCCTTTTCGCGGTGTGGGGAATTCTCAGCTACCCGCGCCGGTGGCGGCGGCGGCGAAACGCCTTCCTGGTTCTGGGCGCGCTGGCCGTACTGCAGTTTCTCGACGTTCTGACGGTGCTGACCCATCCCCAGGTTCCGGCCGGCGAGTGGTGGTGGCGGCCGTGGTCCGACGATCATGCTTACGCGCTGACCCTGATGCTCTACGATCTTGGCGTGCTGATCTCAGCGCCGGTTTTCGCGACACTGTTCGTCGTCCGGACGCTGCGCCTCCCCGAATTCGAGCGCCGGCTGCTGGTCCCCTTCGTCTGGGTTTTCTGCGTCGCGGCCGCAACCACCGCGGCGGAACAGGGCGCGCTTGCGCTCCATCTCGGCGACGCGGCGATCAACGGCTACTTTCTGGTCGACACGGTGTCATATCTCGGTGTTCCGGTCGCCTTCCTGCTCACGGTCAACCATCGCCAGACCGCTGTCGACGTCGCGGGCAGGCTCAATCGGGAGCTCAAATACGATCCGTCGGCCGTGGCGATTCGGGACGCGCTGCGCCGGGTTGTCGGCGATCCCGGGCTCGACCTCTGGTACTTCCTGCCCGAGCAGGGAGCGTGGGTGGACGAGACCGGCGCGAGCGTGGACCCGGAGCCGGCGCCGGGGCGTCACAGCTATCAGTTCCGCGGCGACGACGAACAGGTACTCGCCGCGGTGGTGACGGACTCGATGCTGCTCCCCCGCTCGGGGCTTCAGGACATGCTGCAGGGGTCGGTACGCATCGCCCTCGCGAACGCCCGGCTGGAGACGGCCATCCGGGCCGAAATCGCGCGGGAGACCGCGTCGCGGTCGCGTCTCATCTCCTCGGCCGAACGCGAACGCCAGGCGTTGCGGGACGCCGTCGAGCAGGGGCCGCTGGAGATCCTGCGCGTGGTGTGGGAGACCGTCGCCCAGCTGCCGGACTCCGTTGCCGGGCTGCCGGACATCCGCCAGGCGCTCACCGCGGCCGCGCGGGACCTCGAGCAGCTTGCGTCCGGTGCCAGCCCGCCCACCTTGGAGGAGAAGGGCTTGGTCGCCGCGGTGACCGATGCCGCGAACCGCAGTGCCTGCCCCGTCGCCCTCCACATCGACACCGCCATCATCGACAGAGCCACCGTGGCGGGCGCCCGGTCCGAGCAGGCGGCCTACTTCATTGTCAGCGAGGCGCTCACCAACGCGAACAAGCACGCGAAGGCGACCGCGATACACCTCACCCTGTCCGCGGCCCACCGACGGCTGCGGGTCGAGATCGCCGACGACGGGGGCGGCGGGGCGCGCCGCGACGGCCACGGTATCCGAGGTATGACCGAACGAGCAGCCACGTTACGCGGCACGCTGACCGTCGAGAGCGACGCCGAGCACGGCACCCGGATCCGGGCCGACCTCCCCTACGACCCCTGATGCCCCTCCTGACAAGGTCGCGCACCCGTCCGCACGAACCCGTGTACGTGTAGTGGTGTCGACGGCCGCCCCCGTATTAGTACCGTCGACACCGCAACCATTGTCGGACTATGGGTCACCGTCGATAACCGGGTAATCCCGGTCTCTCCGCTCCGGGCTATCCCGGGGCACCGCCCGCGACCGAGACAACTACGGCAAGATCTCTTTCGCGCCAGGCAACCGTGGGGCGCAGCCCTGCCGCTCGCAGCCAGTCGAGCTGGTCCGGCAGCGGACTCGGCCGGTCGTGAACGCCGTCGACCGGCGTGACGACGTCCGCCGGGTCGTCAGGAACGATCACGTCACCGAGGACGAACCGGCCGCGAGGCGCCAGCAGGCGCGCGACCCGGACAAAAAGGTCCGCCTTGCCCGGACCGTCCAGGTGGTGCACGGCCAGGGCCGAGATGACCAGATCGAACGGGCCGGCCGGAAGCGCGTCCTCCAGGCGGCCCACCCGTTGCTCGACCTCGCCTGGCAGGACACGCCGGGCGTGCGCGAGCATTGCCGGGCTCTCGTCGAGGACGACCAGAGCCGCGCCCGAATGCACGGCAAGCACGCCCTGGCTCGTCACGCCGGTACCGGCCCCGAGGTCGAGGATGCGGGTGGCGGGCACGCCCGCGCTGGCCGAAACCACAGCGCCCTGCAGGCGGTCGTAGGCCGGGACCTCGGCGCGGACCATCTCCAGATAGGTGTCGGGGTCGAAATGAAACTGCTCCATGCCTGCTCGTCTACGGCGCGGGCCCCGGCTTCGCAACCGAGTTTTCGGGACCGACGCCGTCACGTTCAGCGCGGACGGCGGACCGCTCCCGGGCCAGTCGGTACCCGACGGGTAGGCCAGACGGGTAGGCCAGACGGGTAGGCAAAAAGTGGTGGAACTCCTGGGCTCGGCAGTTGTATGCACCTTAGAGTGACGAGCATCTGACGGATCGACGCAGATCACCGCTCACCTGGGGGACGTCCATGACCACGACGCCAACCGCCGACGGCGACAACGACGCGGTCGACACCGGGACCGACACCGAGATCGACATCAGTCAGCCGCACTCGGCCCGGGTCTACGACTGGTGGCTCGGCGGGACGGACAACTACCCGGTCGACGCGATGCTCGGCGAGCTGTTCATCCGGGAGATCCCGGCGATGCGGCTGATGGCCCGGGCCAACCGGGACTTCATGCTGCGCGCGGGCCGCTTCCTGGCCGCCGAGGCCAGGATCAGCCAGTTCGTCGACGTCGGCGCGGGCATCCCGACCAGCCCGAACCTGCACGAGGCCGTCCAGGCCGTCGAGCCGGCGGCCCGGATCGTCTACATCGACAACGACCCGATCGTCCTGCGCCAGTCGCGGGGCCGGATGGCCGGGACGGCGGCCGGCGCCACGGCCTACATCGAGGCCGACCTGCGCCGGCCCGAGGATCTGCTGAACCACCCCGGGCTGCGGGCCGCCGTCGACCTCGGCCAGCCGGTCGCGCTCATGCTAATAGCGGTCCTGATGCTGCTGCCCGACTCGGACGACCCGTGGGCGCTGACTCGGACGCTGCTGGACGCGCTGCCGTCGGGCAGCCACGTCGCCATCAGTCATCCGGGGCTCGAGTTCGACCCGGAGGCGGTCGCGACGGTCTCCGCGCTGGCCGCCGCCGGCAACATCACGCTGGTGCCGCGCACGCGCGAGGAGGTCGAGCGTTTCTTCGGCGACTGGGAACTGCTCGCCCCCGGCGTCACGCCAGTCCTGGGCTGGCGTCCGGACGCCCCGGCCGACGACCAGGAGGCCGCCTTCTACTGGGCCGGGGTCGCCCGGAAACCCTGACCGGCTCCCTACGCCCGACGGGCGGTGAGGATGAGCCGTCCGGAACCCAGCTCGTAGGGCGCGCCGTCCGGCCCGGCGTACCGCCTGACGGCGGTGAAACCGCCTTCGGCGAGCAGTGCGCCCAGATGACCGCTGGTGTAGATGTGGTGAATGGCGTCCGCGTGGAGTTCCTCGGTGCCACGCCTGAAGGTGTACCGGCTGATCAGCCGGCTTTCCGACGGGTCGTACTCGTGGTGTGTCTCGACCGTGATGTCTCCGGTCACCATCGTGCCCGGCTCACCGGTGTAGGCAGGCAGAATGCTTTCGGCCGTCGCGCCGAAGTCGACAATCAGACCGCCGCCCGGACGGACCGCCCGGGCCAGGCTCGCGACGAACTCCCGGGTGCCGGCCAGGTCCAGATAGCCGAAGCTGTTGCCCAGGCAGACCGCCGCGTCGAACGGGCGATCCCCCGGGATCTCCCGCATGTCCGCGAGCACGAACTCGACGTCGGCACCGGCCTCGTCCGCTGCCCGGCGGGCATGGTCGATGGCCTCGGTCGAAAGGTCGACCCCGGTCACCCGATGGCCGCGCCCGGCGAGAGCGATGCTGTGCCGACCGCTGCCGCAGGGAACGTCCAGGATCCGGGCCGCCGGCGGCAGCTCGAGCGCTTTCTCGATGAAGTCGACGTCGGCCGCGGTCATCTCGGGCGACGCCACCCGCCGCCAGAACTCGTTCGGAAGTTCAGTAAAGAAGTCCGCGTACCACGCGGACGAGATGATACTAGACAACGCAGTAGCTCCTCATGGAGTACATCAACACGAAAATGAGATGCTGATGTCACCAGGCACACCGAGGTCCGACGCAGGTCAGCGCTTGACCTCGATCACCGCCGCGCCATCCTGGCCGGCGGTGTTCCGGTGGCCCGGGACAGGACCCGGGGCAACCATGGCTTCCTCCACGAAAGGCGTCGGGTCCCTCCCCGACGAAGTGTCTGTACGCTAACCCGCCGGCCTGACGGCGTCAAACACATTAGGCCTGCTATCGCCAACCCGACTCCGGCCTCCCCCGCGGCGGCGGATTGTCGTCCGCGCGGCGAAGGAGCATCCGCGAGCCAGGCCCCCGCGGCGGGACTCGCCGCCATGGACATCGCGGCCGGCAGCGGACTGTAGACGGGTGTATAGGACCGAAGACCCCGTTCGTCCACCCCAGATGACGCCATAGAGTGAGCAAACGACGTCGGTGGCGCTACGGCCGGCGACACCTTCGGCGGTGCGAGGGAGGGACGGGAACCTGCATGAGGCCGTCCAGGACATCGAACCGACCGGCCGGATCGTTTATATCGACAACGCCCCATCGTTCTCGTTCATTCACGGGCCCGGATGATCGGCTCGGAGAAAGGCCACGTCAACTATATCGAAGCCGACATCCGCCACCCGGCCGACATTCTCGAGCACCCGGAACTGCGCGCGGCCATCGACCTCGACGAGCCCGTCGCGCTCACCGTGATCGCCATCATGATGCTGCTGCCCGACGCCGAGGACCCATAGGGCCACGTCCGGACGCTCATGGACGCGCTGCCGTCGGGCAGCCACGTCGCGATCAGCATCCCGGGCGCGACTTCGACCCGAGGCCATGGACGCGGTGCCGGCGATGGCCGCGCGTGCCCGCAAGCCGTAGGCCCGGGGCTCAGAGCCGGCCGGCCATCCAGGCCAGAAGCTCGAGCACCCCCGCCGCCAGAAAGGCCCACAAGGCCCACTGGATAAGCACGTACTTCCGCTCGACCAGCCTGGACATCACGCGCAACTGCCGGCTGAGAGTGTCGAACTCCTCGTCAGCCGACCGGGTCAATGCGGCACGCAGGCCCGGCAGGTCTCCAACACGGTTGATCTCGAGAAAGGTCACGACTGTGCCGGTGCTCTCGGCTGTCTCTTCCTGGCGAAGTCGTGGATATACCGCCCCGGCCAGCAGCAGCACGCCCGCGATCACGGCGGCGGTGGCCATCCACCACAGCCCGCCCGGCACCGCCGCGAGGTTCGATGGCGTCCACGACCCGCCGAGCGCCGCACTGACACCCACCGAAACGGCCACCCCCACCGAGGCGAGCAGCAGCGACGCCTTGGTGTCCGCGAGCGCGCGCTCCTCCCGGGCCGACTCCAGCAACGCGCGGGTATAGCGCTCCCGCGCCTCGGTGCTCTCCGGCGCCGCGTCCGCGCTCACCGCTGGCCACCGTCCCACCCGGCCGAACCGTTCGGTACCGGAAGGCCAGCCCATTCCATCAGCCGACGCAGCGCCGATTCCTGCGCGATCTCGTATTCGAACAGGTTCACGTCCAGGTTCTCCACGTGCCCGATGGCCTCAGCGACCTTCCGGAGCAGGTCCTTGTCCTTCTCCTCGCGGTTTTTTGCCAGCTCCTGGATGACCGCCGCCGCACTGCCCGGCTCGGCGGCCAGGCGGACCAGATGCGGGGCTATGAACGGCGCCGGACGCTCCTCGTTCATCCCGCCGATCCCGAGGGCGGCCAGGAACTCCCGCCATTCGTTGATCGTGTCGCGATACGTCCTGATCATTTTCGACGAGTATTCTCGCAGGCCCGCGATCTCGTTACGGCGCAGCCATTCCTCGCGCTGGAGCTTCCGTACCTCGGGCGGAGAGGTGACCTCGGCCTGCGCGGTCCAGCGCAGTCGCGGTTCGCTCTGGTCCCGGGCCAGCGACTCCAGCGCCTGGTTGAGGACCTCCTCGGCCTCGGCCGCCTGGTCCGGCTCGCACCGACCGAGGATGGAGCGGGCCTTCTCCATCACGATGTCCCGCAGCACCCACTCGTATTCGGCCCGCCGCCGGCTGGCCGCACCGCCGGGACGGGAGAAATCGAAGAGAACGCAGCGCACTACCACGCCGAAGTCGAAGGCGTAACCGTTGGCCGGAACCTGCATCTCGAACGGCTCGGTCGCATACTCCACCGGCCCGGAACGCCGCCAGAAGAACCGTCCACCGCCGGGAATCTCGGGTTGGTCGTACTCGGCTTTCTGCGCCATGGAACATCCCCTCACTCGGGAAACACGTCGAGAACGAGCCGGCTGGCTTCGGCGTGGCGACCGGAGCGGACCCAGGCCTCGCGCCACATCCGGACGTAGAAGCGAACCTGCCAGGCCAGGTCGCTGCGCCAGGCCAGATAGCGCAGCAGCCGGCCCAGGGCCGCCGACTGAAGCGGGTCCGCGGTGCCTTCCTCGAGCCACGTCCGCAGCAGTCGCCACGCGCTGGGCGCCGGGCCCTGGCAGCTCAGCGCGAGCCGCCACAGGCGCTCGAACAGGTCGGCGGGAAGATCCGCGTCCTCGAAGTGCGCCAGCAGCCGGCGCCGGCTGCCGTCGACCCGGCCGTCTCCGACGAGCAGCAGCCAGCAGTGCGCGATGTTGCGTGGCAGCAGCGACACCGGGACTCGCCCCCAGGAAGAGACGCGCGCCGCCGGCCCGGCCCGCCCCCCGCCCGGAGCGGCACCCGGCTCGACTTCGGCCAACCAGCCCGACAGGACCTCGACGACCCGATCAACGCAGCCCACCGCCGCGGCGGAGTGGAGAACGGACGCGACGGCGAAATGCTCTACCCGGGCCGCGCCCTTCCGCGTCCCGGTCCGAGCGAGCACGCCGGCGCCCAGTTCGACGGCTGAGCGGGCGAACTCGAGCGCCTCCGGCACCCGCTCCGGCGACTGGAGCGCGCCATAGGCAAAGAGCGCCGTCATCCGGTGATCGCGATCGGCGCCGCTCCAGCGCCCGACGCACTCCCATGCCTGATCGGCGGTCGCCGGGTTGTCGGTCATGGCCTCGATCGCTCGGGCCGCGGCACGCTGACCGGCGAGGCTCTCGGAGATCCACGGCTCGATGACGTCGACCATCACCCGGTCGAAGTCCCGCGCGGCCACGTGGCCCACCGCCTGGGCGGACCGGAGCCACATGGGTCGCGCCCGGGGACCGCCCGCCCCTGTGACCGCCAGGTCTCCCAGCCATCGCAGCAGGGGTTCCCGCAGCAGATGATGTTCGTCCCAGACCGTGTCGAGAACGATCGCCGGCAGGTCCGGGTACCCGAACCGGACCCCGCCCGCGCCGGACCCCAGCCTGGCGCGGGCGTCCGCCCCGGCTCCCTCCCCGTCGGTCGCGACCGCGTCCGCCCAGGTCAGAAGCTCGTCCGTGGCCTCGAAATGCAGGCTCCAGCGACGTGCGTCCCCGCCTCGCCCCGCGAGCGTCCCGGCCAGGCTGATGGCCTGCTCCGTGATCGTGTCGAGCGGCAGGCCGTTGCCGACCGCGAGCGCGATCAGAAACGAGCGCCGGAACAGCCGCCAGTTGCGGGCCCGGACCGGGCGCCGTTCGTCCTCGGGCTCCGCGAGCGGCGCGCGCAGCTTCTCCCGCACCGACCGGCGAACGTGACCGTCCAGGTAGAACTCGGGCTGACGGTCTTCGCGCAGGGCCCGGGCGACGAGTTCCGCGACGAGGGAGACTCCGGTCAGTGACCGCCCGGCCGACGCGGCCAGCAGGCTGTCCGGCAGGTCGGCGATCCGGGTGTCGCTGATCCCCTCCCGACCGCGCAGGAGGGAGTCGAAGACCTGTCGCCGGTCCGGCGCCACATGCTGGACGACCGCGAACTGGTCGGCCCACTGAGCACCCATCGTCTCGGTGCAGATGATGACAACCGCGGCGCCATGCTTCTCGACCCACCCGTCGACCCGGCTGACGACCGTGTCCAGATCGCTGTCGCCGTCGGGCTGGTCGCCCAGGTCAACGACGAAGCCCTCGTAGGAGGCGAAGCACTCAGCGTCCAGATCGAGCAGGCCCGGCCCGGGCCGGACCGTGGCCAGGCGGCTGCCGGCGGGGAGCATGTCGGCCAGCGCGCACAGCGCCACGCTCGTGCGCCCGGAACCGGCGCGCCCGGCGACGATCCCGCGACCGCCTTCCTTCCCACCGACCCTCAGCTGGCCGACCAGGCGTGATCGGCTGCTCTCGCCACCGGAGTCGGACGGCACCAGGACCGCGGCCAGGGTCAGGAGTTCCGCTGGGCTGACCCGCAACGGCCGTCCGGGTTCGGCCCGCTGGCCCGTGAACTGGTAGATGGCACCGACCGAGCCGTTCACCGCGATGGAGTCGTCGCCCATCCCGACCGCGCCGGAGTTCCCGCGCACGCCCCGAAGGCTTTGGCGACCGCGTTCGGACTCGGCCCAGCTCCGGAGGAAGTCCTCCACGGTCGACTCGAACTGGGAGATGTTGTCGGACGGTTGCCGGTCGTCGGGGTCCTCGTCCCGCCGCGCCCCGGGGTTGGCGCGGGCGCGCGGCCGGCGCGGTGGGGCCGCTGGCTCGTCCGGCGGCTCGTCCGTGGGTGCGTCCGGCGGCCCGTCCGGGGCCGGGGACGTCATCGCGAGCCAAAGGTCAGCGGGCCGTGCACGTCGCCGTTGATGGCCAGGCTGTCGCGGCCCATCGCTACCGCGCCCGAGTTGCGGTCGGAGTAACGCTTCTCCCGCGCTTCGCCGCCGCCCGCGTCGGAGCCCGGCGGCGCCGGCGAGCGGCCGGGCGCCTCCGCGCCCCCGTGGGGCGGCGGCGGGGCACCCGGCCCCGTCTCGGCCGACCCCGCCCCGGCCGACCCCGCCCCGGCCGAACCCATCCCGGCCGCCGCCAGCGCGGCCGGCGCGGGGCGGAGCCAGCGCCGGCCGACCATGGTGGCCCAGAAGGCGATTCCCGCTCCCCTGGCCCCGTCCGGGATGACGCCCGGCGCGAAGTCGGCCGGGTCGAGGTCCTCCTCGCCCAGGGCGACGGTGTCCCGATACATGTCGCCCGACAGAAGCAGGACCAGATCGGCCTCGGGGCTCTCTTCCAACAGCCGCCGGCCCGCGTCGGCGTCGGCGAGGCGGCATGCTGTGTTGACCGCCGGGCCCAGCCAGTCACCGCGATGCGGTCGGGCCAGTCCATGGTGGAGGACGAGCCGGAGCCGCATGCGGTGACGCGCGTCGCGGCCGCTGTTGCGCCGGCGCAGGCCCATGGACAGCCTTCGGGGAATCTCCGACACAAGCCGGGCCCGGGCCGTACCGGTTCCGACCAGGGCGAATCCGCCGTCTCCCCGGTCGGACAGTCCGGCCGGCTCGAGGACGACGCCCGCCTCGGCGCAGGCTGTGCCGAACAGATCGAGAAAGTCGGCCCGCAGATCCGCCTGACCGCGCGGCAGGTGGCTGGTGAAGCCCTCGATATCCGCCGCGATGACGGCAAAAGGCAGCAGATCGGTCCCGGGCATGTCGTTCTCCTCTCCGACCATGCCCAGATTTCCTTGCAATCGGTCAACGGATACGCCAGAAATAGCGGATCGATGACATTGGCGGGTGACCGCGGTCACAGACGCTCCGTCACACCCACTCGATCCCGGCCTGCCTGGCCAGTCGGAGCGGATCGAGAACGGTGTAGCGCCGGTAGGCCGTGGCCAGGATGTTGTCCTCCCGCAACTCCTTCAGGACCCGGCGGAGCAGCGCCTCGCTGCAGCCCGCGGCCCCGGCCAGTTCGGGCTGGGTGAAAGCGAGGGCTATCTCGACGCCGGCGTCGGTCCGGCGGCCGTACGAGCGGGCCAGGTCCAGCAGGATCCGGGCCACGCGGACGGGTGCCCGGTACCCGCTGAGATCGATCTGACGCCGGGTGGCGAGGCTGAGGCGGTCGCCGAGAACCCGGGCCAGGGCGACGTTCGCCGACGGGCTCCGCCGGAGAAACGCCTCCCAGTCGACGCGGGCAATCCGACGCGCATAGACGCTGTGACACGCGACCACGGTCGCGCTCCGGGCCTGACCGTTCAGCACGGCGAGCTCACCCACGATGTCGCCGGCCACCCGCAGCGCGACCAGGACGTCACCCGTCCCGGAACTGCCGAGAACCTTGACCATGCCACTGAGCAGGAGCAGGACCTCGTCGCCGGGTTCGCCCTCCCGCAGCAGGCGGTCGGCGGCGCGATACCGGCGGGCACGGCCCAGGCACACCGCCTCCTCCGCCGCCGGCGCGTCCAGCCGGCCGAGAAAGGTGTGAGCCGGCCAGTGCGGAGTTCCCAGCGCGGCCAACGACGCCCCCCTCGGCGTGTCCGCTCACCGTTCCACGTACCACGATCTTAGTTCGCGGGCCGATCGACGGCTGGGCGAACGGGCATTCTGGGCGAACAGACGTCCGCGCGACAGGTGGGCCAGGCGAGGGCTACCCGGGCATCGGGGTGCCGAAGACCTGGGTCCAGGTGGTGCCGTACTCGCCGCCGAGGGCGTAGCCGACGCCGATCTGGCGCAGGTCGCCGTTGAGAATGTTCGCCCGGTGGCCGGGGCTGTTCATCCAGCCGGTGACGACCTCCTCGGCGGTGCGCTGACCGGCGGCGATGTTCTCGGCGACGATCCGGTAGACGTAGCCGCGGGCGCGGGCCCGGTCGGCGACGGACTGGCCCTCCGGGCTTTCGTGGGCGAAGAAGTGCCGCCGGGCCATGTCGTCGCTGTGGGCCTGGGCGGCGGCGGTCAGCCGTGGTTCGACGGCCAGGGCGACCAGGCCGCGCCGGGTCCGCTCGGCGTTGGTCAGGGTGACGACCCCGGCCAGCAGCGGCGCGACCGAGCGGTCCGGGCCCGGTTGCGCGGGCAGCGGCGCGGGCGTCACCGGGGCCGGGGCGGGGGAAGCGCCCGGCCCGGCGACCCGCCGGGCGCCACCCGGACCGGAGTTCCCGTCCGAGCCCCCGCCGGAGCCGTCGCCGGAGCCGTCGTCCTCGACGTCGACGCCGTAGTCACGGGCCAGCCCGGCCAGCCCGTCGGCGTAGCCCTGGCCGACGCAGCGCAACTTCCACGATCCGGCCCGGCGGTAGATCTCGGCCACGACCAGCACCGTCTCCGAGCCGAGCCGGGGCGGGCGCAGGACGGCCAGTCTCCCGCCGCCCGCGTCTCGTACGGTCGCGGCGGGCGCGGGCAGTCGTCCGAACGGCGTCCGGAGGTCGTCCGGGCTGGCCACGACGATGACCCGCTCGGCGCCCGGCCGCAGCGCGCCGACCTCGACCGTGAGGCCGGCCGGCGGCGCGAGCCGCACGCCCGGCGCGGCCGGCTGGTTGTAGAAGACGAAGTCGCCGTCGCCGGAGACCGTCCCGCCGGCCCCGACGACCACGGCCGAGAGGTCGAACGGCCCGGGCAGCTCGAGCCGGACCGCTCCGCCCGGCAGCGGCATGTTCGCCCCGGCGACAAGCTCGATCATCGTCCGCTCCGCGAGCCCACTGCCCGCGAGCGCGGCGCCCACCGGCCCACCTCCCACCGGTCCACCTCCCACCGGTCCACCGCCCACCGGTCCACCGCCCACCGGCCCACCGCCCACCGGCCCAGCCCGCACCGGCCCAGCCACAGATCCACCAGCCACCGCCCGCCGCCGCGCCGTCAGTCCCGCTGCCGTCAGTCCCGTCATCGCGCTCAACGTCGGACGGCCGTCCCCCGTGCCGCCGCGCCCGGCCGCGCCCCGGCGCCGCTCTGGTCGCCTCGGTGACACCAGGCCCCGGGCCGTGGCAAGCAGCACCAAAACGTCCACAAAGGGTTACCACGGTGACTAAGAGCGATAACATCCGCACAATCAGGCGACACAATCACCGATAATGGATCCCATTCGGGTACATTCTGCGAATGCACGTGTCATCGTCCAGCATCGCCTGTACGTGACGCCCTCACGCCGAGGCGCTGGTGGAGGCACCACGGTGCGGACCGCCGCGGTGCGCGAGGAGGCCCGCCGGCCCCCGCTGCCCGCGTCCCGCCCGAACCGGCGGCGCAGGCGGCACCCGCCCCGCCCGCCGCGCCGGCCCTGGCTGCGCTACCTGGCCGTCGGCTTCGTCGCGATCGGCGTCTACTACGTCATCCCGGCTCACGGCGTCGGCAAGGTGTACCGGGTCGTCGCCTACTGCTCGATCAGCTCGTCGGCCGCCCTCGCCGCGTTCGCCGGAATCCGCCGGCACCGGCCGCGCCCCCGCCGGCCGTGGCTGCTCCTCGCCTGCGGCCAGGTCGTCTACGCCGGGGGCGACACGGCCTTCTACATCGCCCACTACATCGTCGGCAGCGAGCGCTACCCGGCCCTGTGCGACCTGTTCTACCTGGCCCACTACCCGCTGGTCGTGGTCGGGCTGACGTTGCTGATCCGCCAGCGCACCCCCGGCCGGGACGTGGCCAGCCTGCTGGACGCGACGACCGTCGCGGTCACCGCCTCCACCCTGTCCTGGCTGTACGTCATCGCCCCGCAAACTAAGGGCAACCCACCGCTGTGCGTGGAGGCGGTTTCTGTCGCCTACCCGGTGATGGACCTGGCGCTGCTGGCCGTGGGGCTGCGCCTCGTCCTGGGCGCCGGCCGCCGGCCGGCGTCGTTCTTCCTGCTGGCCGGGAGCCTGGCCGCGGTGTTCACCGCCGACACGCTCTATGTGCTGCAGCAGGTCGCCGGCACCTACGAGGCCGGCAACTACCTCGACGCGATCTGGCTGACCGCGAACCTGCTGCTGGGCGCCTCGGCACTGCACCCGACGATGAACCGGCTGGCCGAGCGCGGCGACGCCGACGAGCGGGGCCCGGGCGGCGGGCGGCTGGCCGTCCTGCTCGCCTCCGTCCTCGTCGCGCCGACGCTGCTGCTGACCAACACCGTCGCCGAGGACCGCGCCAGCCTCCGTCTGGTCGGCGTGACCTGCGCCGTCGCGTCCGTGCTGACGATCGCCCGGATGCACGGGCTGGTGGCCGACCAGCGGCGCCTGGCCGGCACCGACGCGCTGACCGGCCTGTGCACCCGGCGGGTACTGCTGCCCCGGCTGGCCCAGGAGATACCCCGGGCTCTGCGCGGCCACGGCCTGCTCGGGCTGTTCGTCATCGACGTCGACCACTTCAAGTCGATCAACGACCGGTTCGGGCACCCGGCCGGCGACCGGGTGCTCGCCGAGATCGCCGACCGGCTGCGCCGCGCGACCCGCCGCGAGGACCTGCTGGCCCGCTATGGCGGCGAGGAGTTCGCGCTCATCGCCCCGCACCTCAACCCGGACGATCTGCCGCTGCTGGCCGAGCGGCTGCGCCAGGCGGTGGCCGGCGGCCCGATCAGCCTGCCCGACGGGACGACGGTGACAGCGACGGTCTCGATCGGCGCCGCCGGCTGCCCGTCGCACGCCGCCGACGAGCAGACGTTGCTGGCGATCTCCGACGCCGCGCTCTACGCGGCGAAGGCCGGCGGGCGCGACCGGGTCGTCGTCGGGCGGCCGGCGGCGAGCGTCGCCTTCCCGGCGGATCCCACGCGAGTGGATCCCATGCGAGCCGAATCCGTCCGGGCCGAATCCCTTCGGGCCGAGGCGGGGCGGGCCGAGGCGGGGCGGGCCGAGGCGGGGCGGGCCGAGTCCGGCCTCGACCGGGTCGACGCCCGGGTCACCGCCGCGTCCTACCTGTTCGGGATGGCCGACGACGTCGACGGGACGCTGAGCTCCACCGGCCCCCTGCCCATCGCGCCCGGGCTGGCCGGCGGCCCGCTGATCGAGGACGGCGGGGTCGAGGCCGGCGGACCGGAGAGCGAGCACAACCGGGTCGTCGGCCGCTGGGCCCGCGCGCTGGCCGACGAGCTCGGCCTTGACGAGGCGACCACGCGGCGCTGTGAGCTGGCCGGCCGGCTGCACGACGTCGGCGAGGTGGTGATCCCGGAGTCGATCCTGGCCAAGGCGGGGCCGCCCAGCGCCGAGGAATGGGCCCGCATCCGGGCACACCCGACCTCCGGAGCCCGGCTGGCCCGCGCCGCGCCCGGCCTGGCCGTGATCGCGGACGTCATCGCCCAGCACCACGAGCGGGTCGACGGGCTGGGCTACCCGCTCGGGCTGACCGGCTCGGAGATCCTGCTGGAGGCACGGATCGTCGCCCTGTGTGACGCCTGGGCGGCGATGCGGTCCGACCGGGCCTACCGGCCGGCGCTGAGCCGGGCCGCTGCCCGGATGGAGATCGAGCGGGGCCGCGGCACCCAGTTCGACCCGGCGGTGGCCTCGATCTTCCTCGCCCTGGTCGACCGCGGCGCCCTCGGCGACGGCCCGGCACACGACGGCCCGGCACACGACAGCCCGGATCAGGGCGGCGGCCGGTCCCCGGGCGGGGCGGACTGAGCTCAGGGCGCGTCGACGTCGGCCAGCGTCCGCCAGAACATCGCCTCGTAGGCCTGCGGGAGACGCCCGTAGGTCCCCGCCTCGGTCAGCGCCTCGCCGGCCTCGAGCGCGCCGGCCACCGCGGCGAGCGCCGCCGCCTCCAGCTCGGGCGACGGCGCGGCGAAGAAGTCGACAAACGCGCAGGCATCGTCCCGAGTTCGGTCATTTCGTTAGTGCCTTGCTCGCGACCGCATCGAGTGCCAGGGGCGTGGTCGCTACTGCTTGTGACTCACCGACACCGTTGGCAACTCGCCGACCGCCTCGAGTGGGCGGCCGGGCGGGCTGCTGTTGCGTTGAGCCAACGCGAGACATGGCGGCCCCCGGTTGCGGTAGCGGTCAGATGGCCGTGGTGGGGCTCGGTGAAGGCGGCCGCGAGCCGCTGACGTTGTTCGACGTTGGCACCCAGTTCGTAATGGCCGTGGCGGATGTTATGCAGATGTCTGCATAGGGCCAGATATCTGCTCAGAGCAAAGCGAGGAGGATCTGCGCGAGCAGGATTTTGAGCAGCATTGCGGTGGGGAAGACGGCGGCGTAGCCGAGTTCGGGTGTGTCGTTGCCGGCCTGTTCGCTCGCGAAGACCAGTGTCGCGGGTTGGGTGCATAGGCCGCCGAGTACGCCGGTGGTCACGCCCATGGGCATGCCGAGCAGTTTGTGGCCGATGGTGAGGAGACTGAACGCGAGCGTGAGGCACAGCCCGAACGCGATGGCGACCAGGGACCATCCGCCGCTGGTGGTGATGGTGGACGCGAACGAGTGTCCGGCACGGGTGCCGATTCCGGCGAGGAAGAGGACGAGGCCCATCTGACGCAGGGAGAGGTTGACGCCGGCGGGGAGTTGCCAGATGAGCGAGCCGGTCCGGCGGCGGGCGCCGAGGAAGAGGCCGACGACGAGGGGGCCGCCGGCGGACCCGAGACTGAAATGCCCACCACCGGGCAGTGGGATGCGGAGAGCTCCGAGTAGGAGGCCAGCGCCCAGGCCCACCGACAACGAGGCGATGTTGAGGCCACCGAGCTGTCGATAGGAGTCGCCGAAGTACTCGCTGATTTCGCCCATTCGTGCGGGGGGCGCGACGACGCGGACCCGGTCACCGAGCTCGAGAATCGTGGTCTCTTCGGCGAGCATGTCGGTGTCGCCGCGGCGTACCCGGGTGATGAGGGCTCCGAAGCGGGTGGTCAGGTCAAGATCGCCGATCCGGCACCCGACCAGCGCCGGGTTGGAGACGAAGACGCGGCGGAAGTCCAGGTTGGAGCGGTCCTTGTCGAGGCGGTCGGCTGAGGGATGCCCGATCATCCTGGTGGCGGCGGCGATCGCGTCCGGCGTGCCGACGATCGTCACCCGGTCGCCGGGGTGGAGGCGTCGGCCCGGTTCGGCGACGGTGAGCCGGTCGTCGGCGCGGACGCGTCCGATGAGGGCGTGGCCGGCAGAGGCGTGGACGATCTCGGTGACGCTCAATGGGTGTTCGACCTCGGCGGTGGCGTTGACGATGTGTTCGCCGACGATGCCGGCCTTGACCGCGTCCGCGGTGTAGTCGATGCGCCAGAGTCGTTGCAGCAGGCTGATGGCGATCATGCTGGAGATGACGCTGGCTGGGTAGGCCAGCGAGTAGGCGACGACCGGCAGGTTCGCGTCCGGGGTGTCGTGCAGCTTCTCGACGACGGCGGCAAGCGCCGGGGTGTTGGTAAGCACGCCGGTGAAGAAGCCGGCGCCCTTGGCGCCGCCGAGGTGCAGCGTCTCGGCGACGACCGTGACGCCCACGGCTGTCACAGCGATGGCGGCTACCGCGAGTGTGTTCCATCGCAGGCCGGTCCGGCGCAGGGATGCCGCGAAACCCGGACCGGCGGCCAGGCCCATCGTGTAGACGAACAGGGCGAGACCGAGCAGGTAGACGATCTCGGGCAGGCTGAGCCGCGGGTCGAGGGCCCCGACAGCGATGCCCGTGAACAGGACGCCGGCGACACCGAGGCTGAACCCGCCGAAACGGATCCGGCCGATCCAGTAGCCGCCAGCGGCGACGATGAACAAGACGAGCAGCGGGTTGTCGGCGAGAATGTCGACGATCATGACTGTGTTCCGAGTAAGCCAACAGGTGGGTCGTCAGAACGCGCCGACCGTTGGGGTGGAGACCCAGGCCGCGAGATGGTCGCCCGCGGCTGGCGCGACGGACGCCGTGGCCGGCGTGGGACGGTCGGCAGGGAGGGTGCCTGGCACAGAGCCGCATCCGTGGTCGGCGCACGCCAGGCGCATCCGCGGCGCGTGGAGCTGCGCATGCAGCTCAGCGGGAAGGCGGTCGAAGCGGGCGAAGTGCGTGGCGATGGAGTCCGCTTCGGTCTTCCACTCGTCGACGTCGACAGCGAACAGATCCGCCACATCACCGGCCGACAGGCCGAGGCCGCCGAGATCGAGGGCGTCCGCGGTCGGGAGGTATCCGATAGGCGAGTGGCGCCCATGAACACACCGTCCGCCCAGTTGTACGCCTCGGTGACCAGCGGAACCACGGAAGCCCGGCGTCCCCCGAACAAGATCGCATCGATCTTCACTCCCGCGGGGTCCTCCCACTCGTCCGCGATGGACGGGCATTGCGACGCGGGGGCGGTGAACCGGGCATTCGGGTGCGAGGAGAGGGCGCCGGACGCGGGGGTCCAGTCGTTGCCTTTCCAGTCGATGGCGTGCGCCGGCGGGGAGTCGGTCAAGCCTTCCCACCAGACGTCGCCATCGTCGGTCAGCGCCACGTTGGTGAAGATGCAGTTGGCCTTGAGAGTGGCGATGGCGTTTGGGTTCGTGGTCGGGCCGGTGCCCGGCGCCACCCCGAAGAAGCCGTTTTCCGGGTTGATGGCACGCCCGTCATGACACCCTCCCCACCCTCTAGTGCGCTGCATTGCGGCCAGTACAGCAGCCGGCAACCAGGCGCCGCGCCGGCCCGAATGCACTAATCGCCGGGTCTTTCGGACCGGCGCACGGCACCGTTCGGCCTTCATCACATATCTTCGGAACGGCTCCGACAGGCAGATATTGAACAGTCATTTTTCCGTTACGTTCCAAGAATGTTTCTGATGTCAACCGATAACGTCCTGGCGGCGGCGTCGAGGCTGCAATGTCTTGTCAGGCCACTTGAGCTGGTGGCGCCACCCTCGGGGTCAGGCGGCCGGTCCGGAGGCCCAGGTAAGCGCGTCGGGCGAGGCGAAGAAGCGTTCGCGGATCTGGTCGCTGGCGCTGGCGCAGCTCTGCTGGAGCTCGGTCAGCAGGTCGGCCACGTCGGCGCCGACGTCGGTGATGCGCCGATACTCGATCTGGTCGCGGGCCTGCCCGATGGTGCATCGTGCCGGATCGCGCACGCCCGAGCGCGACGGGCCGCCAGCGAGGTCCATCTCGGCGAGAAGAACGTCGGCGGCACGCAGTGACGAGAACACCGACCGGGGGAAGTGACGGTCGAGGAGCAGGAACTCGGCGACCGACCGGCCGTCCGCGGCGTGACGGTAGGTCCGCAGGAACGCCTCGTGCGCCCCGCACGAACGCAGCACACCGACCCAGGAGCTGGTGGCGGACGGATCGGCGACGCATGCGGACAGCAGGCGGGCGGTCATGTCGACGCGTTCGAGGTGCCAGCCGAGTTCGAGGAAGCGTCTGCCGTCGTCCCGGGAAGCAGTCGCGTCGATCAGGCCGACGAGCATCGCGGCACGTTGGCGGACGTGCCGAAGGAACAGGTGCGGGCCGACGCGTTCCGCCGCGGTTTGGCGGTCGGGGAGCTCGAGCCAGGTGGCGTTGAGGCATTCCCACACCTCGCTGGAGAGCACATCACGGGCGCCGCGGGCGTTCTCACGGGCGGCGCTCAGGGCGCCGGTGACGCTGGAGCGGCTGTCGCGGTCATATCCCAGTGCCTCCATAACTCCCCATGAGGAGAGGTCGCCCGGCGGTCGCGGCAGGCCCATCACCCCGAGCAGGGAGCGGTTTGCCTGGTCCGCGTCGAGCCAGGGGTCCTCCATGAGCCGTTGGAGGTGGACATCGAGGATGCGGGCGGTGTGTTCCGCGCGCTCGGTGTAGCGGCCCATCCAGAACAGTGCTTCGGCGACTCGGCTGAGCATGCCGTGACCCGCCTGGTCCGCGGGCCGCGCCCGGCCGTCGGGTTCGTCCCACAGCGAGACGGTGTCGCGGGCGGCCTCGTCTCCGGCGATCACCCACGTGTCCTTGGAACCGCCGCCCTGGCTGGAGTTGACGATGAGACCGCCGTGGGGAAGCGCGACCCGGGTCAACCCTCCCGGTAGGACCCGGATCCGTTCACCATCGTTGATCGCGAACGGGCGCAGGTCGACATGGCGCGGCGCCAGGCGCCCCTCGACGAGAGTGGGCGAGGTCGACAGTGCGATGACGCGCTGCGCGATCCAGCCTCGCGGGTTGCGTTCGACGTGGCAGCGGAGCGTGGCGAGCTCGGCGTCGCTGGCCCGCGGACCGATGACGATGCCCTTGCCGCCTGAGCCGTCGACCGGTTTGAGGACGAGCGTGTCGAGGTTGTCGAGAACGAAGGCACGCTGATCCGGGTCCTCCAGACGGTAGCTGTCGACGTTAGCGAGCAGCGGCTGCTCGCCGAGGTAGTAGCGGATGAGATCAGGAATGTAGGTGTGGATGAGCTTGTCGTCGGCGACGCCGTTACCGACGGCGTTGGCGATGGTCACTCTGCCGGCGCGGGCGACATTAAGCAGCCCGGGGCAACCGAGCCGCGACTCGACGCGGAAGTGCAGCGGATCGAGCCAGTCGTCGTCGACCCGCCGGTAGATGACGTGCACGGGGCGTTCCGCGGCGGTGGTCCGCATGAAGACCTGCTGGTGGCGCACGACCAGGTCGCGTCCCTCGACCAGTTCCACGCCCATCTGCCGGGCCAGCAGCGTGTGCTCGAAGTATGCCGAGTTGTAGATGCCGGGACTGAGGAGCACGACGGTGGGATTGTCGATCCCATCCGGCGCGGTGGCGCTCAGCGCGGCCAGCAGTCGGACGGCGTAGTCGGCGACCGGTCGGACGCGGTGGGTGTCGAAAACCTCCGGGAACACCTTCGTCATAGCGTGCCGGTTCTCCAGCACATAGCTCACTCCGGACGGCACCCGTACGTTGTCCTCGAGAACCCGGAAGTGCCCGTCCTCGTCCCGGATGAGATCGATTCCGGCGACATGCACGCGCACACCTTGGGGGGGTTCGAAACCGTGCGCCACGCGATGATAATTCGGGCTGCTCAGCACGAGTCGCCGCGGTACGACCCCGTCCTCAAAGACCCCACCCGCGCCGTAGACATCGGCGAGAAAAGCCTCGAGCGCCCGCACCCGCTGCGCCACTCCCCGCTCGATCAGATGCCACTGGGCAGCGTCGAGCAGCCGTGGGACGAGGTCGAGTGGCCACGGTCGCTCCTGACCAGCGAGGCCGAACGTGATGCCGGCGGTCCGGAACGCGCGGTCCAGGTTCTCCCGCCGCAACGCGAGGTCATTTCCGCCGAGAAACCGCAGCGCGTCATGCAATGCCGTGTAACCCGGCCGTGGCCGCTCCGCGGCTTCGAACACCTCGTCCCACGCGGCCGACTCCGCGAGTTCCTCGAAATAGCCTTCGAATAGATCTGTCATATCCCGAGAATAAAACTGCGTTGTTACTGGGAAGTGACGGATCTGCCCGACGTCTGACCTAATTCGTTCTCTCGGCTGACCGTCAAGAAACCAACATCCGGCCCTTGACACGGAGCGCTCGGGGACTCCCGGCAGGACGCCCGGTGCCGTGGGCGGCGGTGGGCCGTCTTGGTTGGCGGCGAGCGACCGCGCCCATCGAGTCGATCTTACCCCGGTCTTACCCGGAAAGACGGGACGTTCATCCTGGGCGCGCGTTACCCGAGGTCGTTGTTCCGTTATGCCAGGCCGGCCACGATCTGACCATGAGCACCGGAGCGATCTCAGGCAAAATCGTCGTAGGGGTCGACGGATCCGCGCCCTCGGTGGAAGCGTTGCGTTGGGCCGTGCGGGAGGCCCGACGCCGCTGCACGAGCCTGTCCGTCGTCGTCGCCTACCGTCACGATCCGACGCTGCAACCGCCGTTGGGTAGCGACGCCCCGCAGGGCGCGGCCGACGTGCTCCGTCGTGCCCTGCTCGCCGCCGGACTTGCGGAGGAGCTGGTGGAGACGCGCATTGTCGACGGTTCACCGGCACCGAGCCTCGTCGCCGCGGCGCGCGACGCGGACCTCATCGTTCTGGGTCATCAGGCCCACGGATCGATGAGCCGGACACTTCTGGGCACCGTGAACACCGATCGCGACAAGCATTTCACCTGCCCGGTGGTCGTCGTGCCACCCGGCTGCTCGTGACCTTCCATTGGCCGCGGTGGAGCGGGAGGCGGGTCATAAGGTCCCGCACCACCCTGCCGCGTTCTGCCATTCCAACCTCCGCGGGCCGTCGTGTTTGACAGCACGGAATCACAGCAGAAACGCGCCACCACTCGCAGTGATTCCAGAGCCCCACCCAGCCAGGATACGGCCGAAGCGTCACATTAAATCAACTTCGGACAGGACCAGGGCGCCCCACGTTAGTTCGGTCAACGGGCCGTCCGATGCTCACTTCTACGGCCGGAACCGAGCCAGCGAGGCCGGCTCGAGGAGATCCGCGCCAACCTGCACGACCGCATCGCCGAAGCCGACCGCGAAGGCTGGCTCGGCGAAGTCGAGGGACTGAAGATCAGCCTCGCCGAGAGTTGCCGGCTAGCGGCGGGGAACGGCGGATGCTTCTCATCGCTGCCAGCATCGCCGGCGGAACCCCGGTCAGCCTCAATGACGCCCTGCCCGGCATCGACCGCCGTAACGCGAGCCTCGTCGTCAATGCCATCGCCCACGCAACCGGGCAGCCAACCACGTGAGCACCATCCTGGCGACGGCCGCACTGCCGGCGGCCCGCACCCGGTTGTCGTACTCGCCGAATACGGTTGCGCCGTCTCACTGAGGAGGATCCGATGGCAGCCAGGATTGACCTGACGCTCGACTGCGTGAACCCGCCCAGGCTGGCGGCGTTCTGGAAGCTGGCACTGGGATATGAGGACGAGCCGTCGCCCGCCCCGTTCGCGACCAGGGAGGAATGGCTCAAGGAATACGGCGACCCCGGCGACACCGTCGATGACGGCGCATGGCTGCACGACCCGGCCGGGACCGGCCCCCGACTGAGCCTGCTGCGGGTGCCCGAGCCGAAGACGGCCAAGAACCGTCTCCACATCGACATCAGGGCAGCCGGGACAGGCAGCGCCGACGAGCGATGGGCCAGGATCACGCAAGCCGCCAGTCGGCTGACCGCCGCCGGCGGGACCACTCTCCGCGAGTACCCGGGCCACCACATCGTGATGGCCGACCTGGAAGGCAACGAGTTCTGCATCGGCTAACCGGCCATCTCACCCCCGCGGGCACGCCGCCTTGCTTCTTGATGCGTACCGGGCAACCACGCAACACCGACCGTTATGTCGAGCGACAGAATCCCGAAAACGGCTCTACCAGCGGAACACCAGCCGTCGCCCCCGACGCCGTCCGCACCCACCTAATCCAGGCCACAGCCCCACCGTACAGCACCGATTAGTGCCTCAGAACGGTCCTCCCGACACGCATCACCCCAGGTCAACGCCCTACACCGTGATCGAAAACGAGCAGGTGACCGAATTCAGGGCGGCGACGGCCCGGCACACGACAGCCCGGGACACGACAGCCCGGATCAGGGCGGCGGCCGGTCCCCGGGCGGGGCGGACTGAGCTCAGGGCGCGTCGACGGCGGCCAGCGTCCGCCAGAACATCGCCTCGTAGGCCTGCAGGAGACGCCCGTAGGTCCCCGCCTCGGTCAGCGCCTCGCCGGCCTCGAGCGCGCCGGCCACCGCGGCGAGCGCCGCCGCCTCCAGCTCGGGCGACGGCGTGGCGAAGAAGTCGACGAACGCGCAGGCATCGTCGTCGAACCCGTAGTGTTCGCGCAGCGCCTTGCCGAGCACGCCGCAGGCCTCGCCCCAGGCCGCGAAGTTCGCGACCAGGGCCAGCACGACGTCGGCCGGCCGCCCGCCGAGCGCGAGCGCGGCCACGTAGGCCGGGTAGGCCTGCGCGCCCGGCGTGATCCGGTAGTCCGCGAGGCCGGCGGCGTCCAGCCCGGCCGCGGCGGCCAGGGCCGGCAGGTGGGCTTCGGCCAGGTTCTCGCCGGCGGCGAGCAGCGCGAAGAACTCGCTCGCGGCCGTCCCCGACGCGCGGGTGGCCAGCAGCAGGAACGAGCGCCGATCGCTCGGGATGATCCGGGACTGCTCGCCGGCCAGGGCGGCCAGCGCGGTCAGCGGCGCGCTGCCGGCGGCAACGCGGGGCAGCAGTGGGTTGTCGTCCGCGCCGGGGGCAAGCTCGGCGCTGATCGCCGCCAGCCGGGCCCGGGCCTGCTCGATCAGGTCGGGAGAGCTCACGTCATACCTCCGTCGGGCTGGGGTCAGGAGCGGCCGGGGCCGGGGCGGCCGGCGCCGGGGAGCCCGGACGGCCGTAGCCGAGCAGCGTCCGCGCCCCGGGCGCGCGGGACGCGGCGGCGGCCAGGCCCAGGTAGAGCAGCCCGGCGCCGATCCAGGCCTCGACCGGGACCAGCCCCAGGTCGGGCGCGGAGGTCTGGCCGGGGAACAGCATCAGCCCCCAGGCGCCGAACAGCACCGCGGCGGCCACGGAGACGATCGCCGGCCAGTTGCCGACGCCGGCCGAGCGCCAGGACGGCACCTCGTCCAGCGGGCGGGCCAGGCCGAGCACGCGGGGCAGGACAAACACGTCGACGCACATCACCACCGTCGCGCTGGGCAGCGCGACCGCCGACCAGCCGGCCACCTTGAAAAAGCCGTTCTCGAGATGCGGGAAACGCCAGGCGAACACGGCCGCTATGGCCGTGACCAGCACACACGTATACCAGCGGCGCCAGCCCGGGGCGTGCCCGAGGATGTTCTGCCCGCCGTTGACCATCTCGTAGTAGTTACCGTCGTTGATGGCGATCTGCAGGACGGTGGCGACGATCGCGCCGAGCCACAGCGCCCCGAACAGCGAATAATGGACGGTGTAGCGGAACGCCGGGCCGAAATCGTACTGGCCGGCCCCGGAAAGCTCCGCCATCATCCACCCGCCGGCGACGAACAGGACCAGCCCGACGGCCAGCGCGATCACGTACGGGACGAGCGGCCAGGTGAAGCGGGGCCGGCCGTAGCGCCAGGTGTCGGGCTCGTTGCCCCACATCACCGAGCCGATGGCCGTCGAGATGCCGGCCAGGACGCCCATCGGCGCCGACCCGTCCGGCACGGCGGGCGCTGCGTCGAGCCGGGCCGACGGGATGTCGAGGAGCCCCTTGATGACCAGGTAGAGCACCCAGGCGATCATCACCGGGGCGACCAGGTAGCGGGCGAACGCCGTGATACCAGTGAAGCCCAGCAGGTTGTTGGTGATCCCGACGACGGCCAGCAGGACGCTGATCAGCACGATGTGGCCCCAGGAGAACAGGCCGTCGTAGAGGTTGGCCAGCAGGTTGAAGGCGAACGCCGTCCAGCCGGCGGCGATGCCGATGAGGAGCAGGGAGACCAGCACCGACCCGACCGAGCCGAAGATCGACCGGGTCAGCAGGGCGTGCGTCCGCCCGGTCGTCGAGCCGAGGTAGGCGGCCGGCAGGGCGTAGGCGAGATAGGCCAGCGCGCCCAACGCGCCGATCCCGACCGACTTCCACAGGGAATAGCCGGCGTCGTGGTACTGGAAACCGAGGAACAGATACGTGAACCCGGCCGCGAATGTGACCCACAACGCGATGAAATGATATTGCGAACGCCGCCGATCGGCCGGTACCGCGCCCGCGGCGCTGGTGGAGTAGTCATGTCTGAGATCGCCGGCGAGCTCCGCCCGGGAGAACTCACTGCTCGTCCGGGCCGAGGACACGGTCATGGCACTCACCCTTTCCCCCTCAACGAGGGGTGAGTGTGCCAGAGATGCGACCCGGGCGAGAACCTGTTCGGCGGAAATTCCGACCAGGGTCCCGGCCGGACGTGACTCGCCGGGACCCAGCGGACCGGGCGACCGGCTCACCAGGGAACGACGCCGGCATCCTCGAAGAACTCGCCGCTCGGACCGTCGTCGGGCAGCGTCGCGAGCCGGATCGCGACGGCGGCGCCCTGCTCGGGGGTCCGGATGCCACGAAAGCCGTTGAGGTCGGTCGCGACGAAACCCGGGCACGCCGCGTTGATGAGGATGTTCGTGTCGCGCAGTTCCTTCGCGTAGTGGAGGGTGACGGCGTTGAGGAACGCCTTGGACGGCGCGTAGGCACCGGAGATCGGACCGGTCGTCTCCACCCCGCCGGGTCCGGTCTGCAGGGCGAAGGAACCGACGGAGCTGGACATGTTCACGATCCGCGGCGACGCCGAGCGGCGCAGCAGGGGAAGCATCGCGTTCGTGACCCGGATGACGCCGATCACGTTGGTCTCCACGACCAACCGGACCGTCACCGGGTCGACCTGGCTCGGCGCCTGCGGCATCCCACCGGTGATGGCGGCGTTGTTGACCAGTACGTCCAGCCGGCCGGCCCGCCCGGCGAGCAGCTCGGCGGCGGCGGTGACGCTCGCGTCGTCGGTGACGTCCAGGGGCACGCCGAAGGCGTCGACGCCGGCCGCGCGCAGCTTCTCCACGGCGGCCTCCCGCCGGGCGGTGTCCCGGGCACCGACGCCGACGGCCCAGCCGCGCGCGCCGAGGCCGGCCGCGATCTCGTACCCGATGCCCTTGTTCGCGCCGGTGACCAGCGCGACCGTCTGTTCTGTCATGCCATCGAGCTTTTCGCCGGCCCCGGCCGCTCTCCAACACCGTCTCGGTACACGGCGATACCTGCCGGGTATCGGTTCGGAATCGTCGCCGTACGGTGGGAATTATGGAGAACCAGGTCGGCCTGGAGACGCGGGAGCTGCGTTACTTCGTCGCCGTCGCCGAGGAGCTGCACTTCGGCCGGGCGGCGCTGCGGCTCGGGATCGCCCAGCCGCCGCTGTCCCGGGCGATCCAGCAGCTGGAACGGCGGCTCGGGGTGACGTTGCTGGAACGCACCAGCCGCGCCGTGACACTGACCGAGGCCGGCTCCGTCCTCCTGGTCGAGGGCCGGGCCGCCCTCGACGCGGTGGACGCGGCCAAGCGCCGGGCCCGCCGGGCCGCCCACGCCTCGACCGGCCAGCCCGGGCTCGTCCTGGTGGCGAAGGCCGGCGCGTCCAGCGAACTGCTGGCCAAGCTGCTCGACGCCTACGCGGCGGAGCCCGGCTCCGTCCCGGTCGACGTCGTCCTGTGCGGGATCGCCGAGCAGGAACGGTACCTGCGTGACGGCCGGGCCGACGTCGCGCTGCTGCACCGGCCGTTCGACTCGACCACCGGCTTCGACACCGAGGAGCTGCGCACCGAGGGCCAGGTCGCCCTCCTGCCGGCCGGGCATCCGCTGGCCAGCCGGAGCGAACTGCGGACGGCCGACGTCACCGGCCTGCCCGACCTGCCGCTGCCCCGCTGGCCCGGCGACGACGGCACCTACCCGGACGGCCCTGGCCCGGAAGCCCACGACACGATGCAGCTCTACCAGCTTGTCGCGCTCGGCCGGGCCTGCGCGATCCTGCCCGAGTCGTGCCGGACGCAGCTGCGCAACGGCATCGCCGCCGTCCCGGTGCTCGACGCGCCCGAGGTGACGACCGTGATCGCCTGGCCGCCACACAGCCGATGCCGCGCCCTGGCCGGCCTCGTCCTGGCCGCGACCCGGCTCTGAGCCGCTAACCGACGGATTCGTCCTGCCGCGGGTGGGGGCCGAAACGGTCGAGCTCGTCGAGCCAGAGGGCGGCGCTGGCGTCGGACGGGGCCCGCCAGTCGCCCCGCGGCGAGAGGGCGCCGCCGGCGGAGACCTTCGGCCCGTTCGGCAGCGCGGAGCGCTTGAACTGCGAGAACGCGAAGAACCGCTGGAGGAACTCCCGCAGCCACCGCGTGATCGTCGCCAGGTCGTAGTCGTGCCGTCCCTCGTCGGGGAACCCAGCCGGCCAGCGCCCGGCCGAAGCGTCCCGCCAGGCGTGCCAGGCCAGGAAGGCGACCTTGGACGGCGGCAGCCCGTAGCGCAGGATGTGGAACAGGAAGAAGTCGTGCAGCTCATAGGGCCCGATCCGGTCCTCGGTGCTCTGGATCGCGCCGGTCTCCTCGTCCGCCGGCACCAGCTCGGGTGAGATCTCGGTCCCGAGGATCGCCGTCAGCAGCTCGCCGGTCGCCGCGTCGAACTGCCCCGACGACACCGTCCAGCGGATCAGGTACTGGATGAGCGTCTTGGGCACGCCGGCGTTGACCGCGTAGTGGCTCATCTGGTCGCCGACGCCGTAGGTGCACCAGCCCAGCGCCAGCTCGGACAGGTCCCCCGTGCCGACGACGAACCCGCCGCGGGCGCCTGCCAGCCGGAACAGGTAGTCGGTGCGCAGCCCGGCCTGGACGTTCTCGAACGTCACGTCGTAGACGGGCTCGCCGGACGCGGCCGGGTGCCCGAGGTCGGCCAGCAGCTGCCGCGCGGCCGGCCGGATGTCGATCTCGGCCCCGGTGACGCCGAGCGCGCGCATCAGGGCCCAGGCGTTGGACTTCGTCTCCTCCCCGGTGGCGAAGCCGGGCATCGTGAAGCCGAGGATGGACGTCCGGGGCAGGCCGAGCCGGTCGCAGACCTTGGCCGCGACGATCAGCGCGTGCGTCGAGTCGAGCCCGCCGGAGACGCCGATGACCATCTTGCCGCCGCCGGTTGCCTTCACCCGCCGTTCCAGCCCGTGGACCTGGATGTTGAACGCCTCGTAACAGTCCTCCTCCAGCCGCTCGCGGCTGTCGGGGACGAACGGGAAGCGCCGTTGGGCCCGGCGCAGACCGACGTCGCGGCGGTGCGGGCGGTGCTCGAAGCCGACCGTCCGAAACCGCTGCTCCGGCCGGCCGGCGGCGACGGCGGCGTCGTTGAACGTGCCGGTGCGCATCCGTTCCAGCCGCACCCGGGCCACGTCGACGTCCGCCACCAGCAGCTGGGGTGTGTCGGCGAACCGCTCCGAGGCGGCCAGCGGCTCGCCCAGTTCGTGGATCGTCCCCTGGCCGTCCCAGGACAGGTCGGTCGTGCTCTCCCCCGTCCCGGCGGCCGAGTAGACGTAGACGGCGACGGCCCGAGCCGACTGGGACGCCGAGAGCAGCGCCCGCTCGGCCGACTTGCCGACGGTGATGTTCGACGCCGACAGGTTGGCCAGCACGGTCGCCCCGGCCATCGCCGCGTAGGACGACGGCGGGAGCGGCGCCCAGTAGTCCTCGCAGACGTCCACACCGACAACCAGGTCAGGCAGGTCGGAGGCGGCAAAGATCAGATCGGTGCCGAACGGGACGGTCGCTCCGGCGACCGTGATCTCCTGGCCGGCGATGCCGGCGCCCGGCGCGAAGTGCCGCTTCTCGTAGTACTCCCGGTAGTTGGGCAGGTACGACTTAGGGACGGCCCCGAGGATACGCCCGCGCGAGATGGCCAGCGCCGTGTTGTAAAGCCGGCCGCGGTGGCGCAGCGGCGCGCCGACCAGCAGCAGCGGGCCCAGCTCGCTCGAGGCGTCCCGGACGGCCGCCACCGCCTGCTCGGTCGCGTCCAGCAGGGCGTCCTGCAGCAGCAGGTCGTCCAGCGCGTAGGACGACAGGCCGAGCTCCGGGTAGACCACGAGGTCGACGCCCTCGTCGTGGGCCCGGCGGGCCAGCTCGATCGTCGCCTCGGCGTTGCGGGCCGGTTGGGCCGTCGCGACCAGCGGCGCCGCCGCCGCCACCCGCACCAGCCCGTGGCTGTGGATCGCGCCGAACTCGGTCACACCCAACTCCCGGCGTCTGGACGGTTCGGATCCCACCCCGCCATCTTCTCCCAGTCGGCCGACCAGATGGGCTGGTGTTCCGGCTCGTCAGCGTGGGCCGCACCGGCATGACCGTCTCGTTGTCGAGGCTGGCCAGCGTGATGACCTCGACGTGCCGCCCAGCGACCGCGAGCCACTCACGCGATCTGACCGCGGCGGACGCCTGCTGGCAGTTCCATGAGGATGGCGTGGTCCTGGAAACCGACGGATCGCCAGAAGGCGAGGCCGCGTTCGTTCGTGACCAGGACATCGAGGCGGATCCGGGTGGCGGGCGGCCAGTACTGTTCACGCAGGATGCGCAGCGCGGCCGTCCCGAGTCCGCGGCGGCGGTGCTGGCGGGCGACGAAGAACTGCCGCAGGTACACGGCGTTGTTCTCGTCGGGGCGCCACAGCGCGTAGACGGCAGGGTCGGTGTCGCGGTCACTCTCGGTCTCGGTCTCGACGAGGCCCAGCGCGGCGCTGTAGTCGGTCTCGAGCCAGCCGCGCATTCTCTCGGCCAGGGCTCGGCCGCGCAGCGGAACGGGGTGGCCTTCATCCTCGATGAGCTGCTCGTTCAGGCGGGCAAGCGTCGGCACGTCGCCGTGGGTCGCCGGACGAATCGTGAGCATCGAATCGTTCCTCGTCACTCGGGTCGCGGTGCACGGAGAGCCCCAGTCGCGCTGGGTACTTCGGTCGCCGGAGGACCCAGTTGCAAGATATTCGCAACTACGATCCCATCGCGATATCGGGCTCGCAACCGTTCGCAACGTCGTCCTGGACGGCCTCGCCAACCGCGCCACCGGCCCGGGCGCCGGTCAGGGTCCGACGGCCCCGGACCCGTACAGTGGTAGTGATCGTTCGTGCCGGTGACCGTGGAGAGTGGGTTCGGTGCCTCGCTGGTTTAATACGGCCGGCCCGTGCGCGCCGAGCGAAAACTACATGGTCCCGGCGGCCCAGCGTCTGCCGGAGATCCCACGACTAGTAGCGCGCAAGGGCTACTTCGTCGTGCATGCGCCCCGCCAGACCGGAAAAACCACGACGCTGCAGGCACTCGCGGACGAGCTGACCGCGACGGGCCGCTATGCGGCGCTGCTGTTCTCCTGCGAGACGGGACGTGCGTGGGGGGACGACGTCGGCGCCGCGATCCGCGCGATCCTTGACCGCATCCGGACCGAGGCCGAAAGCACGCTGCCCGCCGATCTCCGGCCACCGCCCTGGCCCGAGGCGTCGGAGGGAACGCTCCTCGCGACGGGGCTCACCGGTTGGGCCCGGGTCTGTCCGCGTCCGCTGGTGCTGTTCTTCGACGAGATCGACGCGCTGCACGGGCAAACCCTGATCAGCGTTCTCAGCCAGCTGCGCGACGGCTACCGAGGCCGGCCCGTCAACTTTCCAGCCTCCATCGCGTTGTGTGGCCTCCGCGACGTTCGCGACTACAAAACGGCGTCAGGTGGAGACCCAACCCGTCTGGGCACGGCCAGCCCGTTCAACATCAAGGTGAGATCCCTGCGGCTGGGAAACTTCACCGCCGACGAGGTGCGTGGACTGTATGCCCAACACACCGCTGACACCGGGCAGGAGTTCACACCCGATGCGATTTCACGGGCGTTCGAGCTGACCGCCGGGCAGCCGTGGCTCGTCAACGCGCTCGCGGCCGAGATCGTCGACGAGATGGCCGTCCCCGTGACGAGCCCGATCACTGTCGACCACCTGGAACAGGCGAAGGAACGGCTCATCCTCGCCCGCGCGACCCATCTCGACTCGCTTGTGGACAAGCTCAGGGAACCCCGCGTCCATCGGGTTGTGGAACCGCTACTCGCTGGGACAACTCTGCTGCTGGACCCCTATGACGACGATCTGAGCTACGCCCGGGATCTCGGCATCGTGGCGCCCGACCCGCCAGTCCGGATCGCGAACCCGATCTACCGGGAGATCATTCCCAGGGTCCTGGCCCCTGATGTAGCCGCCAACGTCACCGCCGAGCCACGGTCGTTCGTCCGCGGCGACGGACGGTTGGACTTTCCAAAACTGCTCGACGAGTTCGCCGCGTTCTGGCGGACGAACGGCGACATCCTCGTCTCCCGGCAGCTGTACCACGAGGCCGCGCCGCAACTCGTGATGATGGCGTTCCTTCAGCGACTCATCAACGGCGGCGGTTATGTCGAACGCGAGTACGGCGTCGGCCGGGGCCGCATCGACCTACTGATCCGCTGGCCGTACTCCGGACCGGACGGACGACGCGCCTGGCAGTGCGAGGGCCTTGAGCTCAAGGTCCGCGCCGCGGGCAGCGCCGACCCTGTGCCCGAGGCGCTGGGACAACTCGATGCCTACCTCGACCGTCTCGGCCTCGACACCGGCACCCTCGCCGTCTTCGACCGCCGCCCGAACGCCCCGGCCATCAGCGAGCGCACGGGTATCACCACAACCACCAGCCCCGCGGGCCGCATCATCACGCTTCTACGGGGCTGAGTGGCTATCGGGCATATGTGGGCTATCGGGCATATGCCCCTACTTGACGAGGGCGTAGCCGAGGAGGCCCTCGACGGTCTGGCCCTCGCAGTCGCGCCGGGGCGAGTCGAAGTGCTCGCCGCCGATCTTGCAGCGCATGACCGGGACCGTCCTCGGGTTGCCCGGCGCCGAGTCGTACACCCAGCCGAGCTGGCCGATGACCTCCTGGCCCTCGCAGTTGGCGGACGTGGAGGTGAACTCGTCCGACCCGAGCCAGCAGGCGTAGAGCGGGTGGGTGCCGGGGACGTCGCCGGTCGCGTAGATCACGCCGATGTCGTTCTCGGCGTGATAGCTGGACGACGGCGGGCCGCCGACCAGGCTCGCGTGGTCGGTGCCGTTGTAGTAGCGGTGCAGCGTGACGGTCGGCGGCGGGTCGGGGGTCGCGCTGGGTGACGGCGGGGCGCCGGCGTCCCCGCCGGGCGGGGTGGTCTGGGCCGCCGTCGGGGTGGGCGCGTCGGTGTGTTTCGTCATGGTCGTCTTCATGGTCGGTCGGGCCGGGGCCGGCGCCGGCGCCGGGACCTGCCCCGCCGGCCGGGCGGTCGCCACGACCGTCGGGGCCAGCCGGGCGGCCGGCATCGTGTCGGGCAGGGCGAGGCCGCCGCGGTCCGGGCCCTGCACGCGGCCGCCGGGAGCCACGCCGCCGCCGAACGGCGGAGCCGCCACGACCGCCATCGCCGACGTCTCGGACGGCGCGGGCGGCGACGCCGCCCGGTGCCCCGGCACCACGAGGGCGGCCAGCGCGACCGCCGACAACACGACCGTGAGCAGAGCGGCGGCGGACGCGATCACCAGCCCCCGGCGGCCGGCCCGGGCCGCCCGGCCACCCGACCCGCCCGCGGCGGCGGCGCCCCCGCCTCCCGATCCGCCCGGGGGCGGCGCGTCACCCGGGCGCGGCGCCGGGATGGCCCGAGCCGCGCCCGGCACGTCGAGCTGGCCCGGGGCGAACGGCGGCTTCGACACCCAGGCCGCACCGGACAGCGCGGTCGGATGCGAGGGGTGGGACGGGTCGGAGGCGTGCGACCCATCGGCGGCCAGGTACGAGCCCGTCACCTCGTCCGCCAGCGACGCGGACGAGGCGGACGAGGTGGACGGGCCGCCCTCGGCGCCATGCAGGCTGCCCGGCGCCGGCGCGGGCGACGGGTCCCAGCCGTCCTCGAGCAGCGCGCCCGCCGCCGCCTCGGCGTCGGCCAGGGTCGCCACCTCGTGCCCGGCCAGCGCGGATATGATCTTCAGTGGGTCGGGCCGGCGGGCCGGGTCCTTCTCCAGCGCGCGGGCCAGTAGCGGGACGAGGCGGTCCGGGACGTCGGTCAGGTCGGGCGGATCGGCCAGGACGCGCATCGCCGACGCCGCTCCGGACGACGCCGGGAAGGCGTGGCGGCCGCGGGCGGCGAACACGACGCACATGGCCCAGGCGAAGACGTCGGCCTCGGGGCCGGCCCGGTCACCACGCAGCTGCTCGGGACTCATCCAGGCGACGGTGCCGAGCACCTCGCCGGTCGAGGTCTGCTGGGTCGCGTCCAGCGCCCGCGCGATACCGAAGTCGATGAGCTTCGGCCCGTCCGGCGCGAGCAGGACGTTCGACGGTTTGAGGTCGCGGTGGACAAGACCGGCCGCGTGCACCTCGGCCAGCGCGTCGGCCAGCCCGGCGGCCAGGCCGACGACCATCGGCGCCGACAGGCTGCCCCGGGTCCCCACCTCGCGGGCCAGGCTCACGCCCTCCACGTAGTCGGTGACCATCCAGGGGGCGCCGGCGGCGACGTCGGCGTCGCGCACCCGGGCCACGAACCGCCCGCGCACCCGCTCGGCCGCCGCCACCTCGCGGCGGAACCGCTCCCGGAACCGGCCGTCCTCGCTCAGGTCGGCCCGGACAACCTTGATCGCCACCAGGTCGCCGGCGGGGTGCCGGCCCAGGTAGACCGTGCCCATCCCGCCCGCCCCGAGGCGTCCGCGCAGCTCGTAGGGCCCGATGGTGCGTGGGTCGGCTTCGGCCAGCGGTACCAGCACCCGGGCCTCCTCGACGTCGACTCGACGCCCCGACATTACCCCCGCCGTCGACAAACCGGATCATTCGGACCCCCAAGAGGGGGTACGTCAGCCGATCGGGGTCGGTTCGTCCTCGAGCCCGGAGCGGCCCGGCGCCATCGCTCCCGCCGCTGAGCCAGGCGCCGCCGTCGTCCTGAGCGGACGCGGACAGGTGTGCCACGCGGCGTGTCGTTCGGCGCGTGTCCGCGCGGCCTACGGTCGTGATCAGGTACGCGCCGAAAGGGTCGAGGTTGAGCGTCTCACTGGCCGATGCCCGGCGGATCATCGCCGCCGGCGAGGTCCGGGCCCACGAGCTGGGCCAGCCGATGAACATCGCCGTCGTCGACCGGGAGGGGAGCCTGGTGTCGCACGTCCGGATGGACGGGGCCTGGAGCGGGAGCGTCGACGTCTCGATCACCAAGGCGGTCACCGTGAGGGCCGGGGCGGAGCAGGGACAGGTGATGGCCGTCGCGGGCGGGCTGCCGCTGCTACGCGACGGCGATCTCGTCGGTGGGGTCGGCGTGAGCGGCGGCAGCGACGAGCTGGACCACGAGGTCGCGCTGGCCGCGGCCGCCGCGCTCTGACTCAGACCGGGCGGATGACCATCCACTGGTGGCCGTAGGCGTCCTCGACCCGGCCGGCCCGGCCGTAGGGATGGTCGGTGACCGGGAAGACGACGCGCCCGCCGCGCTCGGCCAGCGCGGCGGCGACCGAGTCGGGGTCGTCGGTCTCGACGGCGAGGATGACGGACGTCCCGCCGAGGCGCAGCGGGCCGCGGTCGTCGTCCGTCTCGTCCCGAACGGACACGCGGGAAGGGCCGAAGCGCAGCTCGGCCTCGACGATGCGGCCGTCCTCGGTGTAGCGGGCGGTCTCCACCGCGCCGAACACGTCCCGGTAGCAGTCGATGGCGGCGGCGGCGTCCGAAACCGCCAGCCGGGGGTAGGTCCCGAGGACCGTTGCCGTAACAGGTGCCATGGCGGCATCCTCGCCCGGCCATGCAGAGCTGGGATTGGAAGAATCAGTCGCGCCGGACGTGGTTGCGCATCCGAGCCCGGGGCCGGTAGGTGCCCGGAGTGAGGCCGGACAGCGCCCGAAAGTCGTTGATCATATGTGCCTGGTCGTAGTAGCCGGTCTCGGCGGCCAGGCGCGCCCAGTCCGGCTCGGGGCGGGCGCCCGAGGCGGCGGCGTCCCCAGCGGCGGCGTCCCCGGCGGCGGCGTCCCCAGCGGCGGCGAGCAGGCGTTGGAAGCGCCGGACCCGGCCGAACCGCTTGGGCGAGAGCCCGACCTGGGCGGTAATGGTCCGGGCCAGTCGCCGCGGCGTCCAGCCGAGCGCCTCGGCGGCCGCCGCGACCGGCGTCCCGGCGTTGAGCGCGGCGACGGCCCGTCCGGTGGCCAGGTCGAGGACGGGCGGGTGCGCGGCCCGCTCCAGCAGGACGGTTTCTACCGCGCGCAGGATCGCCCATGGGTCGGCGGCGCTCGCGATCCGCTCCTGGGCGGAGCAGGCGGCGGCGCTCCCCCACAGGTCGGCCAGGTCGACGAGGCGGTTGCGCACGTCGGCCCCGCCGACCGGGAAGAACGGGTACGCGCCGCCCGGCCGGAAGGCGACCCAGACGATGCCGTTCTGCTCGGACGGGTCGATCACGCTCGGCCGGTCGGCCGGGCCGGCGAGCGCGGCGCCGCCGCCGGCGGTCTGGACGGCCTGAGCGCCATCCAGGCCGTACGCGGTGAGCCGGCCGCCCGGCACCCGGACCAGGAGCTGCGGGGTCCCCGTCGGCAGCGCGAGCTCCCGCCCCGCCGGCAGCGCGGCGTCGCTGTAGCCAAGATGGGAGACGGGCCGCGCCAGCCGGGGATCAGCGGGTCTGGTCTGGTACGTCACGATCCCACCCCGGTGAGGATCGCCCGGATGTCCGAGCGGTCCTTCGCGCGATCGAGCTCCTCCTTGTACTTGAGCACATCGGACAGTGCCGCGCAGGGCAACTCGCCGATGGTCACCGCGTTGCCGATGATGCTGTCGGCGCTCCAGGCATCCGATATCCAGCCCGAAGAAAACTGTATGCGCCCGCCCCAGAATGACGCCAGCCTGGCGCCGTTGATGTCACCGCGGGCCGGAACCCCCAGCTCACGGACACGCCGCCACGTGTCGCCCCGGGCCACGACATCCACGTCGCGAATGGGCCGGCGCAATCCGTATGGGAGGAGCGGCGCGCTTCCGAAGACGACGAGGTCATCGCGATTGAGGCCCAGATCCGTGACGATCTTGACCAAGCGGATGATCAGTTGGTTCTCGGCGAAGCGTTCGGGCCTCGCCGACCTCGCCGGTCTCGCCGCCTCACCCATCGTCGCTTCCCGTCTCATCGTCGTCAGGCCGCGTTGGCTCGCCGTGCGATCCGTCGAGCCGGCTGACCGCGACGATGATGGCGGAGCGCTGGTCCGGCGCGGTGCCCATCAGCGCCCGGTCCAGCCGGCGGGTGCGAAATCTCTCCACGATCCACGTCTGCGCGACCGGCGCCACTACCTTCAGGACCATCCCCATCATTGCCGCCGCGCTCAGCCAGGCGAGGGGGCCCGTCGTCGTGAGGAGCAGCTCCGGCGGCATGTGGACTCCAGCTAGGTCAGGAGACCGTCAGGTCGCCCTCGGCGATGCGACGCAGGTCGCCCAGCCGGCGGATCGTGATGAGGTTGCGGCCGGTGTCGACGATCCCGGCGGCCCGAAGTCGAGCGATCACCTTTTTGACGGATTCGAGCTTCTTCGTTCCGACCAGCGCGGCGAGGTCCTGTTGGCTGACCCGCAGAAACGTGGCCTCCTCGCCGTCCCCCGCGCTGGCCCGAACGCCCAGCCCGTACTCGACGAGCTCGACCACCCGCCGGGCCAGCTGCTGCTCCACGGCCAGCTCGGACTCGACGCTCTTCTGGGATGCCCGGTCGGCCACGTCGGCCGTCATCGCCCACAGCGCGTGCATGGCGCGCGGATGGGCGTAAAGGAAATCAAGCCACCGGGCGGCCGGCAGGAACAGCGCCTCGACGTCGTCAAAGGCGATGATGCTGGCCATCCGGGGCCGCGACCGGATCGGAGCCATCTCGCCCACGATCTCGCCGGGACCCCGGACGTCAATGATCCGAGGCGGCCGCCCGCGCACGGCCTTGACGTGACCCTTCTTGATCAGAAGGCCGAAGTCGCCCGGCTCACCCTCCAGGAAGAACGCATGGCCGGCCGGGCGGTGGATCGTGTGCCCGATCCGCTCCAGCTCGAGCCGCTCGTCATCGGTGAGGAGCGGCAGCGACGGGCCGGCGTGGCCACCACGGCCGCCCTCCATGTTCATAGGTGTAAAGATACACGCAACAGTGGTCAGGTTTCCAGGTACGAACAGGTACGGAGTGGACGCGGCGGGAGCGGCCGATGAGAACGCTGCTGATCGACAACTTCGACTCGTACACGTACAACCTGTTCCAGCTGGTCGCGGCGGTGAACGGGGTCGAGCCGACGGTCGTCACCAACGACATCGACGCCGACGAGCTGCGCCGGCTCGGGCCGTTCGACAACGTGGTCATCTCGCCGGGGCCGGGGCGGCCGGGGCGGGCGCGGGACTTCGGGATCTCGGCGGCGGTGATCGCCCAGGCGGCCGTCCCGGTGCTGGGCGTCTGCCTGGGGCACCAGGGCATCGCGGCCCACGAGGGCGCGGCCGTGGTCGCGGCGCCCGAGCCGCGGCACGGGTTCGTCAGCGCGGTGCACCACGACGGGGTCGGGCTCCTGCGCGGCATCCCGAGCCCGTTTCGGGCCGTCCGGTACCACTCGCTGACCGTGGCCGAGCCGCTGCCGGCGAGCCTGCGGGCGGTCGCCCGGGCCGACGACGGTGTCCTGATGGCCCTCGCGCACCGGAGCCGACCGCTGTGGGGCGTCCAGTTCCACCCGGAGTCGGTCGCGACCGAGTACGGCAAGCGGCTGCTGGAGAACTTCCGGGCCGCGACCGAGAACCGGGCCCAGGCCCGGTCACGGCCCGGTGCGCGGCCCGTCGCGCGACCCGATGCGCGGCCCGTCGCGCGGCCCGTCGCGCGAGCCCAGAGCCGGACCTGGGCGGGACGCCGGCCGCCGGGCGACGGCGACCGGCGGCGCTACCGGCTGGCCGTTCGGACGCTGCCGGGCGCGATCGACACCGAGGCCGCCTTCCGCGCGCTCTACGCCGGCTCATCGGAGGCGTTCTGGCTCGACAGCGCCCACCGGCCGCCCGGACTGGCCCGCTTCTCCTTCCTGGGCGACGGCGCCGGCCCGCTGGCCGAGTCGGTGACGTACGGCGTCGGGACGGGCCGGGTGACGGTCCGGTCCCCCGGCGGCGGGCGCACCTGGACCGAGGCCGGGACGATCTTCGACTACCTGGAGCGGGAGCTGGCCCGGCGGGTGGTCGACGGCCCGGACCTGCCGTTCGGGTTCCGCTGCGGGTACGTCGGCTACTTCGGGTACGAGCTGAAGGCCGACCTCGGGGGCCGAGCCGCGCACCGCTCGACCCACCCCGACGCGGCCTGGCTGTTCGCCGACCGGATGATCGCCGTCGACCACGACGAGGACGTCACCTACCTGCTGGCGCTAGCCGCCGACGGGACGGACGACTGGCTCGCCGCGACCGCGTCCCGGCTGGCCGCGCTCCCGCCGCCAGGTGACGATCTGGCAGGCATCCCAGGACCGCCGCTCGATCCCGACGCGGTTGCCTGCCACCTGGGCCGGGGCCGGGAGCGCTATCTGGCCGACGTCGAGGCGTGCCGCCGCGAGCTCGTCGCGGGCGAGAGCTACGAGATCTGTCTGACGGACACGGCTCGCTTCCCAGCCGCTGGTGGAAACGGTCTAGCCGCCTACCGGGCGCTGCGCCGGGCGAACCCGGCGCCCTACGGCGCCTACCTGCGCCTGGGCGGCGTCGAGGTGGCCAGCTCCTCCCCCGAGCGGTTCCTGCGGATCGACTCCGGCCGCGTCGTCGAGTCGAAGCCGATCAAGGGGACGGCGCCCCGGGGCCGGACGCCGGCCGAGGACGAGCGGCTGCGCCTGGCGCTGGCGGCCAGCCCCAAGACGCGGGCCGAGAACCTGATGATCGTCGACCTGATCCGCAACGACCTCGGTCGGGTGTGCGAGGTCGGCGGCGTCCACGTGCCCCAGCTGATGGCCACCGAGACCTACGCGACCGTCCACCAGCTCGTCTCAACCGTGCGCGGCCGACTGCGCCCCGATCGGAGCGTGATCGACTGCGTCCGCGCCTGCTTCCCCGGCGGCTCGATGACCGGCGCGCCGAAGCTGCGCACGATGGAGATCATAGATCGGCTGGAGACGTCGGCCCGGGGCGTCTACTCGGGGGCGCTGGGCTCTCTCGGCCTGGACGGGACGGCCGACCTGAGCATCGTGATCCGGGCCGCCGTGCTCGCCGGCGGCGCCTGGCACGTCGGCGGCGGCGGCGCCGTCGTCCTCGACTCCGACCCGGCCGAGGAGCTGGCTGAGATGCTCCTCAAGACGGCGACCACCGCCCGCGCACTACTACGATGATCTCGTAGACTACCCGGCTCCTCGTGGGCCGGGTTTTCCTATGCCGCGCCGGACGGCTGCCCGGCTCGCCGCGCCCCACAGCTCGGCGATGCGGCCGTCGGCGACGCGGATGGTCTCGAACAGCCGGCCTGACAACGCCGGCCTGACAGCGCCGGCCTCAGCCCTCGACGCCGCGCAGGGTGCCGAGGCCCAGTGAACCGTTCCCGGACGGCGTTTCGGCCGTCGAAGCGGCGTCGCCCGGAGCGGCCGCGTCGGGCGGGTCATCGAGGAAGTCGGCGGTCGGGACGAAGAACAGGCTGCCGGTCAGCGCGGTCGAGAACTCCAGAATGCGGTCGGTGTTGCCGGGCGGACTGCCGACGAACATGTTCTCCAGCATGCGCTCGACCGTGTCCGGGGTGGACCGAGTACGTTCCGCGCTTCGACCGGCGGGACGTTTGCTCTGGGCGACGTCATGCCCTGATCCTGCCGCGGCGGGGCGCTTGGCTACTGGTCAGCCCTTCGGGGAGGCCGGCACGCTGGTCAGCGTGGCGAAGCCGGCGTTGAACGCACCGATCTCATCGGCCGGGGACGCCGTCGACCTGCAGGTCTGCGCCACGAGGACGGTGGGCGGGACGGTGTCCTTCGGCTCGCTGGCCAGCTCGCGCAGCCCGCGTACCGAGCCGCCGGCGAAGCAGTTCGGGATGTTCAGGTTGGCCACAGCCGGGGTACCCGCCGACGGGCTGGCCAGCAGGGCCGCGCGGTGGGCGGCGACCCAGTTCAGGACCTGGGTGACCGCCGGCGCGTAGTTGTAGGTGTCGCCGAGGCCTTCGCTGGCGGCCAGCGCCGGGATGCCGCGCGTGGCGGCGGCCCGGGCCGCGCCGACCGTCCCCGACAGGTCGACGACCGGACCGAGGGTCTGCCCCTCGTTGATGCCTGAGACAACCAGGTCGGGCTCCAGGCCGAGGTCGTTCAGCGCGACGGCGACGGCGTCGGCCGGGAAGCCGCTGACCTCGGTCGCCTTCAGGCCGCTGGCCGTAGTCGTCTCGTCGTGGCTGACGTCGCCGACGGTGGTCTTGCCGCCGGTGTCGCTCTGGTTCGCCGCCGGGGCGACGATGTGGACGGCCGTGTTCGGCAGCGCGGCCAGGGCGCGGGCGACCGCGTCGATACCGGCCGAGCCGACACCGTCGTCGTTGGTGACGAGCACGTCGAGCGTGGTGTGCGGCGGGCGGGCCGGCGCGGTCGCGCCGCCGGCGCCGCCCCCGCCGCCCGCCGCCGACGGCGCGGACGGGGAACCGCCGCTGGAGCCACAGGCCGCGAGCCCGACCACAAGCGCCGCTCCGGCGACGGCGAGACGAGCCGATGTCGTGCTCACGGATCCTCCTGACCTGCGCTGATACTCCCGGCAGAGGTCGGGGCGACCCGGCGGGGCGCCAGCATGCCGCGCCGGTCGGCCCGCCGTCACCACCGGGTGAAGAAGCCGACACCGAAGACGACGAACGCGCCGGTGAACAGCGCGAAGAAGACAGCGAACCCGAGCCCGACGTTGTTCACCTCGCCGGCCGACCGCACCGACCCGGGATCGCCCGCGCGGTAGATCAACGCGACCGGCGACGGCGGCTTGTGCGACCCGTTGACCGTCCGAACGAACGCGTCGCCGTCCCGGTCGTAGTAGCGGACCTGGGTGTAGTAGTCCGTCGTCGTGGTCGTCGTCGCGTTGCCGTTCGCGTCCGTGCTGGTGGACGTGCTGGTCTCACTCCAGGTGCGCAGCGACGTGCCGGTCACGCGGACGCCGCTGGAGCGCAGCTCGACGATGTCGACCACGTTGTAGATCGAGAGCGCGAAGAACGCGAGCGCCATGCCCATCCAGACCAGGCCGAACAGGAGCTCACCCACGCCCCAGCCGAGACCGAACCGGGAAAAGCCTGATCGGCCGCGCCATTGCACGATGGTCACCGCCCCCCGGATCAGGCGGCGCTCGCCTGACCGGTCACCGCCGCGCGCTGTCGGCGTCCGCCCGCGCGGCGCGGATCGCGGCGATCACGCGGGCCCGGGCCACGTCCACCGGTTCGGTGGCGCGGGCCGCCCGGGCCAGGACGAACGCGCCCTCGACCTCGGTCAGAACGGTGACGGCCAGCGCGCGGGCCGGCGCGGGCGGGATGCCGGCGCCGGCCAGCCGGCGGCCCAGCAGGTCGATCCAGGTCTCGAAGACTTCCGCGACCGCCCGGCGCAGCGGGCCGTCGTCGCTGGCCGCCTCCAGCGCCAACAGGGTGATCGGGCAGGCCTCGGTGAAGCCGCTCGCCCGCAGCGTCCGGAGGGTGTCGGCGAAGTAGGCGTCGATCGCGGCCGCCGGGTCCGCCGGGTCCGCCGGGTCCGTCGGGTCCGTCGGGTCCGTCGAGTCAGCCGGGTCAGCCGACCCGGCGGGCGGGACGAAGAACCCGTCCAGGTATTCGAGCTGGCGCTGTCCTTCCCGGTGGATGACGGCGATCGCCAGCTCCTCCTTCCCACCCGGAAAGAAGTGGTAGAGCGAGCCGAGCTGCGCCCCGGCCGCCGTGACGACGCGCTTGAGCCCCGTGCCCGCGTACCCGTGGCGCCGCAGCAGCTCCGCGCTTACGTCCAGGATCCGCTCCCGAGTGTCGACCGTCGCCCTCGCCACGCCGCCACTCTAACTCAAGGCTATCTGGTAGAACGTTCTATAAAGGAGGTAGGGAAATGAATCTTGGACGTGTCGGTGTCTGGGCCCTCGAGCCACGCTTCGCCGATCCAGGCGAGGCGGCCGAGGCCGTGGCCGAACTGGACGAGCTCGGCTGGGGCGCGCTCTGGCTCGGGGACGTCTTCGGTGGCGACGTGCTGGCCGACGCCGGCCGGCTGCTGGACGCGACGAAGACGCTCACCCTGGCCACCGGGGTGCTGAACCTGTGGGCCCACGACCCGGCCGAGGTCGCGACTGCCACGGCCGAGCTCGAGGGACGCCACCCCGGCCGGTTCCTGCTCGGCGTGCCCGCGCCCAGTGGCGCGAGCTCGCCGCCGCCCTGCTCCCGTGAGCGCCGGCCGGTGGCGTCGGCGCGTGGTGGATCAGACCGTGGGCGTCATGTGGCACGATGGCCCGAGTGACGAGCAGGCGCGAGGACCTGGTTCGGCTGCGGCGGGTGCGGGACCGGATCGACCGGGAGTACGCCCAGCCGCTGGACGTCGAGGCGCTGGCCCGGGACGCGCACATGTCGGCCGGGCACCTGAGCCGCGAGTTCAAGGCCGCCTACGGCGAGTCGCCCTACAGCTATCTGATGACCCGGCGCATCGAACGCGCGATGGCGCTGCTGCGCCGGGGCGACCTGAGCGTCACCGAGGTCTGCTTCGCCGTCGGCTGCTCGTCGCTGGGGACGTTCAGCACCCGGTTCGCCGAGCTGGTCGGGGTGCCACCGAGCGTCTACCGGCGGGACGCGGGCGGCGCGACGGCCGGGATGCCGTCCTGCGTGGCCAAGCAGGTCACCCGACCGGTCAGACTGGTCAGGAATCGAGAAGCGCCCCCCTCGGCCCGCTCCTAGTCTGGCCGCCATGACCGCTACCGACCTCAGCATCCACACCACCTTCCTCCCCCACGACGACCCGGAGGCGTCCCTCGCCTTCTACCGGGACGTGCTCGGTTTCGAGGTCCGGGCCGACGTCGGGGGCGGCCCGATGCGCTGGATCACCGTCGGGCCGGCCGGGCAGCCGGCCACGTCGATCGTGCTGCACCCGCCGGCCGTCGACCCCGGCATCACCGAGGCCGAGCGGACCACCGTCCGCGAGATGATGGCCAAGGGCACCTACGGCATCATCGTCCTGGCCACCAAGGACCTCGACGGCGTCTTCGACCAGCTCCAGGGGCGTGGCGCCGAGGTCGTCCAGGAGCCGACCGAGCAGCCCTACGGCATCCGCGACGCCGCCTTCCGCGACCCGGCCGGCAACCTGATCCGCGTCAACCAGCTCAGCTGACGGGCCGAAGGGCGCGCGATCATGGCGAAGCCGCGCGCCCGGAGGCCCTGGGATGTCTGAGCACCTGAACCCCGACGGGCGGAGATTCCAGTGAGCACCGAGGCCCAGGAACAGGCGCATGCCGCTGACAGCCACGAGGTGATCCGCGTGCACGGCGCGCGCGAGAACAACCTCAAGGACATCAGCGTAGAGATTCCCAAGCGGCGCCTCACCGTGTTCACCGGGGTCTCCGGCTCAGGCAAGTCCTCGCTCGTGTTCGCGACGATCGCCGCCGAGTCCCAGCGGCTGATCAACGAGACCTACAGCGCGTTCGTCCAGGGTTTCATGCCGACGCTGGCCCGGCCCGAAGTCGACGTCCTCGAAGGGCTCACGACCGCCATCATCGTCGACCAGTCGAGAATGGGATCCGACCCGCGTTCGACGGTCGGGACGGCGACGGACGCGAACGCGATGCTGCGCATCCTGTTCAGCCGGCTCGGCCAGCCGCATATCGGCCCGCCGAGCGCGTTCGCTTTCAACGTCCCCTCGGTCCGGGCCAGCGGCGCGATCACCGTCGAGCGCGGCAACCGCAAGACCGAGAAGGCGACGTTCACCCGCCTGGGCGGAATGTGCCCGCGCTGCGAGGGCCGGGGAACCGTCTCCGACATCGACCTGACCCAGCTCTACGACGAGACCAAGTCGCTGAACGAGGGCGCGATCACCGTGCCCGGCTACAGTATGGACGGCTGGTACGGGCGCATCTTCCGCGGCTGCGGGTTCTTCGACCCCGACAAGCCCATCAGGAAGTACACCAGGAAGGAACTCGACGACTTCCTGCGCAGGGAGCCGACCAAGATAAAGGTCGAGGGCATCAATCTCACCTATGAGGGCCTGATCCCGAAGGTCGAGAAGTCCATGCTGTCGAAGGATGTCGACGCGCTCCAGCCGCACATCCGCGCCTTTGTCGAGCGGGCGGTGACGTTCGGCGTCTGCCCCGGCTGCGACGGCACCCGGCTGGCCGAACCGGCCCGGACGTCGAGGATCAACGGTGTCAGCATCGCCGACGCCTGCGCGATGCAGATCAGCGACCTGGCCGACTGGATCGCCGGGCTGAACGAGCCGTCGGTCGCGCCGCTGCTGGCCTCGCTGCACCACACGCTGGCCTCGTTCACCGAGATCGGGCTGGGCTACCTGTCGCTGGAGCGACCATCGGGGACGCTGTCGGGCGGCGAGGCGCAGCGGGTCAAGATGATTCGCCAGCTCGGCTCGTCGCTCACCGACGTCACCTACGTCTTCGACGAGCCGACCACCGGCCTGCACCCGCACGACATCGCCCGGATGAACGACCTGCTGCTGCGGCTGCGGGACAAAGGCAACACGGTCCTCGTCGTCGAGCACAAGCCGGAGGCGATCGCCGTCGCCGACCACGTCGTCGACCTCGGCCCAGGCGCCGGGACGGCCGGCGGCACTGTCTGCTTCGAGGGGACGGTCGAGGGCCTGCGGGCCAGTGACACCGTCACCGGGCGCCACCTCGACGACCGGGCCGCGCTCAAGCCGTCGGTCCGGACGCCGACGGGCAAGCTGGCGATCCGGGGCGCCAACGAGCACAACCTGCGCGACGTCGACGTCGATGTTCCCCTCGGCGTCCTGGTCGTCGTCACCGGCGTCGCCGGTTCGGGGAAAAGCTCACTCATCCATTCATCTATTCCGGCCGGCGCCGGGGTGGTGTCGGTCGACCAGAGCGCGATCCGCGGTTCCCGGCGCAGCAACCCGGCCACCTACACCGGGTTGCTGGAACCGATCCGCAAGGCGTTCGCGAAGGCGAACGGGGTGAAGCCGGCGCTGTTCAGCGCCAACTCGGAAGGCGCCTGCCCGACCTGCAACGGCGTCGGCGTCGTCTTCACCGACCTGGCCATGATGGCCGGCGTCTCCGCGCCCTGCGAGGAATGCGAGGGAAGGCGTTTTCAGGCGTCCGTGCTGGAATACCGGCTCGGCGGCCGGGACATCAGCGAGGTGCTGGCCATGCCGGTGGCCGAGGCCGAGGAGTTCTTCGGCGGCCGGAGCGCGGGCGCCGCGGCGGCCCAGACGCCGGCCGCGCACGCCGTCCTGACCCGGCTGGCCGACGTGGGGCTCGGCTACCTCAGCCTGGGCCAGCCGCTGACCACGCTGTCCGGCGGCGAGCGCCAGCGCCTCAAGCTGGCCACCCACATGGCCACCAAGGGCGGCGTCTACGTCCTGGACGAGCCCACCGCCGGCCTGCACCTGGCCGACGTCGAGCAACTGCTCGGCCTGCTCGACCGCCTGGTCGACGCGGGGACGTCGGTCATCGTCATCGAGCATCACCAGGCCGTCATGGCCCACGCCGACTGGATCATCGACCTCGGCCCCGGCGCCGGCCACGACGGCGGCCGGGTCGTCTTCGAGGGCACGCCGGCCGACCTGGTCGCCGCCCGCGCAGGCGTCACCGGCGAGCACCTGGCCGCCTACGTCGGCGCCTGAAGCGCTCCGTTGCCTGTACGGCATCGTTGCCTGTACGGGATCGCCGCCGGTTGGGTCCAGGGGCGCCCGGTCGGGCACAATCTCCGAGGTCTGACGTGATCGTGGTCGGCGTGGCCTATCTGAAACCGGGCTCGCCGGCGGCGAGGGCGAGGCGGTGGGCCAGGGCGGTGTGGCGGTGGCCGCCGCCGACCGTGCGGACGGCGTGGCCGATCGCCCGGCGTGACCCGACCAGCACGACCAGCTTCTTGGCCCGGGTGACCGCCGTGTAGAGCAGGTTGCGGCGCAGCATCATCCAGGCGCTCATCGTCATCGGGACGACGACGGCCGGGTACTCACTGCCCTGCGAGCGGTGGATCGTCATGGCGTAGGCGTGGATCAGCTCGTCCAGCTCGGCCGGCTCGTAGACGATGTCCTCGTCCTCGTCGGTCCGCACCGTCACCGTCTGCGCCTCGGGGTCGATGGCGGTGATCCGGCCCAGCGTCCCGTTGAACACACCGTTCGCGCCCTTGTCGTAGTTGTTGCGGATCTGGCTGACCTTGTCGCCGACGCGGTAGACCCGGCCACCAACCCTCCGCTCCGGCATCCCGGCCCGGGCCGGCGTCAGCGCCTCCTGCAGCAGGCCGTTGAGCATCCCGGCGCCGGCCGCGCCCCGGTGCATCGGCGCCAGCACCTGGACGTCGCGGCGCGGGTCGAGCCCGAACCGGGCCGGGATGCGCCGGGCCACGACGTCGACGGTCAGCGCCGCCGCCTCCTCGGCGTCCTCCACCGGGAACAGGAAGAAGTCGGGCAGGTCCCGCACCAGCGGGTAGTCGCCCCGGTTGATCCGGTGCGCGTTGGAGACGACACCGGACGTCTCGGCCTGGCGGAACACCTTCGTCAGCCGCACCCGGGGGACGCCCGTCGCCTCGGCCAGCAGGTCGCGCAGCACCTCGCCGGCGCCGACCGACGGCAGCTGGTCGACGTCCCCGACCAGCAGCAGGTGCGTGCCCGGCGCGACCGCCTTGACCAGCTTGTTGGCCAGCAGCAGGTCGACCATGGACGCCTCGTCCACCACGACCAGGTCGGCCTCCAGCGGCCGGTCCCGGTCGTAGGCGGCGTCGCCGCCGGGGCGCAGCTCCAGCAGGCGGTGGATGGTGCGGGCCTCGTGCCCGGTCAGCTCGGCCAGCCGTTTCGCGGCCCGGCCGGTCGGCGCGGCCAGCACCACCCGCGCGCCCCGAGCCTGGGCCAGCGCGACGACCGAGCGGACGGTGAAGCTCTTGCCGCAGCCCGGCCCGCCCGTCAGCACCGCGACCTTCGAGGTCAGCGCGAGGCGGACCGCGTCGACCTGCTCGGGGGCCAGCTCCATCCCGCCGGTCCGGCCGCGCAACCAGCGGAAGGCCGCGTCCCAGTCGACCGAGGCGAAGGCCGCCATCCGGTCGGCGTCCGCGCCCAGCAGGCGGCCGAGCGACGAGGCCAGCGCGTTCTCGGCCCGGTGGAACGGGACCAGGTAGATCGCGGCCGTCGTCGTGCCCGGCTCGTCTCCCGGCAGCGGCTCGCGGACGACGCCCTCCTCCGCCACCAGCGCGCCGAGGCTGTCGATGACCGCGCCCGCGCCCACCTCGAGGATCTTCACGGCGGCGGCGATCAGCTCCTCCTCGGGGAGGTAGCAGTGGCCGTCGCCGGTCGCCTCGGACAGGGTGAACTGGAGGCCGGCCTTGATCCGGCGCGGGTCGTCGTGGGCGATTCCGACCGCCCGGGCGATCGTGTCCGCCGTGCGGAACCCGATGCCCCACACGTCGCCGGCCAGCCGGTACGGCTCGGTCCGCACGACCTCGATCGCGCCGTCGCCGTACTGCTTGTAGATCTTCACCGCCAGCGACGTCGAGACCCCGACCCCCTGGAGGAAGACCATCACCTCCTTGATGGCCTTCTGCTCCTCCCAGGCGGCGGCGATCGCCTTCGTCCGCTTGGGGCCGAGCTTCGGCACCTCGATCAGGCGCTCCGGCTCGGACTCGATGACGTCGAGCGCGGCCACCCCGAAGTGCTCGACGATGCGTTCCGCCAGCTTCGGCCCGATGCCCTTGATCAGCCCCGAGCCGAGGTAGCGCTGGATGCCCTGCACGGTCGCCGGCAGGACGGTCGTGTAGTCCTCGACCACGAACTGGCGGCCGTACTGGGGATGCGAACCCCACCGCCCGCGCATCCGCAGCGACTCCCCCGGCTGGGCGCCGAGCAGCGCCCCGACCACGGTGACCAGGTCATCCCCGCCCAGATATCCGCCGCCGCCTGGGCCCGACCCGCCCTGGCCCCGACCGCGGCGCGCCGGGTCGAGGCGGGCCACCGTGTAGCCGGTCTCCTCGTTCACGTAGGTGACCCGCTCCAGCACCCCCTCGAGCACCGCCGGCCGCGGCGGCGCCGAGGGTGCTGTTGATGTCGGGCGTGATGTCGGGCGCGCCGCCGTCACCGCCCACCTCGTATACGCACCCATCCATCATCGCCGCCGGGCATCGTGGCCGGGCGCCGCCGCCCCGTCGGCGCTGGTATGGCCCCGCCCCCAACGCCACGCCACTCCCTGGTTTCCCGCGTCCGTCAGCATATGTTGACGACGCCCCGCCGTCAGCATATATTGACGGCGTGTCCTTGGTAGGCGATCTTGATGACGCTGTTCGTGGCTCCGACCTCGACAGGAATCTGCGCGCGGTGGCCCGCCTTCGCCGTCTGGTCGAGGACCTGGAAGCCGAGAAGGTCGCGGCCGCTCGACGGGCGGGATGGTCCTGGCAGGACATCGCCACCCGACTCGGCGTCACCAAGCAGACCGTCCACCGCAAGCACCGTCGGGCCGAGGAGGACTGATGTTCCAAGGTGACAAGCCGGACGTCATGCGTGCTTTGGGCCGCGCTCTCGCGCTGGCCCGGGAGCTCAACCATCCCCGCGCGGGGAGCGAACACCTCCTGCTTGCCCTCACCGCGGGCGACAGTCCGGACGCTCGCCGGGTCGCCGAGGTCCTGGCTGGAGGCGGGGCGAAATCCGCCGTGATCCGCGGCCTGACGCGGCTCGCGGCGCCGTACGGCGCCGGGGTAGCCGCTGACCGCGAACTCATGGCAACGATGGGAATCGACATCGATCGCCTGTTGTCACCCGCCGCGGCGTCCGTGGATCAAGGACCCGTCCGAGAACCGTTGCTGCCGCTGGGCTCCGCGAAGGCGCGGCGCCGGTGGGCCCGGATGAATCCACCCGTCGGACTGGACGCCCAGGCCGTCTATGAAGCGTCTCTGCGACTGGCGCTCGGCCGCCGGGAGCGCGCGCACGGAGTAGAACATCTCGCAATGGCCCTTGTCGCGCTCGATCCCGGCGCTGCCTGGGTGTTCGACGCGGCCGGCGTCGATGCCGAGGCGCTGCTGGCCGATCTGGCCGCCGCCTTCCCGCCGCCGAGGCGCAACATCCTGCTGCGGGCTGACCGTCGGCTCGGCCGCGGACAGCGCCACAAGGACATCGTCCGGCGCTACGGGCGCACCACGGGCCGCGCCGCCGTCGCCAGGTCGGCGA